>JGI12664J13189_1000016_pt1 | contig 22243 bp, 20 predicted proteins | sample BlaSpr_A8_OM1_O3_FD_13189 | JGI IMG/M metagenome (IMG submission 13189) | reverse complement strand
AGGGCGACGATCTGGATGCCGTCGTGGAAAAAGCTTATGCCACCGGAGCAAGCAAAGTAGTGGTCGAGGATTTGCGCGACGAATTCCTGACCGGTTACGTGTTTCGGGCGCTGAAAGCCGGCGCCGTTTATGAACACAAATATTTGCTGGGAACGTCACTGGCGCGGCCGGTGATTGCCAAGCATCAGGTGGAAGTGGCTTTGCACGAGGGCGCGACTGCGGTTGCGCACGGATGCACGGGCAAGGGCAACGATCAGGTGCGATTTGAATTGACCTACCAGGCGCTGGCGCCGGAGTTGAAGATCATCGCGCCGTGGCGGGAGTGGACATTGAAGTCGCGGGAAGACTGTCTTGACTACGCCGAGCAGCACGGAATTCCAGTTGCGGCCAGCCGCGAAAAAATTCACAGCCGCGATCGCAACCTGTGGCACATCAGCCACGAAGGCGGTGAACTCGAGGATGCCGCGAATGCGCCGCTGCCTACGACGTGGCAAATCACACGCTCGCCGCAAGAAGCGCCAGATAAGGAAGAAACGGTGCGCATCGGTTTTGAGCGGGGAATACCGGTGTCAGTCAACAGAATGAAACTCGATCCGGTTGCGCTCGTCGAATTGCTCAACGAGATCGGCGCGCGCAACGCTATCGGCCGTGTCGATTTGGTTGAGAATCGTTTTGTCGGAATCAAGTCGCGCGGGTGCTATGAAACTCCCGGCGGAACGCTGCTGATCGCGGCGCATCGTGAGTTGGAAGCTCTGTGCCTGGAGCGCGATGTCGCGCACTTCAAAGAGCATGTGGGATTGAAATATGCCGAACTGGTTTACTTCGGCTTGTGGTTTACGCCGCTCCGCGAAGCGCTCGATGCTTTTGTAGACAGCACGCAAAAAGAAATGACGGGTGAAGTCGAGCTCTCGTTGTACAAGGGCAACGTTTCTATCGTGAGCCGCAAGTCGGAACACTCGCTTTACCGCACCGATCTTTCTTCTTTCACCATGGACGACAGCTACGATCAGAAAGACGCTGCCGGTTTTATTCGGATACTTGGCTTGCCTTCGCGTTCGCGCGCCCGGTCGCGCGTAGGGGTTACACGATGAAGATGTGGTCGGGGAGATTCCGGCAGCCGCTCGACCCGGATTTTGAGCACTGGCAGCGCTCGTTCGCATTCGACTGCCGATTGCTGCGCTACGAACTGGCGGCGAGCGGCGCGCATGCACGCGCGCTGAAGATTGCCGGAATTCTCGCCTCCGATGAACTCATCCAGATTCTGCAAGCTTTGGAAGAGATCGGCAAGCATGTGACGGAGTCGGCGGAATTTCTGCAAGATTCGGACGCGGAGGACGTGCATCATTTCGTGGAAAAACGGCTGGCGGCTGCGATTGGCGACGCGGGATACAAACTGCACAGCGGACGCAGCCGCAACGAGCAGATTGCCACGGATTTGCGCCTTTACGTGCGGGCGGCCATCGACGAGATGCGCGAACAACTGGCCGAATTGTGCGGCGCATTCGTGGCGCGCGCCGAAGCTTGCGCCGACGCTGCGATGCCCGCTTACACACATTTGCAAAAAGCCGAGCCGGTGCTGATCGCGCACTGGCTGATGGCCTATGTGGAAATGTTTTTGCGCGATGCAGCGCGGCTGGCAGACTGCCGTGCGCGGCTGAATGTTTGTCCGCTGGGCTCGGGAGCGGTGGCCGGAGCGACTCTGTCGCTGGATCGGGAATCGATGGCTAAGGCGCTTGAATTTGACGCACCAACCGCGAATAGCCTTGACGCCACAAGCGATCGTGATTTTGCACTTGAGTTCGCAAATGACCTGTCGATTCTGGCGATGCATTTGAGCCGCTGGGCGGAAGAGATGATTTTGTTTTCCAGCCAGGAATATGGCTTCATCAACCTGCCGGAAGCGTATTCCACCGGCAGCAGCGCAATGCCGCAGAAAAAAAATCCGGACCTGCTCGAACTGGTGCGCGGCAAGAGTGGGCGAGTTATTGGCCACGCGATTTCTTTGTTGATCACAATGAAAGGACTGCCACTCGCTTACAACAAAGACTTGCAGGAGACACAGGAACCGTTGTTCGAGGCTGTTGACACGATGTTTGGCGTGCTGCCACTGATTACCGGATGGATGAAGGAAATGACTTTTGAATTCGAGCGGATGGAGAAGGCAGCAGAGGCAGGCTTCATGAACGCTTGGGCCGCTGCGACTTATCTCACCAAGAAGGGCGTGCCGTCGCGGTTCGCGCATGAGCATGTGGGCAAGGCCGTGCAGATTTGTATCGAGAAGAACTGCGAGTTGCAGGATCTACCGCTTGTGGAACTGCAAGCGATCGATCCCGCTTTTGGCGAGGATTTCTATGCGTGTTTAACACTGGCGTCGGTCATTGCGATTCATGACGTGCCGGGTGGGACGGCTCCCAACCGAGTGCGGCATGCGATTGCCGCGGCCAAAAAGAAAATCGAGTCGCTTCGCAAGGAGGTCCATGCGCACGCGTAAAGCAATTTTGCCGGATGCGGAAAAAATTCACGAACTGATCGCAGGGTACTCTGGCGACGGCACGCTGCTGCCTCGCTCGCTCCCCGAACTTTGCGAGAACGTAAGAGACTTCGTGGTGCTGGAAGACGACGGCCGCATCATCGGATGCGGAGCGCTTCATCTTTATGGCACGCACCTGGCCGAGATACGCTCGATCACGGTTGCTCCGTGGGCCCAGGGACGAGGCGGCGGTGGATGTCTTGTCAAGGCGCTGCTTGCGGAAGCGAAGCGGCATCGCGTGAGCTGCATTTGTCTTTTCACGCGCACTCCGGAATTTTTCGGACGTCAGGGATTTGCCGTGGCCCAGCGCGAAGATCTCCCCGACAAGATCTACAAGGATTGCCACGCTTGCCCCAGATTCCATTGCTGCGATGAAGTCGCCATGGTGCGCGGCGAGCTGCCCAAGTTCGCCATTCTTCCGGAACCCGCGAACTGGCTGGTGAAGCTGCAAGTGTGACGAGGAAAAGTTCTTAAGCAGCCATCAGACCGGGCCATCCGTGCGTGGCTAGAAGAAAAATTAATTGGCGCGAGCGGAAAACGCGGATGTTGCAACCTGCAACCTGTGCTAACTTGCGATTGTAGCGTTCAGTAATCGGTATTAAGTCTGAGCGGAAACCCGAAAATTATCATGAGAACCTGCGAAAATCCCGAGTGTGTGGTTCGCGGTCGCGTCATCTACACGCTGGCGACTCGGTGCCCTCTCTGCAAATGGGACCTAATAAGCGGATTCCGTCGTACGCCCGATGCTGCGGCAGCGACCAAGCGCCAGCCTTCGGCCGTACGTCAGGTTATCGAATCAGGCCGAACAAGAGTCCTGCTCAAGCCGAGACGCGCCTCTCGCTAATCCAAGTTCAAAGATGTTTCTTTGCGAGGGGGTACCAAGCGTTCCGCTCGGACGAAACTTAATTCGGCAGTACGGTGGATGGATCGGTAAGGGCGATTAATTTTCCTGGCGGATAATCTTCCTGGTTGAGAAACGTTTCGGGTTCGGGGTTGATGATTGTCAGAATCTCGCCGCTGCGAATTCCCCGCACGAGCAGACGGTCGCCTTGGACAGAGACGACGCGGTACTTTTCGTCAAAGATCGACTTTTGTATGGCTTCTTTCACGCTTCTGTTTAGATGCCCGGTTCGCTTCCCGCGATGCTCGATCCCGCCCAACACAGAAGATCATTGGAATTTTAATACTGTCGCCGCGATAGATTCGGCATCATGGCCAAGTCCTTCATTCCATGGGCGAAAGGATGACTAACTGCTATTAAGACTGTGGCCGAACTGGTTTACGGTTGACGAAACGAAAGATTTGCTGGCGGACGTGGACTCAAAACGGCGATTATTGAGGGAATCACTGTTAGCGAATCTTCCACACGAAATGCGCCAGTAAAAGCAGGAGCAGCAATCCTCCGACTCCACCCACCCAGATGAGAAAATTCGCGGTCAGCTTTGGAGAGTTGATCTCCTTCTTGTCCATGTTTAAAGCCTCCTGAGGTTCAAGACTCCTGATTCGAAATCGGTCGCTGTTATGGAAGCGCTGAGTCATTTCCTTTTGCGTTGACTATGATTCCGATCGTTCTCTCATTTACGGATTCTGCCAGCCTCTTCGCCTGCTCGAACGTCGTTCCACTCAGCAATTCGAACTCGATAGTCATTCCCGCGAGCGATGGCACGGGATGAAACAGTTCCAACCGAAGAGTCGGTGCGCCATTGCGCGGGACTTTGGTTTCGAACCGGCAACTGGAGCGCTGAGTCGGCTGATCTGCCATGTATTCGTCCTTTGGGGAAACGACAGGTTATCCCGTCAAGTTCCGCAGCGTGCTTTGGATGTACAGCCATGCGTTGTGGTTGTGAAGTGTTCGCGAAGCGCGGATCGAGCGTGGAAGATGTTCCGCCGGAACCAGGAATTAGCGCGCAAAACAAAACGCCCCAGACTCAATTGAGTCACGGGACGTTAGTTGATCAGCCCTCCCCCAAGTGCTGCTCGAAAACAACATTAAACCGAAGCCGGAGTTGAGGGAATGGCTCTTCCGTGCCATGCCCAATCCAAACAGGAAAGGAGCAGCCGGTTCCAACAAAACAGCATCAACAGACGCGATCAAAAACGCTGGGCCGTGAAAAGATTGAGCCCCGGCGACTCGAAATCAATCCATTCCATTTAGGCCTAACGATGAAAGCAGCATGTTAGGCTTTTTCAGAGCCTATGCTGAGCGCCAAGGTGATTGGCCGTGTCTTTAAAGCGTTTCAATATCGCGATTTCCGCCTGATGTGGGTGGGCGCCTGCACCTCCAGCATCGGCACCTGGATGCAAATCGTGGCGCAGGGCTGGCTGGTTTACCGGCTCAGCCACTCCGCTTTTCTGCTGGCGTTGGATCAATTTCTTGGTGGCATCCCCATTTTTTTGTTTTCGCTGATCGGCGGCGTGATCGCCGATCGCGTCGAGCGGCGGAAAATTCTCCTGGGTTCCCAGTACGTGCAGATGTTTTCCGCGGCCGTGCTCACGGTTCTAGTCGCGACCGGCATCGTCCACGTCTGGCACATCTTGTGTCTTTCGTTTGTTTCCGGATTCGCGCAAGCCTTCGGTGGTCCGGCTTATCAGGCGCTAATTCCCACGCTTGTCGAAAAAGAAGACATGCCCAACGCCATCGCGTTGAACTCGATTCAGTTCAACGTCGCAGTGATGGTGGGGCCGGCTTTGGCAGGGCAGGCCTTGGCCAAACTGGGCGAGAAGTGGTGTTTCGGGCTGAATGCGCTGTCTTTCCTGGCGCCAATCATCTCGCTGTCGATCATTACCACCCGCTTCCTGCCAGTGAAAACCACGGAGTCGATGCTCGCCAGCCTGAAGCAGGGGATTCGTTTCACCCGCAAGCAGCCGTCGATGGAAGCGCTGATCGTGCTTGCGTTCTGCATGACCGCTTTAGCCATGCCGATGCGCACCTACATTCCCGTATTCGTGAAAGACATTTTTCATCGCGGTCCGGAAACCTTCGGCAATCTGCTGGCGCTGATGGGAGTGGGTTCCATCTGCGGATCGCTAGGCATCGCCAGCGCGGGCAATTTCAAAAGAAAGGGCCTGGTAGCTCTCGGCGCGCTGGCCTGTCTGGGGGCGGGAATTGCGGGCTTCGCTCTTTCGAAGTCGCTGCCCTTGAGCGAGGCCTTGCTGGTTGTGGTGGGTGCATCCATGATGGCGGTTTTCGCCACCGTGAATTCGCTGGTGCAGTTGATTACCACCAACGAAATGCGCGGCCGCGTAATGAGCGTATACAACTTCGCGTTCCGCGGCGGCATGCCGCTGGGGAACCTGCTTTCCGGATGGCTGGTTCCGTTGTTCAGCGCGCCCATTGTGCTGGGCGTGAACGGCCTGCTGCTTATGCTTTTGGCTCTCTACTTCGTGGCGGTGCAGCGGCGTCTGGCTGCGCTTTGAGCGGCGATGAATCGCCCAAACTGCCGAGCACGTTCACCAGACTTTTGACTCGCTCTTCAAACTGCTCGGCTGGAAGGCTGGAATCGACGGCATCGTTCTCATACAACTGAGGATTGCTGTTATCCGCCGCTCTTNGATGCGACGTTCCCACCGAGGTGTGAAACTCTCGTGCTTGAGTCGTCCGCGCGATGTCGGCGACATTGTCTGCGTTGATTGCTCCACAGGCCATCACGAGAATCCGATCTCTTGCGGCTCGCGTGAGGCCCGCCAGCGTGGAAAGTCCCTGCGTGGCAGTGGGCTCTCCCCCGGAAGTCAGGATGCGCGACGCTCCAGTCCGAATCACATCTTCCAGAGCTGTTTTCAGATTTTGGGACGCATCGAAAGCTCGATGAAATGTCACAGGGAATGGGCGAGACGCTTCCACCAAACTTCTCGTCCGGTCGATGTCGACCCGATGATCTCCATTCAAGATTCCAAGCACGATGCCATTCATCCCGAATCGCTTGGCTGCCTGGATCTCGCGGCGCATAATTTCGAACTCATCGTCGGAATAACGGAAATCGCCGGCTCGCGGACGGATCAGAACATGGATCGGAATATTCACCCGCCGCCGCGCAGCTTGCATAAGCTCCGCGCTGGGCGTGACTCCACCGGAAGGCAAATCGCTGCACAACTCCAGCCGGTCAGCGCCGCCGCGTTCCGCCGCGACGGCGTGGTCCAGCGATTCCACGCAGATTTCCAGGATGAATGGATTGGGCATGAATTGAGAGTTTGGGAGAGCCGGCAGGGCCGCCATTGCAGTTGTGCTTGGGGCGGCCCTGCGTTTCGCTGCTAGAAACTGTAATGCAAGCTGAGCTGAATCTGCCGCGGAGGCGAACGCACGCTGCTGATCAGGCCGAAGCTGCTGTCGGTTATGTTGTTATCAGGGTTTCCGTAGCTCGCTATATTGAAGATATTGAAGAAGTCAGCCCGGAAGCCCAGCACATGCGCTTCACTCTTCAGATGAAAGTCCTTGAACAGGGACATGTCGACCTGCCGATAACCGGGGGCTCGCTCGCTGCCATTATGCGCTGTACCGAACGTATTCGATGCAGCGGCACCGTAGGCGCAGACCCCCGTTTGGCCGAGCGTGTTCGTCTGGGATCCGGCACCCTGACAAGGGATGACTGAGGGATCGGTTCCCCACCAATTCGCCAGGGATCGATCGCGTATGATCATTGGGCGATATTGATTCGCCCGGCTGAAGCCCCATCCGGCATTTTGGGTATTGCTTTCGTCCGGCCCAAAAATTGTCACNGGGAATCCGGAATAGAGGATCGCCGTGGTTGCGAGCCTCCATCCTCCAAACAGTGCGTCGAGCGCACCATTGGCATTGCCGCCATAAGCGCGGCCCTTGCCGAAGGGAAGATCGTAGACTCCCACGAAGTTCATGCTATGGCGGATGTCCATCGCGGAAGGACCCCAGTCGGCCATCAGGTCATAGCCGTTCTGAACCGAGAGTCCGTTCCAGCTATTGTTCGCCTGTGCGCCAACCGCGTAATTACCCGATGAGTCGGTCAAGGATTTTGCCCAGGTGTAGTTGAGGGTATATTCCAGGCCGTGNTGGGTTCGCTGGCGCACCGTGAGTTGGCCTGAGTTGTAGTTCATTCTGCCTTCCGATTCCGTGACGAGAATGGGGCCGCATTCTCCGACCAGCGAGAAATAGGGAGTCTGGTCAACCGCCGGAATAACGGGAGCTCCGCAATTGCCCCCGAGGTCTTGCGCCTGGGCTGCGGTAAGTTGATTGCCGTTTCGATAGTCGTCGAGATGGTCGCCGTTCTGGCCGTGGTAGCCCATGCTCACCGAGAGCTCATTCGTGATCGCATGCTCGACGGTGAAGTTGTATTGCTGAATGAATGCAGGCTGGGTATTCTGCGGCCAGACTGAATAAAGGTCGTAATTGGGGTCCGACCCAAACGGCTGGCTGAAGGCGTTTGCCACCGTAAACGGTGTGCCGCCGGATGTCATCGTCGGGGCTGGGGCACTCTGATTGATTGCCTCCGTAAATGGCGGACTGGAAGTCAGGCGCTGATTGAAGGAATAACCCTCAAAGAAACTGGAGATGCCGTAGCCACCGCGAATTACCGTTTTCGGATTCAACTGGTATGCGAAGCCAAAGCGCGGCATGATCTGCTTGTAATTGGCGTCATAGCAGGCGCGGGTATGGCAGACAATCGATCCTGCCACGGCTCCAGCCGGGATGTGCCCTGCGTACTCCACTGTCCCACCGGGGAGGACGTTCGCGGTCTTGTCGTTTTGTTCATACCAAGGCTGGTCTAATTCGTAACGCAAGCCGAGGTTGAGCATCAGCCTCGGAGCGACTTTGTAATCATCCTGAAAATAGCCAGCGACGCGCCATTGCCGGTTGCCGACCTTGCCGAGAGGGTTCGCGAGCGCGGTGCCGAAAATGCGGCCTAGAACAAAATCCGCCGGACCATACCCGGCGCCGTTGGCCGCATTTAAGTCCGCTGTATACGTGCCCGTGTACTGAAACTGCCCAAGAAATCCAACGTTGCCGGCGTTGAGGTAGTTTTGTTGATAACGCGTTGCCTGGACGCCCATGGTGAACAAATGGCGGCCGCGCTGCCAGGTGAGAGCGTCCTGATAGTTGAAAGTGTTATCGGTGAATACCTGCGGGCTGGCGTTGGTTCCAATGTAGCTCGCGTTATTACTGATGCTCTGGCCGGTAAAACCGTCATACTGCTGGGTGAATGGAAACGTGATACCGACCTTCGACTCACCGTTGAGCCCGAACAGGCCAGTGGGATCGCTGGGCACCCCATTGTTCCAGCGCACACGGGTAAAGCCGAGGCGCGCTTCATTAACGATAGCGGACGAAAAAGTGTGAACCCAACTCGCCCCACCGATCTTCGTCGGATAGGTGTTGTGCGCCGGGAAGGATATGGGAAGAATCGCGGAAGTAAAATCTGCGCCCGTTCCCTGCGAATAGAAACCACTGATCTTGTTCACGTTACCGGGTGTGAAATCAACCTTGAAATCTTCCTGATTGTTGGTAACGAACCCATTTTGTGGGCCCACAAAGTTATTTTGGATCAATCCATCCGTCGGCGTTCGATTTGGGGCGGGGTAAATCGTTGGATTGGCGGCAAGAAACTGCGCGATCGGACTCACCACGGGTATTTGGTTGTTCTGGTAGGGAGCGAAATTGTTCTGCGTGTCGTAAAGCTGGATGCCCTGGGCCGTGAGGGCGGAAAAGTCCCCCTTCAGCATAGCCGGGGTCAGAACGCTCGTTGTCTGGAAGGGCTGCGCCATGTGCTTTCGTACGCCTTCGTAGTCGACAAAGAAGAAGAGCTTACCTCGTACGATGGGACCACCCAGAGTTCCGCCAAAAATGTTCTGGGTGTATTTCGTGATNGGACTGGCGGGGGTTGCTGGATTGCACGCGTCGCAACGGACGAGCCCGTTCCCCCAGGAATTGGCATCGAGATTCTGGTTCTCCAGCAGATCGTAGGCGGATCCATGAAAGCCATTTGTGCCAGATTTCAGAATGGTGACGATCTGACCGCCGTTGGCATTTCCATAGGACGCGTTAGCATTGGCGGAGACTACGCGCAGCTCGGCGATGGCGTCGGGCGCGGGATTGTAGCCGATAAGATTGTTCTGCGGTTCATTGTCTTCGGCGCCTTCGAGCATGTAGTTGTTTCCCTGCTCGCGGTTCCCATTGATCGACGCTATCCCGCTGTTGTAAGTGCTTCTCTCGATAGCATTGTTTCCCGTCATGCCGGTCGGATCGGTGTCGACCGCACCGGGCTGGAAAAGCGTGAGCGAGGAAAAGTTGCGCCCGTTCAAGGGGATGTTTTCGATCTCGTGCGTGGTAAGAGTGTTTCCTAGCGTTGCGTCGGTCGTGTCGAGAATGGGGTGGACGTCCGATTCGACCGTCACTGAAGCGGAAGCTCCGATCTGCAAACTGACGTTGATCTTCGCCGTCTGGTCGATCTCCAGTGAAAATGCAGCCGTTGTTTGCCGGCTGAATCCCGCCGCCTCAATAGCCACGGTATAGGTGCCAATCGGCAGAAAGCGGAGAGTGTAGACGCCCGCCGCATTCGTCTGGGCCGTAGTTTTTACCGCGGTCGCACTGTTTTCCGCCGTGACCTTCGCGCCCACCACTAGGGCGCCACTGGGGTCTGTCACTTCGCCGGTGATGGAACCGGTGACGGTTTGTCCGAAGGCGGCCGCCAAAGTCAGTAGGACGAAGGAACATCCCAGGAGACTGCGCAAGAAAATTTTCATGAGGGGCTCACTCCAAATGTTTGGGGCTGAATCTAGCCGGGAAAAAACTCAACCGCTAAAGACTCTAAGCGGCGCGATGGGGTCATTGTCAAGTATAAAATGATTGATAACGCCGTAAACGATCACCATCGCTGATCTTAATGGGGTTAACAGGTGAGGCTGGATGAGCGGTCTCTGGCCGCTTAAGCCAGTCTGCCTCTAAAGAGTGAGGGATGGTAAGCTTTTGCCGTCTGTGCGACTATCCGGCGTGCAAATTCTGTTGAGGAAAAGCTAGTTCATGTCAGATCGGCAGCAGCATCGTAATGACCAGATTCTAAAGCTCCTCCTGCGCAAAGGCTCGATCACGGTGGAAGAGTTGATCGAGACCCTGGGAGCGTCCGCGCCGAGCATCCGGCGCGATCTGACCAAGCTCGAGGCCAGAGGATTGATTCGCCGAACCCACGGCGGCGCAGCCCTGGTGCAGGAATTGCTCTATGAACCCTTCCGCTACGATACGGCCTTCCAAACTCGCGAACATCGCTTCGTCAAAGAGAAACGCCACATCGGTGTCGCCGCCGCCGAACTGATCAAAGAAAACGAAACCATCGGCCTGACCGCGGGAACCACCACCACATGGGTGGCGCGCAGCCTCCGCCATCGCAGCAACATCACCGTGGTCACCAATGCCGTGAACATCGGCATGGAGCTTTGCAACATGCCCGGCCTCAAGATTCATTTAACCGGAGGCTACGTGCACTGGCCCTGGTCGTTTTCGCTGATTGGCGCGGCGGCCATTAATTTCCTCGGAGACAGTTTTCTCGACAAGCTTTTTCTCAGCGTCTCCGGCATCGACCCGGTGCGCGGAACCACCACTAACGAATCGGACGAAGCCCTGACTTTTCGCGCCATGGTCAAGCAGGCCAAGCAGATTATTGTGGTGGCCGATTCCAGCAAGCTGGGCATCGTCACTCCTTCTTTGATTTGTCCGATAGAGGACGTGGATGTGCTGGTCACCGATGCAGGGGCTTCCGACGAAATGGTAGCGGTCTTTACGCAAAGGGAAATCAAAGTCATTCGAGTCTGAGAAACTCTATCGTTTGTTTTTGCCCCGTTCGATTCCAAGCGCAGTCTTCATGCTAACCTCAATTTCAGTCCCCTTGTGAACGCTGACTCCATCCGCAAATTGTTCGAAGCAGTCCGCCAGGGCAAGCTCACGCCTGACGATGCCGTGCAGCGCCTGCGCCACATGCCGTTTGAAGACCTGGGCTTCGCCAAAGTCGATCATCACCGGGCCCTGCGCGCCGGAATGCCGGAAGTAATTTTTGGCGAGAAGAAAACGCCCTCGCATATGGCGGAAATCTTTGCGCGTCTGGCGAAACAGGGCGGCAACGTCCTCGCCACACACGCCAACGAAAAACAATTCGCCGCGGTAAAGAAAAAAATCCGCGCCGCCGAATATCGCGAACTCGCGCGCTGCATCGTCTTGCAGCGCGACGAAAAAAAATATGGCAAAGGAATCGTTGCCGTCGTTTCCGCCGGCACGAGCGACATTCCCATCGCCGAAGAAGCGGTGGTCACCGCAGAAGTCATGGGCAATCAAGTCGAGCACTTCTATGATGTCGGTGTCGCGGGCATCCACCGTCTGTTGGCCAATCGCGAAGCGCTCACCAAAGCGCGCGTGGTGATCGTCTGCGCGGGCATGGAAGGCGCGCTGCCCAGCGTAGTCGGAGGTTTGGTGGGCGTCCCGGTTATCGCCGTGCCAACCAGCGTCGGCTACGGCGCGTCCTTCAAAGGATTGACCGCGTTACTGGGCATGTTGAATTCCTGCGCATCGAACGTTAGCGTAGTGAATATCGATAACGGCTTCGGCGCAGGATATGTTGCTTCGCTCATCAACCGGCTGCCGTAAACCGGTAACGCAAAGGAGAATTTATGCCCGCTGTCCTCTCTCCCGACACAAAGAAACTCATCGACCGTCCGAACTTTGCTCATCTGGCTACGCTGATGCCCGATGGGTCGCCGCTATCCACGCCGGTCTGGATTGGCCGCGAAGGCGACCATATTGTGATTTGCACCGGAGAAAATTCGCTCAAAGGAAAAAATACGCGCCACGATCCGCGGGTGGCCTTATCGATCATCGACTTCGACGATCCTTACGCTGAAGTGCAAATCCGCGGCCGCGTCATTGAGCGTCGCCCCGACCCGGAATTGAAGATACTGGATCCGATTTCCCACAAGTACGTGGGGAAGCCATTTCCGATGCGCGGCCCCGAAGGACGCGTGGCGTTGATTGTCGAAGTGGACAAAGAGCGGTATATGAAACTCCCGTTCCAGCATACGCCACCGAAATAGTCGATAATCCTCGGAACAGCAAAAGGCGCGGCTGACGCCGCGCCTTCGCTTCTCTCACCCCCGATCACAACTTGCTTACCGCACTATTTCCAGTTTGTTCTCCACGCTGAAAGCGCCGAAGAGCTGGTTGGCTCTGATTCCGGCGACTTCTTTATCCATCTTGTTATCGACCGCTCCATATAGCGTCACGTGGCCGTTCGCCACGATGATGCGAATCGGATGCGCGGGATCGATGGCATACTTGCTCAACACCGGGTCGCGATAGATGGCCCGTGCCGCGCGAGCCCGCAGACCGTCATCGAAAATCGATACCGGTTCGAGCGCGATATTGTCGATCACATCCTTCACTCCAGGCATGTTGGCAATGTCGGCCAAGGCTTCATCGCGGCCGATCCCAGTACGATCCTCGCCTTCCACAGTTACAACACCGTCTCTCACGCCGAGCGCGAAGTAGTCGAACGCATTGTCGAAACCCACACGCACGTAAAGCAGCTTCTGGGCCAGTTTCTGCTCCAGTTGCTCGTCACTCACGTTCGGATTTGCTACCGTAATGAGGTTCCGAACCCCTTGCGAATTGGCGGTCTTGCGGGCCAATTTGTCGGCGTCCAGTTTGCGCTGATAAAGATCCACCGTACCGGTAAGAGTCACAATGCCGTCTTCGGTGCTCGCCGTCACATTGCGAAAGTCGGTTTTCTTCGCCAGCTTCTGCGTCACCGTGGTTTGAATTTGATTGTCGTTGCGGGCCGCACTCGAAGGCTGAGCCATGAGCGTTGCGCTCAACACTCCCACCGCCAGCAGGGAAGCCGCAGTTCTTGAGAGAATCTTTCCGGTCATAAGGTCACCTCCGACCCATTGACGAAACTTTACGATTTAACTACTCAGTTAAATATTCGATGCCGAGCCGGGCAGGCGGGATGCACGCCGACCACGCGGCATATCTGCAACGGGGCCCGCAACTATTTCGAAGGAGTAGGGTTATCAAAAGAGAGGTTGCTAAAGAAGGAATTGTGCGCGTGAACGAAGCGATCAATCAGCGCTTTTTCGCCTCTTTGCTTCTCTCTTCGATTGCGCTCAGGCGAATCACAGCCGCCGCCGCGGTATAGCGCACATGCGCATTTGCGTCGAAAAAACTGAATTCCACTTTTCTCTTTATTGAAGGGTCGCCACGCTCGGCGATGGCCTCAATCGCGGCGGCGCGCACGATCCAATCTTTGTCGTGCATCGCCTGGGCCAGGGCTACGCCGGTTGCCGGGTCGGGATCGTGGGCCAGGAAAGTTGCAGCCACCGCGCGTACCGGATTCGGATTCTTCTTGTGCATGTAACGCCATGCATCCCAGCCGATGCCGGCAAACGGAACATATCCGATTCCTTGTTCAAATCCGATTTTGGCCAGCTCACGCGGGTTATGCAGAGTGTCGAGTTGCTGCTGAATCAGCCCCTCGCCATTCTTTCTTTTTCCGGTGAGCACATCGTAATAAACGGAATAGGCAGACGAATCGTCTTTCAAATCCCGCAACGAATGAGCAGATGCCATAACGACCGCGATCCTGGGATCGGACAATGATTTTTGTAATCGGGGAATCGACTGTGTCGCGTGCATCTGCCCCAGGGCTGTAGCGGCCGCGACTCTCACTTCAGGTCTGGGGTCATCCAGCGCTCTTTCAGCGAGCTCTCGCGCCCGAGAATTATCGCGGATCAGTCCCAGGGCGCGCACGCCAATGGATCGCTCCACGGTGCTTTTGGAACTCGCCGCCGTTTCAAACATCGCCCATGCCTTCTCTTCGCCCGTCACAGGATGCGATAACGGGGTGACAGCCATCGCACTCACGCTGGCCGCGAGGATTATTGTTATGGTAAGAGAGCGATTGAAGGACAAGGCGATCCTCCCGAGGCATTGGCGGCAGCCGCAGCAGGCCGAAGGCCAGCGCACGCAGATCAGATGCCGGGACCGCCTAAAGAGTAAGCGGATTTTTAGAGGGGAAATGAAGGGTTATTGCCGCCCCGTCCTTTTCGAGCGCGCTTCGGGGTTTTGCTGGCTTTGGCATTGCCCCTCTTCTTATCGTCGAAGACACGGGCAAATATCTTATCGATGTTTTTCAACTGCCGCCGCAGGTCGAAAGCATATTCAATTTGTTTGCGGGGAACCCGGCTGGTGATCTCCTTGTCGGCAAGGATTTCTTGACGGAAGTCCAGCCCTTCTTTCCAGGAGCGCATCGCGTGCCCCTGCACCAGCCTGTAGGCATCCTCGCGGGAAACTCCGTGTTCGACGAGGTCAAGCAGCAACTGCCCGCTGAAAATCAACCCGCGCGTGCTCTCCAGATTGGCCAGCATCCGATGCGGGTAGACGAACATCGTCTCGATCACGTTGGTGGTCTTGTGCAGCAGATAATCTACGAGCGTGGTGGAATCCGGCAGGATCACGCGCTCGACCGAGGAATGGGAAATGTCGCGCTCATGCCATAAAGGAACGTTTTCAAATCCCGCCTGCGCGTTCGACCGCACCACTCGCGCCAGCCCGCTGATCTGCTCTAACGTAATCGGGTTGCGCTTGTGCGGCATTGCGGAAGATCCCTTTTGTTTTTCGCCGAAGAATTCTTCGGCCTCGCGCACTTCGGTCCGTTGCAAATGCCGTATCTCGGTTGCAATCTTATCCAGCGTTGAAGCAATCACGGCTAGAGTAGCCAGATAGTTGGCGTGACGGTCTCTTTGGATCACCTGGGACGAAATAGCCGCGGCCTTCAGCCCTAGCCGGGCGCAAATCTTTTCTTCCAGTTCCGGCGTCAGATGCGCAAAAATGCCGACCGCGCCGGAAAATTTCCCTACGCGCATATCTTCGGTGGCAGTGGCGAAACGCGCGATGTTGCGCCGCGTTTCCGAATACCAGTTCGCCAGCTTGAAGCCAAACGTGATGGGCTCGGCGTGAATCCCATGCGTGCGCCCTACCATCGGCGTATCTTTAAATTCCCAGGCGCGGCGTTCCAGCGCGCCCGCCAGAGCTTCCAAATCCTGCGCGATCACTTTGGAAGCTTCCTGGATCAGAAGAGCCTGGGCTGTGTCCACCACGTCGTTCGAGGTCAGCCCGTAGTGAAACCATCGCGCCTGCGGCCCCACGATCTCAGCCACAGCCGTGGTGAAGGCGATCACGTCATGGCGCACCTCGGCTTCGATCTCGAAGATTCGCGCGACCTGGAAATCCGCCCTCTCGCGGATTGCCTTGGCCGCCGCCTTCGGTACCATGCCGACCGCGGCTAGAGTCTCGGTGGCCGCGACTTCAACCTTCAGCCAATTGCGAAAGCGATTTTCATCGCTCCAAATGCGGCGCATCTCCGGACGAGTGTAGCGGGGAATCAAAGCGCGAACGCCTCCTGGTCATTGGCCAAAAATCTGGGACCAAGGATTCTAAATGGACGGCGGCAAAGAAACCAACCGGGGTAGATGCCAACGCGGACCGGTGTGCCGGTAACCGTCGAGCTGCTGCTGTGAGGACGGATAGATTCTATATATCGTTGTACGATATAATTGATCGTGCTCACCGCTAACATAAAGGCGCCACCAGCGGCAGAATGAAAAAGCTCACGCTGTCGGACTATCAAGCTCTGGCCGAGTTCCGCTACCAGATTCGCCAATTCCTCCACTTCAGCGAGCGGGCCGTAAAGCAGGCCGGCCTGGAGCGCGGCCAATATCAACTTATGCTCGCCATTAAGGGCATGCCGGAAGGTGTTCGTCCGCGCATTCGCGAACTGGCAGGCCGGATGCAAATTCAGCATCATAGCGCGGTGGAGTTGGTAAACCGGTTGGAGGCCGGCGGGCATGTTCGCCGGGAACGAGCGCGTGGCGATCGCCGCGAAGTTTTACTCGAGCTCACGGCGAAAGGCGAAAGAGTTCTGGCCGAACTGGCCTTACACCATCACGAACAATTGCAGAGCACCGCACCCGATTTGGTGACCACACTCCGTCGGCTAATGCACACGGAGCAGAAGCCCGCTGGAAAGGCGAAAAGTGTTCCAAAGCAATAATGGCGTTCACCGCATCGGCAACCAACCATGACCCAACCAGCGAACAAACGGATGACAAGCATGAACCGATTGTCCCAGCATGCAATCGTTCGAAGATATCTGCCGCTGGTACATGAAGACCTGTCGGCCGTCTACGCGCGTGATCTGCGGAAGTGGCTCATCATCTCGCCCGTGATCGGCCTGGCTACGGGTCTTGTGATTACGGGAGTGGTCGTTATCATCCTGGGGGAATTGTGGCCCGCGGTGCTTGGCTACTATCTGCGTCATCACTGGGCGATTGTTCCCGGCTTGGTTTTGGGCTTCATCGTCACCGGACTCATCATGCAGTACCTGACGCCCGATCCCAATCGACATTCCACCGAGGAGATCATCCGCTCCTATCACGAGCATGAAGGCGAAGTTGATATGCGAGCCTTTGTTCCCAAGCTGGCGGCAGCCGTGACGACTGTCGGATTTGGCGGCAGCGCGGCGCTCGAAGGCCCCAGCATTTACGGTGGTGCGGCGATAGGTTCGTGGCTTTGGAAGCATCTGCGGCGTTTGCGTCTTAACGATCGCGACCGCCGCGTCATGCTGATCTGCGGCGCGGCGGCCGGAATGTCCGCCGTTTTTCGCGCGCCGCTCACCGGCATCGTCTTCGCGCTGGAAATGCCTTACCGCGACGATTTGGCTCACGAAGCGCTGGTGCCATCGTTGATCGCTTCCGTCGTCTCCTTCGTGACTCTCAGTTCTTTCCTCGGGGCAGCGCCACTCTTTGACTTTGCGGGTTCGACGTCCTTCACCCGTCGTGACATCTATTGGAGCGCACTACTCGGCCTGATCGTTGGATTGGTTGCCATGGTGTTCGTCATCACCTTCCGCCGGGCGCGGAGTTTCTTTGTGCGGTGGTCCGCGGCGCATTGGTTCAAGCTCGCTCTCGGAGGCTTGCTAACCGGCCTGTGCGGACTTCTGTTTCTATACATCTATCCCGGCAATCTCATACCGATCGGGCCCAACTACGAAGCGGTGGGAGAAATCCTGGGCCAGCATCACAATACCTCGCAACTGCTTGTTTTCAGCGGACTCAAACTCGCTGCGACTCTGTTCACGCTCGCGGCCGGAGGCGTCAGCGCCATGTTTGTTCCGTTATTCCTGGTTGGCGGATGTATCGGAACAGCCTTTGCGCAATCTCTTGTTCACAGTCCCGCTCTCGGGCTTTATGCCGCCGTCGGCATGGCTTCATTCATCTCCGCTGGTTATAAAACGCCGCTGGCTGCCGTGGTATTTGTTGCCGAAGCGACCGGGGGGCACGCCTTTATTATTCCCGCTCTCATCGGAGCGGCCGTGGCCTATGCCGCTTCCGGGGACGCTTCCGCTTCCGGCGACCAACGCCTGCATGAAGGCGCACAGGTGCGCGATCTAAAGTTTGCCCAGGGCGCAGCGACGACGACAGAGGCGGAGGCGAGGGGCAAACTGGAAGGCGTGCCGAGTGATGCTGAAAAATAAAGCTGCACGAAATCTCTCGTCGGCCGCTTCTTGAAAGGATCTCGATTNATTTGTTCTGTTTGCGCGCGGCCGCGATCAGCGGACGCAACGAATCGACAGAGATGCCGAGCGTCCCGCCGGAAAATCCGTCCATATAAGCGGAGTTAATTCCGATCACTTCGCCTTTGGAATTGAAAACCGGGCCACCGCTGCCACCGTGGGCCGTGGGCGCGTCATAGATGAGCTTGTCGCCCACCACGTCACCCAGATGCCCGTAGGTGGCCGAGGGCCGAATCAGAGAGAGCGCCGCCAACTCGCTGGCTGCGGTGATGTCGTTATGCCGGTAAGCGAGCTTCTCATAAATTCCATTCGGAGACTTTGCCACCATCCCCGCAATTCCCATCGGGTAGCCAACTACGGTGACTAAATCGCCCGGAGTGCCCGGCGACTTTGCCAGCGGCAACACCGTTAATCGCGGTGCGGCCGCAGCACCTACCATCCGCAGAAGAGCCAGATCGCTGGTCGAAGACACTTCGGCCAGAGCCAGGTTCACGGGAGTCGGCGATCCCGGGAAGAACACCACGACGCTTTCCAGCGTGGGATTCGCGCCGCGGCGAATCAGAGCTTCGGCTTCCGGATCGCCAAACCAGGGCTGGGCCACGTGGCGGTTGGTCGCGAGCAATCCTTCGGCAACCAGAAAGCCGGTGCCTGACACACGCGCGCGCACCTCTGGCTTCTGGTCTCCGAAGCCTACTTGATACACGCCATATATATAGCCGATCGAATTGCGATAGCGGTTGAGCACGGTGGCGGGCATGGCCCGCTCCTGCTGGAGTTCCGCAACCTCTGAGTTAAGTTCGTGCACCTGCCGCTGCAAGTCGCTCGGCATAGCGCTCTGTGTGGCAGTCGTTGGAGCGTAGTAGTGGAACATTGCCATTGCGCCCAGCAACAGAACAAATCCCAGAACACCCTGCATCATAAGCTGCCAGGTCTCGGAAACTTCAGAGACCTCGTGCGCGTGGTTGACGGCTGCGTTTGCGGTAATCGGGGGGCCGGAAATCTGCGATTCGTTAGCGCCTGGTTCGGGCATTTCGGCCATGTGTGTCGAGTTCGCCTCTTCGGACGGATCTTGCCGGTTGTCCCCGGCCGTTATGGTCTTGGTTTCAGTCTTGCGCGAGGGAGGCGTACGAGGCTGAAATCGGGGGAAGGCTTATCTTCCCTTGTCCGGCGCGGCTTTTCCACAGTACGGAAGGCGATGTACAAGCGATAGGATTAAAGTTTTCTGAGGCGAAAGATATGTCGAAATTGGAGCGTGATTGCTTTAGCCGGCAGTCCTGACGCGGTCAAGGGTTGGTTATGCCGAGCCTTTTCGCCATCTCCTCATACAAAAATCCCCGGCCTGCCCGATAAGGTTGAACCCATTCTCCATCAATCACAAATTGGGGAATGGCGCGTTTGCCGGTATTCTTCACCACTTCCTCTGCGGCCCCAGGCGCAGTTTCGATGTCTATTTCTTTAAAAGGAATATTATGCTTGGCCAGGAATCGCTTGGCCTCGCGGCAGTCCGGGCACCAGAAGGCAGAGTAGACGGTAATCTCCATAACTATAGATTACGATACTTGACCCCAGTACACGCCGCTTGCACCGAACTAGACGCGCTCCAGTTCCGGCAGCGTTCGTTCATTCACCACATTTCCGGTATTGAGCGTGGTCGCCGGCTCAAAGAGAAGAATCCAGCATTCTTCATCGGCCACGGGGCGGTGCTCCACCCCGCGCGGCACCACGATGAATTCTCCTTCGTCGATCCACTCGTGCCGGTCGCGGAATTCCATGCGGAAACGGCCCTTCACCACGAGGAACATCTCGTCCTCATTCTCGTGATGATGAAAGACGAACTCGCCTTTAAGTTTGTCGAGCTTCACATACTGGCCGTTGAGTTCTGCGGCGATGTACGGTTTCCAGTATTCCGAGATTTTGGCGAATTTCTCGGAAATGTTGACTTTGTTCATCTTCTACCTCGATTTACGCGCTTGTGAGCTATGGGATGTTTCGGCGTGAAGAGGGACACAAAAAATCTAAACGGTGCGAAGAAGAAAGCCGCCGACATTGCCGACGGCTTGAGATTAGCGAGGCGAAGTTATAGCCCTGAAGTAGCGGGGCTCACGTGTCCGCTGCGCAAAGTGACACGCACTCCGCGAGCGGAATTCATGCGAGTCGTGGTGCTCCAATCGATTTCATCCGATCCGATCACGCCCCCACCACCGCTGGCCAATGTATAAGTGATGCGCCCATCTCTGTAAGTATAGTTACCGATAGAGAGCACCGTCCCCGTCTTCAACACGAACAGCGGCACACCCGGCACCGAAGAGGCGAGTTCCGGCGAACTTATATTCGACGGAGCAGGACTCATATTTCGCGACACGTATGTGGCATACGAAGCCTGCGGGACTTCGGAAATAGCCTGCGGTTGTGCGGCGTCACGCACCGCGAGTGTGGGCCTGAATTCGGCTTGCTCATTCGGCAAGGAGCCGACGGACGACTGGCTCAGCGGCGTTCCAAAATAATGCCATCCCGGCGCGAGTCCAGGCTGTAACAAACCAGGCTGCAACGAACTTGCAAGTTGCGGCACGATCACATCGTCCATCAGTCGCAACTCCAGCACGGTCTCGCCTTTCAGTTTGGGACGAGGCCCGCGCGCCGGCAGCATGATAACTTTCCACGGCCACAGCGGAGGCAGCATCCACTCCACTACATCTCGGGTCGCGTGGCCCTTACCGATAATCTTGCCTTCGCGGTCCACACGATAACCACGGGTAGCGATGACCTTCGATTCCAGCGGCAGATCGCCGCCCGGCAATCCGATGCGGTCAAACTGCAACTTGAGCGAGCCTTTGCCTACAAAATGTCCTGGCTCCTTGGCTGACTCCAAATGCCCCACCAGATAACTGCCGCGGGGAAACGCCTGCTGGCCGAATTCCGTCACTGAGCGGAGATGGCACAGAACAGGATCCCCGATATCGACCGTGGCCGAGGAGAAGTTAGGCTCGTTTAAAGTGCATTGCAGCAAGGTACCGGCGGGAAGTGCGATCTCCCTGGCGTTAGCAATCGGTATAGAGGCTAACAAAACCAAACCAGCGAAAACCGTGAGAAGGGAAGACAGCCGTTTGCAATTCATACATCACCTCGATTGCACGCCCAATGGCGGCGGACTCTGGCGCTAAGTCCGCTGTGGATTCGCACATCTAATCACAACTCTGAATCACGGTCAATGAAGAATTGGGATACTAAAGTGGAAACTGGCGGAGGTAGAAGCCGAAATGGGACGCAACGTCCTTAATACGACAACAGGGAGAAACTGACTGGGCGCAACCGGGATGGAAAAGGCCGCGGATACGGGAGTATCCAACGGCCTTTGCGATGGAGGCAAGCGGCTGCGGGTCGGCGCCTCCAACCTCGTGAAACCCGGTAATCGATTCTCCAATTCTCGTTTGAGCCTCGATTGAAAATCGGGCCCTTGGGGGAGGGCCCTGTCAAGCAGACTCTGATAGCCGGTAATATATCATAATGTCGATGGAGGTAGTAGAGATATGGCATCCATCTCGCCAAAATCCCGTTCTCGCATCCACGTGCAGGATGATAGTCTGATGAAGTGTGCGGCAATAATTCGGTTCAACGTAAATTCTCTTTTTTGCCTGTTTCGCCGTCGCCGTCTGTGCCGCTTCGTTTTTGGTTGTGGTTATCGCTCGCGTCTCTGATTCTCGGCGCTTGCGTTCCTCTCGCCCTGGCCGCAAACTTCACGGTGAAAGCCGATCCGCCGCGACTCGTGAACGGCGCTCCTGTTTTGTTTCAGGTGAAATCGCCCTCTCATCTCGAATCGCTTTCCGGCGATTGGCTGGGGCACAAAATCGAATTCAGTTTTGATTCTTCAAGCAAAACCTGGTTCGCCTTGGCTGGAGTCAGTTTGGAAACCGCGCCCGGATCCTACGCGCTGGAACTCACTGGCTCGCCCTCCGGAGCCAATGCCAAATCCTCGGGGCTGACCTTCTCGCGCAAGTTTGTAATCGCAAAGGCAAAATATCCGAAAGTTGAATTGACCGTATCCAAGCAGTTCACTGAACCCAATCCCGATCAAGTCAAACAAATCGATGAAGACCAGAAAACAAAGAAGGACTATTTAAACCGGTTAACGCCCGAGCGC
>JGI12664J13189_1000013_pt1 | contig 24778 bp, 12 predicted proteins | sample BlaSpr_A8_OM1_O3_FD_13189 | JGI IMG/M metagenome (IMG submission 13189) | reverse complement strand
GAAGTTTCTGGTGTGGATGGCGATTGTGCGACTCTTCCGATATCCGGCTGGAACGGCGGTTGCAGTGGCAGCGGGATTGACGCAGATCGGCGAACTCTCATTCGTCGTGGTGCAGGTGGCGCGATCAGCTGGAATGGTGAACGAAAATGTTTTCAGCACGGCGATCGCCGCTTCGCTGGTTTCGATCCTCCTCAACGTCTTTCTCGTGCGCGGGACTTTAGCCTGGCTGGAAAGAAAGGACCGTGAAGCGAACCAGATTAGTCCGGCGCAACAGGTACCCGAGGAAAGCACAAGCAGGGATATCACTCAAGGGGAACTGGCATGAGGCACGCTATGGTTATGGGGCTTCTGTTTTCGTTATTTGTGCCGTCGGCTCGCCCGCAGGAGGAAAGCGTCGCAACCCATGAAGAGGGCCATCCGGATGCTGCGCTTCTGTCGTTCGACGACCTGAGAACGCTTTCGTCCACAGCCAAACCCGAGGAAGGGCTGCAAGCGCGCCTCGACACTGTCCTGACAACACCGTTCGTTCACAATGACGCGGGCGCCGCGGCTGTCCGGCCACACCGTCCCATAACGCAAGGTCTTGGACCGGTCCTTCGCGTCGCCACCTGGAACATCGAACGCGGCCTGAACTTCGAATTGATCCGGTCTGCGCTAACGGACGCAAACGAGTTCGAGAAGTTTGAAAACGATTCCAAACATCTCACTGGCTTCCACAAAGAATTAGTCCGGTCGCAGTTAAACACTTTGGAGAATGCCGACGTATTCATTCTCAACGAAGTTGATCTTGGGATGAAGAGAACCGAATACCGCGATGTGGCTCATGATCTTGCCGTGGCTCTCCATATGAATTATGCGTACGGCGTGGAGTTTGTCGAGGTCGATCCGGTCTTCGCATTGGGAACCGAGCAGGTACATCTGCCCGACGGGCAGCAGGATCAACGTTTGCAGGAGGATTTGCAGGTGGACCGTGAACTCTACCGCGGGTTGCACGGAACGGCTATCCTGAGCCGGTACCCCATTCGCAACGCCCGCATTGTGCGGCTCCCCGTCTGTTATGACTGGTACTCAAAGGAAGCGAAAGAAGTCGCGCACATTGAGAAGGGCAAGCGATGGGCCGCGCACAGGTTGTTCAAGGAAAGAATCTCACGCGAGATTCGCCGCGGCGGCCGCATGGCGTTGATCGTGGAACTCGCCATCCCCGATCTGCCGACGGGCGAGGCAACCATCGTCGCAACTCATCTGGAGAATCGTTGCGCGCCCGGGTGCCGCGTCCGGCAAATGAACGCCGTGCTCGCTTCGGTGAAGCAGACCCAAAATCCCGTTGTGCTCGCCGGAGACCTTAACACAACTGGCAGAAACAATACGCCGACATCGGTCCGCGACGAAATTATGAGCCGGGTCACTGACTACCAATTCTGGATCGGCCAGACGGTTTCCTATTTTCATCCGCTGGGGATTTACCGGCACGCTCTTTTTCCGGTGCACTATCTTCACGGCTACAACGATCCGACGGCGTATCACATCCCGATCCTCTGGAACAATAGAGAACGCGCCTTGTTTAACACTGTGGAGGATTTCCGTTTCGCCTACGAGCGCGCTTTCGATTTTAGCGGCGAGCCTGAGCGCACGCTGAGGGGAAGAAGCCGAACGCTTGCCGACAGCAACGAACGTGCGGCCAAAGGTTTCATTCCCACCTATTCCTTCGCTCGCGATTACGGAGGGTTGGTGGGCCGCTTCAAGCTAGACTGGATTCTTGTCAAACCGTTCGTTCAAAATCCGCGGCGGAACGGACAGAGCGGTTTGTTTGCGCCATATTTTCCCGAGACGATGCGCGCTCTGAACGAATCCGTGAACGATCGTATCTGTGATCACGCACCCATGACGGTGGATCTGCCTCTGAAGGAGCCAATGCAGCAGTAAAAGCCATATGGCCAGTACGGCCGCTGATCGAGGAGCGCGAGGTAAAGAACCTGTTCCGCTTGCGACGCGATCTTCATTTATGCTCCCTAAGCCCCACGCGGATCGGGATTACCGTTCTACTGTCCCGAGTGCGGAGCATGCGCAGTAAACGCAACCTGAGCTTACCCCTTACACCGTCGCACTAACCCAATGAAAGAGGCTTGGCCGCTGTTCCTGATCTACGAGGAGCGGCGGCTTTTTGATTGATGCGCCGGTCTACTGGATTCGCAAAGAATCGAATATAGTTCACTCGTGCCAGTCCTTGCGGAGAGAGGGTCGTCGACGGTTGGGCATGCCAGCGCGTAAATATCGGTCGCAACCGTTCGCGGTCCGGTCTGTGTCTTGATACAACGATGCTCAACCGGAGATGTCATTTGCAAACGACAAATCGCAAAAATATTAGTTGACACGACGCCCGCTATTCGGTAAAGTCCGGCGCAGTTTTCCTTTCCCCGATGTCTGTCAGTAAGGTTATAGTTCAATATCTTCCTCGCAATTAAAAGCGGTGTATGTGGATATGTGTTGACAGACTGATGATAGTCATCTGTTAGCTCCATCCCTAACGAAGCAGGCCGCACTCAACGAAAGCTAGTTGTCGGACGAGGCGGTTCTCTTGTGGCGCATTCGCGCCCAAAAAGTCGCAGCCCGCTTTTGCTGGAATTCTAACCAGATCTTTGACAGGCAAGAAACGATTCGTCAACTCATGACACTATCGTTTAATAAAGGGGGACTCGACGAGATGATGTTTCGCCGAGAAGCTACGAGTGAGAGGTGAAAATGTCAGCCGCCCTGGGGAATAACTCCCCCGCTCCAAGGGTCCGTCAAGGATTAAGGATCGAGTACAAGGTCTTTGCACGGCCTTACTTGCAGGTGAGAATGGTCCCCATTGGATGGCGGCTTGCCACTAAGAAAACAAGGGTTTCAGGATTTCTTTGACGAAGACCTTCCACGGAAGGGCTCGTACAAATCGTTACGATCGTTGATGCTTACGGCGAGCATCGAGTTCACCTGAACCCCTGGAAGTAAAGAAACTAAGCGACAGCCGGAGGAGGAAGGCCGATATCGCCTAGAGACTGAATCACAATAGCCAGTCTCCTGAGGCGTGGACATCGACTCACCATATGAGCGAACCGACAAAGGACAATACGCACATTCTTTCGGATCCACAAGCCTTTCAAGAAACATATGCACGGGCCCGCGGCTTTTTCGAGACACTCGAGGGCGTGGTTGGCGTGTCGTTCGGCCAAAAGCAGACGGGAGGCGTATATGGAGACGATATTTCTATTGTCGTTTTCGTTAAAGAGAAAAAGAAAAGCGAAGAGCTCGCCCCGGAGCAGAGAATTGCCGACAGCTTCGAAGGGTACCGGACCGATGTAAGAGTTGTGCGCACCGCGGACTTTCATGGGTGCGACAATACGGCAACGTACGACACGATTCAAGGCGGCATTCAGATAATGCCGCCGGCCGACCCAACTACCGGTAAGTTTGCGGCCGGAACACTAGGCTGCATCATCAAGAAACGCAACGATAGCAGTAGGGAGAACGTATATCTTCTTAGCAATAAACATGTCCTTTTATTTGACGCCAAACCAGGCGATTATATTTATCACCCATTTTGCCCGTCTCCCGATACTAACAAGTTTGCTAGTCCGGGCGATTCGAACGTACTCGGCCCTATTCAGACCACCGCATTCCTAAGCAATGTCTCTTACACTCCGCCAGGCGGGTCGCAGCCAATTGACATATTCATCGATTGTGGAACCGCACGGATCGATGTGGACAGCAAGTGCTTAGGTACTCGATGTACGAAAGACACGACGAAGTACGCAGCCTCAATTGTTGATCTGCAGATACTCGGGGTGAATACGATAGCGGATGTAAGAAATGTGATCAGTGATAGTTCGCTCATAGGCCAGAACGTTGTCAAAGTTGGACGCACAACGGGTAAAACGGTAGGCATCGTCAGGTGCATAAATGCACCTGTAAATGTTCCGGCGGATCCGACAATTCCAGGATCCCAGCCTTTCACAGCGCAAAACACGATTGAAATTGACTTTGACACGTCCTCGGCACCCGGCGGAGTGAACTGCAAAGGGCACGCCTGGTTTAGCGAGCACGGGGATTCGGGCGCATTGATTCTTGACAACCAGGGACGCGCGATCGGCTTGCTGTCCGTGGGTCCTCGTGACGGTGCTTCTAATGCCACCCCATCTAACGGTTGCCATATCTTTCCGATTCTCGACAATCTCCAGGTCTGTATATCCACGGTGTCTGGCACGACTCATGGCAGTTGTGGCGCCACCGATGGCAGTGGGACCTCACCGGCCGCGTCGAGCCACGCAATGAGCGTGCCCACGGGTGATGACGGATCATCGGTCCTGGCCGCAAAGAAGATGGCGACGACGGAACTACAGAGCTTGCCCGACCCCCCAGCCGCTAGCGAGGCTGAGATACGTCACCTGCAGGAACTTCTTGTTGCTTTTCGAAGTACCGAAAAGGGACGCCAATTGCACGACATCTTTGCCCAGGTGCGGAGGGAGATTGGGTATCTGGTACGCAACTCCCGTCCCGTCAAAGTCGCCTGGCATCGGAGTCAAGGCCCCCAGTTCTTGAAACGCACGCAGGACCATTTGAGGGGGGCGGCAGGCACCGTTCCTTATGAACTCAACGGTGTTTCCCGAACCAGATTATTCATGCGCATGGGCGAGGTCCTAAGCAGGCACGGAAGCAATCCGTTGCGAAAGGCTATTGAACGGCACGGGGAAGACCTCATGGATGTGTTAAACACCGGCGAACGCGTCGACGACTGGATTGCACATTTAAGAAACAACGAAAATAAAGCCGCTAGCGATCTGCCGGTGTAGTCGCTTGCAAAGGCTGGCGCAGCGGCGCGGTGATTTTGTAACTAGAGGTTTCAGGGTTCCTTGACGTAAGTCGGGATTTGATAATGGCAGGAAGCGCGGGCACACTCGAGACACTCGCACAGCAGGTTGCGCTGGCGCTGCAGCCGCTCGAAACGCAGCTTACTTCCGCCAACATTATCCCTTTTCTCGCTGAGCTCGGATTGCAGTTTCCAGCCCAACTTTTAGAAGCTACATTTGTTAATTCGCTCAATGCTGGGGCGACTGCTGCGGGCGCGTTGCCCAACACTCTCAATCAACTCGCGACCGACATTGCGAACGGCAACGACGCTGGTATCGTTCAAGATGGATTGCAGCTAATTGAGGAAATCGGCAATGTCATTACTGCATTGCAACAGATTGGCACGGAACTCGGCAATCTCGCGGGGAGCCTCCCCGGCATGAACGCGGAGGAAGTGGGGACGTTCGCCGAGAATCTCGCGGGAAATCTGCTGAGCTATCTTTTGATCTCCTACCTGGAAAATCTGCAGCCTGGGGTTGTCGGCGCCGCCAATCTCCTTGGAATCGTAAATTACATTCCCAATCCGGGGATTTCTGGCGATCCTACTCATCCCCCATATGTCAGCCGGCAGCTGCAATTATCCAATCTGGGCAGTCTTTTTTCTTCGCCCGCGGCTTTATTCGAGACGCTATACGGATGGGGCAGTCCGGGGTTCGATGGTACGCAGTTGGTCCCTCGACTCAGCACCTCGTTGAATCTTTTGGGAATACCTTCACAAACGACATCCAAGAACTCGCTCGAGTCATCATTCGCCTCGATCCAGCCTGACACAACGACTGATCCGCCCGGGCTTGCGGCCACTCTAAGAGTTGCGACCGGGGGGGGCTTAGATCTCACGCTTCCTCTAAGCCAAGTCTGGTCAGTTCAGGCGCAAGTTCAGGGGACGTTCTCAGCTGGGCTTCCCGTCACGATAACACCTCCGGCAACCGTTTCTATCAAGCCTCCGAGCGGAACGCTGACGGGCCTGTTGCAAGTGAGTTTGGTGGCGACTGCCCCGGACGCCAATGACCCTCTCATCCTGATCGGGCAAACCGGCGGCAGTGCGCTGCAAACAAACTCCTTTACGTTTGGCGCGGGCGTCAACGTGACTTGGAACGCCGGCACGGGCACGGCAACAGTGGATCCTTCCGTCACGGTTGCTGTCTCCGGGGGGAAAGCTGTCATTGACATGGCGGATGCCGATGGCTTTCTCGCCGACGTGTTGTCGGGCGTGAATGTCCAGGCTGGATTCGACCTCAATGCAACCTGGCGACTTGACACGGGCCTCCACATCACCGGCGGCGCGCAACTTGAGATTGATCTGCCCCTTCACCTCGACCTCGGGCCTGTGACTCTTCCCACGCTCTACCTCGTAGGAGGTCTAGCAAACAACGCGATCACGTTAGAAGTTTCAGCGGCGCTGGGTATTACGCTGGGGCCAATCCAGGGCTCGGTCGATCGCGTCGGATTGCTGGGCACTCTTACGTTTCCTCAAAGCGGCGGAAATCTTGGTCCCGCGAACCTGCAACTCGCTTTCAAGCCTCCCAACGGCCTGGGGCTGGCGATTGATGCGGGCCTGGTTACCGGGGGCGGCTACATTTCGTTCGATCCGAGCAAGGGACAGTACGCCGGCATTCTTGAACTGTCGCTCGTCGATACGATCGGAATCACCGTAATTGGCGTGCTCGATACCATCATGCCGGATGGTTCGAGCGGGTTCTCATTCCTGCTCATCATTACGTTCACGTTGCCGCCAATTCAGTTGGGGTTCGGATTCACTTTGAACGGCGTGGGCGGACTGGGCGGCGTGAACCGCACCATGGATACGAATGCGCTCCAAGCGGGATTTCGCGCGCACACGCTGGATTCGATTATGTTTCCGGCGGACCCGATCGACAACTCCGCGCAGATCATCAGCAGCATTCGCAGCTTTTTCCCGGTTGCCGTAGGCCGGTATCTGTTCGGACCTCTGCTTCAAATCGGGTGGGGCGAGCCGACGCTGATCACTTTCACGATCGGCGTGATCCTTTCGGTGCCCGATCCGATCGTGATTGCGATTCTGGGATTGATCGATGCCGGGCTTCCGACCGAGGACGAAGCGCTGCTGGAATTGCACATTGAAGTCCTCGGCATCATCGATTTCGGAACCAAGACGCTTTCTATCGACGGCTCTTTATACGATTCAAGTGTCCTGATCTATGCCTTGGCCGGCGACCTGGCCCTGCGGCTTTCGTGGGGCAGTAATCCGAACTTCTTGTACTCGCTCGGAGGATTCAATCCCAATTTCAATACGAACGGGCTGAATATTCCGCAGATGGTGCGGCTCTCGGTCAGTATCGGCGACGGGGACAACCCGCGGATCAGTTCTGACAGCTACTTCGCCGTGACGTCGAACACGGTTCAGTTCGGCGCAGACGTACAGGCCTACGCGTCGGCCGGCGGATTCGCGATCCAAGGCTACCTGGGATTCGATGTTCTGATTATTATCTCGCCGTTCTCATTCGAATTCGATTTCACGGCGTCGTTCGATGTTTCCTACGACGGCGCCAACCTTCTCGGGCTCAACGTCGACGGATTGTTTCAAGGGCCAACTCCCTGGCATTTTCATGGCGATGCCTCGATCAGCTTTCTCTTTTTCTCCGTCAGCGCTTCCGTCGATCTGACGTGGGGCAGCAGCACGCAAGCAACAATTCCGTCGCAGCCGGTTCTGCCGGACCTGGAAACGGCATTCCAAAATCCGCAGAGCTGGAGCGCGGCACTTCCGCCCGCCACGACCGTGGGAGTTTCGCTCGCTACACCGAGCCCGAACAACAAGATTTTGTGCGTTCATCCCATGGGTACGCTCCAGGTAAAAGAGAAAGTGGTGCCGCTCGATCTGCCGATCACAAAGTACGGCAATGCGACGCCTTCCGACGGTACTGAGTTTTCGATTCAGAGCGTCCAGATCAACGGACAAGCCGAGACGATCCAGACGATTCAGGATTATTTCGCTCCCGGACAGTTCCTAACGCTGAGCGATGCAGACAAATTGAGCAACCCGAGTTTCGAGCAGTATGACGCGGGAGTAAATATTGGCTCGAGCGCGATCCTCAACGGGCAAAGTTCGCCTCGTACGGTCGTGTACGAGGAGTATTACATTTACGACCCCGCGAGTTTCTCGGTGTTCACGCGGATTTATGCGATGCCGGCAAATATTCACCTGGCGTTGAGCGCGCAAGGCGCCGGGTTCGCTTCGCAAGTTAAGAACACGGGCCTCCAGAAGTACAGCACGGGAGTGACAACGCCCGCAATCAACGTGTCGGACCCGCAGTACGTAGTGACCAGCGTGGATGATCTGAGTATTCGCGCGGACATCATCCCCGGCGGTGGCACAAGTTACTTTGAAGCGAAGGCGGCGCTGAATACGTATCTGAGCGCCAATCCCACGGAGACCGGTAATTTGCAGATCATGCCGGCGCACGAGGTCGCAGCATGAGCACCACGACAACGCTCGGACAATACCAATTCGAAGCCTGGGCGAGACGCGGCATTGCGGCGAGCCTCAACAATCCCGATAGTGGATCGCTGCCTAGCCGGGCCAGCCTGAACGTTCAACTGCTTCTTAACGTGCAGGGCGGAAGCGCGCCAAATCCGGTACAGCCGACGGCCACGACCGTAAATTTGTTCGGGCCGGGAGACGTGGTTGGGATCGATCCGCGCATGGTCATCCGCACCGAGCCCCGGCAGTTCACGGTGAATTTCGAGCCGAACTATCTGTGCGGCATCGAATTCGACACGCCGGATTTTCCGTGGCTCTTCACGCCGGCTGCGCCCAATGGCGATCAACTGCATCCCTGGGTGGCGTTGATTGTTCTAAAGCAAGGAAGCGAATTTAGCCTCCCCTCGACTGCGCCCAATCCGCTGCCGACGGTCATTGTAAATACAATGGCGGCGCTACAAGATCTTTCAACCTCCTGGAATTGGGCGCATGTGCAGATCAGCGGCGATGCTTCGCTCGCCGATTCGCTGGCTTCTGCTCCGGGAAATGTAATTTCGCGGCTGCTTTGCCCGCGGCGGCTCGATCCCGAAACTTCTTATACAGCATTTCTGGTTCCCGCATTTCAGAACGGCGTGCAGGCCGGACTTGGTCAGGATGTTTCATCTCTGACAACTTCAGATCCGGCCTGGACCCAGAGCACACAAGCCCCGCTGACTTTGCCGTACTACTTCCGCTTCGATTTCAACACCAGCGACGGCGGCGATTTCGAATCGCTGGTGCGCGCCCTGACGCCGCGCGTACTGCCGGCAACGGTGGGGCAGCGGCCGATGGCCGTGAGTCCGCCGGATCCGTCGATTCCCGTGGGCGGCCCGCTGCCGCCGGGGTTAAGCCTTAACGCTTCGACCGGGGCAATCACGGGCACGCCGACGGCGGCGGGAGTTTATAACTTCATCGCGCAGGTCGTCGATTCAACAAATACAGCCGCGGGGACAACGCAAGCGAGTTTCAGCATCGTCGTGGGACCTTTGCCTATTACGCTTAGCGCTCCGAGCGCGACGGGACAAACCGGCATGGCCTACGGCTCGACCATCACCGCGACGGGCGGAACAGCGCCGTATACGTTCTCGATTATCAATGGCTCGCTCCCTACGGGGTTGACGCTGAATGCTTCGACCGGAGCGATTTCCGGTACGTCGACTTCGGCGGGGACCTACAACTTCACCGTGCAGGTGGTGGACTCGACGGAAACGACGCCCAACACGATGACGGTGAGTTCCAGTATCGTCGTTGGACCGCTGGGAATTGCATTGAGCCCGCCGACTGCGGCCGCGCAGGCCGGAGTGGCTTACAACTCCGCGCTCGCAGCCACAGGCGGAGCAGCGCCCTACACGTTTTCGATCGTCAGCGCTGTCCTGGGATTGGATGGAGCGCTGGAAAGCCTTAGCACTACCGACACGGCGTGGAGCGGGCCGGGCAAGGATGCATTTCAATCGACGCTGCAAAACTGGATCAACCAAACCTCTCCGGCGACGGACGACCCGACGCATCCGAATCCCAATGATCCCGTGGTGGTGCCTCCGATTTACGGACGGTGGCAGGCCGCGGTGGCGAGCGTGAATCGGGCGGCCTCGGGCTGGGTGAACGATTTGAATCTTGACCCGCGAAACCGGACGCCAGCGGGCCTGGGCACGGAGGTGGTGCAGAGCGAGCAGACGCAATTGATGGCTTCGGCGTGGCAGCAGGTGGAGGGCGTTCTGCAAGCGAATGACATGCTGCGGCAGGCGCAACTCGCGCGTTCCGCGACTCAGCAGTTATACCGCCAGCACATCCAGCCGGCGCAAACAGAGACGTTGTTCAATTTTACGGCGCCGCTGCACTCGAAACTTCTAACGAGTCCGACGACGGTGACCGCACAACTGCGCGCCAGCCGCGTGCCGCCAAGGATGTTTTCCGGCGCATTCCGCAAAGTGGCGCGCCTTCCGCGGAGATTAGGCCTGGCGCAGAACGGTGCGTCCACGCTGTTGTCGCGCGTCAATAGCGGAGCCATCATGATTGTGCCGCCGATTCAACCTCCGGGCGGAATGGTTTCAATCGATCAGATTTCCAATCAGGCTGCGCCTTCCTGGGCTGAAAATGTAGTGAAGTGGTGGAAGTGGATTTTGATCGGCTTGATTGTCCTGTTGGCCGTTATCGTTCTGATCGTCGCTTTCACCGCGGGATGGGCCGCAGCTCTCGGCGTTGCCATCGCATGTATCGCTATTGCCGCGGGCGTCTGGAACTACCTGAAGAATACAATCGCGGGCGCCGAAGCAGCTACCCAGGTGCAGTTTGCGAATTTCACCACGACGACCGTAATGCAAGTGCCGCCGCGACCAGGATTCCAGATCATGGCGGCGGGCGCGGCGCTGCCATCCTCGAGCGCCACGGGAGCGGACTCCGCCCAAGCCGCGGCCTTTCGGAGCGCGACCTCGCAATTGTTTGGCAACTACCAGGCTCTGCCGGTGAATCCTGGCCCGCTTCCTTCGCTGGACCTGCCGACCCTGCAAAGCACGATCGTGAAGCGGATCGATCCGGTGACGACAATTCCCGCCAGAATTCAGGGATTGCTGACACTCGCGCCGAATCTTACCTGGCAGCCGCTCGACCCGCTTGAACCGATCATGGCGGCTCCGGCATTTCCGCAGCCGATGTATGCGCCGCTGCGCGATCTGTCGCAGTCGTATCTCTTGCCCGGTGTCGATCAGATTCCTCCCAACACGATGGGCTTGTTGCAGTCGAATCACAGTTTTATTGAAGCCTACATGGTGGGACTGAACAGCGAGATGGGAAGCGAGCTTTTGTGGTTTGGCTATCCCACAGATCAACGCGGCAGCTACTTCCGCCAGTTTTGGGACGTGAGCGCTTATGTGCCGCAACCTGGCGATCCCACCGATCCCACGCAGTTGGCGGAACTATTGAAGGATATTCCGCCGATCAATACCTGGCCGCTCAGTACTGCGCTGGGACAGCATCCCAACCGCAGCGACATCGTGAAAAATAATCTGGTTCTGCTGGTACGCGGAGAATTGTTCAAGCGGTATCCCAACGCCATTGTCTACGCGGGAAAAGCGAAACGTAATCCAGATCGCACACTGGTGCTCGACGACAGCGACGAACGCTATCCGATTTTCCGGGGGACGTTGTCTCCTGACATGACGTTCCTTGGCTTCAACTTGAGTGCGGCGGACGCGCGGGGAGGCACTCCAACTTCGCCGGACGGCTTTTTCTTCGTGTTTCAGGAGCAACCCTCCGAGCCGCGATTTGGTCTGGAGCCTACGCCGGATATTTCGCCGGTCCCGCACTGGGCGGATTTGGCATGGACGAATTTTGCGCTTCCGAAAAACACGAATGCGACGCGGACATTAACATTGGCGCAGCCCCCGGCTTTGATCGTCGCCAACAGCCCCTGGATGCTGGCGTCGCAAGTGTTCGCGTCCGTGCTTCAGGGCACGCAACTTCCGGACTTCCTTTCGCCCAACCAAGAGCCTACGGGCATCGCGATCGTTGACGATGCCAATGATCCGAACGATACCAACAACAACTGGGGAGTGAACAGCGCACAGACTGCCTACATTCTGCTGCGGCTCCCATTCCGAATTCTGATTCAAGCCGATCTGATGCTCCCACAATCATGAATACTCCAGCCAAAACGGTTGCAAGCCCGCACGCTGTCATTACGCGTCCACCGATCGGAACGCAGCCGGTGAACCTGTCGGCGCGGACTCCGTTGTTGCTGTTGCCGGTCCACATTCAGACCCGGTTTGTGAAGCTATCGCCGGTCAATGGAGACGCTGTAGCTGGAAACAAGGGTGGCACGGAATTGTGGGTGCGAATTTACCCCGACCAGATTGCCGTCGACTCGCACGAGCCCGAACTCACGGCCCAGGAAATTTCCGACGGTCAAGCGTATTGGAATGCGGTGTGGCAGGCGGGAAATCCGCCACCAGATCCCGATGATGACAAAGCTCCATGGCGCACGATTGCCGCCTTGTACACCCCGCAGCGAGCGGCGTGGATTTGCTCGCAACTCACCCCCACGAATTTGGCGCAGCAGCCTGCGGCGCCTACGCCGGCCGGAAACGCGCCAAGTCCCGCGCCGATTTTTCCCGCGGTGCCGACGCGCACTTCATCGTGGGAGCAGCCAGCCGTTGCCGACGCTTTGCCGGATGCGTGGACAGTCGTGCTGGTTTCCGCCGGGCAATCTTCAATGTTTCGCGGCAGTCCGATTGCGCAGCCTCTTGCCGTGAGCCTGACACCGAACAGTGGAGCGTTTCCTTCCGGGTCGGTGGTAGACGCGAATTTGCAGTGGATGGTGGACTTTGCAACCGCTTATGCAGCCGGGATGGCGCTGAAAATTCCTCTGACTCCGCAGCAAAGCACGAATGGCATCGATCAGATTTTCGTTTACGGATTGCGCGCGAGCGATTCGCAACCCAGCCAAACGCTGGTTAATCTCTTGAACGCGCATCACTACACCGATGGCCTTGCGCTGGTGCCGCAAGGCTCGCCCACCAACAACACGCCGGACGCCAGTTCCGCCTTCAGCCGCAAGGATCCGAATTACGAAACCAGTTACGAGACCGAACGTGCGCTTCCGCTGACTTCGAATCCGAATTGCGATGGCGTCAATCTGGCGAATCTGGTCGGAATCGCTCCCACTGCTTTCGATCACGTGCAGTACGCCGATGGAACCGACTCGCTCGACAGCACGGATATGTTTCGGGCGTTGTGGCCAGCCACGCTCGGATATTTCCTGAATCAGATGATGGCGAGTGTGTTTCCGGCTGAAGCCATCGAGCAAGGTCGCGAATACACACTGGCGAATACCTTCCCGCGAGGTCCGATCACTGCACTGCGCGTGGGACGGACCCCGTATGGGGTTCTTCCTGTGACTTCGTTGCGCAATTACCAGGTTAAGTCAGACGTAGCGGGTCCGGTTGAAACCGGGCTGGTGAATTTCGTGCAGAAATTGTGGCCAACCTGGCTGGCGAGTTCCAGCGGTGCGCCGCGCATGCTGGCGGGAAGCGATCCGGATCAGAGCTTGATGTCGATCCTTGGCATGGATGCCAGCTCGATGAACTTCCAGGGACGGCCGGTGATGGGAAATGTGTTTCTCTGGAATTTTCTTAATTTTCTTGGCGTTTCTGTGCCGTTCGAGCAAGCGTGGTGGGGCAACTACTCGGGCGCGACTGCGGCTCTGCTGAACAGGTACGGATATTCGAGTTGGTCTCCGAAGGTCGAGTTCGTCGCATTCGATCCGAACAGCTTTCCCATCACGTTTTCCACAGTGCAGGATGGTCCGCTTTCCGAGACCAGTGCGTTGAATGCCGACGCGAACCTGGGCAGTGGGCAAAAAGGAAATTACATTGACTGGTTGCAGACCGCGTCGGTTGCGGACGTACAAGCCGAAAATTATCCGGGTACCAAACCAACCTCGCTGCTTTACAAGATTCTGCGGCAATCGATGCTGCTTCTTTACGCGAATCTGGCGGGTAACAGCGAGGTCAGCGCGGGCCGGTTGACTGTCGCGCAGATTCAAGAAAGCGAATTGGTCGACGTGCAGGCGAGTACGACGAATCTGACGCCGTGGCAGGTGCTGGTGCGGCCTTCCATTCCGAATCCGCACCTGACGTGGGGCGATTACTTGCACACAACCAATTTCCCCGTGAATACTCCGTTTGCACAGCTGAACGATGTGAGAGCCAGCCTAAGCCGCCTGGCCACATTGCCCACAGCCGAACTGGATCGCCTTTTAACGGAAACGCTCGACGCATGCAGCCATCGTCTCGACGTCTGGGCCACGACCATTGCGACCTCGCTGCTCAAGCGGACACGCGCCCAGAACAACGCGGTTTACCTGGGCTGCTACGGCTGGGTCGAGAATGTTAAGCCGGAGAGCGGGCGCGTTGCCGTTCAGGGAACGGAGCTTCAGCAGGCGCAGGCGCTCGATGCGGCCCGGGCGAGCAAGAGTCCCGTCCCAGGTCGAGCCCCCGTTCAACTTCCGGTCCCGTTGCAGCCGCTCACCGATAACGGAGGATATATTTTCGCGCCTTCGCAGGTGCAGGCAGCCGTGGCGGCGGTTCTGCGCAATGGATACATGACTCACAAGAACACGGCGGAGGAAGGTTTGCTCGCAATCGATCTTTCCTCCGAGCGCGTGCAGAAAGCGCTGTGGCTGATTAGCGGCGTGCAGCAGGGACAAAGCCTGAACGCGTTGCTTGGTTATTTTTTTGAAGAAGCGCTGAACAATCAAAGCCTGAACCAATACCTGCAGCCATTCCGCAACGCATATCCGCTGGTGGGAAACAAGCTGACTCCTTCCAGCGAACCCGCGGAAAGTGTTGCGGCGTCCGATATTGTCGACGGCCTTGCGCTGCGCAACGCATGGGACGCGGGAAAACTGGCAGCGGGACAGAACTGGGGCACGGGATTGCCGGCACCGGGCGCGGATCAAAGTTCCGTGATCACGATTTTGCAGACGCTTGACGACTACGCGGACGCGCTGGGCGATTTGTCGATCTCGGAAGCGGTGTTTCAAATTGTGCGCGGCAACTTCGGCCATGGCGGCGGTTTGATGGACGCGATCTCGCGCGGCACGCGTCCTCCCACGCCGAAGGTAGTCGATACGCCGCGGGGAGGAATCGATCTGACCCACCGGGTGGCTCTGCTGTTCGCCGGGACGCCGCAGCCGAACCCAGCGTGGAGCGCGATCCCGCAGCACCCGCGCGCCGCAGCCGAACCCTGGCTGGATGCGTGGGTGGGACAAATGCTGCCCGATCCGTCGACCGTTCGTTGCCAGGTGCACTACACGGATTCGTCCGGCAATTCGCAGTCGACGCCCGTGAGCCTTCGCGATTTGAGGGTTGGACCGCTGGATGTTCTTGCGATGTCAGATGCGGCTGAAGTTCCGCAGCAATCCGAACTGGAGAATCGCATTCTCTACCAGGCGGCGGTTCCCACCGGCTCTAAGAATGTGCAAATTGTGTTTCAAAGCGGTTCTCTCCCGCCCGGTTCGGTCGTATTCCCCGACGCGCTCTATGTGGCGCAGAAGCTTCGCGGCCTGCTTGGGTCGGCGCGCGCACTTTCGGCACAGGACATGAACACCCCGGAAACGAGCGTAACGGAGACTGTGGGAGCCGAGTTGCAGAATCGTGTGACAGCGGCGGTGACGAGTCTAAACAGCGACATCAACGCCCTCACCGCCGCTGCGGCAGGGTTGCCGAATGCACCTGATCCTGTTCGTGCCGCGCTGCTAAAGTGCAGTCTCTATGGCGTGACTGGGTCTATTCCTTTGACCACGAGCGGCCAGGACCCGAATCTCACAACGCAGGCCAACAACGTGCTGTCGGTCCTGCAATCGCGGTACAAGACCGCCTCGGGAGTGAACGTAGCCACAGCACAGGTGGCGGATCTTGAGGGAACGCTGCAAACGATATTCGGAAAAGATTTTGTGGTGTTGCCGCAATTTACTCCGCCCAATGTAGCGGTACTGCAAACTGCGTTTGAGCAGTCGGACACATTAACTGCATCCGACGCACAAGCGCCGGCACGCTGGTTCCAACAGTTGACGCACATTCGTCCCGGGGTTTCGCGCTTAGATATGGCGCTCAGTGCATCACGCGCGTTGAACAGTTCGGCGGCGTATCCGCCGTCGCTCTTGCTTGGACAAATTCCTCCTCCGTTGTCGGGTACCGATCAATGGCTGGCTCTGCCGCTCGCTCCGGCGAACCCGCCGCAGAAAGGCCGCGTTGCCTTTGCCTGCATTACAGAGGGAGACCCTACAGCGCAGAATGCTTACGCCGGCTTGATGGTGGACGAGTGGCCGGAGCGAGTTCCAGAAACGCAGCAGTCTGCGGCCGTGGCTTTTCATTTTGAAGAGCCGAGCGCGCGTGCTCCGCAGTCTTTGTTGCTGGCAGTCTGCCCAGACAATCGCGAAACCTGGGACGACGCGATTCTTCAGGCCGTACTGGCCGAGACTCTCGAACTGGCGAAGATTCGCACTGTGGACTTGGCCAGCGTGCAGCAGGTGGGCGCGGTTCTGCCGGCGCTTTATTTTGCGCTGAACCTTCAGGGCGCCACGGTGTCCACGCAGTTCGCCATTGTGCAGGAGGCTAATATCCGTGCCGCTTAAAGCGCTTGCCACGACGACCGTAGCGAATCCCTCCATCACGACGTGGACGCGGCTGGAACCGCTGCCACGCGATGCCTCCATGCAGCGCAGCTTGCAAGCGCAGGTGCGCGATCCCGCGTGGATGTTGGCTCGCCAATGGCAGGTGGGCGAATTCACAGGGGCCGACGCGGGNTCGCCGGTGCAGGCCACGCTCGCCGGACAATTGCAGACGATCACCACTTATTGCCCNGGAAGCGATCCTTCAGCCACGATGCAGCTCGATCAGGAACTGCCGCTCGAAGTGCACGTGGAGCGGGAAGATGTCGAACTGAAGTTGCGGGGATCGGTGCAGCTTGGATTTTATTTCGAGTCGCTGGTTAATGCCGGCGTCGCCGGCGCGAATGCCGTCATTCTGGCATTTCGCGAGTCATTTCCCATTAGCCCGGCACCACCGGACCCAACTTATGCTCCGATCGACGCCGTGCGTTTCCGGTCATTGATGGCGGGACGCGTTACGGATGGTGAGGCGCTTTACATTTCCGTGGCGGCTGTGGCCGCGGGCAACACGCCGCNTATTCCTCTACCCAGTGCCGCAGGCAATGCCGGCATGGCAACGGTGATCACCACATTTCTTGCCTATCGGCAAAGCCTGTTTAGTGAGCCTCCGGCCAGCGATCTACCCTGGCAGAGTGAAGAATTGGATTACGATTTCTCGCTCGGCTCGCCCACGCCAGCCGAAAATCTTCTTCTCACGGCACCAACTTTTCCTGGAGGCCATCTCGATTGGTACTCGTTCGGGATGGCAACCGGCAGCGCAAATCCGGTCGCCACCGCGAATCCAGCGCAGGTCACTCCGGTGAACTTCAACTTCTTGCCGAACCACGTGACATTTCGTGGCGTTCATGATCCCCGCTGGTGGACGTTCGAAGACAGCGTCACCGATTTCGGCCAACTGGACGCACAACATGTCGATCTGGCCAAACTTCTGGTCATGGAATTCGCGCTGGTCTACGGCAACGATTGGTTCAGTGTGCCGATTCCCGCGCCGGTCGGCAATCTCGCCAGCATTTCGACTTTGGTAGTGACCGATACCTTCGGAGTGCGCACGCTGATTCGTCCGGCCGAACAGACCATTGTCAACGCCGGGGAATCTCCGTGGTCGATGTTCAAGCTTTCCGGCGATGGCACCCGATCGGATTTCATCATGCTCGCTCCTACTCTAGGAGTGGTGGAAGACGCCGTGGAAGTGGAAGAAGTACTGTTTCTCCGCGACGACATGGCGGCTATGGCGTGGGCCGTTGAAAACGAATTGCAGGGCGACCTGGACTCTCCCATCGATGCGCGCCAGGCGTATTTGCAGCGATTGGAAACGAATCCCGCGCCGCCCCCGCCACAAGCTACGCCGGGTGAGCCTCAGATATATTACTCTGTGGAAAGACCGGCGCCGGATAATTGGATTCCGATGGTTCCGGTGCAAACCGCAGCGGGCGCACTCTATTTACGTCGGGGAACGATGGAGATTCCCACAAGCGCCGGCCTGCAAACTATAAGTGCGCGGGCGCTGGTGCTAAATCCAGGGCAGCCGTTTTTCCTGGCCGACCGCACCGTGCCGCCGACAGGAATCCTTGTCGATCGCTATTTCCGCAGAACGCGTGCCATGGATGGAACCACGTACGTGTGGATGGCGCGCAGGTCCGGGCCCGGCAGCGGACCAGGATGGTCAGGGCTGCGCTTCGATCTTTTGCAGGATATGAAACAAGCGCCAGCTTCCTGAATCACCGAAATAAAATCGCGAGGCATTGAGGAACGCCGCGTTAGAGCTAACGGCGGCTCTTAAAGAACGACTGCAGCAATTCTGCGCTACGACCGGCCAGCACGCCACCGGTGACTTCCATCCGGTGATTCGATTGTGGGTGATTGATCACCTGTAGGACTGAACGCACCGCACCTGCCTTGGGATCGTCAGCGCCATACACCAGGCGTCCGATCCGCGCGTGAGTCAGAGCGCCAGCGCACATGGCGCACGGTTCAACCGTAACAAACAGTTCGCACTCTTCCAGGCGGTAGTTACCAATGGTTGCGCCCGCTTCGCGAAGAGCGACGATTTCGGCGTGAGCGGTAGGGTCGGAATCGGTGATACTGCGGTTGAAGCCGCGGCCCACGACGCGTCCGTTGCATACAATGACGGCGCCGACCGGGACCTCGCCGGCTTCCAGAGCGCGCTGGGCGGAGCGCAGGGCTTCTTCCATCCAGAGTTCGTCGGGAGCGGCTTGCGGGCGTTGAGGATCGGTCATTGTGGCGACGGAGCTGCACCCTTGGGTGAAACCTTCGACGTGAGCATTTATCCTAAGGGATGTTTGGAACGCGAGCAACGAAAGGAAGACGATGGAGAATGTGATTACGGAAAAAGTGGTGCTGGCGGTTGTGGATGGAACGAGGATGAATGCGTTTGCGGCGCGACCGGAGCAACCTGGGAAATATCCGGGGATGCTGTTGTTACAAGAGGCGTTTGGCGTGAATGGACACATTCGCGACGTGACGAAGCGGGTTGCGCGCGAGGGCTATGTTGCGATCACGCCGGAACTGTTTCATCGCACGGCGCCGCCGGGTTTCGAGGTTAGTTATGACAACTTTCCTGCCGTCGCACCGCATACCCAAGCGGTGACCGAGGCGGGAGCAACCGCCGATGTACGCGCGGCGTTCGACTGGCTGCAAAAAGATTCTCAGGTGTTGGCGGATCGCATCGGGAGTGTTGGGTTTTGTATGGGCGGACGGATATCTTTTCTCGCCTGCGCAACCGTTCCGCTGCGGGCGGCGGTGTCGTTTTACGGAGCGCGCATTGCCCCGGCGCTGCTTCCCCACGCGGCGAATTTGCATGGTCCGGTGCTCTTTTTCTGGGGTGGGCAGGACAAACATATTGGGCAGGATCAGATTCGCGCGGTGGCGGAAGCGTGTAACAGCGCCGGGAAGGCGTACATCAACGTGGAGATTTCCGATGCTGACCACGGATTTTTTTGCGATGCGCGAGCGAGCTATAACCCCGCTGCGGCGAAGGAAGCGTGGAGCCTGACGCGGACTTTTCTGGAAACCCACGTAAAAGAAGGGGTGGGCGAAGCCGCGTAACCGAAGGCAACTTGTTCTCTCGCCGCCAGTACGGCGGCGCTACTTTTTATACTGCCACGGGAATCCACCAACGCAGGGAAAGTTTGGCTGCCCCCCAGGGATTCGAACCCCGATAGCCTGCTCCAGAGGCAGGTGTCCTAGCCGTTGAACGAGGGGGCAGTACGCTTCGAGCCGGACGGAAAAGGCTCTTAACGATTTTATGGGCCGGGGCGAACTATGGTCAACCTGAATAGTGCGCTGAGTTGGCTTTCGCGGGACATTCGTTCTACCGCGCTAGAATTGATTGGAGCAAGCTCATCCGAGGAACCATGACAATCACTGCCTTTGAAAAAACGCCGCGATGACCAATAATTATTCCGAGATCGCACGACGCGCCCTGGAGGCGGAACTGTGCACGCTGGTCGTGATCGATATTCAGGAAAAGCTTTTGCCCCCGATCTTTCAGCGGGAGCAACTGGTGAGGAATTCGCAGTTGCTGATTCGTGCGGCGGGGATTCTGAAGATGCCGGTGCTGGCGACTACGCAGTATGCCAAAGGGTTGGGCGGAACTGTCGCGGAGATCGCTTCCCTGCTGCCGGAGGGTGAGGCCATCGACAAGCAGCTCTTTTCTTGTTTCGGCAGCGATGCGTTTTGTTCTCTGCTCAAACGGCTGCCGGGGCAGCGCAATACTCTGCTGCTGTGCGGGATGGAGAGCCATATCTGTGTTTCGCAGACAGCTTTGGCGGGGCTGCGCGAAGGTTATCTAGTTCACGTGGCGTCGGATGCGGTCAGCTCGCGCGCGGAGTGGAATTGGAAGATTGGGCTGAACCGCATGGCGGCGGCAGGAGCGGTAATTTCATCGACGGAAATGATGATTTATGAACTGATGCGGTCGTCGGGATCGCCGGCGTTTAAGGAGTTGCTGCCGTATTTGAAGGGGTGATGAGGCGCGGACCTCAGGGGCAAAGCCCTCGTCGCTCTTGGCCTCTGGCGGCACGGCTGAAGCCGCGTCCTTTTCAATCGCGCTCAATTGCAAACCGATTCTAGGTTGCCGCTTCCGGTGCGGCTTCTTCCTTCTTCTTCACCCTCACGACGGTGATCTTGGAAAAACCTTCCTCAAACGCCGGCGGTTTCATTTTGCCAGCCATGCGGCGCATTACATCTTCGGGGACGACGAGGTCGCGGCGCTGGTGGCGTTCGATGCAGACATCCAACGGCACGTCGAAAAAGACGGCTTGCACTTCGTAGCCGTAGTCTTTGGCCAGTTTGATCCAGTGCGCGCGTTCCTGCGGGGTGAGATTGGTAGCGTCCACGTAGTTCATGGGACGCTTGGCGATGAGGCGAGCTTTAAGCATGGAGCGCAGATTGGAGAAAACCAAGTCCTGAAAGCGCTGTTCGCGAATGTCATCGAAGAGCAGGGCACGCATCATGTCGCTCGAAAGCGGAGTCACGTTGTGGCGCTTGAACCAGGAACTTTTGCCGGAGCCGGGCAAGCCAATGGCAAGAACCACCACGCCTCGTGGCGGACGCTGCGTGGCTACCGGAGCCGGAGCTGGAGCTTTTGAAGCCACTGCTGCCGGCGCAACTTCCTCGGGCGGCAGTTCGGCATCCAGAGGTTGTGCGACTTCCTCGATCGGACCTCCGGGAATAATTCCCTTGGCGGCTGCGGGAGTGAAAGCCTGAGCGACAGCTTGTTCGCGGCCACGGGAGCGCCCACGGCCTCCACGGCGGCGGCGGCCGCGTTGCGAGTCCGCGTCGGCGGCCGGTCTGGCTCGCGGAGTTGAACGGGAAGACGAACGGGAAACTGGGGCAGGAGTATCGGCAGCGGCTTCGGCCTGGGGTTCTGGGGCCGAGTCAAAGTCTGGTTCCGAAGCTTCCGCCTCTGAAACTCCGGGCTCCGAAACTTCAGCGCCCCGGGCTTCTTCACCGGCGGCTGCGGGTTGTTCGGAGTCAAAGTAGGCTGGCTGCAAAGGAGGGGGCGCGGCCCCTTCCAGCTCGGGAGATTTCTTTTTGCGGCGTTGCAGACGCTCGCGCATCCATTTGCGCATGCAAGGCTTGTAACACAGATGCGGCTGCGGGGCAATGCGAACCCGCATTGTCGGAACCAAAGCTGCCAGCGGAAGCCTTCTTTTCCTCATGCGGAGGTCTTTACAATAACCCTATGCCTCGACAGATTCCGGCAACGATTCGCGGCCAGAAATATATATCTCTCAAGACATTCCGCAAGAATGGAGCGGCGGTTGCGACCCCGGTGTGGTTTGGAGAACAGAACGAAAAACTCTACGTGATGACGCGATCTATTTCGGGAAAGTATAAAAGAATTCGTAATAATCTCTCGGTTAGCGTAGCGCCGTGCAACATTCGCGGGGTTGTGACCGGAGTGGAAACGGCGGCTGTGGCCCGGTTGCTGCCGGTGGAGGACCATTCGTGGGCGCGGGCCACCATCAATCGCAAGTACTGGGCTGCGCGAATTACTTCGCCATTCTCNCNGGCCGACGCGTTCATCGAATTGAGTTTGGAATGAGGATACCGAATTTGCGTCAGTCGGTGATCGCGCATACAGGTTTTCGTAATCGCACGGCGTTTACGGCGCTTCCACTTCCCTGCTAACATCATTTGTTTGCACATCAACTCACATCTGAATCTGTACACGCCTTCATAAATCTGACGGAGGAACTATGGCAATTAAGGTGGGCATTAACGGCTTCGGGCGCATTGGCCGCAACGTTTTGCGGTCTTCGCTGAACGATCCGAATATCGATATCGTCGCAGTCAACGATCTGACGGATCCCAAAACGCTGGCGCATTTGCTTAAGTACGATTCGATTCTCGGAAATCTGACCAATCGCATCAGTGCAAGCGCCGACAGCATCCAGATCGACAAGAAAACGATCATGGTTTTCAAAGAAAAAGATCCGGAGGCGCTGCCCTGGGAATCGGTTGGGGCGCAGGTCGTGGTGGAATCCACAGGGCGCTTTACCGATGCGAACGATGCAAAAAAACATCTTCGCGGCCCGGTAAGGAAAGTTATTATTTCTGCCCCGGCCAAGAACGAAGACGTGACGGTAGTGCTGGGCGTGAACCACGAAAAATATGATGGGGCAAAGCATCACATTATTTCGAACGCATCCTGCACCACGAACTGCCTGGCGCCGATTGCCAAGGTCATCAATGACGAATTCAAAATCGTCAGCGGAACCATGACTACGATTCACTCGTACACCAACGATCAGGTCATTCTGGATTTTCCGCACAAGGATTTGCGGCGGGCGCGGGCTGCGGCGCTCAATATGATTCCTACATCTACAGGTGCGGCCAAGGCGCTGAAGCTGGTGCTTCCGGAACTTGGGGGCAAGCTGGACGGTTTCTCCATGCGCGTTCCAACGCCCAATGTTTCCGTGGTGGATATGGTGGTCTGGGTGGAGAAAAAGACCACAAAAGAGGAAGTCAACGCCACACTGAAAAAAGCGACCGAGTCTGGGCCGTTGAAGGATTATTTGGGATTTGAAGAAAACGAATTGGTCTCGTCCGATTTCAAAGGCGATTCGCGTTCTTCGATCGTCGACGCGCCGATGACTCTGGTGGTTGGCGGAAACTGCGTGAAGGTCATCTCGTGGTACGACAATGAGTGGGGATATTCGTGCCGCGTCCGCGATTTGATCAACTACATTGCCAGCAAGGGTCTTTAAGCAAAATTCGCCCGCCCTTTGTGAGAGGAAAAGCGCGAAGGGCGGGACATTTGCTGCAATCAAGCTAATTTGCCTGCAATCCGATTTGTCTACAAGATAAGGACAAACCAGCTATGTCCAAACTTTCCATTCGCGATCTCCCGATTCACGGCCGCCGCGTGTTTATGCGGGTCGACTTCAACGTGCCGCTCGAAGACGGCAGGGTCATGGACGACACTCGCATCCGCGAAACGCTACCCAGCATTGAATATGCGCTGCGCCATGGGGCGCGGCTGATTCTGGCTTCGCACCTGGGGCGTCCCAAGGGCAAGCCCAATCCAAAGATGAGTCTGAAGCCTGTGGCCGAGCGCCTGCGAATGCTGCTCGATAAAGAATTGGCACGCGGGGAGAACGTCGGTTTTTCTCCCGATTGCGTGGGGCCGGAGGCGGAAGAAGTGGCCACGCAACTGGAAATAGGGCAAACGTTGCTGCTGGAGAATTTGCGCTTCTATTCAGAGGAAGAGGACAACGACGAAAACTTTTCCCGGCAACTGGCGACCCTGGCGGAGTTCTACGTGAACGACGCGTTCGGCGCCGCTCATCGCGCTCACGCTTCCACGGTGGGCATGACTAAGTTCATCCCGAAGGCAGCCGCGGGATTGTTGATGGAAAAAGAGCTTCTCTATTTGGGCAAGGCCCTGGAGCATCCCGAGGAGCCTTTCATCGCCATCCTGGGTGGGGCGAAGGTCAGCGACAAAATCGGCGTCATTCGTCATCTGCTGACGAAAGTCAACACGCTGATTATTGGCGGCGGCATGGCCTACACGTTTTTGAAGGCGCAGGGACAGGAGATCGGCAAGTCTTTGTTGGAGGTGGACAAGGTCGATCTGGCGCGGCAGTTGATGGCGGAAGCCAAGCAGAAAAACGTTAAGATCCTGTTGCCCATTGACCACGTGGTGGCCATGAAACCGGAGGCCAACGCTGTGGTGCAACAGATTGGCGAAGGACAGCCCATCCCAGCCGACCGCATGGCCTTGGACATTGGACCGAAGACCATTGAATTATTTGCGGATGAAATTTTTGGCGCGCGTACCATCGTGTGGAATGGGCCCGTGGGAGTCTTCGAGGTTCCCGGCTTTTCCCGGGGCACGTTCAAGATTGCTCATGCGGTTGCCGATAATGCAGCTGCGACCTCTATTGTAGGAGGCGGCGATTCCGTGGCAGCGGTGCATGCGGCGGGCGTGGCGGATAAGATGACGCACATCTCCACCGGTGGCGGCGCTTCGCTGGAATTCCTGGAAGGGAAAAAACTCCCCGGCGTAGAAGCGCTTACCGACAAGAAGTGACCATTCTGGACACTACCGTGCCGACTCACACAACCCGCCTGGTGTTGGAAGATGGGAAGACAATTGAGATTCACGGGCCAGGAAACATCGTCGAAGAGACAACCGACGCCATTGTGAATGCTGCGAATTCATCGCTGCTGGGCGGAGGTGGCGTGGATGGCGCAATCCATCG
>JGI12664J13189_1000011_pt1 | contig 26272 bp, 23 predicted proteins | sample BlaSpr_A8_OM1_O3_FD_13189 | JGI IMG/M metagenome (IMG submission 13189) | reverse complement strand
GGTTCCCGGCCGTGCTGCTCCTGCCGTTCTTACTCGTTCATCGGACTTGTCGAAGACAGGGTCCGCCAGTACTGCCACCGTTCCTTGTGCTCTCACACGTCCGTCTTCCTGTCGCCGCACCTCGGCGAGCACGGAGATTGAGGGAAGATTTACAACTTCATGTTCGGCTACCAAGGGAACGAACTCATCATTCGTCCGCTTACTGTCCCTACCTGCTCCAGGTATAGGCAGAGCACTGAAAGGAACATATTGAAGAGCGCCGTCGGCGACGATCACTAATCGTTTATCGGTCGCATCTCTTGCCACCGGGCCTAAGATGAGCTGACTTAGTCCTCGCGCCGCCTTTTCATACCGCAGCTTAGCGAGCGCTAATCGAGTCCGGCGTCTCGATTCAGTTTCGCCCTTGACGAAGCGGTTAGGCTCAGTCAGAAGCGAATAAACCAGACGGGCGGCGCCCTCGATTTCATCTCGTTTCGGCAGTTCGTAACACACAAGTCGATCCCAGCTGACTGCCCAGACATAACTACGTTCCGTTCCCAGCGAATATTCGAGCAGTAATGTATTCGAATCGAGTAGATGATGTTGAATGTCTTCTACCGTTAGTGGGGTAGGTTGAGCGAGTCCAGCGTAGCGGGGGCTGGACGTCCGAATTTGCTCCTCCACTTCCTTCTGTTCCGCGAAAGCGCGGTCAACATCCTTCTGGGCCGTCAGTCGCTGTTGCTCGGAGTGAGCGCCGCTTAACAATCGTATCTGTTGCGACAATCTTTTATTCAATTGGCTTCGTAAAGTGCGTTCCTGCTGCAACAGCAGCGAATCGACTCCCTGGTGAATATCCACGTGAGCGGCGGTCATCATTTCCAGAAGCATCCTGGCCCTGGATCGCTCAAGCACCTGCAGAGCCAGTTCAGGCTTTTTCTCATCGATTAGAAGATTTACGTAATCCTTGTAATAGCTCGCGTGGGTGGCGCGGAAACCGGATCGTATTTCTTCCGATCCTGCCAGACGCGCCGTCTGGCTCTCCAGCGCGTTCAGCGCCCGCTCATACAATTTCTGCGCTTCGTCGAGCCGTCCATTTTGCTGCGCGACCCAGGCGAGCGCGGCTAAAGTCGAAGCATGGTCTGCGCTTCCGGTGGCAAGTTTTTCACGGATCGCAAGCGCCTCGTTATAATACTTCTCTGCGTTTGTCAGATCCAAACGTGGACGACTCAGATCCCCCAAGCTGTTCAGTGTTTCGGCGAGATACAAACTATCGGGCCCCGCTTTTTGTTCGATGGCAGCTGCCTGGAGTTGATAGTCCTCAGCTCGTGCCAAATCTCCGCGGTCCCGCGCCACGTATCCGAGGTTGTTGAAGTCCCCAGCGACATCGAGGCCATCTGGAGCCAGTTTCCGATCGATGTCTAACGCCTCTAACTGGCAGCGCTCCGCTTTCGCGAGATCTTTTTGCTCCTCGGCGATGCTGGCAATATCGGTCAAACTCTGGGCAACATCGCGGCTGCCGGAGGCGAGTCTTCTCCTGATTTCCAAAGCGCGCTGGATGTACTCCTCGCCCTTAACCGGATCACCTTGCAGGTCGGTTAGATTTCCCAGTTCGTTGAGGCTGTCGGCAATCAGCAGGCTATGCGGAGCCAGCCTGTTCTCTATATCCAAAGCTCGGTGAAGGTCTCTTTCCGACTCCACCAGATCGCCCCGCTGCCAAGCGATAATTCCAAGATTATTCAGAGTCGATGCAACAGCGACGCCATTGGGCGCCAGCCTGGTCTGGATCGCGAGCGCCTGATCGTAATATTCCTCCGCCCTGGAGAAATTGTCGCCCCGCGGGTAGCGAGTCACAGTTCCCATGTCGCCAAGGCTTTTCGCCATAGCCAAGCTGTCTGGAGCAAGTTTGGAACGGATAATGAGTGCCTGCTCGAAGTACGCCTCGGCCGCCGCCAGGTTTCGCCGCTCAAGCATGATCGTTCCCATGTCGGCCGACGTCTCGGCCTTACTTAAAGTCTGGGCGTTTCCTTCTTGCGCGATGGACTGTCGATAACATCGTTCTGCGGTTGCCCAATCCCCGCGCTGCCGATACGTTGACGCCCAAGCGCGAAGCAACTGACCGGTAATGGAAGACGCTGTTTTTTCCGCAAATTCAATGCTTTCCTGGTAGGCGGAGTCTGCCGAACTCCAATCTTTCGATTCAGATAATAAGGTGGCTGCGCGATTCATGAACCACAGTACGATCAAGGGATAGTGCTGCGCGGACCGCTTCGACGTTTCTGTCCAGAGGTCTGCGGCGGTCTTGACCTTGCCCGATCGGGCAAGAGCTAATCCGCGCCGGTATGTCTCGGCCAGCTCCTTAGGTAAGTCCGGCCGTGTATTCAGCCCCCATCGGTCAGGCCCCAGGGTCCACTTGTGCTTTACGTGTCGGCGAAATCCAGTAATGGTTACCGGTCCGCGAGGCGAGTTCTCAGTCTCCAGCCACCAAATATCGAAGGACGACTCAATTTCACCTTTCCCCTTACCACTTGACCAATCAAGTAGGATATCTCCACTAATAAATCCCGATCTTTGCGCCTCGAAATTCCGCTCTACACTCTCGACCACCACTCCGCCCAAACGGCGGTCCTCCGCTCTCGCGGAAGCGCACAGAAGCGATCCAAACATGAGCAGGGATAATGAGACTTGTTGCCGGCGCTTCATGGGTGTAAGGATCTCTACGAGAATTGTTTCAAACTCGACTTACCAGGAATGTCGGCGATGTCCTATCAATATTCCACGGCGAAAGGAAATCGGGCGGTCAGTCGTAAAACATTTTCTGCCGTCTGCCCACTGTTGCATTATTCGTCGACAGCCAGCGTGGCATTTTCGGAATTTCCCCTGCCGAACGCTGCAGCGGACATAGGGAAGTCTTAATTATCCACGGCTTGGCTCGGCCATCCTTGGTACGCAACAAGGAAGGTTGCTGGTTCATTTTATCTCTATTTTGCCTCGCAGGAGCTTCAAACAACCTACAGACTCGCAGTCGAGCAGCAGGCAGAGCCGGCGGGCAAATGGTTGAAAGCCGACACTGACCGCGCCGGGCGCGTGCGCATTCAACCTGACCTCACCGTGCCAGCACATCCGGACATCTTCGTCATCGGCGACACTGCGACGCTCAATCAGGACGGCAAACCGCTGGGCGGCGTCGCACAGGTCGCGATGCAGCAGGGCCGCTACGCGGGCAGGCTGATTGAGCGGCGCGTGAGCGGCAAAACCAGAACCGCCTCCATTTCGCTACTTCGACAAGGGCACCATGGCCGTCGTCGGTCAAGGCTATGCCGTCTTGCAAACGGGCAAGTTGAACATGAGGGGATTGATCGCGTGGCTGGCGTGGGCGGGCGTGCACATCATGTTCCTGGCGCAACCCGGTCTCCGGCTGAGCGTCTTCCTGCAGTGGATGTGGATGTTACTGACACGGCAGCGAGGCTCACGGCTCATCGTGGATTATCACGGGTTCGTCCCGGAGATCGGGGCGACGGAGACTACCCAAGCGGGGCTGCCTGCCAGTAAGCCAGCAGTGTGACCGACACAGTCCGCTGCCGACGATCCTGCGCCTTACTCAAGAAAGAGGAGGCAAACACGTGACGCAGCTAAATGGTCGATTGAAACGGACATCTCCTTCGCCGGGGAACGGTCCTAGGAGCAGCGGAGCAGACTCCTCGAGATAGCCGGCCGTTACTGGCCCGCGCCTATCCCATGCCCTTTCATTGACTCGCCTGCTTCGCCAACGTAAGATTTGCGCGTGATGATCGGCCAGACTATCTCGCACTACCGCATCGTGGATAAACTTGGTGGCGGCGGCATGGGAGTAGTCTACAAGGCCGAAGACACCGACCTCGGCCGTTTCGTGGCCCTCAAATTCCTTCCCGACGAAATGTCGCGCGATCCGCAAGCGCTGGAGCGCTTCCGCCGCGAGGCTCGCGCTGCCTCAGCCCTCAATCATCCGAACATTTGCACTATCTACGAAATCGGCAAGCATGGCGAGCAGTCGTTCATTGCCATGGAATTTCTGGACGGCGTAACCCTGAAGCACCGCATCGCCGGCCGCCCCATGGACGTAGAAAGCCTGCTGACGCTGGCGATCGAAATCGTCGAAGGGCTGCAAGCCGCGCATAGTCAGGGCATCATTCATCGCGACATCAAGCCCGCCAACATCTTTGTTACCCGCCACGAGCATGCCAAGATTCTTGATTTCGGGCTTGCCAAAGTACTATCGACGCCCACAATTCTTGCGGGCCAGGCTGCCCCCGACCACGCCATGGCCACGCTCGATGAAAAGCAGCTCACTAGTCCCGGTACGGCACTGGGCACGATCGCTTACATGTCGCCGGAGCAGGTGCGGGGAAAGGATCTGGACGCGCGCACAGATCTTTTTTCATTCGGTGCCGTGCTGTACGAGATGAGTACAGGCACGTTGCCGTTTCGCGGCGAGACCAGCGGTGTCCTCTTCGAATCCATTCTGAATCGAGTGCCTCCTCCGGCAATCCGTCTGAATCCGGACATTCCACCCAAGCTGGAAGACATCATCCATCGCCTGTTGGAAAAAGATCGCGACCTACGCTACCAAAGCGCGGCCGATCTGCGCAGCGAATTAAAACGCTTGAAGCGCGATACGGAATCAAACCGGACGGCAGCCTCGACAGCGATCTCCGATCAGTACACAGCCGCGGAAATGTCCGATGCCGGCAAGACATCGCTCGCCTCAATAACCCCGGCGCAAATCACGCGTGAACAAAGTTCAATCACCAATTCCATAAGCGACTCGCAGCAAATCGCGGGTCTCGCCTCCCGCCACAAAACGGCGCTAGCCGGCGTACTAGCTATTGCATTAATCATTCTCGCGGGCTTCGGCTACCTCCTCTACCGCGGACGAACTGCTGCAACCTCCTCCACTAAATCTGCCGCCTCCGGCAAGATCACCCAAATCAGCCACTGGAACAAGCTCATCAACTCCGCCAGGCTCTCGCCCGACGGACACACCCTAGCCTTCAGTTCAGCCGCCGGCGGAATCGAACAAGTCTTTCTCATGCTCGCTTCCGGCGGTGAGCCGCTCCAACTCACGCATGATGAAGGCGACAAGATCGTCGAGAGTTTCTCCGCCGATGGGTCCGAAATTTACTACCATCGTAACCTCGGCCTCGATGAAATCTGGGCTGTTCCCGCCCTCGGCGGCGCTCCGCACCGTGTGGTCCCCGGCAGGACTCTGGCAACTTCGCCCGACGGCAACTGGCTCTACTACCTAAAAACGGACCCATCCAACACCATCTTCCGTGCTGGCAAATCCGGCCTCGTCGAAGAAGGACTTTTTAGCTTTGAGAATCCCCCGCGCTCAGCCATCGCCATTCTTCCTTATCCCGACGGTGACAACCTGCTGGTGCTGACCTCGAAGACCTTGAAGCCCGGCGAGACTCAGCTCAACCAACTGAACATCACCAGCCATCAACTCACGGAACTAGGATCGATATCCCCCTCATCTCCAGTTCTGGTATGGGCCGAGCCTGCAAAATCCTTGCTCTTCAGCCATGAGGTCAACGGCCTTACGAATCTCTGGATGTTCGAGCTCGCAAGCAAGTCATTGATCCAAGTCACCTTTGGCCCCGGCCCTGATTACTCTCCCTTGCCCGATCCCGCCGGCAAGGGTATGTATTACGTCAACGGAAAGCAATCGGGCTTCCTCACTCTTTACCACCCTAAATCCGGCCAGTCGGTGGACGTAGTTCCCGAAAACGCCACTCAACCCGCCCTTTCACCCGACGGCAAGCGCGTGATGTACGTAAAGGTTCTCGGCCCGACGCAAAGCGAAGTTTGGATCTCAGACGTGGATGGCGGCAACAAAATCAGGCTGGCTGCGTCGGGAAATTTCGATACCGGCGAGTGGACCCGCGATGGCTCGAAAGTAGCTTTCTTCGATGAAGCGGGCAAACAGGCGAAAGCATTTACCGTCGGCTCTGACGGCAGGGGTCTTCATGAAATAGCAGCCAACGTAGAAAGTCTGGACGGGTTCATGAGCTGGGCAGCCGACAGCCAGTCCATGTATCTCTCCACAGTTACTCCTGAACACGGCGTCTCGGTTTGGAAAGCGAATGGCGACGGCTCCAACCCCCAACTGTTTGTCTCGGACTGTGCCAACTCCGTCGACGCTACCCCGGACGGAAAATATTTGCTGTCCTTCAACGGTCGAGGCGACAAAGTCGGTATCTACGAGATTTCCATTCTCGACAAGAAATGCACTCCCTTGCTTCCCGGAGTCGTCACCTACGGCCTCTGGTTCGCACCCAACTTCAAATCGTTTGTGTACGGAGTAGCCGAGCCAAGCGGCGTGGTCTTCTACCGCCAGAAATGGCAGGATGGCCAACTCGTCGGCAAGCCCGAAGTCGCTTTGAGACTTCCTTTCAGTTTCCGCCTGTACTATCAGGGCAACGCCTTCGATTATTCCCGCGACCTCTCCTCTATCATCTACTCCCGCCCCGGCGGCGAAGCCGACTTCTACCTGCTAAGCCAAGCGCAGTGAAGGCGCGATTCCAGAGGCTCGCGGGCAACCCGGAAGTAATCGAAAAAGGAAAAGCTGGCTGAGATGAAGAGTCTGGGTTGTTCACATAAACAGGGATAGCGCTCAAAATGCGCGTCCCGCTGCGTCCTCCGACCCAAAGAGCGGATCCTTTCATCCTGTCCTCTCGTAAGCCACGCAGTTCTTGCACACCGATTCGACGTTCGCACAAGAGTGTCCCCGACACCCGCGTCAATCAGGCTCCTTAGGGCCTCGCAAAGTGACCACCTCTTGCAAGAATCGCCCGGCGTTCGCCCTTCAAGTTCGAATGGGACGGCGAATCGAAACCGGACTGATTGCACAGCTCTGGTGTCGAGTTTTGATGTGAAATTCTCTGATGTTGGCTCTCCGGTCGCGCGTCTTCGACAATCGCGACTACCAGGTTAACTCGGTCTTTATCATCCTCAACCTTCTGAGCAATATTTAACGCATCGGTAGTTCGGCCATGCTTTGCATGTCATATCATGTTGGGGCAAAGGAGCAGTATCCATCCCAATCTATGTTCACGCGAATCAGAGTTTGTTTCCTCTTGGCCCTCATCTCGATCCCAGGCCTGTACGGAGCCGATTTTGCCATGAGGTTGACCGACAAGAATTACCTCGATACTCAAGGTTTTAGCGTATTTCTCTACGACAGCACGTACCATCCCGTTTTCGTAGACCAAAAGAACACTGCCATGGAGATGATTCTCCACGGCCAGCGCATCGCCACTAACGGCGACGTACGCCTTATGCCAACACCGGAACAGTGGGACCTGGTGGCAACTCTCAAGGGGCGTCATGCCGATAAAGAAAACAACCGGCTCACCGCCGACCTCGCTTTCCCGACCTTCGATTTGAGCTACAAGCTGGAAGTCGCGGCGGAACCGGGCGGCGTGAGGGTCAGCATTAATCTCGACAAGCCGCTACCCGAGAAGCTGGCTGGCCGTGCGGGCTTCAATCTGGAGTTTCTGCCTTCGATTTACATGGGCAAGGCTTACCTGGTGGACGGAACCAAAGCCGGCATCTTCCCGCGAGCGCCGAATGACCCAATGGTCAAAGTATTGCCGCTGGCTGAGGAACCGAAAAAGGCCTACTACCTTGAGGACTGGGATAAGGCCAAGGGATATACTCAGCCGCTGCCGTTCGCCCAGGGCAGGAGCATCACGCTTGGACTCGACGACGCGCTGGCCCGGGTCAACGTCAAGTCCGAAACGGCCGACCTCATGCTGTTTGATGGACGCAACCGCGCACAGAACGGCTGGTTCGTTTTGCGTTCCCTGATCCCTTCAGGCAAGACCGCCGGGGCCATCGTATGGCACATCCGGCCGGACGTGATTCCGAATTGGATGCGGCCGCCGATGATCGCGCATAGTCAGGTCGGTTATGCCCCGGGATTCTCCAAGGTGGCGGTTCTCGAACTCGACCCGAAGTACGAAGGTCCGAAGACGGCCAGAGTGCTGCGCCTGATGGAGGACGGATCGTACAAGCAGGTGTTCGAGGGTCCGATCACGCCTTCAGCGCCATGGCTTCGGTATGTTTATTCAAAATTCGACTTCACCCCGGTCAAGGACCCCGGCCTTTATGTAATCGCGTACGCAGACCAGCGAACGGCTCCGTTCCCCATCTCCAACGATCCTTACGCAAACATCTGGCATGACAGCCTCGACCATCATCTTGCCGCGCAGATGGATCATGTCTCCGTTCGCGAAGGCTACCGCGTGTGGCACGGAGCTTCGCACCTGGATGATGGCCGTATGGCTCCAGTAGTTGGGGAGCAATTCGACGGCTGGAATCAGGCAACGGCAACCGACGGGAAGTGGAAAGGCGGAGATCACATTCCCGGGATGAACGTGGGCGGCTGGTACGATGCCGGCGATTTCGATCTCGAGGAGCCCGCGCAGCTCAGCGTGATTCAGAGTCTGGCGCTGGCGTATCGCGAATTCCATCTCGATTACGACGAGCTTACCGTGGATGAAGTCGCCCGCGAAGTTGAGATGCACCGTCCCGATGGCGTTCCAGATACGGTCGAGCAAGTCAAGCATGGGGCGCTGCTCATCCTGGCGCAGTTTCACAATATTGGTCACGCAATCCGCGGTACTCACGAACCAGACCTGCGGCAATATACCCAAATAGGGGATGGAGCATCGAAAACCGACGGCCGCATTTATGACCCGAAATTGGGTCCGAACCAAGTGAAGGGCGACTACTCCGGTAAACCGGACGATCGCTGGATCTTCACATCAACGAACCCGTTCTTCCAGTGGAACGGCATCGCAGCGCTGGCTGCGGCGGCCGATGTGCTGAAAGGCTGGGATGACGCATTAGCGAAAGACTGCCTCGATGCAGCGATCAAAGCATGGAACGACGAGAAGGCCCACCCGACGCTGGCAGGCGGCACCTTCGGCGGTGCGGCGCCGGCAAGTCCTTCCGGCGTGCTGGCTGCCTCTCAGGGGGCGGTCTCTGGCGCGCAAGCGGGTCGTAACGGAAAAGGCAGTGCGGGCTCTTCGCCAAGTTCTCCCTCGACAACTGCGCCAACAGCTCCGCAGCCGGGCTTCGATCGTAACGGGTTCAATGCCGGGGTTGAATGGTCGGCGGCTTTGGAACTGACGATTGCCACCCATGGCGCCGAGCCCTACAAGTCTCGTCTCAGGGACTTATTCCCCCAAATGATCACCGAGCAGCAGATCGGAGCCCGTGGTTGGACGGCGGTCCGGGCATTGCCTTATCTGGATCCGAGCGCGCGAGAGCAAATGCATGAAGCGGTGAAGACCTACATGGCGGGTCTGGACAAGCAGTTGAACGTTACGCCCTTCGGCGTGCCTCCGAGCCTCGGCGGCTGGGGCGGATCGGGCACCGTGGTTGACATGGCCATCCGGATGTACTTCCTGCACAAGACATTTCCGGATCTTGTGGGCCCCGAATACACGCTGCGCGCTGTCGACTACATTCTCGGCACTCACCCGGTATCCAGCACTTCGTATGTAGCTGGCGTCGGTACGGTCTCGAAGACCAAGACCTACAGCAACAACCGTGGCGATAACTCATACATTCCGGGCGCGGTGATTCCGGGATACATCATCATCAAGCCAGATTTTCCGGAGTGCATCGACGATTTCGGATTCCTCTGGTTCGAAGATGAAGCCGTCGTGGCCGGGTCAGCAAGCTGGGTCGTTGCCGCTAATGCTGCGGATGCGATCATTAAGGAATCGAAGTAGACCGAGTACTAAAATTGCCCAGCGGCCCCGAGCGGTGCCGAGTGTTGTTTTTCGAAAAGAATTTCATTACGGCGCGGCGTTCCGCTCGCTCTGCGCCCAAATCTCACTCCGGAGCACATCCGCGAGTACCAAGCGTATCTGTTCCGCGAAAGGAAGCTCGCTGCATCTACTGTGACGCAACGGCTCGCGGCTCTGCGGTTCTTTTACACGCAGACGATCAAGAAAGCTTGGAGCCTGGCCGATACACCATGAAAAAGCGAAATAACGAAATGACGCTTAAGCCTCTCTATTAAGCAAAATAGGTAGTTGTCAGTATGTCGAATCGTTCTTAATGAGCCTACGAATTAATGCAAGGTGCGGTTCGCTCAACCGTCCTACTGCTTTAACTGGAGGACGTGGCATGATCCGCATTTTTCTGGTGGACGACAGCCTAGAAGCCAGGACAGCCATTCAAAGCCGCCCTTGAAATGCGCTCCGACTGGTCGGTCGTTGGCGAAGCTTATGACGGGCAACACGCTTTAACCACCTTCCATCTTCACATGCCACATCTCACATTGATGGATTTCATAATGCCAAAAATGAACGGACTGGATGCCGCTCGTCATTTGATGGAACGGCACCCTGACGTTCTCATCTTAATGATTACTACTTCTCCGTCCCGTCAACTTGAGAACGAGGCGAAAAAAGTTGGAATTAAGGGACTTTGCTCTAAAAGTGAATTGCCCTGCATATCGACAGCTATTGAGGCCGTGATGGATGGCGGAACCTATTTCAGCGAAGACGCCGCGGCGTAACGTGATCTCAAGAAATAAAAAGCCGCCTCCTAAAATAGAGGCAGCTTCGTTTGCTGAAAAGATGGGAGGGGTATTAGGGCGTCTCTTGAGTTTCTTCTATCGGGGCTTTCTTTAACAGGCCAGATGCGATCTTCCGCAGTTTGTCCTCTGCTCCCTGCTCTTCGGCAAGCGATTGTTTTAGCAGCGTTACCACCTGCTTTTTTCCGATTTGTTCCGCCAAGCTGATCGCGGTCAGGTATCCCGCCATCTCATAGTGCGCCACCCGGCTTCCGGCTCCAATAAGACCAAGATCGAGAACGGTATCGTCTCCGTCCTCCTCCAAAGCCTCAGAGCCTTCCTTGATGCAGCCTTCCATGCCCACGCACTTCTTACCCGCTGGCTTGATTTCGAGGATTTTGGCGATTTCCTCCAGCCGCTTCACCTGAGGTCGAATCTCCGCCTTGCGATCGCATTGCATTCGCCCTGTGCCCTCCGCGAAACCGGACTGCGCATGTGCCTTCCGGAGAAAAGCCGTGACGCCGACGCCTTTTACTGCAGAGTAGTCCGTTCTCTCCAGTGCGGTTTTATCACGCAAGAATCGCGAAATACGGGCATGTTTCGCGCATTTTTTGTGGAAGTACAGGCAAAATTTTCTGCAGTTCAGACTGCGTGGCGGAGAGAGTGGGATTCTTAATGGCCTAAATCCGCAAGTCCTTTAGTTACCAGGTTAACCACTGATTTTTAAGTCCTTAGCTGGTCATTTTAGATTTGCCGTATACGCATTTTGCCAGTGCTACTGGGATTCTAAAGGTGCCTAAAAACCCAGTCTCGAGTAGCCGCCCGCGTAGCCGGACTAGAAAAAGCCTAGCTCAAATAGACTCGAGGAAAAGCCCTGAGTGATATACTTTCTCCGTTTTTCGGCTCTTTCCCTTGGTGTAGTTTCGGACAAGCTCCAGAGGAGATCGCATCATGTCTTTCGTCCGCCGATTGACTTCCGTTATTGCGCTGGCAACATTGGTGCTAGCTTCGTTTGCGCAAACCCCGCAGCCGTCCAACCCACCGCCCCAGCAGCAGCACCAGAAATGCACTGACAACGGAACCTACGTGAACAGCAAAGGCGAAACGGTAAAGCGCCCCGAAAACTGCTCGGGGGTTCCCCAGGGTGCGACCGCACAATGCCGAGATGGAAGCTATAGCTTCAGCCACAGTCGAAGCGGAACTTGCTCACATCAGTCAAACTGCATTTCCTGGCAGGATGGTCGGCCATCCGGAAGTAATCGAATCGAATTTCTGTCTCGGTTCATGCCAAATCGCCAAGTCACTCACCGACACCGGATTAGTACCGATATGTCGGCCAGCGTGCCGGGATCACATAATCGGGTCGGGCAGAAAAATTGGACACTGGCGCGTTTCTCCGTACCTAGCTTCGCCGCCCGGCCCGTTACTCTTCGGGAATAACCCAAGTGCCTGATGCCGAAAGTGGATTTGCCGTCGATCCTGAGAAATCTACAGAAGAAATATCCGAACCGGAGATACAGAACACGCGCGTCATCTTTGCAACCGCAGCTGGACTATCGAGGGCGTGCAGCGCAGCGCTCCAGAGCTTATCCAGCAACTGAAATAGTTCTCCCAAAAGACGATCAAAGAGAGCCTTCGTGTCGATCAACTCTTCCTAACTCAGTTGCTCCGCCTTGCGCCACGACGCCGCAACCCGTTCTAAAGGAGAGATCGGTGGGCGAGGATGCCACTTTGGCAAGAACACTCTCTTGACGTTGACGCCACGGCCCAAGACTGAGTTATGCAGCAACGCATCTCGATACGCCTCGATTTCCTCAAAGGGTTTGAATCCCTTCGGAAAGTTCGCGACTTTGGGCTCGAATATCTGTCCGCCCCAGTCTTTTGCAAACTCGTTCAGCGCAAGAGAAAACCTCTTCAAATTGTCCCCTGCGGAATCGAGCAGGAAGAACACGTCTTCCGGATTTTCCATGGCATCCTCGTCGTTCGCGAGCCGTCTCACAGCCCGCCCGACGAAATAGAAGACCGAGTAGTGCGCCATCGCGATTCTTTCATACAGCAGGGGTAACTCTTCTCGCAGTCGATTCCGCTCATTGCTTGCGATGGATAGGCTCGGATCGACCCGCCGCGTCAGAGGCACAACCAGTCGCTGCCAGAGTTTCTCATATAAGGGAAAATCCTTCGACAAGACGGGCCAGAGCTCTTTCTCGTGACGGTCGCTGTTGGAGAGCAGAGTGAACTGCGATAACTCTTGGGGTGCTAAAATGGCCGTTCTAGGACGCTCAATGGAACCGATCAGACACACGTTAACGGCGCGATTAGGACATCTCAAGATGTATCGGGAAGACCTTGATGAGCTAGTCGGGATGTTCCCAGGAGTCTTGCGAGAAAGTCACAATCTCGGACAGTAAATATCGCTTCGCATCACTGGAAGAAATGAAAGATAAGTTGCCGCCAAGGATTAAGGATCTCGACATTCGGGGCGAAAATCCTAGTGTGCGATTTCTATACAACCAGACTGAACTTAGCTATTCATCTAGTCCGCCAGCGAAAATAGCGTTTAACGAATTGAGGACCGAGGAAATTACAGACGCTGCGGATATTCTCTTCTACAAACTTAGAGACTTTCTTGTTGCTCACGAGCGACCGACTTCCAGAAAAGGATTTGTCGCACTCGCAATTGCGAGCATCGTCGCCGGAGTATGGTTTGCCCTTCACAACTCGGTCGATGACAAGATTCCACTGAGCTCACTGCCAGGATTTGTACTCAGTATCGTTGCCGGGGGTATTTAGAACAAGAATCGCGAAATACGGGCATTGTTCGCGTATTTCGGCGCAAAGCGAGTGAGATTTCTCTGCAGTCCAGACTGCGTGGAGCAAGTGGGATTCGAACCCTCGATACGGTTTTGCTACGCTAAGCCTCGACGTGTCCGTAAGTTGCAGATAGCAAAACCTTACCAGAGAATTTCACACTAAAACCCGACATCAGAGCTTGCACTCAGTCCGGTTTCGATTCGCCGTTCATTCGAGATTGAAAGGCGAACGCCAGGCGATTTCTGTGGCAAACAGTGGTCACTTCGGGAGGCCCCAGGTATCAGATGGGGTTCGCCGACGACTGTGTGCCTAGCGGGCAGTCACAAAACCGAGAATTCTCCCGTCAGGCGAACTACATGAGGTCCCGGGATTTAGGTGCAGAGTCGGTGTGTCGTTACTAGGACGGAACCGCTGCGGGGAACGTCGGACGGGAACGGAGGCGAGGCTCGCTGCGATTCTGCCGGCTCCCCTGAGGCGACGGCCCGAGCGCATGCATCGCTACGGTGTGCTCATCCTTGAGCGGATGCGGCAAATGGGTTGGTAATCGCGAGTAACTTCTTACCAATGCAGCGCGTGTGATTTCTCTTGCTGGGGCGGCCCTTTCTCAGTATCCACCGCTCTAGATGTGCGAGACGATCAGCAAGCTTCCGGCAACTGCAATCACGTCCTCTGCTATGGCCACGGCACAGTCTGGCAGATGCGCGCGAAAAACCAGAGCATGGCGGGTTTGTAACCCACGAATGTCCCTACGAGGGCACCAGCGACGCCGACGATTGCGGGAACCGGCAGTTTTCCACCTTCGCTTGTCGCAAGCTCGACACCGCATAAACAACCGGAACAACGCGGGCGATCAACCCCGGAGGAGCGGTACGGGCCGGAGTCTTCGGCAGCTTATCTGCGATCAGTTCGGCCACGGCTAAGAGCGTCAAAAGAATGAGTGTGATCGGACGATCCATGAAGGCTAGCTTGGTACCCGTCAAGTTCACGAGCCAAGATACGCCGCCCAGCACACTACCGCTGGCGGGGTCAGCGAGCGCAGTCCAGTAAGGCAGCCGAGGAGCAGGCAAAAGACAAGTAACGTCATGAGCGAGGCAATGCCGCTTTATTTGACGCGATTATCTTAGCCTATCAGAGGTCATGCCAACCACTCCCCGGCGTCTACAGGCAGTCAATACTCTCCGATTCTGCGCGCCCTGCTAGCGTATTGTTATGCAGAATCCTGTCAGAGAGCGCATCGCTAAGTTGCGCGCCGAAATAGCACAAATTAGTGAAGAGAACCGTGTCTACATGGCGGGCGGAAAAAAGATTCCCGGCTCAGCGGGCGATCACGAACGGCGGCTTCAGAGGTTGCAAGAAATCCGCGACGAATTGATGGCTCTGACTGGAAAAAACTGTGAAAATAACTCTGCGTTGGAATTCTCGCCCTGTGATGAGAACTCAAAGGCTCTTTGAACAAGGCTCTCGTAGCGCTTAACCGGGCGAACCACTGATATTGTCGACCGTCTGGCGATCTGTGCCCAACAAAGAGAACTGTGGATTTATTTCGATTTGCGGCAGGGTAATCTGGCCAGCGCTCAGAATACACTCGTCCGATTCGTAGCTCGCGAGGAGCAAGCACTCTTGATTCGGAGGTCTAGCTCTCCCGATCCCCTGGTCGAAGCACTGGGGACTCAGCCCGGCAACACAAGCCATACCGCTGCCAAAGCTTAAACCACGGGCTATGCGCGAGCATCTCGTCGTGCTTTCGATTGGCAGCAGAGATGTCGCTTGCGCTGAGCGGCCTAATATCCGGCGCTTCGAACATTTCCTGTAGCTGCTCAATCTCGTCAATGATGCGTTCAATATCCATGCGTCACAATCATCTAAGAAAAGGCGCGGAGCGGTCAACCTTCAGCGTTGACCGGGTACGCGTTCACACTCGGAGCCGTACGAGGCGCATGGCGGCAAGCCCCGACGCACACTGCGGACTGGTGTGCGGTCAATTCTGATCAGTATTTCGAGGCCGGAAGTTTGATACTGACGACTCAACAGGGGTTCCACAAGAAAGCAAAGATCGCGAACAAACTTGGTTTTGTGGAGGTTTCGATGAACTTGAATTTGATGAATCCGAGGCTCATTGCCCTCGCCGTTGCCGTGGTTGTAATCGTCGCAGTGGTTGCCTGGCTGAACGCGCGAAAACGCAGGGGCACGACGGCGGGCTTGCGGCAGAAGTTTGGCCCCGAGTACGACCGCGCGGTGCTGGCGCATGGCTCAAAAGCAGAAGCGAAATTAACGGATCGTGAGAGGCGGGTTGAAATGCTCAACATTCGCGATCTCGATTCGATGGAATATGAGCAGTATTCCAAGCACTGGCAGACCGTGCAGTCCCGCTTTGTCGATTCCCCGAAGGGTGCCGTCACGGAAGCGGACAACCTGGTGTCTTCTGTTATGAAGACTCGCGGCTATCCCGTATCCGACTTCGACCAACGTGCCGCCGACATTTCTGTCGACCATCCTCGTCTCGTGGACAATTACCGCTCGGCTCACGAGATTGCGCTCCGTGTTGGAAAAGAAGCAGCGACCACCGAGGATCTCAGAACAGCGATGATTCACTACCGCTCTCTGTTTAAGGAACTGGTGCAAGTACCAACGATTGTCGAAAGAAAAGAAGTCGCATAGCTGAGCGGCCCGCCCGACAGCGTGGAATAACGAGGAGGACTTATGTCTCGTTTGCCGATGTTGCAATTGTGGATGGCGACGGTAGTTCTGAGCACCGGAGTGGCTTTTGTGCCGGGAGTGGCTGCGGATAGCGTTCAGACCTTCACGGGGAGTGTGTCCATTCCCGCTGTGTATGCGGCGGGAGATGCCGCCGCCTGTGGGGGGGCACCGCTGGCTCCTGTGGCGAGCTATGAAGGGCTGATCGTGGCTGCAAACCTGTTGAAGGGAAACTATCAAGGACCGAATTATCTCGGCATTCCGTCGGTCGTCTTCACGGTGCCCCCGTTGGCTGCTGTCGGTCTCAGTGAATGCGAGGCAAGTGAGCAAAACCTTAAGTTCAGGGTCCAGAAAGACATGACCTCAACCTGGTATTCGTCTCGACGGGTTGCGGAAACATATTCCGGCTACAAAGTGCTCGTGGAAGAAGGTACAGATCGCATTTTGGGCGCTCATATTCTAGGGAGCGAAACCGGTGAAGTCATCAATCTTTTTGCGCTTGCCATACGTTCCGGGATGCGCGCCACCGATCTAAAGCACATAATCTTTGCGTATCCGACGAGTGGCTCAAATATGACGCGCATGCTTTAGAAAGGTCGAAAGGCAGCCACGATACCGTCCCTGGCGGCTGACCTGCGGGGGTTCGGTAAACGCAGCATGTAAACTCGCGGGATTACCTCAGGGTTGGCGCAGCAGTCCAGCCTTGTTGCGGGCTAAACCTTCTTGAGCGACGGCTGGCGGACTCTCACGCGACCGTCATCATCCCACTTGACGACCGCGTCATCGTCGTTCGTTTGCTGAACCGTGCCGAATTCTGAAGTCGGCTTCCGAAGTTACCCAAGCCCTCGACGCGATCTCCGGGATTCAGTTCTTGGACGGTAGCGGAGGGTTCGGCGAGCGGCGGCCTCCTGGCACGATCTGAGTCAGGCGTTGCGCCAGCGTAAGGCAGAGGCGGTTGCGCAGCTTTGCGAAGTTTAGGTATCGGCTTATCTGTGATATGGGTCATAATTCTTTGCTTCTTTATTCTTGGCTTCTTGCCCAGCAGCTAGAGCAGGCCTTTTGCGGCGACTCTTCATCTTCCGATAGATACAGCATAGGCCTGGAAAGAAAGGCTCGTCTGGTCCAAACCGCACAGTTCCGACAATAATTGCGGGGATTGGCGAGTGTGCTGCTCCACGGCGAGCCGCACAAATCGGAGCTCAAAGTGGTCCAATGTGACCAGACATCCGTCTGCGCCGCTTCTATCATGATGAAGTGAAGAAGTACGACGACCGTTACAAGGGCCGGTCCATCTTTATAAAAACCTGGGCCGCTCTCTACTCCAGTTCCGAGAATAAAGGCTTTGATGACCTTCGATAGTGAAGCAGGTGCCGTCAAAGAGTGGCCGCTAGAATGGTAAGGATCGAAACTTAACTCCTGAAACTTGGATCGATCCTGGGGCAGGGGAATAACGGTCTGTATTGCTCAGCCTGCACTTGGCTTTCAGCCTAGGCTACTTGTGACCCTCCGAAGGAGGCGTTTATGAGCAGCCACTCTATCCCAGAAATACGCTGCATACTTTGCAGCCAGCCTGTGGATTTGCAGACCGATTTGTATGCGAATGAAAATGGCAAGGCCGTTCACGAAGACTGCTATGTCAAACGAATCAGGAGTTCTTCCAGCAATCCTGCTGCGGCTATCATTGCCGACTGATTTCACCCTGCACGAGCACCACCCAAACAATGGCGTTTGAGCGCCCGTAGATTGGGAGCGGCGTCGCAACTACACACCTTTGAACTTTGTCGCTAAATTTTATTGAGCCACGGCTGGTGCAGTCTCGTTCGACCGTCATCATCCCACCTTACAATCGCGTCGTCTTCGTTCGTTTGCTTAACCGTGCCGAATTCTCCAGTCGGTTTCCCGAAGGCACCCAAACCCTCGACGCGATCACCGGGCGTCAGTTCCGAGCCGGAAGCAAGGGGCCGGGAGAGCGGGGGCCTCTTGGCACGGTCTGAGTCATGAGTTGCTCCGACGTGTGACAGGGGCGGTTGGGGAGCTTTGCGCAGTTTGGGTGTTGGTTTATTGATACGGCTCATATTCCGATTTCTCTTTCCAAAGCACCATTTGCTAGAGCATAGGCTTGGAACGACGGCTCGGCTGATCCAAACTGCACAGTCCTATGGATCCATTCGGAAGATGTGACAGATCGTAACGCCGGAAAAAGTGCGCCGGAGCTTTTGGATTTGTGATGAAGCTAGTCGTGGAGAACGATATTCAGAAGTGAACTGTGAACTTGCAGTGCATCACCGGCGCGATAATCAATAAATCCCAATTTTCTAAATCTGTTCATAAAAAAGCTAACCCGCGAGCGAGTCGTACCCACCATCTCTGCCAGAGTCTCCTGACTCATCTTGGGGATTACAGTCTCCTGCTTACCTTCCTTGCCGAAGTGAGCTAGCAATAGCAATATCCGGGCCAGCCTCTTCTCACTGGAATTAAAAAGCTGGTCAACCAAATCCTCTTCGTATCGGATGTTGCGTGCCAGCAAATACGCCACGAATAGATCGGAAAGCTCCTGTTCCTCGTGAAGCACTCTCATCATGGACTTCTTGTCGATTTTCATCACGGAGCAATCGGTCATCGCGGTTGCGGAGCACAGGCGGAGAGGCTGCCCTGTGAGGCAACCTTCGCCAAAGAAAGCACCCTCGTTCAGAATCCCTATGGTGGCTTCCTTACCCATTTCCGACACAACAGTGAGCGCTACCTTTCCTTCCTTTATGTAGAAAACAGAATCGGACGAGTCGCCCTGAGCAAAGATCGTCTGCCTTTTGGCAAAAGCTTCGATCTTTCTACCGCCATTGATGGTCGAAAGGAATGTGTTGGGATCGAACTTGCTGAGTTTCTTGGACGCTGCCACGAGTGGCATAATTGGCCCCCCTCAAGGGTTGCGAGTACGCAGAAGGCAACTTCCTATGATGAAGGATGAGTGAAGCGCAAGAAGGGCGAGAACAACGTCAAGTTCCGGGCGAAACTGCGATCCACTCGACTGAAATAATGATTTCACTCTCGGGATCGAAAGTCAAATATTTTCACCTGCAACAAAGGGGCAGCCGTCTCGGCTTTTCTCCGGAAGACACATCCGCAGTCCGGTTTCGCGGAGGGCGCAAGGGATCCGACGAATGTCCAAATTAGGTACAAGTCAACAATGACTTTGATCCGTGGAATTATTGCTCAAATAGGCGCCCAATAAAGCGCGAGGGCACTGAGGGCTTGTCACAAACGTAACACGACTTCCCCTTGGCTTATTCTCCGGCGGCCCAAATGAGTTTTTCAGCAACCTCTGAAGTGTGTTGCGAGTCCCGCTTCGCACTGAACCAAGCAGGAAATAGGTCTCGTGCCGCCAGCCCTCCGACTGGGGCACGGGCTTGCCCCGATATCGGTGGTTGCCGGATTGTCTCGATTCGACTCTGCGAGTAGCATTCAGCGAGTGATGCTCGGTTCCCACTTTCATGAAAGCTTGAGACGGGAGTTTGCGACGCGACGAAAAAGAAACCCGCGCTATTCCTTGCGGGCATTTGCGGAGTTTCTTGAAACCGATCATTCGACACTTTCCCAGATTTTTCGCGGCAAGCGGCGAATTCCCGCCGGCCATCTTCGCCGCTGGGGAAAGAAGCTGGGAATGACATTGGAGGAAATCGCCGTCTACGTGGCGGAGCAACATGTGCTCGATCCATCCGTAGCCAGCCGCCAGGAGCAACTTCGGCATTGGACCGCGGAAGCCCTCGCCATTGCGACCGATAATACGCATTGGCAGATCGTCCGAGTTTCATGTTCGCGGGAGTTTCGCGCGGACTCGCGATGGATCGCCAGGAAAATAGGCGTCACCGTCGACCAGGTTAACGTTGCATTGAGTCGGCTTCTTCGGTTGCGGCTCCTGGAAATGGGACCGGCCAGAAAGTGGGAGAGTCCTCACGGCCTTGCGGAAAAGAAATTTCACAAACAGGCGCTCATTCGAGTGCGCGAGTTGGCGGCGGAAGATGGCATTGAGTTGCGGCTGCTCGCCGGCAAATTATCGGGTTGAAAGGGACCGTCATCGATATGTGTAACCCAGTGATGCAATTTCAGATTCTTTCCACTGCTCCAGACAAGACTGCCAGATTCTATTCGACTTTGTTCGGCTGGGCCGTAAACGCCGACAATCCGCTGGGATATCGGGAGATCAGCACCGGTTCGCCGGACGGAATTCAGGGAGGGATATGGCCAGCGCCGCAACAGGCGGCGAACTCCACTCAATTGTTCATGGCCGTAGACGACGTTAAAGCCAGCGTCAAAAAGGCCAAAGCGCTTGGCGCGAAGGTCATTATTCCTCCGACCAGTCTGCCTGGCGGCGGTGAGCTAGCCGTAATGCACGATCCTCAGGGAATGTCTTTTGGCGTTATGAAGGTCGGGTAAAGCGATATGACTATGAAAAAGCTGTCGTATTGTCTGGGAGTCATCGCGATGCTCGCGGCATTCACCAGCGGAAGTTTCGCGAAGTCTGCTAAGCGGTCGCGCGATGCGGTGATTCAGATCATTGGTAAAATTCAAAGATCGGACTATGAAGGAGACCGCGCCGCACTGAAGCGCATGTATGGCGAGTTAACCCCGTTTTTGCACGACAAAAAGGAGCGGAACAAGCACATAGTGTCCCGCGTTGAATATTGGCGCGGGTTTGCGCTCTGGCGGAGAGCGCTGAACGGGTTCAACGAGTCTGCCGATCCGAAAGGTTTACAAGAGGATTTGGAGCACGCAGTCTCGGAGTTCAATCAGTCAGCGGCAGTGGACGCAAGTTTTACGGATGCGAAAATTGGGGCAGGTTCGTGTTTAAGCAATCTCATATTCCTCAACCAGAAGAACAGATCGCGAATGCTTGAGTTAATAGCCAAGGCCGGGCGAGTGTTGAAAGAAGCGCAGGCCGAGGCGCCGGAAAACCCGCGTCTCTATTGGGTGCTGGGGCCGAACGTGTGGTACGCACCGCCCGAGCGTGGAGGCAGCCAGAGCAAGGCTATAGAAATGTATCAAAGAGGACTGGAACTCGCACGTAAGGACAAGGGCCGCACTACCGATCCTCTTGATCCGTCCTGGGGTGAACCAGAGCTGCTAATGAATTTGGCCTGGTCCAATTTGCACCGAACTACAGCGGACCTGAAGGCCGCGAAGTCTTATGCGCAGTCCGCACTTGAGCTTGTGCCTTTTTGGCATTACGTCAAAGACATCCTCATGCCGCAGATCGACGTGGCGATCGGCAAGGTGTATTCGGTTCCGGCCCCCACCTCTGCAGTAATTCCAAAGAAGTTACCACTGCCGTCAGGCACGACATTATCGTCCGGTACTCCGTAGCGAGTTAAGTCCTTCCTGGCGGTCTAATGTAGCGGCAGTCGGCCAGGTCGTGCACGAAGAAAAGCACCACACTTTTGGAAAAGGATCTTGCGGCGGAGACCTGGGAGCTCAGTCTAACAACGACCGAGAGAATTTCTGAATGAGCGATATGGCGATTTCTCGACAGTTGCACGCACGCCGGCACTGCAAGAAGAGGAGGAGCCTACGCGATGACTGTCGGCAAGGGCAAACGTCCGCGTAATCGGAGCCAAGCTTTGGTAGAAGAAATGAAGGCAGCCGAGACCCCTAACCCCATGAGTCTCTCCAGCATCTCCGCATACATGGCCGCAATGGAGCGCAAACAGATCGGCGGGAAGCGAAGGCTCAAGACCATGACCAAGNAACAGCGGTCACGGGTTGCGGCGAATCGGTAGTGTCCTAGCCTATTACGCTACAGGCCATGCTGTATAGACATAGCCGCCCGTAGAATCCTACGTGGATCTATGGTGGACGAGCCGCCGAAGATTTGTTGGGTGTGCGGTAAGCAAGTTCCTCCGCTTGAATCCACGCCAGATGAGTTCGGATTCTTCGCACACTGGGATTGCCTCCAGCTTCCCGCAGAAAAGAAAATCAAGAGAGCTTCCTAGTCCCCGCCACCGCACTTTCTGGCCCGTGTGCGCTAGCGGGCCGACAATCCTTTACTCTCAAAAGTACTATTGCTCCTCCCAGAGGTGGAACATCGTTGTCAGCCTTGGCTGCGATGTTTGCTGTCATGCGTGATTTGCAATCGCCCTGCGAGACCTTGAAAATGCCAAAACAAAAGAAACCGGAAAAGCGGTCCACGAGGAGCGCTTCTCGCCATTCAACCTACCCATCAGACCCTCTACGGCCCGACCTCAAAGACTATCCAGAGGACATACCTCTAGCGGAAAGGGAAAGTCTCGCCGGAGAAGCTCAACTCGCTGCCCAAAAGAAAAAGCCATCAACCCACTGATAGGACACTACCGCGAAGACTGCTAAGGGGGTGCGGTGGAGGGCCTGATGCGCTAGACTTTCGTCATGGACAAACGCAACCTTCGGATTATAACCAGATACGGAGAAAGTCAACTCGCCACGGCCGAGCCCCCAGCTTCTGATCGCATTGCATTCGCCTAACGCCCTCCTCGAAACCGGACTGCTCATGTGCCTTCCGGAGAAGAGCCGGGACAGTACTGCATTCGATGCCGAGCAGTCCGTTCTCTGCAGTCCGGTTCGTCTGGGAATAATCGAAATACGGGCATTGTTCGCACCTTTCGGCGCGAAGCCAGCGGAAATTGTCTGCAGTCCAGACTGTGTGGCGGAGCGCGCAGTCTGGCGCTAACCTTTCTCTATGGAAATTCCCTGCTAACAGGGAAAATAACAGGGAATTTGCGATATTTTGCCCTCGAAAAACGCACTCTTTCTCGCTAAGTCACACATTTGGCAGGAGCAATAGCCTCTGCAGGCGTAAATCGGAACAGGGAATTATCAGGGACGTAACAGGGAGGTATCAGGGAATTTATTTGCCGGATCAGGGAATTTGTTGCAGCGAGATTTTCCGGAGATCATGGAGAGATGGATTGCGGACCGCCGAGCCGCTGGAGGCCATCGTGCAAAGAAGAAAACCCGCTTGCAAGTTATCCTGGAGACTGGCGCGCCACCACAACATCACGCCCGACCGTTTTTGTTCTGCACGAAACGTTTGACTAGTTTGGAGTCGCCGGTTTTCCAATCGCTCAGGTGGCCTTCTTTGATCACGATCGCTGTGCCGATGCTCCAACAGAGTGCCGTCTTGTCCACGAATCGAACATCTATGAAAAGTAAACCTTCCTCGAATTTGTGTTCCACACGATCCACGACTTTCCCGTGAACACTTGGGTATTGTTTACGGTTAGTTTTTCTCTTTTCAACTCGACGTTTGTTCATTTCTCTGGACCTCAACTTTCAGCGTTAATGCGATCATGGCAGCACAGGACCAAGAGGCTATCCGGGTGGTGTTATTGTCTTGGGTGCAGCGAGGGGAATCCGAGCTGGCGGCGTTGCTCGATCCAACTCGGCGGCAAGCCGTGGGTCAGTTTCTTGAAGGTTAGATCAGGGGGCTGGCGTCCATCGAGGAGCTTCCACAATGTCGGGAGCGAGAAAAGCGCACTCCAGAACCCGGCCAACGTAGCGCTCATCGAGTCCCAGTTTTTCGGCAATTGATCTCCGTCCGGAAACTTCCCCGGCCACGATCCATTCGTACCATTGGCGACCGCGCGCCACGGCCTTCAGTAGTGACGAAGCCGGGTGCGATGGCGCCTGCCTCGGATGATCGGGAGGAAAGACCAATCGCATCTCCCCGCCACAACGTTTGACTCGAGCCTCGATATCGAGGCTTACGACATCACTCGAACCTTGCTCCGGATGCCGTGTTGCGGATCGCGCTGAAGAGGTACGTGGGTCTGCGGTAAGTGTGTCACGCAGCTTCTGCTTCCCGACTTCAACTTCAATCCGATCCGCATGAACCACCACACGCTTCACGACCTTTCTCACGAAATCCCGTACAACGACGGGCGCACCGGAACTTAACTGGTCGAATTGTTTCGCAGCTCCGGCCATGATCTGCTGCGTCCGTGCCGCAGGTTCTTCTGGAAGGCTGAGTTCGTCCATGACTGCCCTGCCGGACTGTAAGAAAGATTGCAACCTCAAGGCGACCCGCCATTCGACATCATGGGCCGGCACTCTGGACGGTTTGTTTGCTGCTTCTTTTCCGCCACTCGTGGCTGGACAGACGTAGTAGCGATAGCGTCTGCCGTTCTTCGTGGTGTGGCACGGAGTGAATCGATTGCCCTCTGCATCCTGCAGCAGACCTACGAGACAGCTAGGGGAGTTCGCTTTGAGACCATTTCGGCGTCCCTGGTTGTCGCTCTTAAGCTGAGCCTGCACCCGCTCCCACAACTCTCTTGGAACAATGGCCGCGTGTTCTCCGGGTGGTTCTGTCCCCGATGAGGAATCTCTCCGAGATAGATGCGGTTCTTCAGGATCTGATAGAGCGCTCCTCTGTAGTACGAAATCCCTCCCGATCGGTTCCCCGCAACGCTCGTCCTCGCCTTACTTGTGATCCCTTCCTGATCGAGCCGGGCCTTCAACTTCGAGACACAACCCAGTTCAAGATACAGGTTGAAGAGCCGAACGACGAGCTTCGCGTCGTCCGGATTCACAACTAGCTTTCGATCCTTGCCGTCATAACCGAGCGGCACCGTGCCTCCCATCCACATGCCCTTGCGCTTGGAGGCAGCGATCTTGTCGCGAATCCTCTCGCCCGTTACCTCGCGCTCGAACTGTGCGAAGGAGAGCAGAATGTTGAGCGTTAGCCGCCCCATCGAAGTCGTGGTGTTGAACTGCTGAGTGACGGACACGAAAGAGACTCTGCGTGCGTCCAGGGCTTCAACGATCTTGGCAAAGTCCGCGAGGCTGCGGGTGAGGCGATCGACCTTGTAGACCACGATGGTGTCGACCTTGTTGGTTTGAATATCATCGAGCAGACTTTTCAATGCAGGCCGCTCCAGATTCCCGCCGGAATATCCTCCGTCGTCGTAGCGGGCTGGGATAGCTCGCCAGCCTTCGTGTCGTTGGCTGGCGATGAAGGCCGCGCAGGCTTCTCTTTGAGCATCGAGAGAATTGAAGGATTGTTCCAGACCTTCTTCGGAAGACTTGCGTGTGTGGATCGCGCAGCGAATGATAGCTTTCGATTCCATGGTCATTGTGCCTCCTGGGATGTGTTGGATTGTTCAGCTTTGAGACCGAAGAAGAGTGGTCCCGACCAGCGAGTGCCGGTGATGAGCCGTGCGATCTCAGAAAGATTCTCGTAGCGAGCGCCTCGGTATTCGTAGCCTTCCGGTTCCACCTCCACCACATGAACTTGCTCTTTCCACTGGCGCACAAGGCGTGTACCCGGTTTGATCGGGGGCCGGTTTGAAACCACCGCGTTGGGATCGGCCTCGAATGTGGTTGCGAGCTGGCGCAGCCGGCGGCAGCCCGCGGCGCTAAGTCCACCGAACTCCTGCTCCTGCAGGCGATGAGCAATGACGCGAAGCATAAAGTCTTTTCGGATTTCCGACGGCGGATCTCTCTTTGAAGAGCTGCTGCCATAAGTCACATAAGGCTGGCTTACTCAACATGTGCGCGGAGGCAAGGCGTTCCGTATACGACGAATCGGGCATAGTTTCTCCTTAAAGCGATCAGCAACATTGACGCTTCCTTTCGGAGAAAGTTCAAGTCGAATCAGGGCGGGCATGGGCATACATGTACTTGACTTCGGTACCCGCTGCAAGCTCCTAAAGACCCAACCGTTAGGCTCCGATCTCCGGCCCATATTTCCTGCGGCGAATCCCGGCCCTGGCGGTTATCGCGACCGAAGCCGGTTTATTTCGTAACCGCATGCGTGTCAGTGCGATACACATAAAAATTAGTGAGCGTGCGAAGAAGGTACGCGAGTGATTCCAGCGTCGAAACGGTTCGCAATTACTTAAGAAAACGAGTGACACCGGATTAAGAGATGGTTCATCATTAGGACATGCTTGAGAACATGCCCAACCAGCGTTTAACGTTAGCGAATATTAACCAGCAGAACCAGCAATTCTGGCTTGAGCAGTCGGAGTTGCTGCGTAGACGAATACAGGACACGACTCTTCGCGACATTGCGATGGCCGACCTATCAGCCAAAGCGGCCATGATGGTGCCTGTCAAAAGCAGGAAATCTCTTGAACAGGCCCTATCTCACGCTGAGAAATCGTTGAGCATTTTCCAACGTAACTTTTCCAGGAAGGGCGGAAAAGCTGCCAAGATCGACGGCCTGCAAGGCGTGATCCTTGAGATTGT
>JGI12664J13189_1000010_pt1 | contig 27135 bp, 16 predicted proteins | sample BlaSpr_A8_OM1_O3_FD_13189 | JGI IMG/M metagenome (IMG submission 13189) | reverse complement strand
CGCCGGAATAGGTGAGCCAGTTCTGCGGCTCTTTGGTGGAATTCAGGAGGCGGTCGAAGGTGACCTGAGCGTGAGCGGGACATAACATCGTCGCGAAGTGAAGCAGAATAGAAATGAAAAAAAGGCCGAGTTGAACTCTGGCGAATTGTTTTTTCTTTGCGATCTTCGGGAATACTGCGCGTGCTTCGCGGCTAAAAGCTTTGAACCACGAAGGCCGCAAAGGATGGCCGCGAAGATCGCGAAGAAGATCGTTAAGAATGACGAGCGAATCGGTCATTTTGCCCCCACGCTGAATAGAAACGTCACGATGTCTTCCAGATCTTTGTCGCTCAGCGAGCTTGAGTCGTAGGGCGGCATCATTGACTGGCGGCTTTTCTGGAAGGAACGCAGCTTGTCTTTTTCCAGCAGATGGATACGTTCACTCGAGTCCATGATCTGGACGCTGAAGTAGTCTTCGTTCATGGCCACGCCGCTGATTTCCTTGCCATCGGCGGTGACCACTGTGATCGATTCATATTCCTGCGGAAATTCTTTAGTGGCTTCCGTCAATCCCCAGGCCAGATGGTGGCTGGGGTGGCGCACCGAATCGATGATTGACTCGCGAGTTCGCGATCCTCCGGCGGAAGTTAGATCGGGACCTAAGCGCCCGCCTTTGCCTTCGACCATGTGGCAGAGCGAGCAGTTGGCGTCCCCGTAAAACAGTTCTTTGCCATGCGCGGCATCGCCCAGCGGATTGGCTGGGGCTTTCACTTCCACGCTGCGAATGTAGGCGATGAGCTGCCAAATCTCGTCATCGGTCATACCCACGCCCTGACCATTGGTGCCGTTGGCGGGCATGGCGGTTCCGGCGATGCCATTGCTGATGACCTGAAACATCTCTGCGTCGGAGTGGGCATGCTTTTTCTGAGCGCGGGTCAGGTCAGGGCCGCGTCCGCCGCCGTGCGCTCCCAGGCCGTGGCAGAGAGCGCAATTGATGCGGAATTCGTATTCGCCGGCTTTGGCTGCTTTAGGATCGTTGGCGAGGGGGNTGCGGTCGTCGGCGTGGGTAACACTCGACACGAGGCACAACAATAAAAGTGAGGACGCGAAAGATCTTGCTGAGAAAGAATTCCTCACCGCGGTTCCTCCAAAACGAAAATGGGGCCAGCGCAGGCCAGCCAACGCGAAATTAACGGATAGTATCATCGGCGCTACTCAGCCAGCGCTGTGGATATCACGGCGGGATACTGCTGAGGGATATTAGGAAGGAGGATTACCCCGCTTTGTCCATTTTTACTGTTGCGCCGGGCCGGGGCTTCGCTTCGGGAGTCCTGATATGCTCGGGGCGGAAGCCTATTCCGATGATTCGCGCGCCAATCTGACGCAAACGGGGAAAGATTTGCAAGAGTTTGAAGGGGAAAGGAACGGTGATTTTTTTCTGCGCGCCCAGGATGCGGCGGATGACGCGATTTTGAATGAAGATTTGTAGACGCTGCGTGGCGCGGGCGGGAAACTCTCTACGGTGTTGTACGGCGCGCAGATCATCGCTCGATACGGTGCCATCTAAGAGTTTGCTGCCCAGAAGATTGGCTGCGGCGACCGCATCCTGAATGGCCAGATTGATGCCTACGCCGCCGACGGGCGACATGGCGTGGGCGGCATCACCAATGCACAGAAGGCCGGGTTTGGACCACTGTTGCAGATGATCGACGACCACCGTGAGCAGGCTGATATCGTCCCAACTCTTCAGCTCGTCGAGTCGATCACGCAGGAACGGCGCCAGGCTGGCCAGTTCGTCGCGGAAGCGGGGCAGGCCGCGCTGCTTGATTTCATCGATGGCGCCTTTAGGGATGAGAAAAGCGCATTGCCAATATTCGCCGCGCTCGATCATGACCAGCATTCTGCCGGCTTCGATGCGACCGAGGGTGCGTGCGGGATCGTCGGGGTGACGACTGATGCGCATCCAAAGAACGTCCATGGGCGCTCCGAGATTGATGACCCGGAGACCGGCGCACTGGCGCACGATGGAGTGGCGGCCGTCCGCGCCGATGACTAAAGTGGCGCGGATCTGTACAGGGCCGGTTGGCGTGCGAGCGATCACTCCGATGACGCGGCCGTTTTCGGAGATGAGGTCGATGGCTTCCGTTTGCCTCATCAGATGAAAGCCGGGGAATCGGCCGGCCTGCTCTGCGATGAAATCGAGGAAATCCCACTGTGGCATGAAGGCTATGAATTTGCACTGCGTGGGCAGATGGGAGAAATCGGCAAGGGTTATCCTCTCGTCGCCGATTTGTCCGGCGAGTTCGCGGGTTTCCTGGTGGGGACGCTGTAGAAATTCGCGCAGGATTCCCAGTTCGTGCATCAGTTCGAGCGTCGAGGGATGGATCGTGTCTCCGCGAAAGTCACGCAGGAAATCCTTGTGCTTCTCCAGCACGGCCACGTCAACGCCCATGCGCGCCAGCAGATATCCCAGCATCATTCCGGCGGGACCGCCGCCAACGATGCAACATTGGGTTTGAATGGCTTCGCTCACATAGTTTCTCCACGCGCGGAACGTCAGCTATGGGCAGTAGGGTGCCGCGGGCAGCCAAAATGTTTCCTTCGGTTGTCGGTCGTTCCTCCGCCGTACATGTCCAGCGGGCATCTGGGACCTAAAGTTTCGCGCCCCTACACTGTAATCCTCCCCTCGATTGCCGATCTAACAGGCAATTAACTGGCTGAAATTTCAGCCTTTCCAGCGGAAGGCCTGGGGTTGAGGCAGGCCCAGATGGGCCAGCACACGATAAGCAAATTCGCGCGCCAGTTCATCTAATGAGGCAGGCCGGTAGTAGTAGGCGGGGATTAGAGGAAAGATCGTGGCTCCCGCATCGGCGGCGCGGTAGAGGTTGCGGATGTGGATTTTGTTGAGCGGCGTTTCGCGCACGCACAGCACCAACGGGCGCTGCTCTTTGAGGCAGACATCGGCGGCGCGCTCGATCAGGTGCGAAGCGATGCCGTTGGCGATGCGGGCCAGGGTACCCATGCTGCACGGAATTATGACCATGGCGTCGGCGGGATAAGAACCGCTGGCCACGTTGGCGCCGATATCGGCGTTGGATTGCTCTTTGAACTTCCGGCTAGCGAATTTGGATTTATCAGAACCGGTTAACGCCTTGCTGCCGAGAATTTGCGAGAGCAGGTTGGCACGGCCGGAGATTTGAAGTTCTTCGGCCATCACGCGCAGGGCGGAATCGGAAGCGATGAAGTTGACGGTTTGAATTCGTGCGTCGGCGGCTGCGGCGAGGAGCAGTTCGCGCAAAAAAATAGAGCCGCTGGCTCCGGTGGTCGCGATGGTCAGATTTTTAGGCGGCGAGTTGGGCACTGCGGCTCCGACTGGGGATGTAAATGGCGACGACGTTCGAGCATAGGGAGCGCGTACGGTGGAAGTCAAGGTGAACAGACAGGCAGAGAGTTTCGTGGAGGACGGAGAGAGCCTTCGAGCTTTGCTCGAACTGGACAGCCGAGGGCGGCTGTCCCTACATCTGCATTGCAGATGAGAGCTAACTAGGACCTATGGCTACGACCGCGAATCTACGATCCCGACGCAGCGCCGCGCAACTGCACGCGTTGGCCGGAGTAGAGCGCGAAATTCGCGCGCAGGATCCCTCCAGCCGCAGAAAATATCTGCGCGAATTCAGCGAGGCTTTCCGCACCTACGATTCGCTGCTCGATCCGCAGCAACTGCGGGATGCGCTAGCTTCGGCGGACATCATCCTGGTGGGCGATTATCATGCGTTACCGGCTTGCCAACGCTATGCGGCATCAGTCATCGAGCAACTGGCGCTCATGGGACGTCCGGTAGTTTTGGGAGTGGAGACGATTTTTGCCCGTGACCAGCACATCCTTGACGAATGGTGGCGGCGCGAAATCGACGAGAATGAGCTGCGCGAACGCATTCGCTTCGATCTGGATTGGGGCTACGATTGGGCGCCGTTCCATGAATTGCTGGTTGCCGCGCGCGATCATGGGGAAGCGGTATACGGGCTGGATTGCCTTCCGCGCGAAGATTTGCGAAAGATTGGTGCGCGCGACCGCCACGCGGCCGCGAAGCTGGCGGAAATCCGCGACGCTCATCCCAATGCCGCAATCGTCGTGCTGTTTGGAGAATCCCATCTCGCTCCGGGACATCTTCCGCAGGCGGCGCGACAGGAAGTTCCCGGTGCGAACCTGCTGACTGTTCTGCAAAATGTGGATCCGCTTTACTGGCGCGCCGCGGGAGAACGCCGCGACAAGGTCGAAGCGGTGCGAGTCAGCGACGATGTGTTGTGCGTGTTCAATGCCACGCCGCTGGAGAAGTATGAAAGCTATCGCCTGTTCCTGGATCGCTGGGGGCATTTCGATGGCAACCCGGATTTCGCGCCGACTTTTTATAACCTAATCAATAGCCTGGCCGCGTTTCTCGAGATGAACCGCTATTCGCCGCATAACGGCACGCAACCTCGCTATCTGGTGGATTTACTGCCGGAAGTGCATAGCTACTCTTCCGACGCGATTTTTCACCGCCTGCTCTCGCGGCAGGGGCCGGCTCAGGAAGAATGCGAATCGCTGTTGCAGCAGGTGGAAGAACGCGGCAGCGCATACCTGCCGCAGATCAATGCCTTCTATGTGCGCGAATTTCAGATGGCCAGCGCCGCGGAAGACGCTACGCGCTTTCTACATCAAGCATGCCAGGGCCTGCCGCAACGCGTGAATGGCCGCGCTGGCAGCGGCAATAGTAACGTTACGCGTGGCAATGCCGCAATTGATCGCTTTTACGCACGGATGATTGAACAAGCCGTGGCACTTTTCGGGTCACGGGTGCTGTGCCCGTCAAGAGCTGCCGAGCACGCAGGAGAAGAATTCATTTTGTCCCGCGCGGCGTGCGAGAGAGCGGCGACGGCGGCAAATCGTGGCGACGGCGGCAAATTCGAATCTTCCGCCAGAGAGTGGGGCAATCGCATTGGCAACCAGATCTATTCGGCGTATCTTTCGGGCCGGGTGAAGAAGAGCGGGTTGCGCCGACTTTTCCTGGCACATCTGAATGAGCCGGGAACCGCGCGCAAGGTTTGCATCGCCGTAATGGCCAAGGGACGCTGCGCCGCACGCAAGGCACAGCCGTAGGGGTGCTTTTCGGCCCGCATCATCATCTCCCGCCTATTGTCATCTTCAGGTTCCGGCCCGGGGCCTGCTGTTTTCCGGCCATGTTACTGTCGTGCCACGCACGTTGGAGCCATTCCCCGTGGCCCTTGCCCGTCGCATACTCATATCACAGGAGAATGCCGTGGTACGAGTCTGGCGCGAATTGTGGTCGGAGGAACGAGGGCAGGACGTCGCGGAGTATGCGGTCATGCTTGCAGTGATCCTGGTGATCGCGGTGGGTACGATGCAACTCATCGGCGTCAACGCCAGTAACGTTTTCTCGCAGATTGGCAGCGCGATTCCCTAAGGGCAAAAGGCGGGACCAGTTTCCGGATGTGGTTGTCTATGTTGTGACTTGATTCACGGACACCAATCCGTAGCCAAGCTTGGTCATCAGTTCGCCCCATGCCGACTCAATTCGGTGCACACAGGTTGCGGGCAGGGAAGTCCGCCAACCGCCAGCTTTGGCTGCGCGAATGAAGGGGATGTCCTGGCGGCGGCCCCGCGTCGCGACCCACTGCTCCGATTCCAGTTTCTCCAGCTCTCGCATGCGGTCCGCGGAGCTCAGTTCCACCGCTTTGTGCAACCGCGCCTCGTCGGCTTTGATCCCGAGAAACAAAGCGATGCGCACTAATTGCGCAACCGTGTCCTGCATCATATCTTCGTAGCGCAACAACAGAAAATTTTCCCGATTCCCGCGAGTGAACAGCCAACTGGAAACGTTCTCCGACCACGTGCCCCAACTGGAGGAGATCAGGCGGCCGACAACGAAGTCTTCCACGTAGCGCTCCAGCGGATGATTGTCCTCAATCTGCCGGTATTTGCGCTGAAAGTCGTAATACGAGAGGGCAACATTGCGGGGATCGCGAACGATGTAAATGATCTTGGGATAGCGGTGGTCGAAATATTCGTGCGTCTTAATGATGCGCGGCCGCGGCGTACGCTTCAAAGTACGGTTAGATTGCGAAGCGGTGTCGGGAATCAACTGCTCGATGTTGGCGAAGCTGACATTCTTATCGGGATGAATAAGATTGGCAATCAGGAAGCGGGTCCACGTATTGCCGGAGCGCGGGTAGGAAACGACGAAAGTGTCGTCGGGATAGACGGCGAAGTTGCGCTCCGCCTTGTCGGTGCCCAACAAATAGCTGGTCACAACTTTCAGTCCGTGGATCATCGAAACAAATCGCCCTTTAAGTAGTGTCTTCACCGCTTACGCATTCTTCATATCTACATCGATCAAACAAGAAGTGGAAAATCACATGGCCACGGATGGCGGCATTGCGCCTGGTTCGGTGCCGAACTGCGGGTTCGGGGCACTGCCCAGAGTGAAGACGATGGTCGCGCCGTCTACGATGTCGGCGTGACGGAACCATAGTTTGTCGTGGGGCTTGCCGTTGAATTTCATCGATTGAATGAAGTGATCGCCCGGAGAATTCCGTTTCGCCTCGATGACCAGGGTCTTGCCGTTTTTGAGTTTAACTTCGGCGCGGTCGAACAGGGGCGTTCCAAAAACGTAATTGCCGCTGACCGGGTCCACAGCGTAGAAACCAAGAGAACTGATCACGTACCACGCCGACATTTGCCCGCAATCTTCGTTTCCGGCAAGCCCGTCCGGTTGATCGTCATATTCCAGATCAAGCAGCCTGCGGACGCGATCCTGCGTTTTGTGCGGAGCGCCCGCGTAGTTGTACAGATAGGCCATGTGATGACAGGGTTCGTTGCCGTGTGCATACTGGCCGACCATGCCGGCGATATCGGGCGGCGCGTCCGGAGGCAGAACTGAACTCGTGGTGAAGAGTGCATCCAGTTTTTCGATAAATGTCTGAGGACCGCCGAAAAGTTTGATCAATCCGGCGGGATCGTGCTGCACGGTAAAAGTCGTCTCCCAGGGATCCGATTCCGTGTAGTCGCGCCACTTCTTGGAATATCCCATCTCAGTCGAATTGAAGGGCTCCGACCATTCGCCGTTTTCGAATTTCGGCCGCATGAAGCCGCTGGCCGCGTCGAACAGATTCCGGTAGTTTCTGCAACGTTCGGTCAGGAGTTTCGCGTCGTCCGCTTCGCCCACCGCTTGCGCAATATGGGCGACGGCCCAGTCGTCGTAGGCGTACTCCATTGTCTTGCTGACGGACTCTTCTTCTTTGTCACAGGGAATGAAGCCCAGCTTGCGATAGTAGCCGAGGCCCCGGTAGTCGTCGGCTAGGGCGCGCCTTTTGAGTGCGGGATACGCTTTGCTGAAGTCGATCCCATTGAAGCCCTTGACGTACGATTCCGCAATCACCGAACTCGCGTGATAGCCGGTCATGCAAAAAGTTTCCTTGGCCTGCAAAGGCCAGATGGGCACGCCGTCGGGACTTTCCTGTCCCATGCGAATCAGGCAGTTGACGAAGTCCGGCACACGATCGCCGAGGAACAGCGTGTACATGGGATGCGCGGCGCGAAACGTATCCCACAAGGAAAAGGTGCTGTAGTTGTGCAGGCCGGGAGGAAGTTGATGGTTCTTTCCGTCCATGCCGCGATACTGGCCATCGACGTCGTCAAACAAAGTAGGCGCGACCAGCATGTGATAAAGGCCGGTGTAGAAAATCTTTTTGTGTCTCGCGTTCGCGGTTTTGATTTTGATCCGCGATAAGTTCTTGCTCCAGGCAGCGTGAGCGTCGCGGCGCACTTTCTCGAAATCCCAGCCCGGAATTTCGGCCTTCACATTCTTCAACGCGCCTTCCGCGCTCACTCCGGAGATGCCAGTTTTGACCAGGATCACTTCGCCTTCGGTTGTTTCAAAATGCATCAGACACTTCAGCGATGTCCCTTTCGCCTCGCGCACGCTCGCATCTAGGCGTTTTTCATCGGAGACGATTTCCGAGGATGCAAAGGGTTTGGAAAACTGCATGGCGAAATAAATCTCGCGGCCGGGAGCCCAACCTTTTACACTGCGCCCGCCGGTGATGGTGTCTTTTCCTGCGATGTTGAGATTCGCCCACAAAACCGGCGCATTGCCGAAAGCATGAACCAGATCGAGAATGAAGTGGCTGCTGTCGCTCTCGGGAAATGTGTAGCGATGGATGCCCACGCGTTCGGTGGCGCTCAGTTCCGCATGAATGTCGTAATCGCGGAGCCGTACCGAGTAGTAACCGGGTTCAGCTTTTTCTTCTTCATGACTGAAGCGCGACCGGTAGCCTTCCCCCGGATTCTGCCGTAAGCCGGGCATCGTTTTCGCCGGACCGGTGCCTGGCATAAGCAGAAAATCCAGCATGTCGGATGCGCCCGTGCCGCTCAGATGAGTGTGGCTGAAACCCATGATCGAACTATCGGAGTAGTGATAGCCCGAGCACCAGTCCCAGCCGTCGTTGTAAGTATCCGGACTGAGTTGCACCATGCCAAATGGGACGGTGGCGCCGGGATAAGTGTGGCCATGGCCGCCGGTGCCAATCGCGATCTTCACATGCTGCGTGAGATCCTCAGAAGAGGAGGATGCTTCAGCCGACGCCGAAGGCTCCGGAGGCTGAACCGCGGCGAACACAGGCGAACGGAAGAGGCGCGAGACGGGCACGGCTGACAGGGCTGCCATGAAATTGCGTCGGGATATCATCGTTTTCCTTTTTCAGGATACAAGTTCAGGCGTGCATCCGCTCCCAAGGCTAACGGAATATCCCATCAGACACAATTTCAGGAATCGACGTCGTTGACTGTCAAAACAGAATCAGAATCTGGTGAGGACAAGGCAATCGCCGTGACGAACTCGACGACTACCTTGTCCTCATTCCGCGAATGTGGCTTGAGATAACGCTCGCCATCGCGAAGTGACCACGATNGCGGCGCCTCTATTGAGCCGTATACCAGCGAACGTAGTCGACTAACATCGGCTGCGGATTGGTCAGGCCGCTGGTCGATCCGCCCAGGGTGCCACCGATCGCCACGTTCAAGATCGTGAAAATATTCTGATTGAATGGCCAGGTATCTCCCGAGGGCAGGCTGCTGGGTGTAACCGTGAAGAACGGAGACGATGCATTGTCCACAAAGAACTGCATCTCGTTCGCGGTCCAGACTATCCCGTAGGTGTGGAAGGCAGTGTCCGCTGCTTCTCCGCTGGGGAAGGTGTAGCGTTCGCCGATTCCGTCACCTCCGGTCTTAGCAGTGTGAATTGTGGAATTGTTGCCTGCCGGGCCAGCGCCACCATCCACTTGCGGAGACCAGTTCTCCATGATGTCCGCTTCTCCGCAAGTGGGCCACGGAACCGTGGTGATGTTGCTGCCCAAGGTCCAGAAGGCGGGCCACAGGCCTTGGTTTGTGGTATTGGGGAGTTGGATACTGGCCACGAGAATGCCATACGTGAAGTTTTGCTTCCCTTCCGTCTGCATGCGGCCCGATAGCCACGTGCCACCTACATTTCTAGGCTGGATCACGAGGTGCCCGCTGCCATCGATATAGACAGGAGCGGTGGAAGTGCTGAAGGTTGTGGGGCACTGGGACGGATTGCCGGAATATCCCGGAGGCCCGCAGTATACTTCGACTTCTCCGTTGCCCCAGCCGCCGTTATTTCCGAGGTCAAAATTCCACACGGTGGTATCTGGAGAACCCGCGGCGCCGTTAAATTCCTGGCACCATTGCGGCGTGTATGTGGTTGACCCGACAGTTATGTTGGAAACGCCGCTGCAAGAGCCGGTTCCACCACCGCCGCCGGACGAAACCGTGAAGTAGTTGATGTTCCAGCCAGCGGCGTCTTGGTCGAGGGTCAACGTCTGCACGCCCGCCGGGAGTGTTACATCAGCCGTGACGTTGGTCCACGTTTGATAGCCGCCAGTGGCGGGAACGGCCACAGTCCCGCTGAGATCCGCACCCGCGGAATTCGCTAGATGGAACGCATCGCCGACCGCNCTGGGAGCGGCTACGCGGAAGGTGACTGTGTAAGTCCCGGCTGTGGCCACGTTGACGGTGTAGCGGAACCACTGCCCACTGGCTGTCCAGCCGAGGTCATAGCCTCCTCCGGTATCAGTGGTTACTTCGAGATCGACGCCGTCTGAGCGGTAACTGTTCGCGCTCCCGTTGGTGGAACTCACGTCATAGCCAACACCCTGGCCGCCGGTGTCGTAATTCTCAGCCTGCACTGTGCCGGGGATCGCAGCCGGAGTTCCGCCATATGCGCCTTCGCCCGAAGAACCAGACGTGAAAGTTACGTAATTGATGTTCCATCCGGCGTTGTCCTGGTTGATGGTCAAAGTCTGCTGGCCTGCCGACAGGGTGACTGTGGCCGTCACATTTTCCCAGGTTTGCCATGCGCCGGTCGCAGGCACGTTGACGGAGCCGCTCAGGTTGGTTCCCGAAGAATTAGAAATGTGGAATCCGTCGGTCACTGCGTCGAGCGCGGCCACACGGAAAGTAACTGTGTAAGTTGCCGCTGTGGCAACGTTGACGGTGTACTTAAACCACTGGCCGTTGGAAGTCCACCCAAGGTTATAGCCGCCCCCGGTGTCGCTGGTCACTTCCAGATCGACCCCGTCGGAGCGGTAACTGTTCGCTGTCCCATTGATCGAAGTAACGTTGTATGCAACGCCCTGACCGCCCAGATCGTAGTTTTCGGCTTGCACCGTACCGGGAATTGCCGCGGCAGTTCCGCCGTAAGGCCCTTCCGTCGTTCCAAAGCTGGTGTAGTTAAGGTTCCAGCCGGCGTTATCCTGATCAATCGTCAATGTCTGCGTACCCGCCGACAGCGTGATGGAAGCTGTAACATTCGTCCAGGTTTGCCAACCGCCGGTCGCGGGAACGTTGACCGAGCCGGTAAGGTTAGTCCCCGATGAATTGGAAATATGCAATGCGTCCGTTACAGCGTTGAGAGCGGCGACGCGGAAAGTGACCATATAAGTGCCTGCGGTTGCCACGTTGACGGTGTAACGGAACCACTGTCCACCGGCCGTCCAACCCAGATCGTAGCCGCCTCCCGTATCGGTCGTACCTTCCAAGTCGATGCCATCGGAGCGGTAGCTATTCCCACTCCCGTTGACCGAAGTGACGTTATAGGCGACGCCTTGGCCGCCTGTGTCGTAGTTTTCGGCCTGAACCGTGCCGGGGAGGGGGGCTGGGGTGCCGCCGTAAGGCCCTTCGGCTGCCAGAACGAAATTCGTCAGGCAAAACAACAGAGCTGTGCATAGTGTGGGGGAGAACAAGCAGGCTTTTCGCATCGGTATCCTCAATTCTTTAATTCTTTGAACATCTCGTAATTGGCGTTATGTATGCCTTTATGAAAAAGCGTTCGACCGCGGTAGAAGGTATCGATCATCGCCGCAGGCGGTATGAGCTATCCCGGCTTTCATGTCATAGACTGAAGCTTAAGACCATAGGGTCAAATACCGATCCGTGGAACTTATTAATCCTTATAAGACTCCCTGCGATTTCACCGCCACCAGAGAATCCTTCGCAAACATTTGACGATGCCGGTAGACACTAATCCAATGGAGCTATAGGCGAAACGTTATCCACGTTACATTCCGGTTTTCGGAACAGTTACATGGAAAAGTTACATTGATCTTTGAGCGGGTATATATTCGGTCGTAGATCAGGCCAAGACGCCTGAGGCTTGGAATTGTGGATAACTCGACAAATTAAAACTCGAATCGAGGTCGAGGCCAAATGAACCGCCAATAACATGGCGGTGGAGATCTTGCGGCATGACAACTCGGGGAGCAATTCCTCATCCGGACCAAGTCGATCCGGGGCGTAGAAGAAAGGAGCGGGCGGCGTTAGAGGCGGTACTGACCTCTGGCACTTTTATAGGCAGGGTGCGGTTAGCCAACCTGCTCCAATATATTTGCAAAAAATATTTCGAGGGCACCACCGATGCCATCAAGGAATATTCCATCGCGACGGATGTCTTCGGCCGATCCCCATCATTCGATCAGGCCACGGACTCCATCGTCCGAGTTGAGGTTTTTCGCCTGCGAAAGAAGCTGCGCGAATTCTATGAAGGCGAAGGCGTGGATCAGCCCATAGAGATTGTCGTCGCAACCGGGCATTATCGTCCTGAGTTCGTTGATCGCGCTTCGCGAGCGCCGTTGCAGGGTCCGCCGCGCAATTCGATGCTGGTTGCGACGTCTGCGAATCCAGAACGAGGGCTCGTGAGCAGCGATCCTTCTCTGACGGCAGAAAAAGAAAAAGCCCGGCCGACAAATCGCATCCATCTGCAAGATCGTCCACCAGGTTTGCTGCGCAAGCGCCTATCGAGCCGACGAGAAGTTCTAGTCGTCGGCACGATTTTAGCTACTGTTGTCGGCGCTTCGACACTGTTGTGGATTAATCGCCATCGGCGCATGAGCGCTAGCGACGCGATGCGCGCATCCTCATCTTCCGTCGCTGTTTTAGCTATGGGGCCGGAAGTTCGCATTCGATGCGGATACTCGCGACCAATCTTTAAGGATGCGGAAGGAAATGTATGGGCTGGGGATCGGTACTACACCGGGGGCTTCGTCACGGAACTGCCCAACCAACATATTGCGCGAACCCGAAACCCGGAGTTATATCTTACGGCGAGGACGGGAGTCTTCGCCTACAAGATACCGCTCGCTCCAGGCACTTATGAAGTGCGGCTCCATTTCGCTGAGACCACTTACAGTCCAGCCAGTTCGCTCGGCGGCGGAGAGAACAGCCGCGTATTCGATGTTCAACTTAATGGAAGGCCGCTTCTAAGGCAATTCGACATTGTTTCGGATGCGGGAGCAAATACCGCCGATGTGCGCGTATTCCGGGATATAACCCCCAACAAGGACGGCTACCTTCACCTTGACTTTGCCGGTTCACTGGGTCTGCCGCTTATCAACGCGATTGAGATCGTGCCCGGCTTGCCCCATCGTCTGCGGCCAATTCGCATGGTGGCTCAGAACAGTTTCTTCGTGGATGCGGCAGGCAATCTGTGGATGCCCGATACTTACTTCAGCAGCGGCCAGCTTGCGTCAGATAAGGTTGCGATTGCCGGTACTCCGGAGCCGGGCTTATATGCCGGTGAACGGTACGGTAACTTCAACTACGCGCTTCCGGTAGATAACGGAACCTACAAGCTGACTCTCTACTTTTCCGAGAAATACTGGGGATCGGATATTTCGAAGAGAGCTGGAGTGGGCAGCCGCGTCTTCGATGTCTTTTGCAATGGCGTGGCTCTGATGCGCAACTTGGATATTGTGGAAGCGGCAGGTTCCGGACGCGCGTTGGTCAAGAGCTATCACGGCCTTCGCCCCAATGCGCAAGGCAAGCTAATTGTCTCCCTCGTTCCCGACGTCAACTACGCCAGCGTGGACGCCCTCGAAGTGGAACAGGAATCGCCTTGAGCATCCCTTTGGGACTCAACCTACTGCAACCCTGCTGGGTAACAACTATCCGCAATCCCGAAAAACCGGGCCGCCGCAAAGCCGCTCGGTCGAGGCATATGGCTGACGGCCAAGCCGACGAAGACCCGAAAAGGGGCAACGATCATTCACGTGGAAGCACCTGGCACTGAGGAACACACGGGTTGGAATATGTTGATTAGACTGTTGTTCGCGAGATACCGACGAGCTTCCAGTTGTCTCCTTCGTGACGGAAGTAGATAGTGACCGATCTCTTGCCGGCATTCTCGAGAGCGATTCGGCAACCAATATACGATCCCGCGGCGAGAGACTTGAACGTGTTTGGCATCGCAGGGCTTTCCGATGATGCAGGAGTGTCTTCTTTTTGTTGTGCTTCGTTGTGCCAGACGAACCAGCTAAGCTGATAGTGGCTTGGCGACGAAAAGCCATACTGGACTGCCAGATCGTCGAATGCCAGATGATCATCAACAATTCGAAATCCTTCCAGCGGAAGCACCTGACCGAACCAGGCGCGGCCAATCGCATCGCGCCTGGATTCGAGGACCTTGGTCATATAGTCCACAACCTTCGGATCCCGAAATTGCCCCTCTTCGACGATGGCGCGGATTTGTTCGTCGCGGAATGCCATCACGCGCTTGGCTCCCCAATAAGCATCGAGCGGAGTCATTTGCACAAAGGCTGGATTGGGATAGTTCGCTTTCCAAGTGAGCGGATCGAAAGCGGAAGCGGTGAAATTGCCGACGGCCGGCATTTCTTTCGGATAATGGACTGTCTCCCAGTCGGGAGCGGCCAACCCAAGGGTGGGCATTCTGCTCCATGCTATAGGAAGAGCAATGTATTCATGCCCGTGGCGCGGATCTTTGGCAATATCGCTGTCGCTGCCAAATGAGTCGCCAAAATCCAGCAGGTGATGCACGAATCTGGCGTTCTCACCTGCGCCCTCCAACGTGTCCAGACTGTTCTCGCCTTTGGCATCCGTATGGTTCAACCACGCAAACAGGACTGCGAGGCCCCGCAGATCGCGGCGCTGTTGGTGCAGTACCAGATCGTTCGGATCGTCCGAGCGAACACCTGCGTAGCGGAACGGTCCCACAATCTTCGGGGGGAGAGAGAGACTAGCCATGAGCCGAAGACGGCCGTCTGGTTCCCGGGGGACTTTATCGAAAATCTGTCGCAGCTTGGTTGCTGTAAGCCGATGGTCTTTTCCGTAGGTCGATTTCACCGTCGCCTTTTCGGAAAGGCGAAACTCTTCGGGGCGGCCCTCCAGAATGTAGTTCTCGGGCACGTTGTATCCCGCGGCATAAAGAAACAGGGCGCCCGCCACATCCGCTGCGGTGGCCATTTCAAGGTTCGATGGTGGATCTGCTTTCACGAAATAAAGCAGACCACGGGCGTCGCGAATACGGAAACCGGTGCTCACGCCTTCGGTCTTGGCCGCAACCACTGTGTACGGGGACTGGGGCGCTCCATGCGACCTCCCGCCTTTTTTTAGCGCCTCGATGCTGAGACTGCTGAGGTCACGGTTGGTAAACCAACTCGAATCCGGTACCTCGCCCAATGTGTTGATGCCCAATGAGTCAGTTGCCCCATGACTTTTGTAGCGGAATGAATTATGAGCGAAGTCATAAAGAGCGTTGATGTCTTGAACGTCGGTCTTGGGCACCGCCGCCACTTCGGGAGTGCGCGTTAGAGGATCGTCCGGCAGGAACCGCTGCGCGGAGCACGCCGTTACGCCCGCAAATGCAAAAACTAGAAGGTGCGGTAGAGCTTGCCGAAAATGTCGTTGAATACGAACCATACATGGACCCCTTCTGGTGAAAAGCCGACGTCGAACCGCATGATGCTGGCTTGTTTGTTTTTGAAGCGAAGGCCGAAGCCGCCATCCCCACGAAGATCGCGGATGCCGATGAGACCCGGCCGTTGATAGACGTTTCCCCCTTCGCCAAAGACTGCCATCTCGATCATCTGCGAGATCGACCAGCGATATTCCCCGCTGGCAACCGATACGCCGTTTCCATAAAAGCGATAGCGGTCGTATCCGCGAAGATCGTCTGGTCCGCCCAGAGTCGGCTGTAGATAGAACGGCACAATCTGATTATCTTCGGCGAAAGCAGTTTCATTGCGAACCCGGAAGACCAGAGTTCGCATGCCATTGGTGAGGGGAAGGTAGTATGCCGCCTGCGTTGCCAGGAGATGAAAATTCGCCTGATTAGCACTCTGATCGAAGAACTGAGAATCGTCAGCTTCGATCTGGAGGCCTTCAGGATTGCTGAAGCCTAGGTGGCTGAAATTGAGTTGGACCGTCGTGGTGCCGGTGACGAAGTTCGATTGTTGGGTGAGGCCAGGCGTGTCGGCCCCGGTGAACAGCGCTTGAGTCGTCGGAGTGCCGCTAAGATCGCCCGGTCCAACATGCACCAGCAATCCGCCCACCGTGTAGCCCACGGTCAATTTCTGATCGCACAAGTGGCTCAGTAGGGAAAGGTGCGCGGTTGTAAACTCCCGGTCGAAATCCGTCTTGTTGCTCTTGCTGGAATCCGGCCCCTCGCCGAAGTACCACACTGACGCGGAATTCTGGTACCCGCCATCGGCGCGCAGTTCCAGGTGACCGTTCGCCAAATCGTGGAAGTCAAGAGAGGCTGCTCCTCCATACCATTTACGAGTGGATCCGGCGACGTATAGGTTCGTGGTTAGATGGTCTGCAAACAGGCCCTGGCGTGTGTATTGTGGACCCAGAGAGAATCCGCCTCCCGTGGGTATCCCGCCAAATTTGAGGGCCGGCCCGTTTGTGTTAAAAATCGGCCCGAGTATATCTTTCTCGTAGTGATCAAATTTCCGCTCACCGCGAGGCGGTTTCTGTGGCGTCAAATGCTTCGCTTTTTCTTGTTCCGCATCGGCGATCGCCTGGGCCCGCGAGGTAGTGGCATTGGCAACTCCCGCGTCTTGCGCGCGTGCGCTAAGCGAAACCGCAACACTGCTTGCGACGAGAAGAATGGCGAATTGTCTGTCAAGTCGAATTCTCACGGACATCTCTCCTAACGGATCAAACTATTCCGGCGCTCTCGTGCGCCATCCCTGCGTATTTCGTCGTGGCAGCCAGATCCGGATCTGATTTCGCGCGGACAGTGCGAATACTTCGCCCGAGGCTCCGGCAGATCCACCAAAAAAAAAGCGAGCACAATGCCAACAGGAATAGACCAAGCTTCACCGGAAGCTGCGGATTTATAAACAAAAGAAAAGCCAGAATGCCAGAGGCGCAAAGATCTCCCAACCGTTCCCCGATGACATCGATCAAAGGCCGCACGGTCGCTCGCTCCTGGTCGGGAAAACAGGCGTAAGCCATCTCTGAACCGAAGCGGAAAAGTGAATTCCGCAGCGCATACTCCCCGCTACGCAAGCACGTGAATAGCCAGAATCCGGGTGCGAATGCGAGCAAGCAACTGGCGATGCCGACAATCGCGGGGTGCAAATGAACAAACGCCAGGACCAATTTCTTTTGGAAAAGACGGCCCACCGCAAGCTGGGAAACGAAGGCGCAAATGTTGAGCAGACTTTGGAAAAGACCAAGAAAATGCAATCGATCGGACTGGTAAACATAGTGCTCGGCGACTCGTATGCGGAACATCAGATCCAGCAGCGTAGAGGTCATCGCTGCTACTACAACAAGCAACGCGAACTTTCTTAACAATTTGTTGGGCAGATAGGCTTGATTCTGGATATCTTGAAAGGAAAAGCCGTGCCTGGATACGCAGTCTTCGTTGTTATGGAACAGGAGCGCCACCACCGGAATCAAATTCATCGTCGCCAGCATCAGATTTGCGCTCCGGAAGCTGGTAGCGGCCCGCAAATGAGTTAGGCCAACGCCAGCCAGAATGCTTGTGGCTGTGCCGAAGAGCATCACAGACGGGATCAGACGACTCCGGTCGGCATGACAACTGCTTGCCCAATCGCCGATAAGTATCCAGATCATTGAGAGGCCGATCAGCGTCGATGCAGACACTTCGATGAAAAAAAGGCTGTACAACCAGGGAAACCGGCTGGAGGCGAGCGCAAACAGCATCTCGATCACGACATTGATGCCATATATTGCGCGAGCGATGCGCGCCCGCCGCCTCGACCGAAGAAGGTTCGAGACCGTGAGGCTTACGATGATGGAGACGAAAGTGCTCCACAATGTGAGGTAAGGGAGCGATTGAATCGAAAGATGGCTCCCTAGAAGGGAGTCACGAAATGCCCGGCCAAAAATGAAGTGTGTCATCAATGACGCGTAGGCGAGCAGGAGCAATGGCAGACCTCGGAATGTCCCCGTTCCCGCGAATTGTTTAAGGGCCCTCATCACTCAAGTCTCGCACGCTTCAGCGCCCGCCATTAGTCCGTTAACCCTCTGTTAGCACTCCTGGGATTTTTTGCAATGCTCCCGGTAGAGAGCGCCAGCCACCAAGGTCCAAAGCACCGTAAAGGCGATCGTGATGATGGCGAACGCGTTAAGAGAGGCGTGCAGTCTAGTTCCCAAAAAAATGATGCCGGCTTGCGTCACATCACCCAGCCTGACGCAAAAGGTCTCAATAGCCGCCTTGGCTTTGTATTTCGCTTCGCGCGAAGTTGGTAGCAGCAGCGCATTACGCACGGTGTTCTGCAACGAATAGTTTGTGCCGTTCTCCGCGATCTTGAGGTCACGAACCACGCTCATGATGGGAAGGACAAGGATTGAGCCAAAGGTCGCGAATGAGAGAGCCGGCAAAATAAATAGAGACTTGCGTACACCGATGTACTTGAAGATCCGCGATACGAGAAAGGCCTGGATGACGAAGGACACAAGATTGGTCCAGGCGTAGTAATTCGCGTAGTACGCTCCTATATAGGCACTNCGNGCGGCCATAAATTGCTTGCCCGCTCCCACAACTTCATTGGCGTGGTTCACCACAAGCTTGCCGAGAATGAAGTCGCCGGAAAGGCTCACGACGTTGAGCAAAATCGTTAGCACGGCAATGAGCCTGAGATAAGGGTCAGATATCAGTAGTTGAAACCCTCCCTCTTTGCCCAGCGTCTCAACATTTTTTTTCTGCTCCCGTTCTCCTTCGCGCTCGGAGATCACATGGCTCGCCCAACGGGAGAGCCCAGCGCAGAGGCAAAGCGCCCCGGCGGCGATAAGCATCACGTTGTAAGGGCCTAATGGCTTAATGATCTTGCCCGCAATCCAGGCTCCGCCCACTGCTCCTATCGAAGCGCCGACACCCAGCATCGGAAAAAGTCTTTTGCCTTGCGCTTCGGTGTACAGGTCAGTGGCAAAAGCCCAGAGTTGTGCCACGGTGAATACGTTAAATATTCCAACCCAGATGAAATACGGCACAGCTTCATGAGTGCCCCGGCTTCCCAGGTAGGCGAATAGCAGGAGATTAGAGGCAAAAAAGAGAGATGTCCACCGAAGGAGTTGATTGCGATTTATTCGCGTGGCGATCCAGCCGTAAACCGGGACTACGCCAAACAGCAAAACCGCCTGGGCGGCCGAGGAGTATGCCTTCACCTCGGCCCCCCCTTGGGCAAGGATCAAAGACTCTCGTACCGTCTTGAGCAGATAGTAGCCGCCAAGGAGCACAGTGAGATCGGCGGTCAGCAATACTGCGCCAAGCCCCTCGCCGGCACGGAGATCCGTGATGATGGAAAGGAGGCGCTCAAGGAGACTCTTACGAACCGGTTCAAACTGCGGGCCGGAACTGCTGGCTACTGAGTCCTGCGACGGCACTAAGGCCCGATTGCTTCCCATGGTCACTCTTTGTTGCGCAGCGATGGCTCTTTACTTCCCACTCCAAGAAGCTTGACATCGGTCTTCCATCTCTTGCCAGACCAAATCCCCTAGCAATTACCCTGTGGTTTTCTACAGGTGCTTTTGTGCCCTGTTGAAAATGTTTGGCAATTGTGACGAGACCGCAGTGAGATCAGCAGTCAGCAACACGGCACTGTTTGACTTGCAAAACTCATGCCATAGGATGTACTTATAGAAGGTTGTTGATAGTAAGTGCAGAAAGTAAGTGCAGAAAGCAATTGCGGAGTGTCAATTGAGTGTCATGACGTTGACAGTGTCTGGCTTTGCGTCAGTTCGCACCGTGCTTTCCGCGACTCCGCCGTAGCCGCCGCGGTGCAAGCCGGCCCGAGTATACCTGACGTTTTTGATTTTGCGAAAACGCATCTAGATCCGAATGTTACGAAATGAAATAATGTCTCAGGCACGCAAGGGTTCAGGCAAGCAAGGGTGATGACTCCGTCACCTGGATCGGCAGGGTGAAATGAAAAGTCGCGCCTCCTCCACGGTTGGCGCTTGCCCACAAATGCCCGCCATGCGATTCAACAATAGAACGGCTGATAGCCAACCCCATGCCGCTGCCCTGCGGCTTGGTGGTAAAAAACGCAGAAAAGATCTGGTCCATCTTCTCCGTTGGCAAGCCCACGCCCGTGTCGCTGACCGAAAACTGGAGCTCACCGTCCCGCAGTTCCGACTTCACCGTAAGTTCTCCGCCGGAGACCATCATGGCCTCAATGGCGTTGAGCATGAGGTTCATGAACACCTGCTGTAGTTGCACGCGGTCTACCATGAGTCTAGGGAGTTCGGCGGAAAAGTCCGTGCGCATGGCAACCGATAACCGACTGGCCTCACCTTTCAGGAGCGTGAGTATTTCGTGGATAATTCCGTTCACTTCGACCAACTCACGTTGTGGAGGTGATTTCCTGTAGAACGAGCGCATGTGGTCGATGATCTCAGCCGCACGATTCCCATACTTGTCGATTCTGGCCGCCGCCGCACGGGCGCGATCAAGATTGGGCGGGTCGTGTGCCAGCCATTCGATGCAACTGTTGGCGCTGGTGATGGCGGCAGCGATGGGCTGCTTGATTTCGTGTGCCAGCGACGCGGCCATTTCCCCCAACGTGCTTACACGATTGATGTGCGCCAGTTCGGCCTCCAGTTGTCGCAACTTCTCACGCTCTTGCTCGGCAGACTTGCGTTCCGTGATGTCGGTCGAACTGCCCACGAACCCCTCCAAATCTCCGGAGTTGGAAAGGACCGGATGGCCAACCGTGTGGATCCACTTCACCATTCCATTCGGTAAAAGGATACGGAATTCCTGATCGTAATCGGTCTTTTCGACGGTCGCTCTCCTGGCAATGTCCTTCCACGTGAGGCGATCCTCCGGGTGGACGCGTTCGACAAATTCTTCCCAAGGCGGCGCTCCATCGGCCGGATCGAAGCCGTAATTGCGGTACCACTCCTCGGAGAGGTGCACCATCGCCCGATCCACTGAGCGCCAAGCCCAGCTGCCTGTATGGGTCAGCCTCTGCGCTTCGGCAAGATGACTTTCACTCCGGCGCAGGGAATCCTCAATGCGTTTCCGTTCCGTTACGTCCATGGTTGTGCCGATGATTTCAACGATTTGGCCCGAGGCATCCATCACCGGGTGCGCAATGGTGTGAAGGTGCTTTATCCTCCCGTCCGGAAGAACGATTCGAAGATCAGCCTCCGAGTCAGTCCATCCCGTTTGCGTGAACTCCATTTTCTTTCGCTGATCGAGACTTGCTCGATCGTCGGGGTGGACTCGATCGCGAATGAGAGACCACACGGGCTTTAGTTTCGGGTCGAACTCATAAATGCGAAAGATCTCTTCTGACCAGAAGTGCTCGTCGGTGCGGACGTTAATCGTCCAACTGCCTGTGTGGGTGAGCCTCTGCGCTTCGGCAAGGTGTGCTTGCCGAAGCTCCAGTTCATGGGTCAGCAGTTCTTGCTCGGTGATGTCGATGGCGGTGCCGAGAAACCCCTTAAGCGATTCGCCTTGAACAACGGGAATTCCGACGCAACGAATGTAGCGTAGCTGGCCATCGGGGCGAACAATTCTCTTTTTCACATCGCAGCCACCGTTCTCCGCACACATTTTCCTTATGGTGTCAGCCATGAAGTCGCGGTCTTGGGGGTGAACGGTGGCCAGATACTCCTCAAGTGTGGGGGCCTTCTTCTGCGGGTCCAGGCCATAAATCTTGAATAGCTCCTGAGACCAGTACTCAAAAAAACCAGAGGGATTAAATGCCCAGCTTCCCATTTGGGCAAGGCGCTGCCCTTCGCTGATATAAAACTGGCTTTGTTGAAGTGCCTCTTCGGCGCGCTTGCGGTCAGTAATGTCCTGGACGGTTCCGAACATTCGATAGAGCCGGCCTGACGCGTCCCTTTTCACATCACCCTGAAAATGGGCGATGCGCACTTCGCCGTTTGGCCGAAACACACGACATTCGGCGTCGAAGCGGACTCCACCGCCGAGAGTCTCCGCCATACCTCGCTGCCAATCTTCGGGATGGATCTTTTCCTGACACGCAGCTATGTCCATGGGACGTTCCTGCGGCTGCATTCCAAAGATGCGATAAGTTTCATCCGACCAGTTCACTCGACCCGTCAAGATCTCCCATTCCCAGTGCCCAACATGGGTGATGCGCTGGGCTTCTTCAAGCTTGGCTTTGCTCTCCCGCAAATCGCGCGACAATCCCCCCATAGCTTCTTCCGCACGTCTGCGATCTTCGATGTCGGTCACGACCCCGTACCACTTGACGATGTTTCCAGCCTCATCTCGGAGCGGCACTCCGCGGTCTAAATGCCAGCGATATTGCCCGTCCGAGCGGCGGAAACGCACCTCATTCTCGTGAGGCTTGCCGGTAGCCACCGTTTCCATCCATTTACCTGCATGCCGCTCAAGATCATCAGGATGAATTGCCGCTTGCCATCCTGATCCAGCCGTCTGTTCCGCCGATAACCCCGAGTACTCCACAAAGTGCTTGTTAACGTAACTGTTGGAGCCGTCGGGCAGAGTACTCCACACTGTCGCAGGAATGGTGTCAATCACGTCGCGAAGCTCTTTTTCACTCTTGCGAAGAGCATCCCGCTGGCGCTCTAAATGGCGGAGTCGAAGGCGATAAACTCCAGTAAGAACTGCCAGGAAAAGAAACACACTCAGAGAGCGAAACCATACGGTCTGGTAATAGGCCGGGGCAACGCTCAAAGTGAAGGCAGTTTCTGACCCGTTCCAGAGCCCTTCGCTGTTGCTGGCGACTAACCGGAATCGATAGGAACCGGGCCCGAGGTTCGTGTAAACGGCTTCTCGCGCTGCAACCGGCTGGCTCCAGCTACTGTCGAAACCTTCGAGAAAATATCGAAAGCGAATCCGCCCCGGCGCCGCGAGGCTCAGCCCCGCGTACTCAAACGTGATTCGCCTGGGAGATGGAGGAATTCGAACGGAGGTGGCGAGGTCTAACCTGTTGTTATCGGCGGTGATCGCCTCGATGTGAGGCAGCGCGGGAACGGAATTGTCAGTCATCCGGTACGGATTAACAACCGACAAGCCGGTGCTGAGCGAAAACCAGATCCTGCCCGCCGAGTCCGAGACCACCGATCGGCTCCGCTTCACTCCTTCAGTGCTCTCGAGACCATCGGCATGGTCATANTCGCGAACATCGACTGCTTTCACAACACCGCTTACCAGTTCGTCGCGCGGAACGCGCAACACATGATCTGAAGTCGCGATCCACAGCCAGCCGTTTTTGTCTTCTTCAATGCCGAATATTGGTGCTTGCAGAGACTCAGGTACTTCGCGGGGTACATGCACTTGCCCATCACTGAGGTAAGCGAGACCTTCGGCTGTTCCTATCCACAGGATTCTCGTTGAATCCTGTAGGAGGCAATTGACATCCGAGGAGGGTAATCCGTCGTTGCTGGTGTAGGTTCGCCACCCCTTCTGCGACATGGCACTGACGCCGTTCGGAGTCCCGAACCACATCGTTCCGTCAGGGCCTTCGGCAATCGACGATATTGTGTTCGCAGCTAAACCATTTGTATTCGTGTAATTTGTGAAATGACCGTTCTTTAGCTCGCTTACACCACTGCTTAGGGTCCCGGACCAGACGGTACCATCGCTACTCCGATAGACCGTGTACACCCTGTTTTGCGCGAGGCCGTCTGCCTGCGTGTAGGTCTTGGCCGTAAACGAATTGCTGGAGTAGCGAAGATGGGTGAGTCCACCCTGTTGTCGCCCCACCCAGACATCATCTTTTTTGCCAGTGCCGGTGATGGAGTAGACGACATCGTTGGCGATCCCATCGGCAGTAATAACGCCAGTTTTCCCTTCCTTCAGCCATTGCAAACCGCCCTGAATGGGCGCAATCCAAGTGCGGCCGCCGGAGTCAACGTGCAATGGTCCCATACTCTGCGATTTCAAATTGGGAAGAGAGTACGTGACGAAGGCGCTGTCTCGCAGTCGCTCGAGGCCGCGCGCGCTACCGATCCAGATGTTTCCCTCGCGATCTTCGAAGAGCGCGTTTACCGGCCAAGTGGTAATCAGAAAAGAAACCCCATTCGCGTTGTACCGAAACAGTCCGCGACTCGTGCCAACCCAAATGTTCGAGTCCCGGTCGCGAAGAATGGAAAGTACGTCGAGATTGAGAAGTGATGACGGTATACCTGCCGAAGTAAGCTTTGTTCCACTCCAGCGCAGCACACCCTTCGCCGTTCCGACCCACAATTCTGAGTTTCGAAGAGGCAGAAGGCAATTAATCTTCGTATCAACCCGCCCATTCGACGTGCTCGAAACGCGGCCTTCCTTAAGATAGAAGAGTCCTTGATGCTCCGTGCTGAGCCAAATCTTTCCGTCGTCAGTCTGCGCCATCGAGATCACCACCGAGGTGGGCGTCGCGAGACGATCGAACCAACTGAAGGGAGTTGGTCGCTGGTCAGGAGCTTCGCTATTCACGGCTTGTGCAGCGTCGGTGAGAAGAGCTGCAGACGATAGGCTTCGCAATCGGTTGTCACTGTATGTGAGGGTTCCCTCGGCTAACGATGAGAGCAAAACCGCACCTGACGTCCCTCGTGCCATTGCGGTTGTGCCATTCTCAGTCTCGCCGCGGATAAGCTCGAAGTTTCCCTTTTGGTAACGAAAGACCACGGTGTTTTGCAGCAAGATCCAGAGGTTATCGCTCGCGTCAACGACGAGGGTTCGTACAGGGCCAATCCAAATTGGATCAGGATGGGCCAGTTGAAGCTGGTGAAAATTCAAGCCGTCGAAACGAAGCAGGCCTTTATCTGTTCCAATCCAGAGATAGCCGTCGGAGGTCTGTGCGATAGCCGTTATCGATCCGCCCGGCCAACCTCTCTCAGTTCCCCACGAGTCGTGGAGATATTGCGACACGGTCCGAGTGGGATCGACCGCAGATGCCGGAACAGTGAAGCAGACAGCCGCGAGACCGGCAATCGCGCACCTGAGTAGCGAGCGCCTTCCAAAACCGTACTTACGGTAGATATTCAAACTTCTCAACTACAACCTCGCTTGGTTTCTGCATAGGATTTTTGTCGCTTGCAACGACGAAAAAGATCAGACGGAGTTTCGCCTGACCCGGTCCGGATATGGTTAACGTGAAGTCATGTTCAGAAACGAGTTGCGCTCCGGTGCCAGACGATCTTCCGCGAAAAGTCTTGAAAGTTGCATGTCCAGGTTCCCAGCTCAGGACATACGTCAAGGTGCCTGAGGGCGCCGCAAAAGGGAACAGGTTTCCGGGACTGTAGAACGGTTGAATTGCGTATTGCGCGTCGTTTTTATTTGAAGCATCACCCCGGCCATGGACCTCTACGTCCATCTCGCGAAAGTGCTGCTCGCTGGCCGATTCGTCGAAGGTAAACATACTGAATGCCGTAGCGGGTTCTAAGCGAGAAGTATCACGCACAGTGACCGAATACGTGCCGTACCCGAGACTGCGATTTAGGTATATTTCCGCACACGACCACCCGCCCAATTTCTTCTTGATCTGCATGTGGAGCGCCCCGTCCGGATCGGTCCATGCATTTTCAGGATCGTAAAGGTTGTTCGAGCCTCCCTTGTCACTTGCAATCATGCGAACGCCCCAATCATAGCCGCTGAATTTGAGCGATGCGGCCGGGGCAAGTTGGGGCGTGCCAACGCCCTTCACAATTGTCACGAGAGCAACAGGACCGCCTTGGGTGGGAACCACATCCGTCGTGGGCAACGGATGATAATCCGGCTCCACCAGCAACGCAGCATACTCAAATCCCAGATGAGTTTCCGTGCTCCACGTCGAATCTGCTTTGATCGGAATGAAGGGACGATCAGACCAGGGCTGCACCCACCATTGTCCGCTGTGCGCATAGATAACGATCTGTTGCCCTGATCGAGCGCCAGAGACTCGACCGGAGATGGTATCTACTCTTTCTCGACCACCTTGGGCTGCAGGAGGAATTTTGGTGAAGGAGATGAGCGGGGTTTCCTGGGGCCGTTCTGACCGGCAGGCCACCAAGGCCACCACGCTAAGAAATACGATANCGCTCAGGATTCGCCAGGCTAGATAGCTTGCAGAAGCGGTTTCAGTGCGACCCACTGCCGCGATTTCAGCGTGCTTTACTCGCATAAGGGCAAAATGCCAACCCGTTGAAAGTCCAGTCATGCAACCCGTTGCCGTCGGAGGTCGGCGTGATCAGTGGTCTCCAGAAAACACCCTTCATCCATCGTTGCAGGCCCAGCTCGTGATCCGGCCAGACGATGGCACGTTTTGCTTCTCGAATCGGTTCGCGCTTGCCGACTGCTAACTTTATTGCATGTGCGGCTGCCAATTCTACCCTCAAATCCGGGCATCTTCATTGCGCGACTCCGGGAAGGCTGGTAGTTCTTTCCTGAGAGATAGGCGCCGCAAGATACCAAACTTCTCATCCTGGCAAGCAGCGTCGTTCGTTTTAGTCCAAGGCTCTCCGCTGCGCCGTGCGGTTTACTGTGGATCCAGCCGGCCTGCCCAAATGTTTCCAAAATCAAAGTGCGATCCGAGTCTTCCGAGGTTATCGATAAGTGCAAAGTTCGAGTGCGATGCAGACTCGGGATCATGAGATCTGTTTGCTTTTTGTGAACTGGGCTGGGAGCACGCCGCCCCGCGAAAGGATGACCGCGCGTTCAACCAAGTTCATGCAGACCTGACATCTTCGGCATACGGATATCAACAATTAAAATGCGCAGCCCGGTATGCGAATCGGATTCGAGGAATTCTTCCGCAGACCCCAAGGACCGCGCAACCAGTTCGGCTGCTTCCATAAGGTCGCGCAGTGAATCTTGCATAGCCTCGCCGTCATCAATGATCGCTATCAATCGGACGTTCGGTCCACCCGCATGCGGCAAGGTTAACGTTCTTGCCTCACCCGTAGCAACCAAACTTTAGGCTGGCTGAACCAGACTTTAGGAGATTAGATCCTCACTCTCGATAATTGGGCGGGGGAGGCTCGATTCGCGGAAAGACTGGATCGTATTGTTACTTGCTCTTATTGAGGCCGACCTCATCTGTCCGATGTCAGGTGTCATTTCATGACGCGACTCATGAAATGACGCTTTTTCACACTTCAGTCAAGGCAATCCGCGCGGCTTCGCGCCTCGAATCTGGCGGGTCGCGGGTTGAGAGCAACTGATCCATTTTGGCCCTCCTCGTGCCAACACCATGTTCGCGAGCGAGAGTACAAGGTGAGCTTTCGGCACATTGGGTGCGCGAGCTATCGCGCAATTCAGCACAAAGAACTTTGCTGGTCCACTACTCCGCGGTTAACGGCGCTATTGGCTTTTCTTGTAGGGGCGATGCTCGGCGGACGGGTCATGGCGGGCGA
>JGI12664J13189_1000009_pt1 | contig 27316 bp, 22 predicted proteins | sample BlaSpr_A8_OM1_O3_FD_13189 | JGI IMG/M metagenome (IMG submission 13189) | reverse complement strand
CGCGTCAAAATAAATTCGTTCCTATGGCGGTCGAAGTGATATCGGCTGGCTCTTTCCCGCTCGTCGGTCGACAAGAAATCATAATATGAGCCCAGGTCCGGAACGTCCTGGATTAATGGCCGGTACCAAACATGAACTTCTTCAACCGGCAGGGCGCGTGCGCGCAGGTCGGTTGCGATTTCGCTGCACGAATAAACCTTCACTTCCAAGCCTACAAGCCCTGGCATCGCTTTTGTAGGCTACTAAGTTTTCGGCAAAGTTTCCACGGGCGTGACACTTAAGGCCTACCGGGGATCGTGTAATTTATTCAGCAGATGTCCGTAGAGCGGGAATTTTCGTCTAAGGCATTGACCTGAGTGCTAAGTGCTCCAGCAGATTGTACTTCGCTTCCTCCCTCCGGAGCCGCGCGGGGGTAACTCGCCCACAGCGTGCCCGTCAGCCCTGCCGACAGCCGGATTAGTCACAATTCCTGGAATGTTGCCGATTCATTTTTCCGCGTTTCCTGAGTTTTTCGCGCGTTGGCAAGTTTTGAGGCCATAAAACGCTCGCAGCGAGACCCTGGCGAGTCACAATTCCACTTTTTAGAGCGATATTTGGGCTCTGCAAGTGCCTGTGGAAATTGGTGTTCTCTTGTCACAGCCAATAATGTCTCAAAGTGGCATTGTGGATGCTATGGAATCTGGAACAGTTCGCCGCTCCGGGACGCCGGAGCGGAGGCGAAGCCAACACAGGGGGACCTGATGAGGGAACAATCCGTTCGGCTCGGCCCGCGCGAACAGCAAATCGTAGAGCTGCTTTTGCAAGGCTGTGACAACGCCGAAATCGCGCGCCAGTTGAACATGGCGCGGAGGACGGTAAAAGCGCATTTCAACCGGTTATTTCTCCGTTTCGGAATAACCGGCGGTATCAAGCGAGTCAAGCTCGCCACCCTGCTCTATAGGAGACAAACATGTCTGCCAATGAACGTTATGGAAATCGCGTCCCCAGTGAACGGGAACAACGCGTCATCCAGCTTGTCGCCGAAGGCTTGAAGAACCGCGAAGTGGCCGACGCGATTGGCACCACCGAACACGTCGTGAAGAATTATCTTCGCGTCATTTACGATAAACTTGGCCTTTGGAACCGTGTTGAACTGGCGCTGTGGTATGAATCTCGACGCGTCGAGCCCATGCTGGTGGCGCAGTAGGAACCTGGCGAAGGGGGCGGGAGTCTGCTGCGGATAACGCGAGCTATGATCGTTGCCCGCAGGAGGCACCCGCCAAAGCTCAACTAGCACTGTTGGCCGCGGTCGTATTTGTTCGTATTGGTCTGCCTGACTGCTATTGGCAGCCGAGCGAAGGAAGGTTGGTCAATCGCTGCGTCGCGCCGGGAGTACCTTTGCGCGCGGCCGCGTCGAGCAGCAACCGGGCCTGGTCGCAACTCTGCGGAACACCGTCCCCGTGAACGTAAAGGTCCGAGAGAAGAAGAGCAGCGGCCCCGTTCTGCTTGCCAAACGACCGCCACAGCCACTTTGCGGCTTCGCCGGTATCGTGCGTTCTTCCGCGAGTGCCATTCAAGTAGCTCTCGGCTACGGCTAACTCTTCTGAACCGTTGCCTTGCAGTGAAGCAACAATAGGTCCTGTGGCGTTTGCCGCAACCGCAGGGGCGGTATCCACGGGTTTGGCCGTACTGGCCGGCGGCTTGACGCGAGGCTTAACTGCTGGGGCTGGCGCCTGTTCTACAGCGGGTGCAGAACTCAAGGCTGCAACTGGTGCCTCAGCCTGTCGCGTTTGAGGCGGCGACTGGTCGGCTGGGGCTGGTTGCGTTTCCGCTACAGTGGGAGCCGCTTGAGGCAGTGCGCGCGAAGCGTCGGACCGGCCGGCCGAACTCTTCCATGCTACGTAGACCAGGCCGAGAATCAAAATCCCGACCAAAGCGGCGAAGTAAACGCGTCGGCGATTGGGTCTGTCGTCATAATCGGGAGTCAGACTCGGGAAAGCCGGACGTTCCGGCCAATCGCTTACCGGCGATGGTTGCGGCTCAGGACGGGCCGCGAAGTGGTCGGTCGGCGCGATTCGGTCGTACTGAGATTGAAAGGTCGATTCGCGCGCGTCCGGATATGGTTCGCTCTCATCATCGAGCGAATCGGCCTCATGCCGATCGGTCGAGGTGTGCGGGGCGTGCTCCTCGGCGCGTTCGACCAATCGTCCCCACATTGTTTCTCTCGAGGCCTCTTTTGGATGAGTTTGCGCCGTGGCGATCGGCGGCGTGGCACCCGCCGTTGGCAGCGGTGCTGCGCACATACCGCAAAATCGATTTCCGAGAACATTTCTTCCGCCGCAGGAATCGCAGACGATCCACTCGGTGTCGACATGCTCGATAGGCGCCGGAGGGGGTGCGAGGAGTCTATCGGTTGGTACCGGCGGGGACGACTCTGCGGGGGCTTGTTTTGCGACAGAATCTGGAGAATTGGGCGTCTGTGGCGCAGCGCCCTCGCCGCCCTGCAATTCGCGAAGGAGTTCCAGTACTGCTTCCTCACGCTTTTCTGGCGGAGAAGTAAAGTAAACTTCCGCCCAACGCCCCATGTGAGCGCCCAGCACAGGGTTCAGCAGAGGATTGAGTTCGGGCAAGGGCAGAGTGCTATTGCGATTCGAATTGTTGTTGCCTGAGGCCACCCGTTGTTTCCCCCACAGGAAACGGCTAAGGGTAGATTGCACTCCCCGCCTGCAAGGTTGTCAAATTCGTGCCTGTGGAAATCCCCCGCGGGCTGTCAGAGCGCCCGTCAGTCGCAGGTTTTGCGGTAGGCAGGCTCGAATTGGTCGAGTTGTGCGTCGCGCTGGGTAGCGAATCGACCCTTCGGAGTCTTCCCATACAGATCGGCCCCCGGGCAATAATAGAGCGCGGTGTGCAAGTCTACCCAAACCTGAGTGTCGGGATTCCCCCTCTTTTGCGGCACATCCGGCGCGTCCGCAAGGCCCAGGCTAATCAGCATCTTGTCGAACAGAGAAACGTCAGACTCAGGGTCCGGTTGTTTGCTTTGCCCGCCCACGGCGGCGACCGGGGCTCCGGTGGCGCTCACGGAGTGCTCCGACCAGATTCCCCAGCGAACCACGATGGCCACCAGGATTACCGCGACAGCAAGATAAATATCGCCGCGCCGTGCCTGCCAAAAGCGCCCGAACGCGGTTTCTTTTTGGTCGGCTGCCAATTGATCTAGAAAGTCTTTCGCCTTCGCGGCAGAAGTCCACGCCGCGTGATCTTCCTCCGTCGCCAGCGCTGTTGCGGGGCGCGCAGGTTCCGGGTTTGTTTTTTTCTCGTCTTGTTTTTCTTCGCCAAGGGCGCTGGAGTCTTGCGCTTTCGATTCGAAAGCGTGCGCCGTATTCTCAGATTCGCCGTGAAAATGAGTCGTCTCGCTGGCCGGCGCGCTCGTTCTTTTGACTGGCGCGAAAGGATCGTGCGGGGGAAGCAACGGTTCGGAGCTAGGGGCCTTCTCCTTTTCCGCAGGCAGGGCGTTCAAGAAGGATCCCAACTTGGTCTGATAACTCAAAGAGGGTTCCGCGCCGACCGCAGGTGCCCCGCATCCGCCGCAATATTGCTCGCCGGCAACCAGTTCGGCGCCGCAAGAAGCACAGACAGAACTACCGGTGAGGGAAGACGGGCTTGAACCCGGCGCGCTCGACATGGCCTCGCCGGCCAGTGCGGCCAGATTAGGCTTGATTTTTTCCAGAGCCTCGAGCATCACCGTACGCTCTTCGGCGAGCGATTTCTTCCAGCTCACCTCTTCGTCTCGCGCCAGAGCTTCGGTCACCAGGCCGGCCATCAGTTGACAACTGTGAACGTCGGTTTCACGAAACGAATTGGCACTGGAAAAATAGAGTTCCAAAGCACCCGCAACGCCTCCATCGTGATAGACGGGTACGGCTATTAGCCCTTGAATTCCGCGCCGCTGGCACTCGTTCACATCGAGCAGGAACTCAGAAGTAATATCGGGGCAGCGAGACACCTGGCCGGTGCGCAGGCAGTCAAAACAGAGCGCATTCTCTTTTTCTACTTCTGTCCCGTTTGAGAGCGCGGCAGGGCCTATGCCGGCGGGATAACGCACTTTTTTCCCGTCCAAGACTGCGACGGANGCGCCACTGGCCTTGGTGATGTCGAGCAAACGCTCGAGCACCATCTCCATCGAGCTTTCAAGATTGAGCTGGCGCAATTGAATCTGATGTTGCGTTTCGACGATCTTGGCGAGTGTGGAAGTGTAGTCTTCCGAATGCGGGGTTGCCGCTGCGGGCGGCCCGGGCTCTGCCAGCGGCGCGGTCGAAGGTGGCGGAATAATGCGGCTGGCTTGCTCCCGTTCTCGGAGCTGCTCGCTGTGCATCTCCAGGCTGAGGTCAAGCTTCTGCTGTGCGCGGTTGTGCTCTTGCAGCACCCATGCCGCTTCCAGCAGTTTGGCGAGGATTTCCTCGTTGAGAACTGGCTTTTCTTTTTCGTCCGACACGATTTCTTTCGCCACCAGCACCGGCCGTCCGTTCGTGCGGGCCAAGCCCTGACGAGCCGGGACCTCACCCTATTTTATTGCAAATCACGCCCAATTTCAGAACACCATAGTCCAGCGCATACAGGGGAATGAGCGAAGGTGCGTCGCTATGCGCATTGTGTAGAAAAATTGCGGGGGATGTTGTTCTCATCCCTGCCATAGTCTACAACGCCAATTCTCCCGGTGGAGTGGCAGCGTTTGGACCCAGGATAACCTTCGTAATCTTCCCAGAGCAGTGGTAGATGTAATCGCCAAAGCCCAGACCGCTTTTGGCTCATGCCGCAGATGAAACCGGTTCCGAAACGTGTTCGTGCCTCCCGCAAGCCGCATTCCTATGCATTCGAACGTCGCGGGACGACCACAAATCAAGCACTCAGCGAGTGCGCGATTCTTCGGGCTCGAAACAATGAGGAGACGCAAATACCCCAAAGCAGAACTCCTGTACCGAGCGAGGCGGAGATAGCGATCATACTCGCCTGAAAGACCGCCCAACAGAGAACGCACCAAAGGATCATCAGGATACCCAGAACGCCGAAATTACGTGCTCGAAAAATCTTGGCAATGGGTAAAAAATGGACTCCGACGATCATCGCACACCAGTCGGTCGCAAGGTCGGCGCGACGGGACCGATTCGCCAGAATCGAAACAAGCACGATTGCAAAGGCCTCCATCAGCACGACGAGTAAAAACCATTTCAGGTTGGTTTGCCGCGTGGAAGCGCATACCGCCGGAGAATGTCTGTGAAGTAGGCGGCCTTTACGAATGAAATATATTGAACAAAATAAGAGGAACAGTGCCGTGAATCCAAACGTGGGAGCAATGAATCCGTTGAATGCCCTGGCGCTACCCAAGCCCCACCCCAGCCAACCCGCTCCGAACATCGCGGTTATCAATGCACCCCGGCCTGCACCGAGGAGACCTTCTGCCTGAAACGAGGAATCCATGCGCCATCCTCATATCGAAAGGCGACCATTGGGCGGACTCTTCACCTGCTCAATCTGAAAATCCAGAGGCCGTCTTCCGAAACGTTTATTAGACCGCTTCTAGGAACGGAAGCGGCCGATTAGTCTCGGCTGAGAACCTGACGTTGACCGCCCAGGTAAAAGTGTACTGCGGGCGTAATGATAAGCGACAGAACCATCGAGATCAGAACGCCTCCGATCACAGCGATTGCCAGGGGTTGCAGCATTTGCGACCCGGCGCCGAGGGCAAAGGCGAGCGGAAGCATACCTGCCACAGTGGCCATGGCGGTCATCACGATAGGCCGCAGCCTGCGCCGCCCGGCTTGCAGAATCGCCTCTTCTGCGCCCAACCCGAGGTTTTGCATGCGCTGATCCGCGTCGAGAAGAAGAATGCCATTCTTGGCAACGATCCCGATCACCATAATCATCCCCATGAAGGACGAAATATTGAATGTCGTGTTCGTGATGAGCAGCGCGATGAAGACTCCGGACGTGGACAACAACGCCGATGAAAGAATCGCCACGGGTGCCGAGAACGTTCCAAATTCGAAGAGCAGCACAATGAAGAGCAATAAGACAGCAAGAATCAGAACCAAAACCAGATCGTGAAATGACCGCTGCTGTTCTTGGTAGGTGCCACCGTACTCCACGCGAATGCTCGACGGGATGTGCAGCCCGGCGACTACGCGTTGCACGTCAGACATGCCGCTGCCTAAGTCTCGGCCTTCGAGTCGGGCCGTGACGGCTACGTCGCGTTGCAGGTTTTCGCGGCGGATTTCGGTCTGCCCGGGACTTTCAACAATGTTGGCCAGCGCGCCCAGCGTTGCCGTATGGCCGCTGCTGCTGACCAGCAATGTGTCACGCATGGCTTCGAGGGACGAGNGGTTGGCCGCGGGAAAACGCACGCGCAATGTGTAGGCGCGGTCGCTGGCGATCACCGGCGTGGGTGCAGGTTCGCCTTCGAGAATCGCCGACGCGTCCAGCGCCACTTCTTCCGCGGTAAATCCCGCTCGCGCGGCGATGCTGGGATCGACGTTGAAAGTTACGGCAGGTCCGCTGATCGTGTTCTCGATACCGTTTTGTACATCGACCACGCCCTTGACGCCACCTTGGCCCGTCTTCTCATCGGGGCCGATCGCTTCCGCCACCTTCGGCGCCCATTCTTCCAGCAGTTTCGCGTCCGGCGAAAACAATTTGATTTGAATCGGTTCGGGTACCGATGTGAGATCGCCGATCAAATCTTGCAGCACTTGGGTGAACTCCACGTCCAGCATGGGCTCTTGCTGTTTCACTTTAGCCCGTACGTCGGCAATCACCTCGTCGATACCGCGGTCGCGTTTGCTTTTCAATTTCACCAGGATGTCACCAGTATTGGCTTCCGTCACCGCCGACAGGCCAAGTTGCAGACCGGTGCGCCGCGAGGTGCTTTCCACCTCGGGAACTTCACGCAGAATCTGTTCGACCTGCCCGATTACTCGGTTCGTCTCCGCCAGCGAACTGCCGGCGGGCATAATGTAGTCGAGAACGAATCCGCCTTCATCCATCTCTGGCAGCAAGTCGGAGCCTAAGAAGCGAAAGCACACGTAAGAGGCGGCAACAAGTACGAGGCTGAACAGCAGAAGCATGCCCGGGCGCTCTAACGCCCGCCGCAGCCAGCGCTCATGAAAATCGACGATGCGCTGAAAAAAGCCGCTCAGATGGGCTTCTTCCGCGGCTATAAGTTTCTGGGCGTTGGCCTCTTCTTTCTCAACCGGGGACTTCGCCAATGCCGCTGCCTCGTGCGCCTCGGAAGCCGCGTTGTTGTAGTGGCGCCGTTTTTTTTCGCCCCGGCCTTTGATGAAATATTGGCTCAGGTTCGGGGTCCAGGTCAGCGCCAGCGCCAGAGAAGCCAGCAGCGCGACAGTCATCGTCACCGCCAGCGCACGGAAGAAAACTCCTGTGACACCAGTGATCACAATCAGCGGAACAAAAACCACTACGGGCGTAATTGTCGAGCCGATCAGCGGAACCGTGATTTCTTTCAACGCACTTTCAATGGCCTCGATGCGGCCCTGCCCGGCATCGCGATGCAAGACAATGTTTTCCACAACCACGATCGCATCGTCGATGACCAAGCCGACAGCCGCCGCCAGTCCGCCCAGCGTCATCAGGTCAAACGTTTCGCCCATCGCCTTGAGGGCGATGAATGTGACCGCGACCGTGACGGGAATCACTAATCCCGCAACCAGGGACGTTCCCCAATCGCGCAGGAAGACCACGAGAATGATGGAAGCCAGAATCAATCCCAGCAGAATCGCGTCACGCACACTCTTGATCGACTCGTTGACGATAATCGATTGATCGTAGAACGGCTCAATGCGGATTCCCGGCGGCAGTGTCCTGCGGATCTGTTCAATCTCGTCGTGAACTTCCTGCGCAACCTGCACCGTGTTTCCGTCCGGTTGGCGGTTGATGTTCAGCAGCACCGCCGGTTTGCCGTTGGCGGTGACGATGGTGTAAACCGGCTTCACTGCCGGAGTCACAGTGCCGATGTCGCCGATCCGCACGGGAATGCCCGCGGGGGTATTTTTGACGACGGCGTTAGCGATCTGCTCGGGATCGTGTATCTGGCCATTCACCAGCCCGAGATAAAGCTGATGATTTTGTTCGAGCAATCCGGGAGAATCGATCAGGTTGGTGCGCCGCACCGCTTCTAAAATGTCCGCGACCGTCACACCCGCAGCCAGCAACTTGGAAGGATCGGGAGTGATGTGAAATTCGGGCTCCTGGCCTCCCTGGATCACAACAGTAGAAACGCCATCGAGCCGGTTCAGTCGCGGCTTCATTTCATAGGTGGCCATCTCCCACAACTTGGCCTGCGGCATGGTGTCGGAGGTGAGGCTGTAGCCGATGATGGGAAAACTGGCGAAGGTCATGCGGTGCGCTTCCACTTTCGCGGACGCGGGAAGCTCCGGCTGCACGCGGGAGATGGCCGCGTTCACATATTGCAGCGTCTGGAACATGTCAACGTCCCAGCGAAAGAACAGATCGACTTCGGCGGAGCCGCGGCTGGTTACACTCCGCACCTGCAACAGCCCGGGAACGCTGTTGACCGCTTCTTCAATGGGGCGAGTTACGGTGACCATCATCTGGTCGATGGGCATGACTCCGTTATCGACGCCGATGAGCACGCGGGGAAAGTTAGTAGAGGGAAAGACAGAGATAGGGATGGTGAAGGCGAGATAGCCGCCCAGAAGCGCCAGCGTGAGAATCAAGAAAATAACCGGACGGGAGTGCCTCGCGATCCAGTGGTTCGATTTCGGCGAGTTCACGCAGGGGCTCCGGTGTAATTATTTTTCACTGGAGTTCCCACCGGCAGGCTTGGATTCTTCAGCCGGAGTTTCCTTGGCTGCTTCCACTTTGATCTTCGTATTGTCGGGCAATCCGTAGGCGCCGCCAGATACTACTTTGTCAATGGTCGCGAGGCCCTCGACGATCTGAATATCGTCACCCTGGCGAACGCCAATTTTTACCGGCTTTAAATGTGCCCGCCCATCCACGCCTGCAATCATTACCGCAGGAGTTCCGTCCGGTGTTGAAATGACCGCCGCCGCAGGGACGACAAGCGCGTCTTTGATGGTCTCGGCGGTCAGTGAAAGCTGCACGCTTGATCCCGGCTTTAGTTCGTGCTTGGAATTTTTCGCTTCCAGCCAGATTTCCACTGTCGTGCTATTGGGATCGAGAGCCGGACTTACGACCGTGAGTGTGCCGATGATTGGATCTTCGAGTCCAGGCACGGTCATTGTGCCCTCATTGCCGACCTTCAGCAGCGCGGCATCGGCCTGCGCAATATGCGCCTTGGCGATGACCGAGGAAATATCCATCACGGTAAGCAAGGATGTTCCGGCAGCGGCCATTTCTCCTGGATATAACGGACGGTCGGTGACGACTCCATTGATGGGACTGCGAATCTCCGAATAGCTGAGTTGCGCTTCCGCCCCAAGATATTTTCCTTTAGCCGATTCGAGCTGTCCGGCGGCCGCCTTCATCGCCTGTTGCTTGCCAATGGCCATCAACGAGTCGAGATGCTTTTTCGCGATAGCGTATTGATTTCGCGCCTGAGTAACGTCAACGGTCGATTGGTCCAGTTCTTTGCGCGGCAACGCTCCCTGTTCAAACAGCTGTTGCCGGCTTTGATAGATCTTTTCCTGCGCATCGAGCGCCTGCTTGGCTTGCTGGGCTTCAGCTTCGGCTTTTTGGATCTCTTCGGGAAGGCTGGCGGCGGTAGTGGTTTCATACACCGCCTGGGCCTGATCGTAGGCGCCTTTGTTGTCCTGCGCAGCTGCGGCCAAGTCGCGGTTCTCGAGCACGGCCAGCAACTCGCCTTGATGTACGGCGCTGCCTCGCCTCACCAAAAATCTTTCCACCGGCGCGCTGATCTTCGGCACGATAGCGGATTGCTGCCGGGGAAACAGAATTGCCTGGGTGCTGATGGTGTGCTGAATCGTGGCCTTTTCGACCGGGGCAACTTGAACGTTGACCGTCGGTTCGGCTTCGCCCTTATCCTTGGAGCACGCTTGCGCAAGAATCAACCCCGAGACCAACGCGGCGATCAGGACTCGGCGTGGCCGGAACTGTTCCTGGAAATTTCCGACGGTTGAAGAGGAATCGGAGAGCCTTGTGAGTTGAGCGCGATTCATTCCGGCCTAGAACGTCCCCGTTAGAGTTTGCAAGTTGGCAACGGCTACGCGAAACCGGGCCTGTCCGTCATCGTACGCGTTGCGCGCCTGGGTCAAAGTATTTTGCGCATCCACTACTTCCAGCACCGTGGCTTCGCCAGCCTGATAGCGCAAGTTTGTGAGTCGCAGGCTATCTGCCGACAGCTCCGCGGAACTGGCGAGCGAATCCATCTCCGAACGCGCCGTCTCGGCCTCGCTGTAAAACTGGCGTAGATGGCTGAGTAGCTGGCGCTGGGAAAAGGTCAACTCCACCCGCGCCTGGTCGCGCCGTAATTCCGCCTGCTTCAGCTTGCTGCGGTCCGAGCCCCAGCTGAAAATCGGAATCTGAAGCGTGGCCACCGCCGAATAACCAAGATTGCGAACGCCATCGGTGCGCACGGCGAATTTGTTGGAATCGATGCCGTAGAAATAATCGACGCTCAGCGCGGGCAGCAATCCTCCCCACGCTGCTGTGATCCCCTGGTTCGCGGCCTCCAGAGCCGATAACGACGCGCGCAGCTCGGGATTGTTCTTCTTGCCTGCGGCCTCGACCTCGGGAAACAACGGCAGCGGTTCCGGCGTTTGCAGGTCGTCCACTACGTTGAAATCCTGATTGAAGTCGGGGAACAGCAAGACCGCCAAATCGAGGCGACTCTTTTCCATGTCGAGCCGCGCCTCCTGCAAATCGCGCTCCTGCTGCTGGGTTTGAATGCGGGCCTTGATGACGTCCGCGCGGGCCACTTCGCCGCCATTTTCCAGCTTCCGGCTAATGCCCAAAAACCGCTGCGCTTCCGTCGCCGCCTTCTCGGCGCTGGCATATTTGCGCTGCGAGACCACGAGGGCGTAATAGGCTTGGGTCACAGTCACAACCAGTCCGCGAGTGGCGATCTCAGCCTTAGCCCTCGCCTCGGCCGCGGCGGCAGAAGACCGCCGGTAGTCGGCAAACGTGGTCAGGGACAGCGCTTGGTGAACATCGCCCTGGCTGATGTACTCATGCACGCCGTTATTGGCGATGAAGCGGCTGGCGGGGCAGGTAAGATTGTTCGCGCAGATCGTAGGTTGTCCCGTGCCCTCGGTGTAGATGAACGAGGTGTTGTAGTTGACAGAGGGGAGCAGTCCCGCACGCGCCTGGACTCGATCTTCTTTTGCCAGGCCTAGATCGGTGATCGCCGAGCGATATTGCGGATCATTCTGCCCGGCCCGCTTCAGCGCATCCTGGAGAGTGATGGTAAGCGGGGCACCGCCATTGACGCCCCCTGTTTGGTTGTTCGCTGCCTGGAGTTCCCGGTCCGCAGACTGTCCCTGTGCAAAACTAGCCACAAAGATTCCCGCGGTCAAAAAAAGGACTTTCGCCCCGAAAGTCGTTCCAAGCCGGGAAAGACTTTCTTTCCTCCGAGGGCAATGTAGATCTCGAATCATAGTGAGCGCTCCGCAACCTCCGAAACTGAGAACCGTCGGACCCGAAAGTATATGACAACAAAAACGATGCGCTGTACCCCGAAGCGTAGTCGATGGCTCCATTCGGGCCATCCATTCCTCCCAACGGCGCGAGGAGCATATAGCTGAAATACCGGCGCGGGGCGCGTCTCAGATATCCCCCAGCCCCAATTTGGGAACGTTGGCAGACTAACAGGCCTTTCTGAAACCTATCTGAAAACTCCTCATTCGCTCGTAAGTATAAGAACTTTGTAGCCTTATGCAACGCCGCACGCCATTGGCGATGAAATGGCGAAGCTCGTGCTATCACCGAAGTGCACGCAGCGTTTGGTCCCCAGGAGGACAAGTGGTCGATCTCAACGAAATCAAAGTCACACCACGCGATCAGCAGGTATTGAGTCTGCTGGTCCAGGGTTGCAGTAACAAGGAAATCGCGGGCCAGTTGCAGATTAGTCCGCGCACGGTGAAACAGCATCTGCGCACATTGTTTTTGCGGGCAGGCATCCGCGACGGCCGCAAGCGGGTGAAACTCGCCATCGCCATGTTCGCCAAAGAGGAGGATCTGAAATCATGATGCCCAGAGAATTGCTTACTCCCAAAGAAGTTCAGGTCGCGACCTTGGTCTGGCACGGGCTGACCAATCGCGAAATCGGCAAAGTCATGGGTACCAGCGAGCAAGTCATCAAGAATCATCTGCGCAGCATCTTCGATAAGCTGGGGGTCTGGAGTCGGCTGGAGTTGGCCATGTATGTGGCCAGCCATGGCGGGAAGAATTGGCCACCGCCGGCGGAGAGTCAGACTGGGCTGGGAAACTTGGATCTCGTGCGCGGATAGAGCACAGGGTACGCCATGAGGCAGGGCCTGAACTCTGCAAACAATTTCATGCCGAGTTCGGGCCCGGAGCCAGGCTTTAGCCTAACTCCTTGCTGGTCAGCAGCTTCGAAGAGTAGCGCTGCGGAGCGCGAATTGCAGCCGCCACAGGATAGGTTCCGGTTGGATAGGTTAACGAAGGGCGGACGTTTCGGCTTCGGGTACGCAACGGTGATCGACGATGGCGACGAAAGAAACATTCTGGATGGCTTGCGACTCGACCGAGCAAATGCGAGCCGAGTTCGGACCTTTTCATACCCGCGCCGAGGCTGAGGCCGAGGCGCACAAACTCGGCTTTTCGTATCTTCTCCGCTACGAGCACCTGCTTGGAGAGGACCAGGAAATCCAGGAGGTGCGCAGCGTGTTTATCGAGCTGTCCGGCGCTGTTACGCAGTCAGCCGACCTGACCCCGGTAACTCTGCACACGCGTTGTGCGACGTGCGGAGAAACCGCCGCCCACGAGAAATCCTGGCAGGCGGAGGTCTGGGCCGACATCCATGAATTCGAACATAGCCGCCATTTCGTGCGTCTATTTGAGCATGCTCGGGGCCGCGGCCTCAAGGAAATCGGCCACTGGAGAGATAGCGCTTCTGCCGGCTGAAGCCGATGCGGAACGGGACAGAATTAAGCGGCATCGGCCAGTTGACTGGCTGCGGCCCGGTCCACGAACCAGATCAACTTCCCATCCGTTGGTTGCACCAATTTGGAGGGATACTGTTCGCCTGGAGCGTCACTTTGCAGAATGGTGCGCAGGACGGCGGCCTTGTCCGTGCCGCTGACCAGGAATGCCACACGCCGAGCGGCGTTTAATACCGGAAGCGTGAACGTAATCCGGCTGGTCTTCAATTTTTCCACCCAGTTTGCCACCACCAGGCGTGATCGCTCCTGCAACGCCGCGGTTTCGGGGAACAGGGAAGCGGTGTGCCCGTCGGGGCCGATGCCCAAAAGAATCAGGTCGAATCGAGGAACCTGCCCCGCTTCCAATGAGAAGAATTTGCGCAATGTCTCTTCGTACGACAGCGCGGCAGCGTCGGCATCCGGATTCTCGGTCGGCATGCGGAAGATGTTGCTCGGGGCTACGGGAATCTTCGACAGCATGGCTTCCTGCGCCATGCGATAGTTACTCTCTTTATCGTCCGGAGGAACGTGCCGTTCGTCCCCCCAAAAGAAAAAAGTCTGCTCCCAGTTGAGGGACGTTCGCGCGTTGCTGGCCAGCAGCGTATAGAGGCTCTTCGGGGTCGATCCGCCGGAGAGCGCGATGGTAAATCGTTTGCGCTGGGCGATGGCCTCGTTGGCGGCGAGCACAATCTCTTCCGCTGCGGCTTCAAACAATTCCTGCGGCGTTGCCAGCTTGCGAATCTCGGCAGACGATTTCATGTCGTCCTTAGGAGCGCCCGTTCTGGGCAGCACAAGATGCGGCGCCGAGCAGCCCCACTTTGTCGTTGGTTACAACGTACACGGGCATGGCCTCGACCAGCGCCTGCATGCGGCCCTTATCCAGAAAATTCTGCATAAAAACTGGTCCCTGCAACCGCGAAAGAATCTTAGGCGAAATTCCTCCCGCGAGGAAGAGGCCACCCGCCGACATAATCTTCAGGGCCAGATTCGACGCCTCCGCGCCGTACACGGCGATCCAGAGGTCGAGGGCCTTTTCCGCCAGAGTGGAAGTTCGATTCACGGCGGCGCCGGAAATTGCCGCCGCAGCGTCGCCGCTGTCGATTTCTTTGCGAAGCTCCTCCGGTTCGGGATCAGACCCGGAGTCTCGCAGGAACTCATACACGTTCACCAGGCCCGGACCCGAGAGAATCCGCTCATAGCTCACATGGCCGAAGCGGGCTTGCAGAAACCTCAGTAGTTCAATCTGCATCTCGTCGCGGGGAGCGAAATCCGTGTGGCCGCCCTCGCAGGCAAAAACGTGGTGCCGGCTTCCATCCCAAAACAAGCCCGCTTCTCCGAGGCCGGTTCCTGGCGCGATCATCGCCTGATTGCCGACTGCTTTTCCGGCCACCTGATTCAAGGGAACCAGATCGGATGCAGCCAGAGCGCCCACGCCCCACGCGCTGGCTTCCAGATCGTTAATCAGGAAGGTCGCGGGCACGTGAAGTTGTTTGGCCAGTTGCGATTGCTCGACCACCCAGGGAAGGTTCGAGGTTTCCACCCGGCCTTGACGCACGGGCCCGGCTATGCCAAAACAGGCAACGTCGGGATGCGTTCCCGATTCTTCCACGAAGCGCACGGCAATCTCCCCGAGTTCCTTGTGCTCGCGGCTCGGAAATACGCGCTCGGAAACGAGTTTTAAGTGCCCGTTGGACGGCTGAAAATAGGCGAGCCGAGCGTTGGTGCCGCCAATATCGCCGGCTAGAATCATTTCTCGAAATTCCTCCAGCGGCGGCCGTCGCGCTCCAGCAGTTCGTCGGCGTCCTTCGGTCCCCACGTGCCGGACGCGTAGTTGGGAAAATTGCGGGGCGGCAGCGCCTTCCAGATATCGAGCATCGGATTCACCACCGACCAACCCGCTTCCACCATGTCCGCCCGCTGAAACAGAGTTTGATCGCCAATCATGCAATCGTGCAATAGACGTTCATACCCGGTGCTCGGTTGCTGTTTGCCGAAATATTGCTGGTATTCAAAATTCATGTCCACGGTGCCCAGGCGCATGACCGCGTCCGGTACCTTCGCGGCGAAGCGCAGCGAGATTCCTTCCTCCGGTTGGATGTGCAATACAAGTTGATTGGGCATCAGGTGATCGACCGGAGTGTCGCGGAACAAGACAAACGGGGCGCGCCGAAACTGTATCACAATTGTCGTGTTGCGCTTGGGCATGCGCTTGCCCGTCCGCAGGTAAAACGGCACGTCGGCCCAGCGCCAGTTGTCGATCAAAAGCTTCATCGCGACGAAAGTTTCGGTCCGCGAATCCGGCGGCACGTCGCTTTCCCCGCGATATGCTGGTACCCGCTCGCCTTCCTCCACGCCTTCTCCATACTGCCCGCGCACCGTGCGGCTCAATACTTCTTCGTCGCCAAGCGGTTGGATCGCATGCAGAATCTTGGCCTGCTCGTCGCGCACAGCGTTTGCGTCAAATGAGATTGGCGGCTCCATCGCAGTCAGGCTGATCAACTGCATGATGTGGTTGGGCACCATATCGCGCAACGAGCCTGCGGTGTCGAAGTAGCTGCCGCGGCCCTCGACGCCTACGGTTTCGGTCACGGAAATCTGCACGTGGTCGATGTAGCGCCGGTTCCAGATAGGCTCGAAAATTCCGTTGGCGAAGCGGAACGCCATGATGTTCTGAACCGTTTCCTTGCCCAGGTAGTGATCGATGCGATAGATCTGCTTTTCGTCCGCGACCTTGAGAATCTGCTGGTTCAGCGTCTTCGCCGACTCCAGATCGTGCCCAAACGGTTTCTCGATGATCACCCGGCGCCAGTGGTCCGGGCTTTGCTCCATCATGCCCGCGGCGGAAAGTTTTTCCACGATGGTGCCGAAGTAGCTGGGAGCGGTGGCCAAATAGTAGAAGAAATTCTGTTGCGTGGAGTGATCTTTGTCTACTTTGACCAGGAATTCTTTCAGCCGCGGAAAGAGCGCATCGTCCTTGAAGTCCCCGGCAAAATAATAAAACCGGTCCTGGAACCACGTCCAAATATCGCTGTCGACGCAATCGGCGCAGAATTTCTTTACGTCTTCGTGAATTTCTTTGCGGAAATCCTCATTCGATTTCTGGGAGCGGGCGACACCGACTACGGCGAATTCGCGGGAGAGCAAGCCGGACTGGGCCAGATTATAGAGCGCGGGAATTAGCTTGCGTCCAGTCAAGTCGCCGGCTGCACCAAAAATCACCATCACACAGGGATCAGCCTGCCTGCCCACGCGGGGCGCGGTGGCCGCCGGTTGTTCTGCGAGTTGAGCCATCGTTAAGACCTCGGAACTCTGTTCCAGGAGAAGTTATCGCAAGAAGTTACCGTAAGACCGAAAACTACGCGCTCTTTTTCGTCGCTGCCGCGCTGAGTTCAATGTGCCCGCCGAACTTCTGGCGCATGGCGGAGAGCATCTTCTCCGCGAAAGTGTGCTGCTGCCGGGAGCGGAAGCGCACATACAATGCCGCTGTCAGAACATCCGCGGGAACGGCTTCCTCAATGGCGGCCTGAATCGTCCAGCGGCCTTCGCCGGAATCCTGCACGAAGCCTTCATATTCCGAAAGCGTTGGATTCTCCGTCAACGCCATCGCCGTCAAGTCCAGCAACCAGGAACTCACGACGCTTCCCCGGCGCCACACTTCGGCGATCTCGGGCAAATTCAAATCGTACCGGTGTTCTTCCGGCAATTCCTTGCTGGTCGCATTCTTGAAAATATCGAAGCCTTCCGCGTAGGCCTGCATGATGCCGTATTCGATTCCGTTGTGCACCATCTTCACGAAATGGCCGGCGCCCGACGGCCCGCAGTGAATGTAACCGTCTTCCGCGGTTCCACCAAGTTTGTCAAAGCCCGGAGTGCGTGGAATATCGCCCTTGCCCGGCGCCAGCGTCTTGAAGATCGGATCGAGTCGCTGCACCGCTTCTTTTGGCCCGCCGATCATCATGCAGTAGCCGCGTTCGATCCCCCACACACCGCCGCTCGTGCCTACGTCGAGGTAATGGATGCCTTTGTCTTTCAACTGCGCTGCGCGGCGAACGTCATCTTTGAAATAGGAATTACCGCCGTCGATGATGGCGTCTCCCGCCTGCATGGACTGGGCGAGTTTCTGCACGGTCTGCTCGGTTGGACCGCCCGCCGGCACCATGACCCACACCGCGCGTGGCGGCGTCATCTTTTTGATCAGATCGTCGAGGGAGTTGCTCTCCGTCGCACCTTCCTTGCCCAGTTGCTTGACCGTATCGGCGCTCAAATCGGAAACAAAAAGCTGATGACCGCCCCGCATCAACCGGCGCGTCATGTTCGAGCCCATCTTGCCCAGACCCACCATTCCCATCTGCATTCGCTTGCTCCTGGAAGTTTTTTGTGAAGCGGTCTCTATTGAATTGCTTTTTGAATTGCCGCCGACAGCCGTTGCAGGTCGGCGTTCACGTTGCGTCCCAAATGCACACGCAAGGCGCGCCGTCCGCGTTCCGCCAGAACCTGGAAATCTCCGCGCGCCTGCGCCGCCTTGACCACGCCAAATGTATATTTCTGCTCGGGAACTGGAAGTTCCACGGAATCGTCGCAAGTGATCTGGAGGAACACGCCGGAGTTCGGTCCGCCCTTATATGCCTGTCCGGTGGAGTGCAAAAATCTCGGGCCGAACCCTAAGCACGTCGCAACCTTTTTCTTATCGCGAACCGCGTGGCGCATAGCCTGCAACGCTTGTTCATGCTCCGCATTCATTTGGATGTAGCCGAGCAGGGCAAAATAATCGCCCGCATGAATGCGTCCGAGATGTGCCTTCAAATATCCGGCCAGGGACTTGTCGCCGCCAGCAAGCTGTCCGAGTTCGCCGGCATTCTTGTCGCCGGTAAAGAGCTTGATCCCACTGTCTTCCAGCACCGGTTTTTCCGCCGGTAGGGATCCCTTGGTCTCGTATTCCGAAGTCAGGCTCTTGGTCACGATCTTGCTAGCCTCGACGTCGGGCTGATTGAAAGCATTGATGCCGATGACCGATCCGGCCACTGCCGTCGCAATTTCCCAGCGGAAGAATTCCTGCCCCAGGTCATAAGTATCGGCCATGGAAATTCGCACCACAGGATGCCCGGCTTTTTCGATCGCCGCGACGGCTGCGTCCTGCGCCGCATCCGGCCCAGTCTCCAGTCGAATATAAGCGAACACCCGATCGTGGCCGTAAACCTCGGGCGCGCCTAACTCTTCACGGTCGACCGGGATAATTCCTTTGCCCACTTTTCCAGTGGATTCGGCAAGGAGTTGTTCCAGCCATGCGCCAAGATCGGAAATTCCCGGCGAAGTAATGATTGTGACCTTGTCGCGCCCACTGACGGCCGCGGTGCCGAGGATGAGCCCCAAGACCGCGCCGGGATTTTCCTCCACTGATGCGCTGTCGCCGCAGGCTCGCACCATCTCTGCGGTACGGTCAAGAAACTTCTTCATGTCCATGCCGATAACCGCCGCGGGAACCATGCCAAAATTCGACAACGCCGAATAGCGGCCACCAATCGAAGGCCGGCCAAAAAAGATGTGCCGGAATTTGTCGCGCTCCGCCACCTGCTGCATCTTTGATCCGGGATCGGTGATGGCGATGAAGTGCGAACCAGCTTTCTCCGCGCCCACCGCCTGTTTGGTTTTTTCGAAGAAATACTGCTTGAAGATGTTCGGTTCGAGCGTGCTGCCCGACTTGCTCGAGACGATGAAGAGCGTCTTCGGAATTTCGATCTTGCCTTCGAACGCCTTGACCTGCGCCGGGTCCGTCGAGTCGAGAACATGAAGCTGGGGAGATCCCGGCGCGCTGCCGAAGGTCATCTGCAACACTTCCGGGCAAAGGCTCGAACCGCCCATGCCCAGCAGAAGAACATGGCGGAATCCGCCGCTGCGCGCATCTTCGGCAACTTTTGCCAGTTGATCGCGGTGCGCAATCTGCTCTTCCGTGATGTCGAGCCAGCCGAGCCAACTGGCTTCGTCGCTTCCCGTCCACAGGGAAGCGTCTTTCTGCCACAACCGTTTCATCTTTCCGGCGGTCTGCCAGCCGGTGATCGCGGACTTTACTTGCGCAGCCAGAGGCTCGGGGAGGGAAGTCTTCAGTCGGCTCACGTTCACTATCCTTTTTGCTGTGTGCTCTTTTGCTGTGTGCTTTTGGCGACGACCGCCAGGAGTTTGTCGAACGCGTCGGCGAACAGCTTAACGCCATCGTCGGTCAGCTTGTCGGTCACTTCTTTCATAGAGATGCCGGCAGCCTGAAGATCGTCCATGCTTTTCTTCGCGCCAGCAACGTCATCGGTCAGGCTCTGCCGCAACTTGCCGTGGTCGCGGAACGCATCGATGGTAGCCGGAGGCATTGTGTTGACCGTGTCCGGCCCGATGAGTTCTTCCACGTAAAGCACGTCGCGGTATGCAGGATTCTTCGTGCTGGTGCTGGCCCAAAGCACGCGTTGCGTCTGCGCGCCCTTGGCCGCAAGAGCATCCCAACGCGGCCCGCTGAAGATCTTCTGATAGCTGGCGTAAGTAAGCTTCCCGTTGGCGATAGCAACCTTGCCCAACAGGCTCTTCAGCAGCGCCTGCTGTTGAGGAGCACTCGTATTCTTGAGCTTGTCTTCAATCTTCGAATCCACCAGCAAATCGATGCGGCTGATGAAGAAACTGGCCACGCTGGCCATCTTCTTCAAATTCCCGCCGCGCGCTGCCAGGTCTTCCAATCCCGCAATGTAAGCTGCGGCAACTTTCTCGTACACATCCTGCGCGAACAGCAACGTTACGTTGATGTTGATGCCCTCGCCGATCAGTTGCCGGATGGCCGGCAATCCCTCAGCCGTGCCCGGAACTTTGATCATCACGTTTTCGCGCTGCACCGCCTTCCACAGCCGCTGCGCCTCGGCAATCGTCTCTTTCGTTTTCCGCGCGAGATAAGGCGAAACTTCCAGGCTCACATAGCCGTCGCGAAACTTCGAGCTGTCATATACCGGGCGCAGCGCGTCGGCAGCATCCTGAATATCGCGAATGGCAATCAGTTCGTAACGGCCGGTGGCATCCAGATCGTCGCGCGCCGCCAGCGACTTCAGCATGTCGTCATAGAGCGAACTGTCGCCGATGGCTTTCTCAAAAATCGACGGGTTCGAAGTCATTCCGCGCAGGCCATCGTTGTCGATCATCTGCTTCAGCTTTCCCGTGGTCAGCAGATCGCGCCGGATATAGTCCAGCCACATCGACTGGCCGTAATTCAAAAGTTCTTTCAAGGGATTCGTTGTCTTCGTGGCTGGTTCCAAAACGCCTGTTGGCTGCATATCTTCTCCCGATGCGCGCGATGAATTTAGCTTTCTCGCACGCTGTTTGGTTGCCCGCGGCTTCCTCAGACCACTTAAGACGGGCAGAGTTTTCCCGGCGATGGTGCGTCAACTTGCGGAAAGAGCTTTTCGCGCTTCCGCTACCACCGCTTCAACAGTGAATCCAAAAAACTTGAGCAGATCTTTCAGCGGCGCCGAGGCGCCGAAACGATGCATTCCGATCATGCGGCCCTTTGAACCCACATACCGGTCCCAGCCAAAGGTTGCCGCCATTTCCACCGAAACCCGGGCGGTAACCGCCGAAGGCAGAACGCTTTCTTTATAAGCCGCATCCTGGCGTTCGAAAATCTCCCATGACGGCATGCTGACCACGCGAGCTTTCATGCCTTCCGCTTGCAGTTTTTCATACGCATCCACGCACAGCGAGACTTCACTGCCGGTTGCCATCAAAATCACATCCGGTTTTCCGCCGGGAGCATCGGCAAGAATGTAAGCTCCCTTGGCCACGCCGGACGCAGGTGCGTATTTGTTCCGGTCAAGTGTGGGTAACGCCTGGCGCGTCAGCACCAATGCCGCGGGCTGATGCTGCAACTGCGCGATAACCTTCCACGCCTCCAGCACTTCGTTGGCATCGCCGGGCCGCAGCACGATCAGATTCGGCATAGCCCGCAAACCGGCCAGTTGCTCGATCGGTTGATGCGTCGGTCCGTCTTCGCCCAGTCCAATCGAATCATGCGTGAAAACAAAGATGGAAGGAATTTCCATGAGCGCCGCCAGACGAATGCTGGCCTTCATGTAGTCGCTGAAGTTAAAAAATGTCGAGCCCAGAGCGCGCAAGCCGGAAACGATCATTCCATTTACAGCCGCCCCCATGCCGTGCTCCCGCACTCCAAAGTGAAAATTGCGGCCCGCGTAGTCGTCAGCCTGAAAGTTGCCCGCTCCCTCAAATTTGAAATTGGTTTTGGTCGAGGTTGCCAAGTCGGCCGCACCGCCCACCAGCCACGGAATATTCTGGGCCAGCGCATTCAACACTTTCCCGCCGCTCTCGCGCGTAGCGATGCCTTTTGCATCCGCCGGAAACGACGGCAAATTCTTGTCCCAGTCTTCAGGCAGCTCGCGCTTCTGCATCAAATGCAGCCGCTCNGCGAGGTCAGGAAATTTCTGCGAATATTCCGAAAACGTNTTGCTCCACTTCGCGTGCAACTCCCGCCCACGCTTGCCGATCCCTTCGCGAAAATGTTCGCGAACGCCGTCGGGAACAAGAAACTTCGCGTCCTCCGGCCAGCCATAAAACTTCTTCGTCAGCCGCACTTCTTCTTCGCCCAGCGGTTCGCCGTGTGCCCCATTCGTGTCCTGCTTATGCGGTGAGCCATAACCGATGTGACTGTCAACCACGATCAAAGTAGGACGGTCCGTGGTCTTCTTAAAGAATTCAAACGCCCGCGACAGGATCTCCAAATCGTTGGCATCCGCTACTCGCGTCACATTCCAGCCGTAGCCGGTGAAACGCGTCATCGGATCGTCGCTATAAGACCAACTCGCCGGACCGTCGAGCGTGACCGAATTGTGATCGTAGATCCAGCAAAGGTTGGATAATTTTAGATGCCCGGCCAACGATGCAGCCTCAGCCGCAACGCCTTCCATCAGATCGCCGTCACCGCAAATCGAGTAGACGTTGAAATCGAAGATCTCAAACCCGGGCTTGTTGAAGTTCGCGGCCAGCCACTTGCTCGCAATCGCCATTCCCACACTGTTGCCAACGCCCTGGCCCAACGGCCCGGTGGTCGTCTCCACGCCTGAAGTGATGTGCGACTCCGGATGCCCAGGAGTGCGGCTGCCCAACTGGCGGAAGCGCTTCAGTTCCTCCATGGGCATCGCCAGCTCTTTCAACACCTGACCGTTTTCGTCGACCTCGCGAACCTCCGCCAGATGCAGCAAGGCGTAAAGCAGCATCGACGCGTGCCCGTTCGAGAGCACGAAGCGATCGCGGTTCAGCCACGTTGGGTCGGCGGGATCGTAGCGCAAAAAGTCCTGCCACAGGCAATACGCAACCGCCGCCAGCCCCATGGGCGCGCCCGGGTGACCGGAGTTGGCTTGCTGCACTCCGTCAATGGCCAGAGTGCGAATGGTATTAATGCTAAGAGTGTCGAGCTGTGCTCCTGTCACCGAGGTTTGTTCACTGGCTACCATGCAGATTCTTCCTCTCGCCGCAGCCGGGTCCGACACGCGACCCAGCCGTCACACCGAATTAGAGTGACTCGGCCCAGAAAAGGTTCAGTATGCTGAAAGTGTATCAATTTCCGGGCGGAAGAGTGCCGGGGTTCTGTGAAAATCGGATGAATGAGCGGGATTTAATTGAACAGAAGGCCGTAGCCGGCCCCCGTTATTTCAGCAGTTCCATGTAGCTGTTTTCGCTGTGCTTGGCGCGCGTAGTTTCTTGTACATATCTGAGGAGCTGGCGCAGATTATCGCGTTCACTCGCTTGCATCGCATCGAAGCGCAAGCGTACTCCCGCGCTGGGCGTGCTCCGCGTGACCACTCCCGTCAGCGCAAAGCCTTTCACCCAGATCTTGCCATTGGCCAGCCAAAGGCCAATCTCAACTTTCGATCCGCTCTTGACTGGCTCCGCCGTCTCGACCAGACATCCTCCGACGCTGGTGTTAAAAAGATTTCCCCAGATCGGCTTCTCGGCGTCGTCCACGCGTAACTCAACCGCCACGAAGCACCGGACTCGCGGGTGGTGGCGGCGGTCGCCCGCAGGGTTAGGAGTGAAAATATCGGGTTCAAAAGGTGGCCCGGCAGGCATCGCGGGCGGACTGAATGGAAGTTCTTTCTGTAGTTTTTCGCGAAGATCGCGTTGCGCCTGCACGGATGCGCTGCCCGTCCCCGAGGCCGACGTCTTGATCTCCTGCATTGCTCTAAGCAGAGCTTCTTCCCGGCCTTCAGGCGAGGCCTCGCGGTAAGCCTGAAGCAATTTGCCCACATTCCGCACCAGGTCAGGGTCGGAAAGTATGTTGGTCCAGTCGGTCGCCTTGGGTGTGGAGGAAATCGAATCGCTCATAAGGATATTTTTGGTCTTTCTAAATAGCCGCCAAGCCGCACCCCTGCCTCTGGTGCGCCGCCTCTCCAAGATGTATCGGGAGTCACTTCCATTCAAGATGACCAAAGTCACCCGCGACTGGGAATTCAAAGGTCCTCGCGCTTACTTGGGGGTCTCAACTGCCTTCATGAAACGCCGCATAATCCTCCTCAACTCTGTGCTGACCGAAATGAACTCCAGACCGTAGTGGTAGCCACGGCCGTGTCGCAAGATCGCTCGCACTTCCCACTCCTGCGAAGATCCGGGAAAACAGAACCTTAACGACACGACTTCGCCCGCGGCCAATTCTTCTGCCAAGAGTATGCCCATGCCCGCTTCCGACAGGTTTTTGCAATGAGCNTTCAATCGCCGGTAGCTGTCCCCCGCGAACAAGGTTACGACCATCGGAAAATTGCAGGTACAACGGGAGTGGCGCCGGACCCGGCGGTTCGGGTCGGGGGTTGGAGCGCTTCCTGCCTTGGCAGACATAACTTCCCTAGGTTTGCGATATACGAACGTGACGAGTTTGCGTTATGGATGCCTGGCGCGTGAAGCGGCAGACTGACTGATGAGGCGCGTCCTTTCCATCAGCTTATCGTCATGCCGTAAAACGTGGCAACGCACGGAGGTAATTGGCAGAATCGAAACCAACCGAATGCGGCTTAAATCCTTCTAATGGGACGCTTGTTCTCGACGCTCGCTTGTGTTCGTAATGATGCCACGAAATCACGGTGGCTCCAGTGGTCTGTTATTCTCAGTGACTCATGGCTGAGGCGTGACCAATATCCGGCTTGCGCCAATCGTTTTGCATCGCTCACCGGCCCAAACGAATCAAAAGCAAGACGTTATGCTATTTTCGTGAAAGGTGTCCCGCAACTTCTTATTAGTCATTGCGGCGGGACGTTTCCAAGAACCAGGAATGTGGCGCACCGTAAAAATTCTGCCGGGGCTGCTTTTTGCCTGCTTGCAATGGATGGCGTCCCCTAACCTTTTTTCTCAAACATCGGGATCGGCTCCTACTCCGTCTATTTCCTTGCCCGGATCGCAAAGCCCGTTCCTGGGAAGCGAACCCTCGGGTAAAGCGACCGCTGACGTTCTGCCCATCGACTTCAAAGACGCCATTGATCGCGGCCTCCGCTACAACCTGGGCCTACTGCTCGCGGGAGATCAGACCCTCACGGCGCGCGGCGAACGATGGAAGGCGCTCAGCGACCTGCTGCCGAACATCCAAGGGCAGTTGCTGGAAAACGTGCAGACCGAAAGTCTTGCCGCACTCGGCTTCGGCAAAATCTTCAAACCCGGCGCATTTCCTGTCGCCGTTCCAGCGGTCATTGGTCCCTACAACTATTTCGATGCTCGCGCTTCCGTCGGACAGTCCCTTTTCAACTTCCGGAACATAGAGAAGGAACGCGCCGCCAACGAATCATTAAAGGCGGCGCACTACACCTACAAAGACGCGCGGGAGCTTGTAGTCCTGGCCGTGGGGAATGCGTATCTCCAGGCCATCGCGACCGCGTCCCGGATCGAAACGGCCGAGGCCCAGGTCAAGAATGCGCAGGCTCTATCCGACAAAGCCGCCGACCAGCAGACAGCGGGCCTCACGCCCGCCATCGACGCTCTTCGGGCGCGGGTCGAATTGCAGACTCGGCAGCAGCAATTGATTGCCGCTCGCGCCGACTATGACAAGCAGAAGCTGACCTTCGCCCGCGTCATCGGACTGCCTCCCGGCCAGGAGTTCGTGCTCACCGAAAAAGCGCCATACCAGGCGCTCACTGCTCAGCCCGTGGATGTCTATCTCCAGCGCGCCTACGCGTCGCGCTCTGACTATCAGGCAGCGCAGGCGCAGGTTCACGCGGCCGAACTCTCGCGCACAGCAGCCACGGCAGGACATTTTCCGTCGCTCGATGTCAACGCCAACTATGGCGACATCGGTGTCACTCCTGCCCATTCCAACGGAACCTGGCAAGTGGCTGGAAGTCTCACCATCCCTATCTTTGCCGGCGGCAAAACACACAGCGACGTACTCGAAGCCGAAGCCCAACTCAAACAAGCCCGCTCGCAACTGGGCGATCTCCGCGGACGCATCGATTATGAAGTTCGCGCGGCTCTTCTCGATTTGAATTCCGCGGCCCAGCAAGTCGAAGTCGCGCGCAGCTCTGTCGATCTGGCCGAACAGGCCCTCGCTCAGTCACAGGACCGCTTCACCGCCGGAGTCACCGACAATCTGGAAGTCGTCCAGGCCCAGGAATCCGTGGCCAGCGCTCACGAAAGCTACATCGAGAGTCTTTACGCGCACAACCTCGCCAAAGTCGAACTGGCCCGCGCCATCGGCGACGCGGAAGATGGAGTTCGCCGGTTTTTGAAAGGCAATCAATAGCCTATGGAACAAGCCACGCAAAATCCTCCCGCTCAATCCGAGAAGCCGGAGACTGACTCGAAGCCTTTACCCGCGACGGAACGAGATTTTCAGACCCGCGTCTCGCGCACTGGCAGCCCCGGTTTTCGCGTCGCGGTCATCATCGGTGTGGTGGTCCTGCTGGTCGTGGGATTTTTTATCTATCGCTACGTCGCCAGCTACGAAAACACCGATGACGCCGAAGTCGACGGTCACGTCAACTCGATCAGTGCCCGCATCACCGGCCACGTGGTCAGCCTCAATGTGCAGGACAACCAGTACGTCAAGGCGGGAACCGTGCTGGTGGAAATCGATCCCGCGGACTATCAGGTCGCCTTTGAAAGCGCGAAGGCTGACTATCAAAATGCGCAGGCCGCTGCCATCGCCGCCGGCGTCAACGTCCCCATCACTTCGGTGAATACGGAAAGCCAGGTCTCATCCTCGCAGGCGGATATCGATAGCGCGCGCGCCGGGATCCAGGCGGCGAGACAACAATTCGACGCCGCGAAGGCGCAACTGCAACAAGCACAGGCCAACGACGTAAAAGCGCAGAACGACCTGGGCCGCTACCAGCAACTCGTAGGCAAGCAGGAAATTTCGCAACAGCAATTCGATGCGGCAACCGCGGCGGCCAAAGCCAGCACTGCGGCCGTGGAATCCGCACGTGCCAACGCCGACGCCGCACAACAACAGGTGATTCAAGCGCAGGGCAAACTGGTGAATGCTCAAGCCAGTTATCGTTACGCCAGCACCGCGCCCCGGCAAATGGAAGTCATCCGCGCCCGTGCCGCTTCCGCCGAAGCCGATGTCCAGAGCAAAAAGGCCGATCTCGATCAGGCGCAACTGAACTTGCAATACACAAAAATCGTTGCTCCCGTCGATGGCATGGTCAGCAACCGCACCGTCGAGGTCGGGCAAAATGTCGCTCCCGGCCAGGAACTGATGAAGATNATTCCTCTCGAAGACGTCTGGATTACCGCCAACTTTAAAGAGACGCAACTGCGTGAGATGAAAATCGGTCAGAAAGTCGACATCAAAGTAGATGCGACCGGACGCGATTACAAGGGTAAAGTCGATAGCGTCGCCGGCGCCAGCGGCGCCCGCTTCAGCCTGCTGCCTCCCGAAAATGCCACTGGCAACTACGTGAAAGTGGTGCAACGCATTCCGGTCAAGATTGTGCTCGAGCCGGGAGCTAATAAAGACCACGAACTCCGCCCCGGCATGTCTGTGGAACCCAAAGTCTGGATCGGTCAATGAGTTCCTACACGAGTCCTCGTAAATGAGTTCGGCTTCGGCTACGCTCGACCATGCTGATGCCTGGCGCCCGGCGGTTAATCCCTGGATCATTGCCCTGACCGTGACCCTGGCCACGTTCATGGAAGTGCTCGACACTTCCATCGCCAATGTGGCTCTGCCTCACATTGCAGGCGGCCTTTCCGCCGGGCAGGAT
>JGI12664J13189_1000008_pt1 | contig 28691 bp, 27 predicted proteins | sample BlaSpr_A8_OM1_O3_FD_13189 | JGI IMG/M metagenome (IMG submission 13189) | reverse complement strand
CGGCAAGCCGTTGCTCTCGGACGACATGCATCTCGGCCACCAGATGCCGAATCTGTGGTATGAAGCGCATCTGCGAGCCGGTGCTCTCGACGTCGCCGGGGTCACCTTGCCCGGAGTGCCATACGTGATCGTCGGCCACAATCAGAGAATCGCGTGGGGATTCACCAATGTTGGACCGGCTGTGACAGACGTCTACATCGAGAACTTCAACGCACAGGGCGCGTACCAAACGCCGCATGGCTGGCTCCAGCCCGAACATCGCACTGAAATCATTCACGTCAAAGGACAGCCGGATGTCACGATCGATGTGAAGATTACGCGGCACGGGCCGATTATCACCGAACTCGTGCCGGGTGAAACGCGGCCACTGGCGCTACGTTGGACGCTCTACGACGGGTTGCGCATTCCTTTTTTCGACGTGGACACGGCGCAGAATTGGGATGAATTTCGCCATGCTTTTTCTCTACTCGATGCGCCCGGACAAAATGTTGTCTACGCCGACGTGGACGGAAATATCGGCTACCAGACCACCGGGAAAGTTCCCGTTCGCGCCTCCGGAGATGGCAGCCTGCCGGTCAGCGGCGCCGAGGATGCTCATGAGTGGACCGGCTACATTCCCTTCGACAAGCTGCCTCACATCTACAACCCGCCCTCGGGAATCATCACCACGGCCAACGGCCGAATCGCGCCCGACGATTACCAGCCGCCCATCAGCACGGAATGGGATGCGCCCTGGCGAACGGCTCGCATTTACCACGTGCTGGAGTCGGGCCGGAAGTTTGCTCCCGCGGACATGCTTGCCCTGCAAACTGACATTCACTCGGAGCCCGATCTTTTCGTCGCGGAACGCCTGGTCTATGCGGTCGACCATGATCCTCAGGCTTCGGCGCGGGCGAAGCAGGCCGCCGATCTGATGCGCAACTGGGATGGACGAATGCTGGCCAATTCTGCCGCACCGACCATTGCGGAAGTCTCGGCGCGCGAGCTGCGCCGCTTGCTGCTGGAGTCGCGGCTGGGCACTTCGCCCGCTACCGACAAAGAAGATGGAGGCTTGAACTGGAAGACTTACACCTGGGCTATGCGCTCGGTCTGGCTGGAGAACATTCTCCTGCGCCACCCCAAACGCTGGCTGCCTGAGAAATATTCAAGCTACGATACATTGCTGACTGCGGCAGTGGAAGCAGCAATCTCTGGATCAGATGTGCCTAAGGATCTAGCTTTGTGGAACTGGGGCAAATTCAATGCGATCGAAATTCAGCACCCCATCCTCGGAAAGATTCCTCTACTCAATCGCTGGAGCGGGCCGGGAATTCAGGAACAGTCGGGCAGCGGATACACGGTGAAGGCCGTAAGCCGCCATCATGGCCCATCGGAGCGCTTCACGGCCAATCTCGCCGACCTCGATCAATCGACTCTGAATATTGTGACCGGCCAGGGCGGAAATTTTCTCAGCCCGTACTACATGGATCAATGGAAGGCATGGTATGGAGGATCGACCTTCACGCTGCCCTTCTCGCCACAGGCAGTGGCGGCGGCCAAAGCGCATACCCTGGTGTTGGAACCACAAAAGTAAAAGTCTCGGCAGGAGAGCGATCTAGAAGAAATCCACCGCCTTCACGTCAACCAGGTGGCCGTTAAGAATGATCTGTGTCTGCTGGAGTCCGTCGAGATTCGGGCAGCCGATGTCTGCGTTGGCGCCCGTGCAATAAATGCGCAGGTTACCGCCTTCCACCAAGTATTCCACGTAGCGCGATGTGAAGCTCTGCAATCCGGTCACGTCGCCGTTGTCGGGAGGGATGACGACACTCCCGTTATTCGTATTGTAGATCGACAAGCATCCGCGCACCTCGCCGTTCGGAGCGTTCACATCGCCGATCTCGGTGCAATCCGTTGAGCCGATAAACAACTGGCCACCCAGACCCATGTCCATGTGTTGATGGTATCCATCGGTGATGGCAATCTCCATGGAAGGGTTGTTGAAGTAGGGGTCCTGCATGGTCGCGAGGTTGACGATATCCAGCGTGCCGCAGTAAGTGGCGCCGGTTTGACCCGCACTCTTGATCGAAGCGCACTTCGGACCGGTCGGCGTTCCTAGTCCAGCCACATACAAGGTCGTTCCGTTCAGAAACGCAAAGGTGGCACCATTGACGGGGATGGTGGCCGTGACCGTGAGGCCACTTAAATCGAAGACGCTGACGCTGGCCTGCGTGCCTCCGCATTGCGCGCCGCAGTTCAGAATATAAGCGGTGCTTCCGTCCGTGCTGTAGATGGCATTCACCGGCCGGTCGAAGCCGGGAATGACTGTGCAGACCTGGTTGGGCGCGGCATCGCATCCCTGATCGACGGGTGGGACGGCGACCTGCGGCGAAATCACGCTAATTGAATTGGAGTCATTGCTAAAGACCAGCAATTGCGTGCCAGTGGCGTTGGAAGTCACGGTCTGGGCCTTGGGAACACCGATCGCGGTGCTAACCCCGCCATTGGCCAGGTTCAAGACTTCGATCGCGCCCGGCGAGCTCCACAAATTGTTGGTGGCGGAAGGCACGGCAGCATAGCCGACCGTGGTGGTGGCCGGCAGCACCATACTCGTGGTCTCACCAACCAGCGGGATGGCTCCAGTATTCGACTCCGTTGTCGTATTGATGACCTGGACTTGGTTGCCGATGGTATCGAATGTCAGCAGCGTAGCCAGATTGGGAGAGAGCACGATCATGCTGGGCGAAGTGCCGGCCTGAATCTCATGGCCGGAAGCCAACGTATCAGTGTCGCCATTCAGAATAAAAAGGCCACCGGACAGAGTGGGCGAACTCACGCCCTGAGTAACCATGACCCTGGTGTTGACCCCGCTGGGGGGGATCTTTTTGGAGGATCCACCACCGCAGGAAATAAAGCCCAGACTGGCACAGATCAGAATCGACAAAACCGCGACGGCTCTCTTCAAACCAGAGGCTCCTAACGACATGAAAAATGGAGATTTAATTGCGAAATTCTGGATTATAACAGAGCGCATGCATCACCTTGGTTCGTCCGGCGACATCGCCCCGATTAAGCACTCCACACGATCCGCCTTAAGCTGAGATGCACGATGCCACACTCATCCTGTATTCTCAACAATATCTATGGCTGCTGACTTACTCGCGCGTCTCAAGCAGGCCCCCGTATTGTGCGACGGAGCGATGGGGACCCTGCTCTACGCCAAGGGCATTTTCATCAACCGCTCCTACGACGAACTCAATTTGTCGCAACCCGAACTTATTCGCGCCATCCACCACGATTACCTTCAAGCGGGTGCGGAGATTATTGAAACCAACACTTTCGGGGCCAATTCGTTTCGTCTGGCGCGGCACACACTGGCGGATAAGGTGCGTGACATGAACCTCGCCGGCGCACGACTGGCCCGCGAAGCTGCTAAGAGTTTCGATGTGTGGGTTGCAGGTTCGGTTGGCCCGCTGGGGACCAGAATCGAACCCCTGGGAAAAACTTCCTATGCCGAGGCCCGCGAAGCTTTTCGCGAGCAGATTGCGGCTCTGACGGAAGGCGGCGTCGATGCGCTCATGTTCGAGACCTTCGGCTATCTGGAAGAACTTCACCAGGGGATGCTGGCGGCGAAGGATGTGGCAGAAAGTTCGGGGGTGAAGCTGCCCCTGATTGCGCAGGTGACCATCGACGAAGACGGCAATTGCCTGGATGGATCGGACCCGGAGACCTTCGTACCCAAACTGGAAGAGTGGGGCGCGGATGTGATCGGCTGCAATTGCAGTGTTGGGCCAGTCGCCATGCTCGATGCCATGGAGCGGGTGCGCGCCGCGACTACGCTGCCATTGGCTGCGCAGCCTAATGCCGGAATTCCCCGGTCGGTCGAAGGCCGAAATATTTATCTGTGTTCGCCCGAATACATGGCGAGTTACGCCCGCAAGTTTGTCAGCGCCGGCGTGCGCCTGATCGGCGGCTGCTGCGGAAGCACGCCCGAGCACATCCGCGTGATGAAATCGGCGCTACGCGTGGGGGAAGCTAGAGGCAGGGCGGTATCGAGTCCGGTTCACTCCGGCCACTCCGCGCCGCAGGCTATTCCGGCCCTGCCGCTGGAAAAACGCTCGGCGCTGGGAGCCAAGCTGGTCCGCGGCGAGTTCGTGACCATGGTCGAGATCGTCCCGCCCAAAGGCATCGACATTCGCAAAGAAGTGGAAGGAGCGCGATTTCTAAAGTCGGTCGGTGTGGACGCGGTCAATATTCCCGACAGCCCGCGTGCCTCCGCCCGGATGAGCAACCAGGCCTTGTCGCTGCTGATACAACAAGAGGTGGGTATCGAGGCCATTCTGCACTACACCTGCCGGGACCGGAATGTGTTGTGCATCCAAAGCGATCTGCTAGGCGCGGCTGCTGTGGGCATCAAGAATCTGATCTGCATCACCGGCGATCCGCCAAAGATGGGCAACTATCCCGATGCCACCGCGGTGTTCGATGTGGACGCCATCGGCCTGGTCAACATCGTCAACAACCTGAATTCCGGACTCGACATCGGCGCGAATCCTCTTGGCTGCGGCACAGGGTTTGTGATCGGCGTTGGCGCGAATCCTGGCTTGAGTGACCTCGACGAAGAGATTCGCCGCTTTGAATACAAAGTGCAGGCCGGAGCGGAATATGCCGTAACGCAGCCGGTCTTCGACTTGCGCCTGCTGGAGATTTTTCTGAAGCGCATCGAGCACTGCCGCATTCCCGTGGTCGCGGGAATCTGGCCGCTGGTCAGCGTGCGGAATGCCGAGTTCATGAAAAACGAACTTCGGGTCTCCGTTCCCGATTCCATCCTCGAGCGCATGGCCCGCGCACAGACTCCGGAAGGCGCGCGAGCGGAAGGCGTTGCTATCGCCCGCGAAATGTTGCTCGCGGTGCGGCAGACTGTGCAAGGCGCGCAGATCAGCGCGCCGCAGGGACGTTATACATCGGCCGTGGATGTGCTGGAAGCGCTGGGGACGAGAAGTTCGGCCACGGTCTGAGTTGCATTAGAATCGCGAACAGGAGCAAATTCACTTGCCCAAGTTTGAAGAGTGTCTACAACGCCTGGAAAAAATAGTTCAGGAACTGGAAAAAGGCGACGTGCCTCTGGAAAAATCCCTCTCGCTGTTTGAAGAGGGCATGCAACTCTCTTCGGCCTGCCGTAACGAACTGGAACAGGCTGAAGGCAAAGTAGAAATTCTGCTGAAGAAGAACGGCAAGCTCCAGGCCGAGCCCTTTGACGCTTTGGGCGAAGATACATCGGGCCAGCATTGAGATCGCCCAAGTCGACCTCTTAGGCATATATGTTAATCATCTGCCCGCTCCCCGCCGTCAACATTCCCGAATACATCGAATACAGGGCGGTCGCAGCGCGCTCGATCGATGGTCCCCACCACGAGCCCGAAACGTATTCCCAAGCCGAGCGGCCCGTTTCATCGGAAGCATCTTCGCTTTCCGAGTCTTCCACCGGCGTCCCGTAGATGCGCGGCGCCGCTCCCCGGCCCGGGGCAGTCGACCAGGCATAGGTATCGGTTGTCGGAGCAATCTCGCTCGACGCGTTCGCCCGCGCGGGGACTGCACCGCGGGCGTAGGGCACGAGACTTGTGGATGCGCTGGCGTAGCCCGGCCAGTCCGGCGCATGCACCGATGCGGGAAGGAGCTTAATCACCATTGGGTAGTCAAAAGTACCGACGCTGAATCTATCGGCATTTTCTCCTCGAACCAAGAGCGGATTGCGATAATTTCTTTACCGCTTTCTGAAGCGGCCGCTTTTTTCTACACCTTCAGGCCGATCGACCGCATTAACTCCAGCCCATTGCTCTTCGTGACCACGCCGTCCCGTAATGTGAAATCGAACTTCATCCGGCCATTCTCGATTTCGTCCTGAAAATGCACGTTCTTCAGAGTCCCTTCCGCGAGGCCGCCGATGTCTGTGAGAGCCAAGTCATGCGTGCTGATCAGGCCAATTGCTCCCAACTCGACAAACGCTCGCACAATGCCTTCGGCTCCCATTCTTCGGTCGTGGGAATTCGTGCCCTGCAATAGTTCATCCAGCAGAAACAGCAAGGCTGGCTGATGGCCCGCCAGCTCATAAATTTGCCGCAACCGCTGGATCTCCGCATAGAATCGCGAGTTCCCTTCATGCAGCGAGTCGTTGACTCGAATGCTCGCGCCCACTTGCAGCGGAGTGAGTTGCAAACGCCGCGCACGTACCGGCGCTCCGGCCATGGCAAGTACCGTATTGATTCCAACGGCCCGCAGTAACGTGCTTTTGCCCGACATGTTTGAGCCGCTGACCAGCAGCACTCTGGTCTTGCCGCAAATGCGAACGCTATTTCGAACGCACCCGGCAGCCGGAATTAACGGATGACCAAGGTCTTCGCCCACAAACGATGCCGCAACATCCGCCTGGGAGTCGACGAGCTCGGGGAACGGATCGTCCGGGTGCTCATAACTGTATGTCGCAAGGGAAAGAAGCGCCTCAATCTCACCCGTCACATCGAGCCATGAGCCCACTGCTTCGCCGTGCGCACGCCTCCAAGCTTCCGCTGCAAAAGCAATCTGGACGGAATACATCAGCGGCGCGTCGATAAGACGAAGGAACGGGTTGCGCCGCGACTCGACGAATTGAAGGATCGTTCTCAGCCGGGCAATCGCGTGCGATCCCGCAAGATCGTGCGAGGCAAGCTGCCGTTTCAAAATCTGTAGCCGGGGCGCGGCAAATTCTTCGCGCTCCAGTCGCGCCAACAGAGCGGAGAGCAAATCCAGATTCGCAAACACGTGTTCCGCGGAATGAAAGATTTCCGTGAGTTGTTTCTTGAACGATCGAGTGATGAGCACTTCGATGATGACCATCCCAATGAAGGGTGTCGCGAATCCCCAAACGGCCCACACAACCGCAAATCCCACGGCAAGAACAGCCAGCGCCGGTGCGAGCCATCGCATCCAGCGCCGGTTTAGCTGGTTCGGTGCTCCCGCCCACTTCTTTAATGCCTCCGGATGCACGCCGACCTTGGCGTCTTCGCCGAGCACTGCTGACTCTTCGCGAAAGTCCAACCGCTCACGCAGTTCAGAAATAGCCGCGTGACGCTCGAGAATCTCCTCGGTTCCCGAAGGCGCAAGCAGCCACTGTGCCAACGCATCTTCGCCCATTCGAGTGCGGGCCGTGGATAAAAGCTCAAACAAATTTCCCCTGTGGAACAGATCCAAATCCGCCACATAAACATGGTGAGGAACATCAAAACGCTCTCCGCCCTGTCCAGTTCCCTCCCAGCGGTCTTCCATGCGCGCCAGGCCGCGGCGATAAACCACCGCCGCCCGCTCTGCCTGCGCTCGCCCACGCAACACTCGCGAGTGATACAGGCCCACGGCAACGAATCCCGCCGCAGGCACAAACAACCACCACGGCGAGAATGCGTGCCGCGCCATCGATCCCCATCCCATAACGGCGATTGCCACGGCCAGCAGCAACCGGGCGTTCCCCGCGCGGACATGCAGTTTTTCAAAGGCAACCACTCGGGCTTCGCGATCATTTAAACGGCGGGTGTATTCCNCGGATGGAGAAGCGGTCATGTGGGATTAAGCTTATCTGATCCAGATTATCCGAATTACGAACAAGTATGGATTCCGCAATCGCAACTCGAAGTGCCTTGCTATACTCACAAATCGTACTCCCACGTCATGCTCAACAAGACTCTTGAACAGGGACGCGCACTCACCGACGCCGCCCTCGACCGACTGATCCCGCCGGAGACGCAGTACCCAGTCTCCATCCACAAAGCCATGCGCCACAGCGTATTCGCCGGAGGCAAGCGCCTGCGACCTATCCTCTGCATGGAAGCGGGACGCGTGGTTGCGGAATCGCTTCCCGCCGGCATCGAAGAGTTAGGCGCCGCGCTGGAAATGCTGCACACCTATTCTCTGATTCACGACGACCTTCCCGCGCTCGATAATGACGATCTACGCCGCGGACGCCCCACGTGCCATAAAGTATTCGGCGACGCCATTGCGATCCTGGCCGGCGATGCGTTGCAAACTCAGGCCTATGAGGTTTTGGCTCGGATGAAGTGTCCGGCGGAGGCGCGCGTAAAAATTGTGGAAGAAATTGCACACGGCACGGGAACTGTCGAAGGCATGATTGGCGGCCAAGTCGTCGATCTTGAAGCGGAACGCAGCAGGCCCGATGCGGCCACGCTGGAATACATTCATCGGGCCAAGACCGCCGCGCTAATCACGGCGAGTCTGGTCAGCGGAGGATTGTACGCCGGAGCGAACGATTGCGCGGTTGAAAAGTTGCGCATGTTTGGCCGATCCGTCGGATTGGCGTTCCAGATTGTAGATGACGTGCTCGACGTAACTCAGACTTCGGAGCAACTTGGCAAGACCGCCGGAAAAGACACCGCCGCGGAGAAGGCGACCTATCCCGCTCTCTTTGGAGTTGAGCAATCCGAGCGCAAGGCGGATGAGTTGGTGAAGGCCGCATTTGCCGAGTTGGAGAGCTTCGGCGAGCGGGCAGAAACACTGCGGGAATTAGCTCGATTCCTGGTCGAACGAAAAAAGTAGAGTTATTTCGCAACCTGAGAAAATCCACAGGATTACCATGTAGATAAGGCGTTGATCGACAACGTGCATCCGCCTGCGTCCCTGTGATAAAAGTAATTACGGCGATGGAGTTCGCCATAACCGCCTGACGTTCTCTGTCAGTTGCTTCGGGCTGATAACTCCTACAAAATCTTACGCTCGTTTTGTAGGGAGAACTCCGTCGTGAAGAATTTCCTCGTTATATCTGTGGCCGCCATCGTGGGGGCCAATCTGCGTTATCTTCTTAGCCGTCTTGCCGCCCGCGAATTTGGGCCGGTCTTTCCTTACGGAACGCTGGGCATCAATATCGTCGGCAGCTTCATCGTAGGCTTCTTCGTCATCTGGACCAGCGAACGCGTGCTGATCGATCCGCGATGGCGGCTACTGGTGGTGGTCGGTTTTTGCGGATCGTTTACCACATTCTCTAGTTATGCCTTCGAGAGCATAGCGTTCTTCGAGCAGGGCCAGTGGGGATTGATGCTCGCCAACATCTTGGGCAACAATCTCCTGTGCGTGGGCGCAGCGCTCGCTGGGATAGCGCTGGCGCGTGCGCTGTAGAGGCAGTCTGGAATTGGGAAAACACTGAACGTAGTCTTTCAGGCCATAATCTTTCAAACCATAATCTTTCAGAGTAGGAGCGCATTTTTCAAATACAATGCCCAATGCCGTGGCAGTCCAAGTCACCATCTATCTGAACGAAGCCGACCAGTGGCATCACCGGCCGCTGCACATGGAGATTCTCAACTACCTGCGCAAAGAGAATGTCTACGCCGCGACCGCGATTCACGCCGTGGCGGGATTCCTGGGACGCCATCGCGTAGAGACCGCGCATTTAGTCGAAGCCGGAGGCAAGCTGCCCGCGATTATCGTCTTTGTGGATACGGACGAGCATGTGACGCGTGTTCTGCCCACGCTGAAAGAGATGGCGGCGAATCGGCTCATCGTGCGGGAAAACGTGGTAATCGAACAAGGAAATCTGGACTGACATGTCTTCCCCTGCCGCGAATCCGAGTCTGGACATTCTCGCTATCGCCGCCCACCGCGACGATGTGGAGCAAACCTGCGGCGGGACGCTGCTGAAGGCGGCGCGGCGCGGGCAGAGCACCGGGATTCTCGATCTCACGCAAGGCGAACTCGGCACCCGTGGAACGGCCGAAGACCGGGCGCGCGAAGCCGACGATGCAGCGAAAATTCTGGGCGTGATCTGGCGGCGCGTTCTCGATATTCCGGATGGGCGCGTGGAAAACACCTGGGAGAACCGGCTGAAGGTCGCGAGCGTAATTCGCGAAACGCGTCCGCGCGTGGTGATTCTGCCTTACTGGAAGGGACGGCATCCTGATCATTACACTTGCTCGGTGCTGGGATATGAAGCTTGCTTTCTCGCGGGTCTGGCAAAGATTGCTCTCAGCTCTCAGCAGTCAGCTGTCAGCCCGGAAACCTCAATCCTCAGCCCGCACCGGCCGTTTAAGATCGTTTACGCCACGCTTTATTATGACGTGCGGCCGACGTTCGTCGTCGATATCAGTGATGAGTTCGAAGGAAAGTTTGCTTCCATCATGGCTTACAAATCGCAGTTTAGCGATCAGGAGGCGGGCAAAGACCTGTTCCCTGCCCATGACGAGATTCGCACACGGATTGACACCATGGCTCGCTTTTACGGGATGCTCGGAGGAGTGACTTATGCGGAGCCGTTCCTACAAAAAGAAATTGGGCTGGTCGACGATCTGCTCGCCATTCCTGTAAAGTCCATCTAAGGCACTACAACGAAACGCATAGAGGAGAAAGTCGAATGTCACGCACATCCCTGTTCCAAATGGCAACACTCCGGCTGGCGATTTCAATCGCCGCTCTGACCTTCACCGCATCAACCGCGGCGCAGACGACTACGTGGCAGATTGATCCCGCACATTCTTCAGCGCAGTTCTCGGTGAAGCATTTGGGCGTTTCAACGGTGCGCGGCGCATTCACCAAAGTCAGCGGCAGTGCGAAGTTCGATCCTGCCGACCCATCCAAGGTTTCACTGGAGGCCACCATCGATGCCACTTCTGTCGACACGCGCGTCGATATGCGCGACAAAGATTTGCGCAGCCCGAATTTTCTCGACGTGCAAAAGTTCCCAAGGATTACCTTTCGCTCAAAACATGCGGAATCCGCGGGCGAAGGAAAGCTGAGAATCACCGGCGACCTAACGATCAAAAGCACGACGAAAGAAGTGGTGCTTGATGTAGATGGACCAACTGCGGCGATCAAAGATCCGTGGGGCAATCAGCGGGTCGGAGCGTCTGCTACCACCAAGATTAACCGCAACGATTTTGGAGTGAGCGCTGACGCAGGCATGATCGGAGATGACTTGACCATCACTATCGATGCGGAACTGATTCAGCCGCACGCGAAGTAGACTGGCGTGAGATCCCGCAGGCTCTCAGAGCCTGCGGGGAACTTTCTTTTGTTTTAGAAAATGTGGCTGAACAGCCAGAACAAACACCCAGACAGGAGCATGGCAACGGGCAGCGTGAGCACCCACGCCAGGGCCAGGTTGCGCACCGTGCTCATCTGAATTCCTGAGCCGTTGGCGACCATCGTGCCTGCGATGCCGGATGACAACACGTGCGTCGTACTGACCGGCAAGCCAAAGCCGTCCGCGGCGCCGATCGTCGCCATCGCAGTGATTTCCGCTGCCGCGCCTTGCGCGTAGGTGAGATGTTCCTTGCCGATCTTTTCTCCCACGGTCACCACGATGCGCTTCCAGCCCACCATAGTGCCCAATCCCAAAGCCATCGCCACCGCGACTTTCACCCAGGTCGGAATAAAGCGGGTCTGGTGATCGATGTGACTCTTGTAGTTTGCGAGAATGGCGTTGTCGGCGGCAGAAATTTCGGGCTTGCCGCTTTTCTTCATGAGCCGCAGAGCTTCGCTGACCAGATACATGTCGTTGCGGAAGTTGCGCACGCGTTCGTTGGGAATATTCTTTAATTCTTTGTACAGGCTGGTTTCGTTGGCAATGTCGTTGATGACCGTCCGCAAGGCCAGCATGGTGTTGGGAGTGAACTGGCGGCTGCGTACATATTCGGTGACTTCATCGTGAGGATCGCCAATCACGGCGTTAGGGCTGACGTAGTGGTCGAGGGTGTTGGCCGCTTCGTGCGAGACAGCGATAAAATCCTGCGATTCCTGAAAAGTGACGGCGTGGTTCAAAGCATAGGCGGTCGGGACGGTTCCGATCAGGATGAGCATGATAAGACCCATGCCCTTCTGTCCATCGTTGGAGCCGTGGAAAAAGCTGACGCCGGTGCAGGTGAGAATCAACAGGCAGCGAATGTAAAGCGGCGGTGGCTCAGAGCCTTCGGGCGCGCGATATAGTTTCTCATCTTTGATGAGCGCCTTTGCCGCCAGCAAAAGCAGCATCGCGACCGTGAAACCGACGATCGGCGAAAGCACCAGCGACTTCCCAATGTTCGCGGCTTGCCCCCAATCGACGCCCGAAGTAGCGGTCTTTACCGCCATAAACTGGTTCGCCAAGCCGACTCCGATTACTGAACCGATGAGCGTGTGCGAACTGGAGGCGGGCAACCCGAACCACCACGTTCCGAGGTTCCACAAAATGGCGGCAACCAGCAGAGCAAACACCATGGCAAAGCCGGACTTGTTGCCCACTTGCAGAATCAGTTCAACGGGAAGCAGAGAGATAATTCCGAAAGCAACCAGTCCGGACGAAGTGAGCACACCGAGAAAATTCCAGAAACCCGACCAGGCCACTGCAACGTGCGGCTCCAGCGAATGGGTGTAGATCACAGTTGCCACGGCGTTGGCAGTGTCGTGAAATCCGTTGACGAACTCGAATCCAAGCGCCACCAAAAGTGCGAGGCCGAGAAGCACGAAAGGCATCACTGAACCAGGGTGGACGTTCGACAAATCGCCGATCAGGTGCGATCCCGCATAAATGACCCCGACCACCAGAATGGCTCCGAAAACAAGCATCCCGATTGTGCCGGGCGAGCGAGACATTTTTGCATCGAGAGCGGTCGAAGTAGCAGCCATAGTGATCCTTGGGGTAATTCTTATGGGATTTGGAAGCGCCGTGAAGGGGGGACTATAGCGGAAGAATGTTACAGGCTGATTAAAAATCGCAATTCTAATGAAGGCGGTACGAANCGCAAATTGCGGGGCTCGCGTCCAATTTCTTAATCTCTTAGCCTAGTTCTTTATAGCAACNGCCAGCCCGTCGCGAATCGGTAGGATCGTNGTAAAGAAATCCGGCGAGTTGAACAGCAGGCGGTTGAATTCCAGGATGGCCTTTGTTTTGCCATCGGGATTTTTCTCCGCCACGCGNCCGCTCCAAAGAACGTTATCGGTGATGAANAAGCCGCCTTTTCGGAGGCGCGGTGAGACGAGGCGCAGCACGCGGGGATAGTCCTCCTTGTCCACGTCGTTGAAGATGACGTCGTATTCCCGTTTCTGCTCGGAAAGAAATTCCAGGGCGTCGCCCGTGTGGATATTGATTTGCTTCGCGACTTTGGCACGCTCGAAGTATCCGCGAGCGCGCTCGGCATTTTTCGAGTCGCCATCGGTATAAACGACGTGGCCTTTTTCGCCCACGGCACGCGCCCACCAGATCGTCGAATAGCCGATGGCCGAACCCAGTTCGCAAACGGACTTCGCGTTAATGAGCATCGCTAGCTGTTGCAGCACGCGCGCTACCGCTGGCCCAACGATCGGGACTTGGTGCTTGGCGGCGTAGTCTTCCATCTCCGCGAGAACTTCGTCGCGCTTGGGAAGCATGGAATAGAGATAATCATCGACAGCGCTGCGGGTGATGCCGTCGTCGTGACGCCAGCTTGGCTTTTCGGCTTTCTTATTTGGCAATCGGACCTCAAATCTTTTTGAATATTGTTTTTCTTATGCGGCCTCGTGGCGCGCCAATGTCTCTCCGGGAGTCATTTCTACAATCTCGATGCCCGGTACCAGTTTGTGCAACGCGTTCGGAGTTCCTATCAGCGCCGGAAACGTTCCGAAGTGCATAGGAATTACATACTTCGGCTTCAACAGATTACACGCGTACGCCGCCTCGCGCGGGCCCATGGTGTAATGATCGCCGATAGGGAGCATGGCAATCTCGGGCGCGTAAAGTTCCCGGATGATAATCATATCGCCGAAGACATTCGTATCGCCGGCGTGATAAATCTTCAACCCGTTTGCAAATTCAATCACGTAGCCACAGGCTTCGCCGCCATATATCAGTTCGTCGCCATCCTGAATGCCGCAGGAATGGTCGGCGTGAACCATGGTTACTTTAATATCATCGACAGTTTGCGTGCCGCCCTTGTTCATGCCGAGAACATGTTTGACACCTTTTTTCTCCAGCCAACCGCACATCTCCGGAATGCCGACAACTTTGGGATTGTGCTTCTTGGCAAGGGTCACCGCGTCGCCGATGTGATCTCCATGACCATGAGTGATGAGCATGACGTCAACTTTCTTCACGGTCTTGTGCGACTCTGGGCACATCGGATTTCCCATAAACCAGGGATCGATAATGATGACTTTGCCGCCGGGGGTCTCGATCTGGAAAGTGGCGTGGCCCAGCCAGGTGAGCTTTACTCCGTTAAGATTCATGATTGCATTGGTCTCCTGTGGGAGCATTCAGCAGTCAGCAAGTAGCAGTCAGCCCTTGAACTTTAGAATTATCTGCGGCTCAAGGCTCAGCGGTCGCATAGCTGAGTGCTGAGCGCTAATTGATGAGTGCTTCTCTTTCCCAGTTTATACGAAACGTTTAAGATGGAGCGCCATGACAGAACTCAAGGTGTTGATTTCGCGGGACGAGATTACGAAACGAGTGAAGGAACTCGGTGCCGAGATCACAAAAGACTTTGCCGGGCAGTCGGTGATCTTTGTTGGCGTGCTTAAGGGAGCCGCGATTTTTCTGGCCGACTTGGCACGGCAGGTCGATCTGGACTCCACATTCGATTTCATCGGCGTGTCGAGTTATGGCAACCGTCCCAGCCCGGATGCCGAGTTGCTGAGCGGGTGGGACTCAACGGGCGAAGTGAAGCTCACCAAAGACATCGATCAGTCTATGCGCGACAAAAATGTGATTGTGGTGGAAGACATTTTGGACACGGGGCTGACGATGACTTATCTGAAGAAGATGCTGATGACTCGCCAGCCTCGTGCACTGAAAATCGCCGCGCTTCTGGATAAGCCATCTCGGCGCAAGCTGGCGTTGGAAGGCGACTACGTGGGATTCAAGATTCCCGATGAATTTGTGGTGGGCTACGGGCTTGACTATGCCGAACGCTACCGCAACCTGCCTGATGTTTGCATCGTGCCGCGGCAATAGAAAGTCAGTCTTTGAGTGCGCCGTGTGCTTCCGACACGGCTGCTATCATAAAAGAAATGGGTTCTGTTCTCTCCAAACCGCATTTGCAGGTTGAGCCGCTGCTACTCGAAGTAGCTGACGTACTGGCTACTTCCCTGGACCTGGACACCACTCTGCGCCGGGTAGCGGAGGTGGTGCGCAAAGTTATTGATTATGAGATTTTTGCCATCCTCTTATTAAACGAAAAGACGCAGGATTTACGCTTCCGTTTTCATATTGGGTATCCCCCGGAGCTGGCCGAACGCGGACGCGTGAAGGTGGGTGAGGGAGTAGTCGGACAAGCGGCGCAAATGCGGCACGCCATTCTGGTCGATGACGTAACCAAAGATCCACGCTACATTGCGGCGGTGCCCAGCGTGCGCTCGGAACTGGCCGTGCCGCTAATTACCAAGAACCGCGTGATTGGCGTGATCGACCTCGAGGCACGCGAGCCGGGATATTTTATCGAGGAGCACAGCCGACTGTTGACGCTGATTGCCTCGCGAATGGCTGCGGGGATTGAGAATGCGCAACTTTATACGCGCATTACCCGGCAGGCGCGAATCCTGGTATTGCTGAACGAGATTGCGCGGGAAGTCACATCGATTTTGAATCTCGATGAATTGCTGGGCCGGATCGCGGAACTTTTACGGCGGCTCATCGACTATCAGATGTTTAGTATTCTTCTGCTGGATCCTTTGGGAGAGAATTTGCAGCACCGTTTTTCATTACGCTTCAACGAGAATATCCATTTAAAGCACGAAATTCCGCTGGGCACAGGCTTGGTTGGATTTGCGGCGCAGACCAAGCAGGCGGTGCTGGTTCCCGATGTGGCAAAAGATCCACGTTATTTAAATACCAACCCAGAGACGCGATCGGAACTGGCTGTGCCGTTGGTTTATAAAGACAAAGTGATCGGGGTGCTCGACCTGGAGCACACGCGGCGCGGATTTTTTACCGAAGAACACCAACGCACGATTACTACGCTGGCGGCGCAGGTGGCGATTGCCATTGAGAATGCGCGGCTGTATGAGGAGGTTGCGCGGCAGGAGCGGCGGCTGGAACGAGATCTCTCACTGGCGCGCGAGTTGCAGAGCCGGCTGCTGCCCCAAACTCGGCCCAAACTCGGGCACCTCGATGTGGCCGCGAAGTTCGTGCCTGCCCGGGCGATTGGCGGGGATTTGTATGACTTCATTCCGTATTCGTTGTCGCGGCTGGGAATTGTGATTGGCGATGTGAGCGGCAAAGGCGCTCCTGCCGCGATTTACGCCGCATTGGTCAGCGGCATCCTGCGCTCTCATGCGCCGATTGAGCCGGGCCCGGCCGAGATGCTTTCTGCCGTAAATCTTTCTTTGGCCGAGCGGCCGATTGAGGCGCAATTCGTGTCGTTGATTTACGCAGTGTGGGACGACCAACATCGGATCCTCACCGTCGCCAACTCGGGGCTGCCACGACCCATTCACGTACATGGCGGCAAGAATGAAATTGTGGAAGCTACGGGCTTGCCTCTGGGCTTGTTCGATGAAGCAGATTACGACGAGTTCAAGTTCCGCATGAAGCCGGGAGATATGTTTGTTTTCTTCAGTGACGGCATCCTCGACGCGCGCAATCGCGAGGGGCATTTGTTTGGCAGAGGACGCGTGGAAAAGATTGTCGGCGATTGTGCAAAGAAATCGGCTGATTGTGTCGTCGATTCCCTATTCAACGCTGTAGCCGAATTTTCGGCTGGCGTTGAAGCTTTCGACGATCAGACCGTGGTTGCCATTCGAGTGCGGACGGGGACGGCGCCCGCGCGAAAATGAGCCGAAGAAGCAAGGAGTCAAAAGGCGGGCGTCCACCGGGATTCGAGTACCTGCGCTCGCGCGATATGCGGGGTTTTGTTCTGCACTGCGAGCAAGTGCCGTTGCCAAAACTCGCAGAGCAATACGGCACACCTCTTTACGTCTATTCCGCAAACACGATCCGCGAACGCTATGCGACATTTGATCGAGCGTTTCGCGCGATTCCCCACACAATCTGTTACTCCGTGAAGGCAAACTCGAATCTCGGCATTCTGCGGCTGCTGGCGAAGGCGGGATGCGGTTTTGACGTGGTTTCTGGCGGAGAACTGGAGCGCGTGCTGCTAGCCGATCGCAAAGCCGCGGGCAAAGTTGTTTTTTCGGGTGTAGGAAAAACCGCGGCGGAGATGAAGGCCGCGCTGAAGGCAGGGATTCTGCTGTTCAACGTCGAAAGCGAATCGGAAATGTCGCTGCTGGCGGAGTGCGCGGTACGATTGCGTAAGACGGCTCCCATGGCGCTCCGCGTCAATCCCGACGTGGCGGCGGAAACACACCCTTATATTTCAACGGGGCTGCACAAACATAAATTCGGCGTGCCGATTGGCGAAGCACGATCGCTTTATGCCAAGGCGAAAACGCTGCCTCAACTTAAAGTGAGCGGGGTGAGCGCGCATATCGGATCTCAGATCACAGATGTTGCGCCCTTTTCTGAGGCTATGTCGCGCCTGGCTGACTTGGTTCGGGACCTACGAAGTCAGGGACATCGCATCACGCATGTCGATGCAGGCGGTGGACTGGGCATCGACTACAAGCAATCCGGTAGCGTTAAGTTTGCCGCTGTCGTGACAAAGTATGCGAAGGCTCTTATCGGTCCGCTCCGAAGTTTAAATATTCATCTGCTGCTGGAGCCGGGACGAGCCATCGTGGGCCCCGCTGGCGTCTTGATTACGCGGGTGCAATACCGGAAAACGAATAACAGCAAGCTTTTCTTGGTGACGGATGCCGCAATGAACGATCTGATCCGTCCGGCGCTTTATGGCGCACATCACGAAATCGCGGCAGTGGTAAAGCCGAGCGCCGCAGTCCCTAAACCGGAAACGGTGGATGTGGTCGGTCCGATATGTGAGACGGGAGACTTTTTTGCCCGCGACCGTGAACTGCCGCGTATCGAAGAAGGCAACTTACTGGCTATTCTCGATGTGGGAGCCTACGGCATGGTGCTGGCTTCCAACTACAATACGCGCTCACGTCCAGCGGAGGTCTTGGTTGAGAGGAAAACTGCGAAGGTAATCCGGCGGCGCGAGACGGTATGGGGCCTGCTTCGAACCGAGATCTAGCGCGCGAAGGCGGTCCGAGCAGCCGGACGGCGAATCGGCATCGCGACCGTAGTCGATTCGAGTTACAATTCGTGCGCTATGCGCCGCTTATATTCTTGCGTACTTTCTTTCGGCGTGCTGATATGTGCTGGTTTGGCCCTCGGCGCGCCCACCAAACATCATCACGCATCGTCAAACGGTCAGCCGGGCAACTTCAATTACTACCTGCTTTCCGTGTCCTGCCGAACTACTGCGCCGACCATCCCTCTGACCATTCCAGCGAGTGCCGCGCCGGTGCTGGCAAGGGCTTCGTGTTGCATGGATTATGGCCACAAGCCGATACCGAACCTTATCTTGTGAACTGCGGAACCGCATCCCCGGTGAGTTCCGACATTGTGAACCACATGCTCAACTACATGCCCAGCGCATCACTGATCCAGCATGAGTGGCAGACGCACGGCACTTGCAGCGGCCTTTCCGCGCAGGATTATTTCGACAAAGTGCTGCAAGCGTTCGGTAACCTGCAAATGCCACGGGCGTATCAACAAATAAACGCGCAACAAGAGCCCGCAGTGCAGGATTTGGAGCAGGCGTTCACCTCGGCGAATAGCGCGCCTGCCGGCGCTTTTCGGGTTTCGTGTCACAGCGGCGAACTAGTGAATCTTGAGGCGTGCTTGACCAAGGATTTGAAATATCAAAGTTGTGGCAACAGTGTAAGAGAATGCCCAAGTAATCAGGTTCTTATGCGGCCCGTAAAGTAAGCATCCGGCAACCGGGCGGTGCGCCTTCAGCTTTGCCCCCACTTGAGTTTGCTGCGCAGTACCTGGAAGAAATCGCTGCCGGTACGGAACAGGCTGACTTTATGCAGAGAGAGATGGCAACGGACGCGGTCGCCATCGCGCAAGTCAAGGCCGGGCTGTCCGTCAAGGCTGAGGTAGGCCACCTCCTCATCGCTATGCAGAACGATTTCAACGGCCGCGGAATCGGGGACAACCAGGGGACGATGAGTCAGAGAGTGCGGCGCGACTGGAGTAATTACGAACGCCTTCACGTTGGGCGTGAGCACGGGTCCGCCGGCGGAAAGGGAGTAGGCTGTCGAACCTGTGGGGGTGGCCACGATCATGCCGTCGGCGCGATAGCTGGAAACAAAAGCGCCGTCTACGAACAGGTCGTAGTGATTAAGGCGGGCGAGGGCGGTCTTGTTGACCACAGCATCGTTGAAAANCAGATAGGTGCCGCGAATTTCATCTCCGCGCAGCAAGTCGCATTGCATTAGCGTGCGCTGCTCCACCGCGGCGCGGCCTTCAGAGATGGCGTCCAGCATCGGGTAGAGAAAGGCCAAGGGAACCTCGGTGAGGAAGCCGAGCGATCCCAGATTGACTCCGAGCAGGGGAACGTCGATGGCCGCTGTGGCGCGCGCGGCAGACAACAGCGTGCCGTCGCCGCCAAGAACAACGACCAGATCAAGCGCACGGGAAGATAATTGTGCGCGTGGAACAACTTCCAATCCATCGGTGTGCCGTGCGGTTTCCTGATCGACGATAACGCGATAGCCGTGACCGATAAGCCAGTCGATGACGCCGGATACGACTTTTGCAACTTCAGGACGCGCCGGCCGCGAGATGATCGCGGCAACTTTTTCGCGCGGTGCCAGTTCTGTAGGCGAGTTTTCCGAGGACTGAGGAATCTCCATGGTGATTGCGACGTGAAAGACCGATTGTACCGAATTCAGCGCTAAAAGCTCGAATCGGCCGCAATACACGCGAGAACTGAATTTCCTATTTGAAAACTCCATGAAGCAGGAATTCGCGATTGCCCTCCGCGCCAAGAATTGGAGACTCGATGACGTCGATGCTCTCGAATCCCAGACTCAATACAGTCTGCCGCACTTTTTCAACCGCTGCCGCATGCGCGGCGGGATCGCGAACAATTCCGCCTTTGCCGATATGCTGCCTTCCGGCTTCAAATTGAGGCTTCACCAGAATGACGATCTGACGGCCGCCCGCATCCGTGCGCTCGGGAAAGGCAGCGTGAACAATCGCCGGAAGAACCAAAGTGGCCGAGATAAACGAAACATCCATGGCGATGAAGTCAATCGACTCCGCAAGTATGTCTCGCGTCAGGTAGCGGGCGTTAGTTTTTTCCAGCAGGCGCACGCGAGGATCTTGCCGCAATTTGAAGTTGATCTGACCGTAACCGGTGTCAATGGCGATCACTCGCGCGGCTCCGCGCTGAAGCAGACAATCGGTGAATCCCCCGGTGGATGCGCCCACGTCGACACAGATTCTAGCTCGCACATCGATGCGCCAGTGATCCAGCGCGCGTTCCAGTTTCAGCCCGCCGCGGCTTACATACTTGAGATCTTCGTCAAGCAGTCGAATTGCCGCGCTCGCCTCCACCTGCGCTCCAGCCTTGTCGATTCGCTGCTCGTCAACCAGCACTTTACCCGCGAGAATCAAAGCTTGCGCGCGTTCGCGCGAGGCGGCCAAGCCCTGTTCCACCAGGAATTTGTCGAGCCGGGACTTCATGCGGACACTCGCTCCGATCTTTCCCGATCAGCGGCTGGTTGCACGTCAACCTTCAAACTCTCGGTCAATTGCCTTACCACTGAAGTGCCAGCACTCGCTGCGGTGCAAAGAGCTAAAGCAACTCTTGCAGAACCACTTACGAAGATACCCCCGTGCTTTTCCACAGGATTTTGCACCGAGATGTTGAAAACTTTCACGTACGGATGGCAAGGAAAATCGTTTTGCAAATGAAAGGCCGCCCGATTAGGGGGCGGCCAAGAGCATTTAGCGCACCGTTCGCAGAGTAAATCTCGCGCGATAGATCGGGTGCAACTACCCTGCGACTTCTTCCAACAACTTCTGATCGATATCAAAATTGGAGTGAACGTTCTGGACGTCGTCTTGTTCTTCGAGCGCTTCCATCAAGCGGATCATGGTACTGGCCGCAGAACCTTCCAGCTTGATGTAGTTCTGCGGGATCATCGCAACACTGGACGAAGCCGGTTCGATACCAGCTTTCTTCACCGCTTCGAGGACGGATTCATAGGCGGAAGGCTCGGTGAGAATCTCCCAATTCTCGCCGTCATCGTGGAGGTCTTCTCCGCCGGATTCGAGAACGATGTTCATCAGATCATCTTCTTTGGCCGCGCTTTTGGGAATGACGATGTCGCCCTTCTTGTGGAACATCCAGGAGACGGCGCCTGCCTCGGCCATATTGCCGCCGTTCTTGCCAAAGGCATGACGAATCTCACTGACCGTACGGTTGCGGTTGTCGGTGTTGATGTCGAGCAGGACCGCGACGCCGCCGGGGCCGTAGCCCTCCAGCGAAAACTCTTCATAGGTGGCGCCGGGAAGCTCGCCGGTGCCGCGCTGAATCGCGCGCTTGATGTTATCGGCGGGCATGTTCTCCGCTTTGGCGGCAACGATGGCGCCGCGCAGGCGCGGGTTGGTATCAGGATCGCCGCCGCCATTCTTCGCGGCAATGCTGATTTCCTTAATGAGACGGGTAAATATCTTGCCGCGCTTGGCGTCGAGCGCGCCCTTTTTGTGCTTGATTGTGGCCCATTTTGAGTGGCCAGACATGGCTAGACCTCGTATCTGTCGATCTTAAATGACATTGATCTTGATGGCACAGGATTCGCCCGTAGAGAAGATCACAAGATTGCCTCGCTAAACCTCAGGCGAAGCAGAATTATAGCACGGGCCTGAGCAAAAATCCGCCGCTCCCTCACCATAGGTTTGAATAATTACGAATGCCATATTGACTGCGAGGCAGTGCCCGCCTACCATTCCAGCGGGGCGGGCGGCCTGCATTATGACCGGGCAACGGGTGGGGCATTACCAAATAATCGAGAAAATCGGCGCCGGCGCCATGGGCGAGGTTTTCCGCGCCCGCGATGAACGGTTGCAGCGCGATATAGCCGTCAAACTCATCCGGCCCAGTTCCAGCGGTAATGCGGATCACATCCGCCGCTTCGAACAGGAAGCCCGCGCCGCAGCTGCTCTCAATCATCCCAACATCGTCGCAATTTATGACGTTGGCTTCGACCGAGGCCTACACTACATCGTATCGGAACTACTCGAGGGGCAAACGCTGCGCCAGCGGTTGCAAGAGGGACCGCTGACGCTTCGGCAGACCACCGATTACTCTTTCCAGATTGTCCAAGGCCTCATCGCTGCCCACGAACGGCGGATTGTGCATCGCGACCTGAAGCCGGAAAATCTTTTTATCACCCGCGAGGGCCGGGTCAAGATTCTCGATTTCGGCGTGGCTAAGTTGCAGCCGCAAGCCGGAGACGCGGCGGGCACCGAGGCTGTCCAGAGCATGACCACCGTCACCAAGTCTGGCGCGGTGATCGGCACGGTCGCCTACATGTCGCCCGAGCAGTTGCGCGGCAAGGCGGTCGACAATCGCAGCGACATCTTCAGCGTCGGAGCGATTCTGTATGAAATGCTGACGAGCCGCCGCGCATTTTCGGGCGAGACCGAAGTCGATACCATGACCGCCGTGCTGCGCGAGGAACCGCGGGCCATCGATCTGGAAACGGCTAATATCCCTCCGGCATTTCAGGAAATTACCCGGCATTGCTTGGAAAAGGAACCGGAGAATCGTTTTCAATCGACCCGCGATCTGGCATTTGCGCTGGAAACGATTTCGCTGCCCGACAGCAAGAATATCCGCTACGCCAGAACGACGACGCGGGCAAAGAGAGGTCTTCCGTGGGCTATAGCGGGAGTACTGCTCGCAGCGGGCTTATTTCTGATCGGCACTCTACTGCGGCCCAAGGCGCCCCCGATCACCTATCGCCAGCTTACCTTCGAGCAGGGGACGGTTTATTCCGCACACTTTGCCCGCGACGGCCAGGAAATTATTTACGGCGCGGCGTGGAACGGTAAGCCGCAGCAACTGTTCTCGACCGTGGGCAATTCCCTGCTTCCTCAGCCGTTGCAAATTACCGGCGCCGATTTGCTGGCCATCTCCCCGACCAACGAGTTGGCCATAGCCACCCATGGCAGTCATAGCGCACATCTGGATGTGGAGGATGGCACGCTGGCCGAAGTACCGATGGCTGCGGCATCGCCTCGAGAAATCTTGCAGGACGTAAGCGCCGCCGATTGGGATACAAAAGGACAGTTGGCGGCCGTACATGTGGTCGGAGCACAAAACCGGTTGGAATATCCAATTGGCCATGTTCTCTATCAAACGACCGGAAGAATCACGCATATCTGCATTTCTCCCCGCGGCGACAAGGTCGCGTTTATGAACCATCCAGACCCGTGGGATGATCGCGGGACCGTCAATGTCGTCGATCTCATGGGGAATGTGCGTGCTCTTACGCGAGAGTGGTATTCCGAGGATGGGCTGGCCTGGAGTCCCGACGGCGTAGAAATATGGTTTGCCGCCGGAGAAAAGAGCAATAATCGCAGTCTCCGGGCAGTGAACCTTCAGGGAAGGTTGCGAATGTTGCTCGATATTCCCGGGTCCCTCACGTTGCAAGATGTTATTTCCGATGGACGCGTCCTTGTGACCTTGAATTCTATCCGGCTGGGCATGGACGCAGCCACCTCGGCAGGCCCCGGGGAAGTCGATCTGTCGTGGCATGACTGGAATATTGCGAAAGACATTTCTTCCGACGGGCAATTTGTTCTGTTCGAAGATTCCAGCGAGGTTTCCGGCCCTAACTATGCGGTCGTCATGCGAAATGTGAATGGCGACTTGCCCGTGCGGCTGGGCGAAGGAAGGGCGGGAGGACTCTCGCCCGACGGAAAGTGGGCCATTTCCATTATTCAGGGCCCGCCACTGAAGGTTGTTCTGCTGCCTTTGCAGGCCGGTCAACAGCGTGAGTTGGATATCGGAATTTTGGAAAAAGTTCAAAGTTCGCCGCCGCGCTTTCTGCCCGATGGCCAGCACATAGTATTGAGCGGGAACGAGCCCGGCCACGGAGGTCGCTGTTATGTCCTTGATCTGAACGGCGGCCCACCGCGCCCCGTTACTCCCGAAGGTGTTCTTGGACGCGAAGTCTCTCCTGACGGCAGATATGTCGTCGGCATTGCGGGCGACAAATCGTTCGCCTTGTATCCGATTGAAGGCGNAGGTGCGCCGATTCATATTCCAAATGTCGGTCGCGATCTGGCGCCNCTTCAATGGGCCGAGGACAGTGCCAATATCTATGCTTATCGCATTACTGAAATTCCCGCGAAAGTCTATCGCGTCAAGATTGCTACCGGTGAAGCGACATTGATCAAAGAACTCAACCCATTGTCGCCTGCCGGAGTTTTCCGGATCGCGCCCGTTGTCGTGAGCCGCGACGGGAAACATTTCCTCTACAGCTATAATCAGGCGCTTTCCAACCTATGGCTGGTTTCCGGCTTGCGTTAAGCGACAAACCAAACGCTCTTAATCCATTGACCCCTTAAAATCGACGGGAACGTAGTGGAAGAAGATTGAAGTTGAGGCGAGTCCCTCGCGCAAGGCGCCGCGATAGTGCGGTACACGCGTTCCGCGGTAGAAAAGTCCATCGCCCAATTCCTGATAGATCTCGACCTTTCCCTGGGGTGTGTCCAAACACAGGGGCCAGGGAGTTTCGCGCTCGGGCTCAGGCGAAAAATCCAGGCAAAGGCTGATGCTGAACTCGCATTGTTCGCGGTCGGTATGCTTCGTTAGCTCAGCACCAGCCTGATACGACGCGAAGTAAACATAGGAAGGCTTCACCGGTTCACCGGCGACGGCGCTAACGATCTTTGTCAGTTGGTAGTGGAAAAAACGAGCAACCGGCTCGTTGTGAGCGACCAGGCGTTGCGGGCATTGAGGATCGCGTTTCGGAATTAGCCCTTTGCGGATCAGACAGCGGTAATAACGCCGCAGCGCAGCCACATGAAAGGGATGAATGAGTGCCGGAAACGTCACGTAATTCTGGTCGCGATAAAGACTCCGAGGCTTTTCATTCGACTCAGTAAATTCGCGCAGCGGAGACTCACCTTGACTCAGAATTCCGGAGGCCAAAAAAATCCCGCGATCATGCTGGGACAATCGGCTACACGCGTCGTTGCCAGGCCTCAGATTTCGGACNGCAGATTCCAACCCCGGCCCCAGCCAGAAAGGCAGAAGCGACTCTGTTTCGGCCTGACGTGTCCAGGCGATCATGCCTTGCAGAGCGAAGTTCGAAACCTGGTCCTGTTGCGAAATCAATTCATCGGGCAGTCGATTCGCGGGCAAAATCAGGCAGTCGGGATTCAGAAACAACGGCCCCTCGAGCTTTTGTTGCAACAAGCCCACGGATCCATGCGGAAGCAAATGCAACGGTATTTGATCGAGCCGGCAGTAGTAGCGTTCGGGCGGAAACGCCGCGGCACACGTCTGCCGCGACGTCCCTCCTAACAGGCTGGCGATCCATTCCATCCAGGCTGCGTCTTTTACTTGTGCAGCCATCCGTTTAAGGTGAAGCGGCTATCAGCGAATAACCCGGAAGGGCACTCCACCGGAGTGATTTCGTGCATCGCGCAACACGGGAAAAAAACGATCTGGTTCTGTTGCGGCACAATGGTTTGATAGCCTCCCGTAACGATTTGCCGACCCTCCTTTCGCCGGTAATCGTGGATGCGCAACTCGCCTCCGCTAAACTGGCGCGGCTCCCGATGGAAGAAATAAACAAACGTCAGTTGCCGTGAGGCAGTCGTGGGGTCGCTGTTATCGCTGTGGCCCCTGAAGAAGTCACCATCGTTGCTGGCTGTGATCTGTGCTTCGATGTTGGCAACGAGAAACTCCTCCATATTGAGTGTGCTTAACACAAGCGGCAAGGCCGACTGGATGCGCGCAAGAATCAGATCTTGGTGCTTGCCCAACTCCATGAACACTCGCGAACGGCGATGCTTCTCGCTCACTACTCCTTCCGTCGAATCCTGCGAGACGACCTGGCTCGCGCGGAAGTCAGCTTCATGTTCCAAGGCAAAACGAGAAAGCTCTTGCATTTCCTGGGGCGACAGAAACTCATCGAGGACCACGGATCGGGCAGGCATCACCGCTGGGCGCTCAAGAAGAGCCGTTGCACCGGTTATCGAAGGCTTCATGGCCAACATCCCCGGCGGCCCCGGCGGGATGGGGATATCCTCGGGTTCCGGACGTGGCGAAGGCGCGGGAGGCTTTGGTTTAGGCTGTGGCTGGCCAGGAGTCGAACCTTTCTTGGCTGAAACAGCAGAATCCGGTACGCCTGAAAAACCACTTGAATCTGCCCCGGAACTCTGCAAAATACGCTCGACGATGCTGCCGCCCAGCACCGCAAAGGCCCGCTGAGCCACAGTCTCGCCCACCGCCGAAGCAATGGTCGCGTTCACCGCCGCATGAGTTTCGGGTTCAAGCGATGCGGACCTGGCGTGGTGCAGCAGATTCCTGAGCAGCGCCTGCTCTTGTGCGCTCAGAATCCGTTCGTCTTGCATTAAGGTTTCCGAAAAAGAGTCGAGAATCTGCTTCGGCGTCATAAAGACACTCCTCCTCGCGCGTGCGCGACGAAAAATTTAATTTTGGGCCCTGAACCTGGGGAGGGAAATTTGACAATATACCCAACTCTTGTTTCTTAACAAGAAAAATTTTGCAACATCACGCCAAAATCTTTGCAGTTCATCTACAGGTTGGTTCCCTGCTCCCGATGGCGATTCAGATACCAGCAGGGAGCAAAGTTGTCGTGAGGAAACAGAGCGTTAACGCAAGTCTCACGTTGCGGAGGGTCGTAGAGGAATTGTGTTTTTCCGTTTTTCTTAAGCACTGCGTCAAAATGTTGCACGTTCACGGATCCGTAGGGGCTACGATTAGCGGCTACACGGACGCGGAAGACAACGAAGTCGCCCAGGTAAACCAAACCCGTCAGGCAAATGACGCCGAGCGCCCCGCGGAACAGGAATCGTTTCCATTTCATAGGCTTCCGAGCTATTTCCCAAACGAGTTAACTACTAATCTAGCAAGTCTTCGTAATGATAACGACTCACATGCCTCCGGCGCTTGCGTCCCGCTTGGTGAAAACAAGAACAAAAAAGTCATCCCGCGTTGACATTTGCCTCGTCCGACAGGCAAACTACCGCATCTGGCGGAAAATGCCTCGGGCAAGTGCCTAAGAGCTTCCGGGCGCATTGCGGTGGCTGGGAGTTCCCGGAAGACGACTCTTCCTTCGACTATGTCCATGACCGAGCAACGGGTTTCATACACCCTCGACTCCACCCTGGAGACGGTGGACAGCGCGGAAGAAAAAGCTTCGCGGATCGCGACGGAGTTGGGCTTTGCCGAAGACGAAGTCATGCAGATTTCCATGGCCGTGCGCGAAGGCGCGGTCAACGCTGTGCTGCATGGCAACGCCTACGCGCCGGACAAGAAAGTGACTTTGGCCTTTGAGCGCACGCCGGAAGAATTAATCATCACTATTCGCGACCAGGGCAAAGGGATGGACCTGAGCAAGATTCCCAACCCTCTGGCTCCGGAGAATTTGCTGAAAACGTCCGGGCGCGGAATTTTCCTGATGCGCTCGTTCATGGATACGGTCGAAATTCGTCCGTCTCAAACGGGCACAGAAATCAAATTGATCAAGCGCGTCCACGGACCAACCGAGGGCGGCAAGGAGGCTTCTCAGTGAGCATGAAGATCAGCAGTCGGCAAGTGGACGGGGTCACCATCGTAGACTGCAGTGGACGTATCACCCTGGGCGAGGGCAGCGTGGTGCTGCGCGATACGGTGCGCGACCTGCTCTCCAAGGGCAACAAGAAAATTATCCTGAATCTCGCCGACGTCAACTACATCGATAGCTCGGGCATCGGCGAGTTGGTCAGCGCTTTCACCACCACCAAGAACCAGGGCGGCGAATTGAAACTGCTCAACCTGACCAAGAAAGTTAACGATCTGCTCCAGATCACCAAGCTCTACACGGTGTTCGACGTGAAGGACGATGAAGCGACCGCGGTGAAGTCGTTTAAGTAGCCACCAAGGCCGTCTGGCGGCTGTGCGTTTCTGAGGGCCGGGAATCTTCCGGCCCTTGTTATTTTGATCAGAATAGGTTTCATTCCGGGACGCATTCGCGATTATTTCTCACCGATCACTCCATTTCCGGCTCACTACTCATAGGATCAGGGGATGTTGACGTACTCAGTCGCGATAATGCTGATTGTCCTCTCTGTAATCCCCGCTCTCGCGGTCACGGACTGCTTGCCTGTTGAACAGGCGAGTCATCATATCGGCGAAACCAGGTGCGTGACCGGCAAAGTCCATCGCGTCTCGGTGGGAAGCAAAGGCGTCCACTTCCTCGACTTTTGTGAAGATCAGATGGCCTGCCCGTTCACCGTGGTGGTGTTCCCGCACAGCCTGAAAGATGTTGGCGATGTGCGTCGCCTGGAAGGGCGGAACATAGAGATTCACGGTGCGGTGAAGTCCTACGACGGCCGGGTGGAAATCATTCTCAACCGCATCAGCCAAATCCCCGGGGGCGCCACGATGATCCCCGCCCTGCCCAAGAACTACGATGTCGAAAAGCAGGGCCACTACAGCGCTGGCCGGATGCGTCCCACAAAGAAGCCGACGGTTAGCAAACCTACTCCGGCTAGCACGGCGACATATGGCAACGACGTGGAGGGCGCGGACCCGCCGCAGTAGCGCCCGAAAGTCCCCGGAGTCCGTTGCGCGGAG
>JGI12664J13189_1000007_pt1 | contig 28751 bp, 18 predicted proteins | sample BlaSpr_A8_OM1_O3_FD_13189 | JGI IMG/M metagenome (IMG submission 13189) | reverse complement strand
AGGCGGTGGAGGGAGACGAAATCCAAGTACGCTTCGATCTGGAAATACACGTGGGGGAGCAGGATGGGGAGATCAGGACGGACTGGATCTATAACCGTGACCTGTTTGCCCCCTGGCGCATACAGCAGATGGCCCAACATTACCGGGTCGTGCTTGAGGCTGTCGCGGCAAACCCGCAATTGGAAATCGGAAATATTGACCTGCTGGACGTAAATGAGCGGAAGCAAATACTCGAAGAATGGAACCGGACTCACAGAGACTATCCACATATTGCCTGCCTTACGAAATTGGTTGAGGAACAAGCAGAGTGTTCGCCGGGAGCGATAGCAGTCACCTGCCAAGGGGAGGATCTGAACTATAGAGAGCTGAATGATCGTGCAAATCGATTGGCCCGCTATTTGATCCAACAAGGTGTAGAGCCGGAAACAAGAGTAGGAATCTGCGTCGAACGATCCGTCGAGATGGTGATCGGACTACTTGGGATATGGAAGGCCGCAGGCGCTTACGTTCCACTGGAACCCACCTATCCCGATGACCGCTTGAAATTGATCGTGAAAGATGCGGAAATACGGTTCCTAGTGACCGGGCGGCAATTTGCGGATCGGTATTCGGATCAACCCTCCCTGCAACTAATCCATCTGGATAAAGATTGGGAAGCCATCGCGCAGCAGAGCCCGGAGAATCTCCAGGCGCAGCTAACGCCTGATCATGCAGCGTATGTCATCTACACCTCTGGATCTACGGGCAAACCGAAAGGGGTCGTGGTCACGCACCGGAGCCTGCATAACTTGTTCAACGCGGTCGATGAAAATCTGCATTTCAATCCGAGCGACGTCTGGACGATGTTCCACTCTTATGCCTTCGACTTCTCCGTCTGGGAAGTCTGGGGAGCGTTGATTTACGGCGGCCGCCTCGTAATCGTTCCTTACCTTGTCGCCCGCGCTCCTGAAGAGTTTTGCGATCTGGTTTACAAAGAAGGTGTGACCATCCTGAGCCAAACTCCTTCCGCATTTCAGCACTTCATGACGGCGCATGAAGCGCTTGACCTCGAAAAAAAGCTGAAGCTGAGGGCGGTGATCTTCGGCGGTGAGAAGCTTGAGTTTCAGAGATTGAAAAAGTGGTTCGCGCAATATGGGGACGGCTTGCCGCAAATGATCAACATGTATGGCATTACCGAAACTACGATACACACGACATATCAGAGAGTGACGCGCAAAAACCTCGTGGAATCTTCCGGAAGCCTGATCGGCGGGCCGCTGGCAAATTACCGAATCTACGTATTGAATGAACATCTGAAACCAGCCCCTGTGGGAGTGCGGGGTGAACTTTATATAGGCGGAGAAGGCGTGGCGCGCGGATATTTGAATTTGCCCAGCCTCACCGCTGAACGCTTTGTCCCCGATCCCTTTGCGCAGCCGGGAAGCCGGATGTACAGAACCGGGGATCTGGCGCGCTGGAACAAGGATGGAAACCTTGAGTTCGGCGGACGGGCCGATCAGCAAGTGAAGATACGGGGCTTTCGCATTGAACTTGGAGAAATTGAAGCTGCTCTAAAAGCGTATCCAGAAGTAGCTCAGGCAGTGGTAATAGCGCGCGAAGGCAGGAGTGGCGAAAAGCAATTGCTTGGCTACGTGGTGCCATCTCCGGAAGCGACGATTGATCCTGCCACCTTGCGGCATAGATTGGCGCGGGTATTGCCTGATTATATGGTGCCTGCCGCGATCGTGGAATTGGACAAAGTGCCGTTGACAGGAAATGGAAAGCTGGATGTTAGAGCATTGCCGAATCCGGAGTTCCAGGCATCCAAAAGCTATCGGCCGCCGCGTACAGCCCAGGAGGAGACCCTGTGTTCATTATTTAACAAGGTGCTCGGCCTGGAGCACGTGGGCATTGACGATAACTTTTTTGAGATTGGAGGCCATTCCTTGCTGGCCATCCACCTGGTGAGCCGCATTCGAGCCACGCTCGGTTTGGAGCTCTCAATTCGCAACCTTTTTGAAGCGCCCACAGTTGCCGGTTTGGCTGCACGGATGGCCAACCCGATTTTGGCCGATCCTTATGAGGTGATTCTGCCTATCAGAACGTCGGGCAGCCGGTTGCCTCTGTTTTGCATACATCCTGGCCTCGGCCTGAGCTCTGGATACAGCGCTCTCTTGCAACATATTGATTCCTCCCAGCCCATCTATGGAGTGCAAAACCGCGGGTTAAACGATCCGGGGCCATTGCCAGGTTCCATAGCGGAGATGGGAGGCGAATATCTGGTTCACATACGAAAACTACAGCCTCATGGGCCGTATTATCTTCTGGGGTGGTCGTTTGGCGGATGCGTAGCGCAAGCCATGGCATCATTGCTGGAGAAGGCGGGGGAAGAGGTAGGCCTTCTCGCACTGCTAGACTCCTTTCCGGCGGACCGATACGAACAAACCGAAAATTACGTCAATGAATATGTTCAGGGAATGGTTGCCGCAAATCCGGATGTGGCGAGCCTGATTCGTCCCGACCAATATAACCGTCTCAATGAGATCGTCAGCAATAACATCCGGCTTCAGCTACTACCGCAATCATTCTCGTATTCCGGAGACGCAGTTTTATTTGTTGCCACTACCGAACATGACCAGCAGATGCTAGCGGACTTGTGGCGGCCCCATATTCGAGGAGAGATCAAAACTCTTGCTGTTGCTTGTGGCCATCTGGAGATGTTGCAACCGGAACCGATTGCTCAGATTGGAAAGCTTTTGAGCACTGAATTGAAAACGTTGCATCTGACGAAAGGCGTGCCGAATCTGTTGCCGGAAAACGTGGATAGTGTTGGGCCCGGCTTTTCTCGTTCCTAACAATCGTGGAAGCCATCCTCAATGGAGGCCAGCCTTCCGATCTTTCCTTCGGGAGACTCACCCACCGCTTGCCTCTGAATTGGATCGGTCAGCAAAGCCACTCCCGCCCGAGTAACAGCACCGATAATGGCGATGGCTATCGCGGAATTGCGGAAAAACTGTGGGGACGTGTTCTTCGTCATCCAGATGTAGTTGATGACACTTCACCGGAGATATCAGGAGCTTCCGTCACCGTGAAAATGTTCGGGTCGACACCGCCCCGCATGAACGTGCATACTAATTGGTATGTCCGCCGTCAAAAAACGATCGCGAGGCTCGCGGGCGACCTCGCGGGATCCAGAGCGTACACGCGGGCTCCTGTTGCAGGCTGCCTTTCAAGAGATATACCGCTCAGGCTATCGGAGCGCCGACCTGGAAGCCATCCTGGACGCAGCGGGCGTCACCAAAGGCGCGCTGTACTACCACTTTGACGACAAGGAGGCTCTCGGGTATGCGGTGCTGGACGAGGTCATGTTGAGTGACCTTCACCAGAAGTGGGTGCAGCCTTTACGGAACGCCAAGAACCCCATCGACGNTCTGGTTCGCATTGTTCAGTCCGAATCGCTGAAGAGGGAAGACATTCAGCGTGGCTGCCCCTTGCTTAACTTGTCTCAGGAGATGTCAGGTCTCGATGAGGGATTCCGCAAAAGGACGGCCAGACTTTTTGGGGACTGGCATGACGCTGTGGCGGGGGCGCTGCGTGACGGACAGAAACGCGGATTAGTGCGCAATGATATAGACGCGAATGAAACAGCTACATTCCTGATCGCGACGTTCGAGGGTTACGTGGTTTTAACAAAGAATTCGCAGGATCCGCGGTTGATGCAATCGGGCCAAAGAAGGGTGAGCGGCCACCTCGAGTCGCTACGCCCGGCACGAAGCCGGAAGCGAGTTGCAGGTCGCGGATAGTCTCGCTTTTGTTCGGCCCTGCGCATAATGCCTTCGTATTGCCTTAGCAACTGAAGAATTCGTTATCTATTCACGCTATGACGACCGCAGTCAGTCCGGGAAGAAGGCGCCCGCAGCCGATCCAGAATTCCGCGAGGGATTTGAGATTCTTCTTGTAGGTGCGGGTGACAGTGTATTCCTTTCCGCCTTTCACCCGAAGACCATATTCGCCCGTTGGGCAGGGCCTGATCTCTTCCACAAAAGACGCGTTCACCAGAATCGAGCGATGGATTCGAATGAATCCCTGCGGCTCAAGTTTTTTGGCCACCGCTGAAATTGACTCGCGCAACAGGTAGGAACTCCCGTTACGCTGAAGCGATACGTAATTTCCTTCAGCCTGAACCGCAACCACATCGCTGAGATTGATGAAGAGAATTTTTCCATTCACCTTGATGGCAACCCGCGGCGACGGCTGGGTCTGCTCCTGCATCCGGGAAACGGGTCGTTTCGCGGCAATTTGTAGTTGCGGTGATAGTCCCATCACGACTGCAACTCCTTTTCTCCCCTTCGAAGGACGCCGCGGCTCATGGCGAAGTTACTTACTTCCGAAGGCTGTCAGTTCAACGGTGCGCAATTTTGACGATCACTTGAAATCTCCTCGGTCGGCGCGCCGTCAATTATTGACTGGGGCGAGCGTTCCGTCCGACCACATGCCGGTAAGAACCATGAACACGTCGATCCCTTCCAGGGCGAACTGCGGGTTCAGGATGACGGGAGACTTGGCCAGACCCGCGCCCCACGCGGCGCCGTCCATGAGTGGGGCATAGAACATCAAATGGGCCATGTTGTGGCCGTCTCCATCGGTAAGATAAGCATCCTTCGACATCATGTAGGTCAGCGCTCCAGGCTCCAGGGCAGGCAACTCTTTCTTCGCGAATATTGCGATTCCTTCCATGACCTGAGCCTTGGATTGACCAGCCAATACCATCTCGGTCCTTTTGTAAGTCATCGGAAGGATGGAACGCACTGCGGGCGGATTGTAACAGAGCGGACCTCGAATTTTGGGGTTCCAAAACTCTGGATTGTCGAACGGAGCCATCCAACCTCGCTCTACGGCGCATACGAAACCGTTTTTGCCTTCGACGGCGGTTTCATAGCCATGCGGCCCAAGAACCAGAACTTTTGCGTCGCGCGATATGGAGTCCGGAGCTGCACTTCGCGCAAGGGCTATTTCGGCATTTCGATCCGGCATCAGGTACTGGTCAACCGGGGCCATGCTGGGATACGGTGTTTTGGATTGCGCTTGCATTTGCGAGATCGAACCCAGCGCTACCACAAGCACGCAGATTGCCAGTGCGATTAGCTTCAGTATCCTTCGGTCCATTCCTTCCCCCTTTTGGCACAGGGTTAGCACCATCCGACTGTTATGATGCGGCTATTTCACTTGAGCGTTGTATCGATCATACCGACCAGTATGTATGTTAAAAGAATCGGATGTCAACGCGACGTTTATCCCCTTTCTCGTAGGTTTATAATCGCGGGATTCCTTTTCTGGTAGATGCGCGCCGTTCCTGCGTAACTCTTCCGGCAAGTCCCAGAGCAGGTCGGGAGCAAAACAGGAAGAAGGCATTGGATTGCGAGATACTACTGCGCCTACCAGACGATTCTCTTTATGCGGCTAAAGCCCGAGGACGGTACCGGGTGGAATCGGCTGCGGTGTGACTTTCTGCGGCCGGTAGTACAAGCTATTAGGGTTGACGATCCGCTCAGCGAGGCCAACGGCATCAGGTATACTTTCTCTATCTATTGCTCTGCCGCGCCCGAGTTCATCCAGTAAAGGGGGCCGAAGATGTATAGCCAAATTTCCGCGGTCACGCATACGGCGCTGGCCTTGGCTCTCAGTTCCGCAGTATTGTTCAGTCAAGAAACACCCACACCACCCCCTAACTGTTCAGTCGGCTGTGAGTTTCCGGTGGTCCTGCGTCAGAACGTGACAGCCGGGAAGACTCCGGTCGGAACGAAGGTGGAGGCCAAGCTGATTGTGGCCACACTGCTCAATGGCACCGTCGTTCCTCGCGATGCCATCCTGTCCGGTGAAGTTATGGAGTCCGCGGCTAAGTCGGGAACCGTGCCTTCCCGTCTTGCGATTCGCATGGATTCCGCACAATGGAAATCCGGCTCGACCTCATTGAAAGTATATTTGACGGCCTGGTTTTATCCCGAAGCTACCGGTATGGCTGCGCAGGATCTCTCCTATCAGCCCGTGGACGCCGCAAATAGCAAGAGAAATTGGAACGGCATGGGCACCTATCCTGACCCAAATAATCCGATCTCCCAACAGAAATTTCCCGGTCCCGAGTCGAATGATAAAGACACCAACGCACCCGCCTCTCCCGCGTCGAATATTTCGAAACATCGGGTTCTCATGAAAAATGTGGAATCCGCAAGCAGCACGAATGGCGGAATCGTTCTCACTTCGTTGCGCTCCAACATTAGGCTCGATAAATTGACCGCGTATGTATTTGCGGGAGAAGACCTTCTGCCTAAGAAGTGACAGGCCTTCGAACACACGAATTAATTTCTGCGTTTCGGAAATTCTGCGACAACTTATACCCTCCGATCACGCATAGTCAAGCCCAGGAATCGCCCGCCGAAAAACACGTCATGCATGATAAAATCGTGTACGTTAACGTACACGAGTACTCCTCCCGCACTTAGATTAGGACTTGGATTTTCCGCGCGAAACATAGATATCGCGCTGCGGAGGCAGCTCGCGCCAACCCTTCAGCCAGATTTTCACGTCCATCCGGACTTAATCAAACTTGCTAATGGAGAGAACGTTATGACAAATGTTGACGGTTACCAGCCGCGCTCTGAACACAAATTCTCCTTCGGCCTGTGGACGGTCGGCAACCGGGGACGCGACGCTTTCGGCGACGCCGTGCGGCCCACCATTTCACCAGTCGACATCGTGTCGATGCTCGCCGAAGTCGGCGCGTGGGGCGTCAATCTGCACGACAACGATCTGGTGCCCATCGATGCCACTCCCGCCGAACGGGATGCCATCGTTCGCTCGTTCAAGAAAGCATGCTTGTCAAATGGGATTGTCGTTCCCATGGCCACCGTTTCGCTTTTCTTCCATCCCGTATTCCGCGATGGAGCGTTCACCTCTAACGATCCTGGAGTGCGTGCCTATGCGTTGCAGAAAACTATGCGCGCCATGGATCTCGGAGCGGAACTGGGGGCGAAGATTTTCGTTTTATGGGGAGGCCGTGAAGGGGTGGAAACTGACGCTTGCCGCCGCGCGGATGATGCGATCAAACGCCTGCGCGAAGCCATCAACTATCTTTGCGAATACAACGTCGAGCGCGGTTATGGAATGAAGTTCGCGCTGGAAGCCAAGCCCAACGAACCGCGGGCCGACATCTATATGGCGACTACCGGCCAATATCTGGGCTTCATTCCTACCCTGGATCATCCGGAAATAGTCGGCGTGAATCCTGAACTTGCGCACGAGCACATGGCAGGGCTGAACTTTATGCACGCCGTGGCGCAGGCGTGGGAAGCGGGCAAACTTTTCCACATCGACCTGAACGATCAACAGTTAAGCCGCTTCGACCAGGATTTGCGCTTCGGCTCGTCCAATATCAAAGCGGCATTCTGGCTGGTGAAGTTTCTCGAAGATGTCGGCTATGATGGCCCGCGCCACTTCGATGCGCATGCCTATCGCACCGAGGATTATGAGGGCGTAAAAGATTTCGCACGAGGTTGCATGCGAACATATTTGATCATGAAAGAGAAAGCTCGCCGGTGGAATGCCGATAAAGAAATTCAGGGAATTCTTCGCGAGCTTTCGGGCGATGGAAATAGCAGCTTCAACACCGGAAGATATTCCAAAGATGGGGCAGCCAAGTTGTTGGGCCACACTTTTGACAAGGACGCGATCATGAAAAAGCGTTTGCCCTACGAGCGGCTCGATCAACTAACCATCGATCTTCTGTTGGGCGTGCGGTAGCCCGCTCATATCGCGTCATGTTCAGTAGTGCGGCGGCGGCGGGGCGACCGGCATTTTGGATGCCAGCGACTCCGCCTTCTGATGTAGTTCCCGGACCTTGGCGAATTCCTTCTTCGACCGCACTTCCTCCCCCATCGCCTGGTATACACGCCCTAGGCGATAGTGCGCATCAGAATGGGCAGGCTCTAATTGCACGGCACGTTCCAGCGCAGCTATGGCGTCTTCATACCGCTTCTGCTGCGTGAACGCCGCGCCCAGATCCACGTACGCGAGACGAATATCTTTTCTTACCCCAACTGCTTGCTTGAGCAGGACGATGGCCTGCTCTGGATTCGACCTCTGCATCTCGATATCGCCCAGGTAAGTTGAGAGCTAATGGATCGTTGGGTTCGATCGCCAACTGCAATTCAAATTCGCGCTTCGCTTCATCGTATTTCTGCGATTTCCAGTAAAGATAACCAAGACCAAAATGAACGTTCGGTTCTTGCGGCGAGATTTTCACCGCAGTCTCGAACTCTTCAATCGCTTCCGGTGTTCTTCCTAGGCCATCCAGCGCTTCGCCGCTCAACATATGTGCGGCCGGGGAACCGGGATTCTGCTGCAATATTTGTTTGAACTCATCCAGAGCGCAGGAATATTCCTTCGCCAGCAAACAACTTTGCGCCAGCACCTGGTGCAACTCCGCATTGACGGGATCGGCCTTCGCCGCAACATTCAAATACTTGATGGCTTCCGCAAAATGCTTTGCTCCGTAGTAGCTCAACCCAAGCAGCGTGGATGCCTGAAGACTTTGGGGATCGGCAGCCAAAGCGGCGCGCAGCGGGATAATCGCTGCCTGGAAGTTTCCTTGCTTAAACTTCGCCAGCCCCAGGTTCAATTGCATTCCGGGCAACTTGGGATTGAGAGCGATGGCTTTCTGATACGCGGTGGCAGCTTCCTGATATTTCTGCTCTTTCGAAAGGATCACACCCAGGCTGGCATAAGCACCGGCATCGCCGGGATGATTGCGAATGAACGAGCGCCACGCCTGTGCCGCCTCGGGCAGTCTTTCCTGTTGTTCGAGAGCGATCGCTTGAGCCGGAGTTTGCCCTACACAGACCACGGAAGAAGAGATCAGCAAGAATATTGCCGAAGCGAACCATGCAACTGCACGCTCTCCCATATTTCCCATCATAAAGGAGCTGATCGAAGGGCTCGTCTCATGGTCACAAAAATATGCCCCGCCCACGATGAGTGGGCGGGGCATGTATAGCGTTTTTAACAGTGGTTAGAAGATTACTTTCAATCCGAGCTGGAATTCTCTCGGGTCAAAGGCGCCCGAAACAACACCGAAGCTGCTGCTATTGACGTTAAGACCGATGCCGCCGTTGTTGGCATCGCCCTTGAACTGGGTGTGGTTCCAGGTGTTGAAGCTTTCCGCGCGGAACTCGATACGGCTGCCACGCTCCGCACTGAGGACGAAGTTCTTGAGGAGAGCCAGGTTCCAGTCGTCGCGGCCGGGACCACGCACTCCATCGAAGCCCAGGTTGCCGTAGCAGTCTGGGCCTGTGGTGCAAGCGGGCACCGAAAAGGCAGCCGGATTGAACCACTCGGCGGCGGTTTTGGGATAAGAGATACTCCCATTCACGTCTGGCCGGTCGCCGGAATTCGGAATGACGCTACTTGCGTTGGTGCCGTTCACTCCGAGATTGATCGGTGCCCCAGATTCCAACGTAACGATCCCTGACAAAGCCCATCCACCAGCCACACCTTTCAGAAGCCGGTTCGGACTGTTCTTCAACAACGGGATCTGGTAGACGAAGTTGACGAAGGCCACGTTCCTGCGGTCGAACTGCGATGGACCTTGATCGTACTTCCATCCGACGTAGGGATTGGTCACGTTGTTGAGATCGCCGCCACTGCCATTGCTGGTGGTGGCGTCCACGGCCTTCGATACCGTGTAACCGAATTGCAGTTGCAGGTCGCTTCGCACATTCGCGTGCAAATCGACTTGCAGCGAATTGTAGTGCGCCTGGCCTTCGTCTTCGGACAGCCGAATACCGCCGTAGCCCAGATAGTTGTAATCCTGGTTGATGCCAGCACCGCCCGACTTCTCAAGACTCGGGAGCAGCGCGATTGCGGGAAGATTAACTTCCCGATAATCATTCTCATTTCGTCCCTGGCTACCCACGTAAGAGATACCCAACACTGACCTGGCTCCCAGAGACTGCTGAACACCGATACTGTACTGGTAGCTGGTGGGCGGCGTGTAACTCGTGGATATACCCGTGATGCCAACAGGAAGAATTGGCAATGAGGCCGCACTGATCGTCGCGCCGCTAGTAACATTAACCCCCGGATTTGACAGAGAAACGTTGTGAACGGTGGGGCTGGCATCGAACGGGGTGTTTGTCGCCCCGTTGTACATGTCATTGCCCTGAATGCGGTCATACATAATGCCGAAGCCGCCGCGCACAACGGTCTTACCTTGGCCCGTAAGGTCGTAGGCAAATCCGACACGCGGGCCGATAGCGGGCCAGTACGTATTGACCAGTCCCTTGGGGATTCCGTTCTTGCCGCCGATGCCGATGCCGTTCTCATAGAACTGCAATCCGGCCAGAATCGGATTCGGACTGGTTCCGAGACCGGGGCTAGCTGCGGTGCAACCCGGATCAGTGGGGCCGCTACAGATATTGCCAGCCGTGTCAAATGTCGCGGCGTTGGCCGGGTTATACAAATTGGGATAGAAATTGGACGATTGTTGGTTGGCTTCGTAGGTATGTGGCGCAATATCCCAGCGCACGCCCAGGTTCAGTGTCAACCGGCGGTTTACATGCCAGTTGTCCTGGAAATAGGCGGCGAGAGAAATGTTGTTCCAGTGCCCGCTGGACTTCACGGCGTCTTCTTCATACTGCTGCGCATCGCCGAGCAGGAAGTCGGCAAAATCATTGCCACTGAAGCTGCCGTTGAAGTTGAATTGACCTTCGGTGTCGGCGAAGTAATCCTGAATCTTCTTATAGAGCGCCCAACTGAACCCCATCTTCAACTGGTGCGCGCCCCGCGTCCACGAAATATCGTCGCGAAGTTGATAATCGTCTGCTTTGTTGATCCACGGTGTCCAGTTCGAGGTGTAGTTTGTTCCCGTGCTTCCATTCAGGTTGATCGCCGGAATGCGNTTGTCCACATTGGGTCCGGTGAAAAACCGGTTAAACGTAAAACCCGAAGGGGCCGTAAACACGCCTTGCGGAATGATGTTAATGCGGTTGCCGTTGTAGTTGAAAGAAGCTTCGTTGAGCAGCGTTGGGCTCACCACGTAAGTGGTGTGGATGACCGCGCTATAGGAAGGATTCCCAAACACGTCGCTGACCGTGGGGACGTTGTCGCCGCTCCACTGCGTGGTTCCGTAGGTCTGTGAAACCTGCTCGGAGACCCAGTGCCCGAAGACCGAGAACTTGTCGGTGAACTGGTGATCGACGCGGGCAATTTCTTCCCGCACGTTGGTCGGTGAATTCGCGCCGCCGTGGAACTGGGGAGATCCAGCGGCGGTCACTGAATTGTTCGCCGGAAAAATTCCCGCCGCCAGCAATGCCTGCGCGTTGGCGTCGAGCAATGCAGCTGGGATCGCGTTGCCAGGAAAAGCTTGAAACACAGGATCCGTTATCCCTGTCGCTGTCGGGACCGAACAGCCTCCAGAACCATTCGGAGTGCTGAATGTAGTAATGCCCGCCGCCTGGTATTGCGCGGCCACAGCGGGGGAGATATTGCTTTCGCTTGGCTGTCCGACAACATAGCAGGGCACATGGAGACCCGAATTCGGAACAACATTACCTGCCGGATCTTTCGAATTGGCCGGAAGAGCGGTGGTGAAGTTGCCGCCGTAAGTGCTGGTCACCGGAACGACCTGATTGGTCGAACCTCCATTCACCAAGCTGCGCCATTCCATGTTATAGAAGAAAAATGTTGGGTGATTCTTCCACAAAGGCACCTGGCCGCCGAGGTTGAACCCGTACGTATTGAATCGCAACTCCTGAACTTTTTCCGGAGCAGGGTTGAAGTAATTGCGCGCGTCGAGGGCGTCGTTGCGATCGAACTCCCATGCGGAAGCATGGAACTGTTTGGTTCCGGACTTGATCACCGTGGTGATGGTCGCCGCTCCAGCCAGCCCATACTCAGCGCTGTAGTTCGAAGTCAGGTTGGTAAACTCGCCAATGGCGTCGAGGGACGGCATCACGCTGCCGCTGCTGCCGCCACGGTCGAGATTTTCGCCGCCATCGAGAAGTTGCAGGTTGTGGCCGGCGCGCTGGCCGTTAATGCTCACATTGCTATCGCCACTGACTGCCGTGGGAGTGATAAAGTCCCCTTGAATGCTGGATGCGCCGGGAGTTAGCGAGAACAGCGAGTAGACACTGCGCCCGTTCACGCCCAACTCCGACACCTGTTCGCCGCTGATTACCGTACTCACCTCGTTCGACTCCGATTGCACCTGTACGGCGTTGGCTTCAACCGTTACGTTCTCAGTCGCGGAGCCTACCTTCAGAATGAAGTCGACGCGCGTGCGGTCGTTCACGTTCAAAACAATCCCGGCTTTCGCTTCCGCACCGAAGCCAGTAGCTTTAGCGCTGAGATTGTAGTGACCGACAGGCAGACCCGGAACGACGTATTGGCCCGTGTCGTTGGTCGCGCTGGTGCGCGCTTCATTCGTGTCAGTGTTGGTGATCGTGATGGCAGCGTTAGGAACAACTGACCCCGAAGGATCCGTAACCGTGCCGACAATGGTTGCCTCTTGGGCGATGGCGAAGATCGGCAACCCGATCAGCATCACGCTGAGTACCAGAAGATGGCGATATTGTTTCAGTGCGCGAATAATTCTTTCAGCGCAAGCAGACGACAAGTGACTCATTGGCAAACCTCCGGCAGTTGGATAAGCTCCCAGCGCATTTCTACAAAAACCATTTTGTTGAGGGCGTGAACGTACACGTGGGATGTTCTTTTATGCCCGTCAAGCTTTTATCCTCCCCGGGCAAACGTTGTCAAGAAGATTCTGGAAAACGCACCAGATGACGCACCTCGGATGGCCCGCTCAGGTTCCAGATCGGGAGGAATATTGAAGCGTTTGCGGAATTTATCACCACCCCGACGCCGTAGCAGCCATTAGAGTTACCCGCTTTTGGCCTGCTTTTGCAGAAGGTGACCGTCAAAAACGGAATCGTCGAACTTCGCATCAGCCCGCCTGATTTCCCGGAACAGGTGCAGGTTAGAGGACATGACTACCCCGGGACTGAGATGAATAATAGGGGGGAGCGGCGCTTTGCTGGTGAGGTTATCGGCCATAAGCCGGACTGCGGTTTGTCCCTGCCGATGAGGTTGCTGATAGATGGAAGCCGTCACTATGCCCTTTTGAAAATAAGGGGACATCTCTGCAAACAGATCGGTGGTGATGAGCTTGGTTTTCCCCGCCAGCCCTCGCTCCCCGAGAGCGCGGCACACGGGAAGGCAGTTGACCGTGTTCACGTAGATTCCAGCGAGCGCCGGGAAGCGTCCGAGAAGATCGAACGTCTTTTCGAAACTTTCCTCTTCGTCTTCCCTTCCTTCGACCACTTCCACGATCTTCCCGCCGGGGCAGTGTCGTGGGAATGCATCTGAAAATCCATCCGTTTTCCGGCGATGATCTTCGGTGTTCAGCATGCCCGCAACTACCGCGACCTTGGCTCCATGCGGCACAAACTTCCCCATCAACTCACCGGCGAGGCAGCCATTGAGCCAAGGCTCGACGCAAACCACGGAAGAGCGCCGGCTCGCCGGAGCATCAGTGGACACACAAACCACACGGACACCACTTGCTTCCGCGCTGTCGATGAGCGGCCGCAGACCTTCCGGGTTTCCGGCGGTGAGAATGATGCCATTCACTCCACTGTCCACTAGGTCTTCGAAGGCTTCGGTATCCTCCTCGCCGAGCGCCTTTACCGGACGATAGACCATCTGCACTCCAAGTTGGGCAACCCGGCGAGCTTCGTCCAGGATGCCGCTCCAGAGCTGGTCATAAAAAAAGTGGATTTCTCGAGGTATGCATACTCCAATGCGCCCGCTGGACCGGGAAGCCGAGAGGGCGCGTGCCGCCAAGTTCGGCGTGTAGGAGATTTGCTGCGCGATCTGGAGAATGCGCTGCCGCGTCAACTCGTTGATACCGGCACGCCCGTGTAATGCACGATCCACCGTGCCGATGGATACATCGGCCATCTCCGCAATCAACTGGATTCCGCGTCTGTTTTTCTTCATCCTGCGTCCGGTCTCGATCCTGCCCCGAGCACTTAGACTCGCCTGAAATGACAACGTTTACACTACACTCGGTCTCGCACTCGCAGTTGCACATCTTACGCGCTATCGCAAAATTGGCACATGTTCCGTTCGATCGGAGCAGAACATTCCCGACAATCCGGCATCACGTCTTCACTTCACAATATGTTTCGCCAGCCTGCCTTTGTGAATTCAGTCCCTCGACTTCTTAAACGGCTCCGCATAAAGTGTTGCCTATGAACCGCCGCGAATTCATCAAGCTATCAGCGTTGGCCCTGGCATGGAAGCGTCTGCCTTTCGCCCAGGCTCTCGCCTCACAAAAACCCGTAGGCTATGCCGCCATTGGACTGGGAACGATTTCCGATATTTTCATGCGGGCCTGCGCCGATTCCCAAACAGCGAAGATCACTGCCCTGGTCACCGGACATCCCGATACCAAGGGCGTGAAGTACGCCACTATGTATGGTATTCCCAAGACTTCCATCTACACTTACGAGACTTTTGATCGCATTCGCGACAATAAAGACGTCGATGCCGTCTACGTTGGGTTACCCAACAGTATGCATTGCGAATACGCCGTTCGCGGCGCGCAGGCTGGCAAGCACGTGTTGTGCGAAAAGCCGATGGCCATTTCCAGCGCCGAATGCCGCCAGATGATCGACGCCTGCCGCCAGGCCAAGGTCAAACTGATGATCGCCTACCGCGTACACTACGATCCCCTCTGGAAGCAAACCATCGAAACGATCAAGTCTGGAGGCATCGGTGAGCTCGAATCATTCCAGGGGGGCTTCTATGCGCAGCAACCTCCGGGAGCGTGGCGCCTCACCAAGAAGCTCGGTGGCGGCGGAGCGCTCATGGACTTGGGCATCTATCCGCTGAACGCTATTCGTCACATCACCGGCGAAGAGCCTACGGATTTCACCGCCATTGTAACCACCCGCGACCACAGCGGCCGCTTTTCCGAGGTCGAGCAGTCGATGGAATGGACGATGAAATTCCCCTCCGGCGTTCTGACCTCATGCGGCTGCTCTTATGGCCAGAGAGGTCCGAGCTTTCTTCACATCAATGGCGAGAAGGGCTACTTCGAGGTGGACCCAGCCTACAACTACGACAGTGTCCACATCCGCGGCGAAGTCAACCACCAGCAAATCGACCAGCTAAGTCCGTTGAAGCTTCCCTACCAGTTCACAATCGAGGCGGAACATTTCGCCGACTGCATCCGAAACAATAAAGAACCGGAATCGCCCGGCGAGGAGGGTTTAAAAGACATGCTGGCCATCGAGGCAATTTACAAGGCGGCGGGCGCACCTATTGCATGACGTTTGCGGCTTCATTCCTAAAGCTCACCGTCAGATGATGCGCACCGGCGACTCGTTTGAAGATGTAGTCTTTGCCCGCTCACGAATCAATGGGATGGATTCTGGGACTCATTCTGGTTCGGGACCTGACTCTGCATCGTAGCCAATACTTTGCGCACTACATCGGAACGAGCACCTTGAGGCTCCTCTTGCAAGAAGATCTGCAACTCAGCGATCGCATCCGGAATGCGGTTCTCCTTCTCGAAAGCGCTCGCTGCGGTATAGTGCACGATGGCAAACTGCTGATGGGGGAGTTGGTGCGCTTTGCGAGCATCCGCAATGGCTGCGTCGTAGTGGTTTTGCATGAACTCCACTTGTGCGAGAAGACTGATGGCCTCGACCCTGGTAGGATCCGTCGTCGCCGCCTTGTTCAGCAGTGTGACGGCAGAAATCAGGTGGTTGGCCTTCATCTCCATATGCGCAAGATTCACTAGAGCGGGGACGAAATGATCGTTGACGCTGATTGCACTCACCAGCGCTTCACGTTGCTTCTCTTTCTGACCAAGCACGCCATAGCACACCGCCAGGTCGTTGTATGCCGAAGCGTACTGCGGATAGATCGCGGTCGCCTTTTCCAAATGCTGGATGCCCTTGTCCCAATTCTGCTCGGCCATCTCTTCGCTGGCGCGTTCGAATTCCTTAGCTGCCTTCTTGGGGACATTCAGTTCAGCGGCCCCAATCGAAGACGCCGACGAACGAACCCCGTCTCCGTCTTCGGATTTCTCCGCGGGATAAATGGTCACCATCACATTTTGGAAAACCTTCCCATTCACCACGGTGAAAGTGTCACTCTCGGTCGGTTTTATCTTGTCTCCGGTAACGGCTACCGTGTATTCACCAGGAGCCAACTGAACGAACTCCGCCGTTCCTGAGCTGTTAGTGAACTCCATCGCAGCCCGCTTGTTGTCGATGCCCTCCCTCAATTGGACGCGCAGATTCGCAGGTGCCGGGTTGCCGTTCGAGTAGACCACCTCCACTCGAACCGTGCCCACGTTGTTTCTCGACTCATTTGTGGTCGGGAATTGCGCCGAGAGCGGCGTAACCGTCAGCAGGAAAAACAGCAATAGCCGTCGGGACATCACGTACCTCCCCAAAAGGCCCGAGCAACAACCGATAAAACTTTGAACGGTATATCACACCTGAGATACAAATCGAAATTACTTGTCAGTGTTCCGATCCACCACCATAAACCGAAACGCGGGTTTCGTTTTCTCCTCCGAATCCTGCTCAAACTGCTGCTCGTTCCGCGCAGGATCATAGTCCCGCCACAGCCACGCCAACTCCTCCGGCAGTTCCACCGCCCCCTGCGCTCCGTTGTGCGTTCCCTCGCCAAAACTGAAATAAAAATCATAGCCTGCGACCTTAAGCGCGTTGGCCATTCGCAAATTTGCGGCGGGCCAATTCCCGTAATTCCGCTGCGCGCCGCCGAACTGCATGTCCCGGCTTCCATCCTGCAACCAAACACGTATGTTTCTCTTTGGCTCGCGCAATACTTTGTCGGGATAATCCTGTCCTCCATCCGCATTCGCCGGATTCTCCTGCCATTGCAAACTGACAAAGCTGCCAATCCACGAAATCACGCGGCTGAACTGCTCCGGCATCTGCCACGCGGCATTGAAGCTGCAAATTGCTCCCGATGACAGTCCCATAATCCCGCGGCTGTACGCATCTTTGCGGATGTTGTATTTCGTCTCAACTTCCGGCAGCAATTCATCGTGCAAGAATCGCGGATAGCGGTCGCTCACCGTGTCGTAAAGAATGCTGCGCATGGAATCCTCAAGCTGCCGGTGCCACTTATCGCCATAGGCCTTCGCCGCAACGTACGTCGGACTGCCCGCAGCGCCCGCTATCTTTCCCGGCGAGATAAACACACAAATGATGACCGGAATTTTCTTCTGCGCGATCAAATTATCGAGGACATTAAGAAACGGAATGCCGCCATTGCGATCCGTGTAGTACTGTCCGTCCTGAATCACCATCAGTGCCGCCGGAACTTTGGCATCGTACTGCGCCGGAATATAAATCCAATAAGTCGTCTGCATCCCGTCGTAAATTTTGCTGGTATGTAGCAGTGGCGGCGAAAGCGTTCCCGACGGCACTCCATCTTCCAGATAGGCCAACGGACCAAACACCGACAGGTCGTTCGATCCGCCAAAGCGTTTGCCTTGAATGAGGTAGAAAAACGAATGAATTGCTCCCAGTTTAGGCACCTCCGCAATGACATACCAGAGAGAGGAATTAGGCACTGCCTGTGGCTCAGGCCCAGCCGCACCATCGATCATGAGTGTGGGCTTCGATGCCGCTTCAACGGCAAAAAAGACCGACAAGAGATGACTGACCGCCGCAGTTCCCTCTTTCAGTTGCGTCTCGCTAAAGGCCTGTCCAATGCTGCGTGCGAGTTCTGGACTGCCGCTCTTGGCCAGTCGAATCAATTCGAGAGCGCCCGGCTTTTCTGGTGCCGTAGCGCTCCCTGCGCACAAATTGCAAACATTAAACACGAGCAGAATACAAATCAATCCAGTCCTGCAAAGAAGAAAATGATATCCGTAGCGATGTGCATGAAGGTATGCCGTCATAGTCTGTTATTCCATTCGAAATTCAACGCGTCAGTTTGGTAATAATGCAGTCTTCTACGAAATAAATTCACGTCGGCGTCATCCCCAGCGTAGCCGTTTTTCAGGCGAAGCGAGGGATATTGCGCGCGACGACCCCAGTTAACGGTTTCACCTGCACCAATACGTTCAGTTGTAAGCTGTTAACTTGGTAAAGAGGAAGTACTATTTTCTGTTCTCATACGCGAGGTAATCCATGCAAACACAGATACAGGAACTCAAACTTTCGGGCCTTTCCCTCATCGGAGAGGAATCGGTCAAAGCCCAGGGCCCCGCGTTTCGAGCGGTAAATCCCGCCACCGGCGAGAAGCTAAACACAGAATTTTATTCCGCCACGAATGCAGACATCGACCGCGCCGCCGAGTTAGCCGAATCCGCGTTCCCGGCCTCCGCCGCACTCAACGGACGCGAACGCGCCGCGTTCTTGCGCCGTATTGCCGATGAGCTCGCCGCCGAAGGCACGACTATCATCGAACGCGCTCATCTGGAAAGTGGTTTACCCCTCCCGCGTCTGCAAGGTGAACTCGGCCGCACCATCGGGCAATTCAAACTCTTCGCCGAAGTTCTCGAAGAAGGTTCATGGGTGAACGCGCGCATTGATGAAGCCGATCGCGAGCGCAAACCACCCCGGCCCGATATCCGCTCCATGCTGCGGCCTCTCGGGCCCGTCGCGGTTTTCGGCGCTAGCAATTTTCCTCTCGCCTTCTCCGTCGCCGGAGGAGACACCGCCTCAGCACTCGCCGCGGGCAATCCGGTAATCGTCAAGGCTCACCCCGCGCATCCTGGAACCAGCGAACTCGTCGGAAAAATTATGCAGAAAGCAGTGCGTGACAGCGGCCTGCCCGCGGGGGTCTTCGCGCTTCTGTTCGACGCCGGAATCGACGTTGGCGTCTCACTCGTAAAGCATCCATCGATCCAGGCCGTCGCCTTCACCGGCTCTGCCAGCGGCGGCCAGGCATTAATGAAGTTGGCCTCCAGCCGTCCCGAGCCGATTCCCTGCTACGCCGAAATGGGCAGCACCAACCCGCTGTTCATCCTCCCCGGCGCAATGCGCGACCGCAGCTCGCGCCTCGCGCACGGCCTCCAGGCATCGTTCACTTTAGGCTCCGGGCAGTTCTGTACCAAGCCCGGCATTGTGTTCGTACCCAAAGATGACAGCAAAGAATTCATCCAGACGTTGCAAACCGGCGTCGCCGGGCTCGGCCAGCACGGAATGCTGACTCACGGCATTGCGGCCAAGTACAACCAGGCCATTCAACAAAGATTCGCCGACGGCAAAGCGCAATTGATCGCGGGAAAAGGCGAGCCGGTCGAGCAACCTTGCGCCGCCGGCGGGGCCGCAGTTTTCAGCATCGCGCTTGCAGATTTTCTCGCGCACCCCGAGTTGGGCGAAGAGGTTTTCGGCCCAACCACGCTGCTGGTGCATTACGGCGGTCAAGCCGATCTATTGCCCGCCGCGAGAAAATTGCACGGACACCTCACCGCCACCATTCACGGCACCCATGAAGACCTCACAGGCGCCACGGAATTAATTCGCATCCTCGAAACCAAAGTCGGACGCATCCTCTTCAACGGATTTCCCACTGGAGTGGAAGTGAGCCACGCCATGGTACATGGCGGCCCGTTCCCTGCCACGTCCGACAGCCGCTCCACCTCAGTCGGATCGCAGGCCATCCTACGTTTCGCGCGGCACGTGTGCTATCAGGATTTCACCGACGCCGCACTGCCCCAGGAGTTGCGGCGCGCGAATCCGCTCGGCATCATGCGCATGATGAACGGCACCCTGACGCGCGCTTAAGGTCAGAAACCGTTGTGAGAAAAGCTACGCGACAAAATTTTCCAGCGTCCCAATCCCATCGATCTCGATACGAATCGTATCGCCGTGCGCCAGTGTGAAGTCATCACCCGGCACAATCCCAGTCCCGGTCAGCAAAAACGCACCCTGAGGAAAACTGTTGTCACGAAAAAGAAACTTCGCCAACTCTCGTGGTTCGCGCTTCAACTCCGCAAGAGTGGTGCTCCCCGCAAAGACTGATTTACCTTCTCGCATGATTTCAATCCTGATCGCCGTCACTCTACTTAACGGCTCTGTCGCCAGCAAAATGCAAGGCCCCAGCGCGCAACTACCGTCATAAACTTTGGCCTGCGGCAGATAAAGAGGATTCTCCCCCTCGATATCCCGCGAGCTCATATCGTTGCCAATGGTGTAACCAATGATTGTCCCCGCCGGATTAATCAGCAACGTCAACTCCGGCTCCGGCACCGACCATTTCGCATCCGAGCGAATTCGCACCGCGCTCCGCGTTCCGACCACCCGCCGTCCCGTCGCCTTGAAAAAAAGTTCCGGCCGCTCTGCCGCATACACGCGATCATAAAAACTTCCCCCGCCCGCATCCTTGCTCTCTTCCATTCGCGCATTGCGGCTGCGATAGTAAGTCACGCCCGCCGCCCACACTTCCTGGTCGCCCACGGGCGCAAGAACACTGGCAGGATCGAAACGCGCATTACCTCTATCGGCAACGGCCGCCCGAACTCGACCGTGCAAATCCGCATCGCAAACAAGGCCATCCCAATCTGCGGAACAGGATCCCGCCGATACAAGATAGAACCCGCCGCTCTCCTCGACGAACACGCCCTTCGATGTGCGATAAAGCTTCAAATTGCTCAACCCCACGCCTTTCCGTTTGCAAAGAAAATCGCGTAGAAGAAATTTCAATCGCTTTCGCACGCGCCCCGTCCAAGCTGCGCCACAATCGCGTCCACATCATAAACACACCCTCCCCACACTCCTCCACTCGCTTGCACCAGCGCCGCCCACAGCCGCGTATCGTCCGGCAGTGCAGGATGCGGCACAAGATCTTCTCTCGCCGCCCGCTCCGCAATCCGACGCGCACCTTCCTCCGCCGAGAATCTCTCCTCGCCTTCGCCCACCAGATTCACCGAGCCCAGCAACGCATTCCGGTCGATCACAATCTCAATAACATCCCCTTCGCGCATACGCCCAATGGGCCCACCCGCCAACGCCTCCGGCGAAATATGCCCCACACACGCACCCGTCGAAACTCCACTGAACCGCGCGTCGGTCAGCACCGCAATGTGCTTGCAAAACGGCAAGCTCTTCAATGCTGACGTGATCTGATAAATCTCCTGCATGCCCGCCCCCGCAGGACCACCGCAAATCAACACAATCACATCGCCATGCGACACTCGTCTGCGCTTGATCGCCTCAATCGCCGCCGCTTCGCTGATAAAAACTCGCGCAGATCCCGTGTGCCGATAAGTGTTGTTCTCATCAATGAGGGAATCATCAATCGCCGTGCTTTTGATCACGCTTCCCTCCGGCGCAAGATTCCCCACCGGGAAACAAATCGTCGGAGTCAACCCTCGCACTCGCGCCGCATCTGGGGACAAAATCACAACCCCGGCATCAACAGAATCCAGCTCCCGCAATCTATCTTTCAACGTTTGCCGCCGCTCACTCGCCTCCCACCAATTAAGATTCTCTTCCAGCGTCTCGCCCGTCACTGTGCGCACACTGCAATCAAGCAACCCCGCCCGCCGCAAATGCAGCATCACCTCCGGCACCGCCCCAGCCAGAAACACCTGAACTGTCGCAAAATTATTCGGGCCGTTGGGCAACGCATCCACCAACCTCGGCACCGCGCGATTCACCGCCGTCCAATCCGCAACCGAAGGCCGCCGCAAACCCGCTGCATGCGCCACCGCGGGAACATGCAACAACAAGTTTGTCGAACCACCAAACGCCGCGTGCACCACCATCGCATTGCGAATCGCAGCATCGGTCAGTACATCCGCAGTGCCCATTCTTAGCTGCGCCATCCGCAACATCGCGCGCGCCGATCTCGCCGCCGCATCCAGCCAGACCGTCTGCCCTGATGGCGCCAGCGCCGAGTGCGTCAACGACAATCCCAGCGCCTCGGCCACTACCTGCGACGTCGCAGCTGTCCCCAAGAACTGGCACCCTCCCCCCGGACTCGCGCATGCCCGGCATCCCACATCAGCCGCATACTCCAGCGAAATCTGCTCCTGCGCGAAGCGCGCTCCAATCGTCTGCACCTTGCCCGCATCTTCGCCGTTCTCCGGAAGAAGTGTCACTCCGCCCGGCACCAAAATGCTCGGCAGCTTTCCCGACGACGCCAGCGCCATCATCATCGCCGGAAGCCCCTTATCGCATGTCGCGACGCCCATCACTCCCCTACGTGTCGGCAGCGAACGCATCAGCCTCCGCAACACCATCGCCGCATCGTTGCGATAAGGCAGTGAATCCAGCATCCCTTCGGTCCCTTGCGTGCGCCCGTCGCACGGATCCGTGCATGCCCCAGCGAACGGAATCGCATGATGCTCCCGCAATACCCGCGCCGCCTCGGCCACCAGCAGTCCCACCTCCCAATGACCCGTATGAAATCCCAGAGCGATCGGCGTTCCATCCGCCGCCCGCATGCCCCCGTGCGTGCTCAGGATAAGGAACTCAGGATCCAGCGCCCGCGCCGCTTCCCATCCCATACCGGCATTCTGCGTCAGTCCAAAGAGGTTCCCTGACGGCTGCGTCAACAACATTTCCGCGGTAATCGGCAGCGATCCTTCCGGGCCGCGGGCATGCGTTTTCGTCTCACGGAAAACAAATGTTTCGCTTTCGAATACCTGGGCCGCGCTGATCGTGTTTGTTGAAGAGTTCATTTGGGTCAGTGTTTTCGGGCTTCCGGACCACTTCTAAAGACTTTCAGAACGCGCATTTGTTCGTGATTCGTAACGAGAAACGTTTTGCTGAAGATCTTGCGCCATTCTGTTGGACAATCTTAACAACATGAGGGGGGGATATTGGGTCCGAACGACTGCCCTAATTGCGGCGGTGTGGGATATATCGCGAAACCTGTGGACTTAAACGGCAAGTCTGAAGGTGTCGCATTTATCCGAGCGAAGTGCCCTGCTTGTGCTGGCACTGGCCGGAACCTTAACAACCCGCCTTCCACTGCTGGCTGACCGCACGGCCTGCGGTGCTTGCGAAACGTCCGAGCCCGGTTCGTCACCCTTCCCGCCCTGAAGTGACGCCGGGCTCGACGTTCGTTCGGCTTTCGTAATTTTCAGGAATTCTTTTCAGGCAATTCCCGCCGCCCGCGTCCGCACCGCCCGCCGCGGCGCTGCTTCAGTCTCGATTCGATTGCGGCCCGCCGACTTGGCGCGGTACAGAGCCTTATCCGCCGCCTGAATCACCGCCTCCGGNACGGCATCCGCCTCGGCTCCCGTNGCCACTCCAAGGCTCACCGTCACCGAAATCTGCTTTGCGGACTGCACCTTCGCCAGCCGCCGGATCACGTCACCCGTCTTAGCTCGCCCTTTCAGGTTGCGCCGATCCGGTCCCCGAGGAGTGTGCCGGCGATCCGGACCGGATCTCATGAGGAAAGATGACGCTTCGATCCGGCAGCGCAGCCGTTCCAGGTGATCAACGACATCTCCGGTGGTTCGTCCACGAAACACAATCGCGAATTCTTCTCCGCCACAGCGAAAGGCTTGCCCACCGCCGGTTACGGCCGCCAGTCTCGAGGCAACCAGTTGCAAAACCTGATCTCCGGTGTCGTGGCCGTAGGTATCGTTGCAGCGCTTGAAGTGGTCGATATCCACCATGGCGATGCTGTACGGAACTTGCAGATTGGCGATGACATCGTTGAACGCGCGCCGTGAAGGAAGTGAAGTCAGTTCGTCGTGATAGGCCAGCAGGTAAGAAGTTTCCACAATCGAAAGCGACAAAGAGAATGCCGCGACCGCAAAATATGTAGTCGCGATGCGTCCCACGCCTCCAAAATGAAGCGCCACAAAAAACGCCGCCATAGACCATAGCAGACCGCTATCCAGCGGCTTGCGCAGCCAGAAGAATCGAATCAGAAGTAATAGTGTTGCCGCTGCAAAAGCCATCCACGCATAGTCCGGCAAAGGAAGCGAAGCCACGGCATATTGATGATGACTTGCATGAGCCGACGTCGCCTGATTGTCTCGGCAAAAGACTGCGACGCTGATTGACTGCACCAGCAACACCGTAGCCATGGGCGTTATCTGCGCCACCGCCAGCCCGGATTCCGACATCAGCGAAATCAATATGAAATTCAGCGGCAGCAGAAGGCTGATAGCATCGAAGGCTGCTCGGCCCGGCCCGGCCAAGGGAATGTGTCCGCCGGACGAAAAGAAAATCGCTTCTTCCGCCAGCAACAATGCCAGCAACGCAAAGAATGCGCGGCTGGAGTGAAATCGCCAGGCCAGCAGCAGACCCACCGCCAGCAGGGCATAGTTCAAGAAACTTACCGCCGGCAACACCGACCCCAGCCAGCCCACGCGAAACAGCACTGCCACCGCCGCCAGCAGCATCGCCTGCGGCAGCAAAAGAGATTTCCACGCCGAGTTTCTCAGTACATCCATGGAAACCTTTTCCTCTTCCTCAAGGGGTTTGGGGGATTATCTCTGGCAACCGAGGACAAGGGAATTGACCGACAGGGTACCGGGGTCCGTCGAGCGATTCTCCCGTTTTGATCTGCGTCCCTATCTCGGAAGATCAGACTTTCGTTTGCTCACGGTTTCGGCTGTGAACGCCCGTTCTCTGGCTAGAATCGGTCTGTCTATTAAGGACAGCTTATGCGAATACTGATCGCCGAAGACGATGAAGCGCTGGCTAAGTTCGTGAGCCAGGGCCTGACAGCCGAACGTTACACGGTCGATGTTTGTTCCGATGGCGAACAGGCGCGAACCGCCGCCAACGAACAGGACTACGACCTAATTGTCCTGGACCTCAACCTGCCCAAGCTGGATGGAGTCAGCATACTGCGTCAACTCCGCCGGCAAAAGCCCACGCTTCCGGTGCTGGTGCTGACCCAGCGCACGCGGGTGGAAGACCGCGTGCAATGCCTGGATACGGGCGCCGACGATTATTTACCCAAACCGTTTTCCTTCAGCGAACTCTCGGCTCGCATCCGGGCATTGTTGCGGCGCAGCCATCTGCCTTCGGAATCGGTGCTCTCGATCGAAGACTTGAAACTCGACCGCGTGGAACGCCGTGTGGAGCGCGCCGGACGCCGCGTTGACCTCACCACCAAAGAATTCGCGCTGCTCGAATACCTCATGCGCAACGCTGGGCGCAAAGTAACGCGCGCAATGATCATCGAACACGTCTGGAACCTTACCTTCGATACCACCACCAACGTCGTCGATGTTTACATCAACTATCTGCGCCGCAAAGTGGATGATGGCCACCCCCGCAAACTCATCCACACCGTGCGCGGCGTCGGCTATGAACTCAGCGGCGTCTCCGAGGTCAGAGTATGAGTGCCGCCAGCANGGGGGCAAGTGCGGGAGCGGCCACGGGGGCGACTCCGAAGCCGCGCCCGGCCGCGATCGCGCTAGGTGAGGATGGCGGNGGAGTGGCGGCGTCCCCGTTCAGTCCGCTGCCACTTTTATTGCACGAACTGAATCAGCCTTTGACCGGACTGCAATGCTCGCTCGAACTGGCCACCGTTGGTTCGCGCACTCCCCAGCAATACATAAGCGTCCTTCACCAGAGTCTGGATCTGGTGGCCCGCATGCGCATGCTGGTCGAGGCGGTGCGCGAGGTGTCCGATCTCGATCCGGGAGTATCTTCGCAACCGGAAGCAATTGCTCTGGACTTTCTTCTGCGCGGTACGGTTGATGATTTGCGGCCAGTAGCGGAATCCCGCAAGCTCCATATCGATGTCGACGGCAACTCTTTCCCTCATTCGTGCCTGGTACAGCGAAGCGTGACCGCCACGCTATTTCGCATCATCGACTCAGTTCTAAGCCTGGCGGTGAGCCACAGCATCGTACGCGTTCACTTACGCACTCTGGACCAGCATGCCGCGGTCCTGATTTCGTGGATGGATGAAAAGAAGATAGATGAGAAGATGGCCGAGAACACGGAAACCGGGCGCCTTCGGCTTTCGCCGCCGGCTCTAGGACTGCTCGTTGCCCGCGCCTGCTGGCAGCGCGCCGGCGGCCAGTGGAACGCGGAATTCTCACCGGCCAATCACTCTCTCACTCTTCTTCTGCCCTGGGCCGAAAGCAACAACCAACCCCCAACCTCATCCTGTGGAGACCGTTCATGAGCGCCATGGTTCTACCCTCGCTTCCCTTTTCCGGCGGCGCCCTCATCGCCAGCCCCAGCAGCGCCCTGCGCGAGCAGGTCCTGCAACGCCTCAACGGACGCTGCCGTCCCGTGCACCAGGCAAACGGCGGCGCCGACGCGCTCGTGCAACTGGAAAAGGGCCACTGGCAGGTTCTCTATCTGGACCGCCGGCTTCGTGACCTGGATGTGGAAGAGTTAATTTGCACCATCCAGCACCGCTTTCCCGGCATTCAGGTGGTGATGCTCGACTCCGACGCCCCAGCGGCAATTGCGGATTCCACGCACGCGGACCAGGAAGACACTCGTGCAGAAACAAGAGAGCGGGCCGCCGGCGTGCTTGCCTGGCATGGGTCCGGAGCCAGCCGGTCAGCCGCCGACCCAACCGCCGATACCTTCGGACTGCGCCACGAAGGATTGCAGGAAGCTTTGCCAGGAATGATCGGCAGCAGCCCCGCCATGTGCCGTGTCTACCGCCTGGTGCGGCTGGTGGCTCGGCGTACTACGACCGTACTGGTCGCCGGCCCTACGGGCAGCGGAAAAGAATTAGTCGCCCGCGCGCTACATGCGCTGAGCCCGCGCGCCTCAAAGCCGCTGGTCGTCGTCAATTGCGCGGCGATTCCCGACGCGCTGCTCGAATCCGAATTATTCGGCTTTACTCGCGGGGCCTTCACCGGAGCCGTGCAATCGCAACTGGGGCGCATTGCCGCCGCTCATGGCGGAACCTTATTTCTCGATGAAGTCAGCGAACTCCCCTTGGGCATGCAGGCCAAGCTGCTGCGCTTTCTTGAGCAAAAAGAGATTCAGCGCCTGGGCAGTTCCGACACCATGCGGGTCGACGTTCGCGTGGTGGCGGCCAGCAACGTCGACCTCGCCGGCCTAACGGGAGCGCGCAAGTTCCGCGAAGATCTTTTCTACCGCCTCTCGGCATTTCCCGTGGAACTGCCGGCGCTCGCCGAGCGCCGCGCGGATATCATTCCTCTGGCCGAGCATTTTCTTACCTGCATGGCGGCGGCCATGAACACGCCACGGCCGCATTTCGCGCCCGAAGCGCTGCGCCTTCTGGAAGCTCACTCCTGGCACGGCAATGTGCGGGAACTCCAGCACGTAATCGAACGAGCGTCGATCCTGGTCGAAAACGGAGACACGCTCCTCGCCGAACATTTGTATTTTTCTTACTTCCAAAAAATTTCTCATTTTATCACCGTTCCCGAAGCCTGAGAGCAATCTCACATAATCTCAAGTCTTCTGGCATTCGCCGTGCAAAAGTTGCCGGTAGCTATGACCTCTTTGCCCATGCCCCCGGGCTTATCGGATTCGTCTTTGTCCGGGTTTGTTCCCGGTTCGGCCACGGGATGCGACGCGATCCAGGCCGCTTCCCCAGCCGCCACAGACGAGCAGCACCTGCTGCGCGCCTTTCGCACCTTCGCCGAAACCGCCGGATCGCTCGAATACTCCTACAGCCTGCTGCGCGCCGAAGTAGCCCGCTTGCGCCGCGAGCTCGAGGAAAGCCACGCCGGCCTGGCCCGCAGTCTCGAACAAAACCGCTCCATGCGCCAGCATCTGGATCGCATCCTCGAAAGCCTTCCCTGCGGGGTAGTCGTCGTCTCGTCGAGTGGAGAGATTACGCACTGGAATCCCGAAGCCCGGCGGCTTCTCGCGCTCGAAGAAATATTTAAAAGTCCGACGGCGGCACGGAAATCATTGCCGGATCTGAGCTGCGAGTTGCGCGGGCTGTTCGGCTCTGCCAGCGCGGCGTCCGGTGAATGCGAACAACAAATTCCATCTGCCCCCGGACCAGATCGATGGCTCGTCGTGCGCCAGGCGGCATTGGCCGAGGATGACGGCGCTTCTTCAGTATTTATTTTGCAGGACATCAGCGAACGCAAGCGCATGGAACAGCAGCAGGTGCGTCATCGCCGCGAACAGGCTCTGGCTGAGATGTCTGCGGTTCTCGCTCACGAGGTTCGCAATCCTTTAGGCAGCCTTGAACTGTTTGCCAGCCTGCTGTCGGAAGCCAATCTCGGCGCCGAATGCCAGGAGTGGGTCGGCCATCTGCAACACGGCTTGCGCACCCTGGGCGCAACCGTGAATAACGTTTTGCACTTTCACGGCGCGCCGCCACCGGAGCGCACCCCCCTCGATCTGGGACAGTTACTTGACTGGGCGGGAAGCTTTCTCGCTCCCCTGGCCCGCCGCAGCGCAGTGAAAGTGATCCTCCGCAACGGCCTGCGCGGCGTGATTTTTGCCGGAGACCGCCACCAGTTGGAGCAAGTGCTGCTGAATCTTTCGTTGAACGCGCTGCGGTTGATGCCCGACGGCGGAACTCTGGAACTGGAGGGTGAGACCGTACACGGCGAGGATGCCATAGATGGTTCCACATTCGCCACGCTTACCGTTTCCGATACCGGGCCGGGAATCGCCCCGGAAAATCTTGCCGAGATTTTTAAGGCGGGATTCAGCACCCGCGCCGGCAGCCCCGGCTTAGGCCTGGCGGTGTGCAGCAAAATCGTTCACCAGCATGGAGGAGCGATTGCCGGCGCGGTCCGCGCCGAAGCCGGAGCCAGCTTTACAGTCCGATTTCCGCTGGCG
>JGI12664J13189_1000006_pt1 | contig 28906 bp, 18 predicted proteins | sample BlaSpr_A8_OM1_O3_FD_13189 | JGI IMG/M metagenome (IMG submission 13189) | reverse complement strand
CCATTTCATAGAGCACTGCACCGAAGCTGAAGATGTCGGAGCGCGCGTCGATAGTGGCTCCGCGGCATTGCTCTGGAGACATGTAACCGAGCGTGCCCAGCAGAACACCGCGGCCGGTCACGGAATCGAGTGTCGCCTGCACGGACAGGCCGGGCGTGCCCGGTTCCGGCATCGTCAGCTTGGCCAGGCCGAAGTCGAGAATCTTCACATGGCCGTCGCGCGTGATGAAGATATTCTCCGGTTTGAGGTCGCGATGGAAAATACCGTGATCATGAGCGGCAGCAAGTCCGCGAGAGATCTGGAGCGCGTATTCGACTGCTTTGCGCATCGGCAGCGCGCCGCTATTCAGGCGCGCCCGCAAAGTTTCGCCGTCGAGCAGTTCGGAGACGATGTAGGGGGAATCGTCCTGGCGGCCAATGTCAAACACCGCGAGAATATTGGGATGATTGAGCGCGGCTGTAGCTCGCGCTTCCTGCTCGAAACGGCGTAGGCGCTCGGAATCGGGCGCAGAGCCCGAAGGCAGAACCTTAATCGCTACTTCGCGCCCCAAGCGCGGATCGCGCGCCCGGTAAACCTCGCCCATCCCGCCCGCCCCCAGTGCGGAAAGAATTTCGTAAGGGCCGAGTTTGGTACCCGAGGCCAGCGCCATAAATGTGTGCTTGTCATTATAGGGCGTTTCACTGATTCTGATGGGCCGTTGGCGGGTAGTCAGCAAAGCGGACAGTGAGCGGCTCGCTTAGCCCGACGGCTCTATTCCGACTCTGTCGTTGACGGCACCTTGAATGCGCTGTTTGCAATCGTTAGCAAAGCTTCCAACAATTGCCCGCGATTCAAACATAGAGTTATCTGCGGCCGGTCAATGGAAATTTTCCACCAGCAGGAGTTCAGCGGCTGACTGGTCATATTGTGAGTAAAGTAAGTAGCGCCCATCCGCAGAAACGCTGAGTCCGGCCGCGGGCGTGCGCGGCAAGCTGGCAAGTGTTTTGGATTCCCCGCCCGCGTGGCTGATGAAGCGGACGAGAGCGCCGTGTTGGTCGGGAGCGGGAGACAAGTAATACACTCCCGCCGCGGCTACGGAAAAAGCTTCCCAGTTTCGCGCCACGCCAAAGTCCTCAATATCGCGAACGAAGTCAGTTTCCTGGCCGCCTTCGACCGGCATCCTGCGAATCGTGCCGCCTGGTACGGTAAAGTACAACCACTTTCCGTCCGGGGATTCCTGAGCGAAGAGACCGCCGTTTCGCGTCACCTGCGTCGCCGGTCCGCCGGAGGCAGCAACCTTCCAAATGTTGCTCATCCCATCGCGCTCGGAGGCAAAGTACAACCAGCGTCCATCTCGCGACCACGCAGGTCTGGCGTCGCTGGTAGAACCAGCGGTCAAGGGCTGCGGGGTTCCGCCGGAAGCGGAGATGACGAAGACCTTTAACGCTGAATCGGCTGTGGGCCGGGCTTCGTAGGCGATCTTACCGCCGTCAGAAGACCATTGCGGGTCGCCAATCTCGGCCCAGTCCGGAGCAGTCGTAAGTTGCGCCGGGTTCCTTCCGTCCGCGGTCGAGACCCAGATTTCAAGCGGTCCCGTTCGATTGGAAATGAAAGCGATGTGCGAACCATCGGGAGAGTAAAACGCACTGTCATCCCGCCGGGAAGAGGCAATGAGGGCCTCAGGGGTTTCGTGAATCGCGCCCTTGAGTTGCAGCGCAACCCTATAAATATTGGTATCCCGGTGCAAGCGCGTGAACGCCATCCGGTTTCCCCGGCGCGCGATGGCAAGAAACCAGGGATTATCGCCGGCAAAGTCCACCCGCTGCGGTTCGCCGCCATCCACAGCCACGCGATACATGGCGGTATTTCCGCCGATGTTCGCATTCCCCGAGGTTCTAATAAACAGAATCTCTTTCCCGTCCGGTGTCCAGGCAGGGCTCACGATCCGCCAATCCGGTGGGGTCAGCAGCTTGGGTTCACTCTCGGGCTTATAATCGCTTGAAAGGGGGACGACATAAAGGCCCGGATGGTCGTAAATCAGCGCAACTTTACTCGAGTCAGGAGACAGGATGCCACCGGCGACCTCAAAGTTTCCCTGCAACGGGCCAATCACCAGTCTCTTGTCGCCTCCGTTCAACGGCGCCAAGTATAAGCTTCGCGGACTTCCTGCACAGTAAGACACCCATTGGCTGTCGGCGGACCAGGAAACATAGTGTGTATTCTGTTCCCGCGTAATCACTTTCTCCGGTCCGCCCAGCGCAGGTATTGCGAAAATTCCGGTCGTGCCAAGGCTCGCGGCGCCGATAGGGCTTCGGGGGAAGGCAATCCACCGCCCGTCAGGCGACCACTGTGGCATCCGTTCATCTTCGGGTGTGTTGGTCAGCCGGATTGGCTCCCCGGGTCCGACCAGCTTTACGTAAATGTCCGGAACTCCGCCTTCTGGTCCCCACGCAAACGCCACTTGGCTCCCATCGGGCGAGAACGAAGGATCGCGTTCATCTCCCGGATGCGCGGTAAGCGGAACAACTGTCACCTCTTTTGCAGGTTCAGGTGCTGTCCGGGTCGAGTGCCACCATGCCGCTCCGCCGGCCAGAATCACAAGCAGGGCAACGGTTGCAGCGACCTTTCCATAAGGAGGCTTGGAGAGCGGACTCGCGGGCGGGCTCGATGACACCGCCCTCGATGCCCCGGACGGATTCATCGAGAGCGAAGATCCTGATGCTGGCACCGATCCCTGCACGGCCTGAGAATCGGTTACTGGTACGGCCGCCACCGATCCTGCATCGGTCGACTCGCCCGGTCGCGTTTCCATTTCCCGCTTCAGCCGCTTTAAGTCGGTCCGCATGTCGGCGGCGTGCTGGTAGCGCAGATCGCGATCTTTTTCCAGCGCCTTATTGATGATCCGCTCCAGCTCCAACGGCACGTCCGGATTCAAGCGCACTGGCGGTAGCGGTGCGCGGCTCAGAATTGCTTCAAAGATGATTGCTGTGCTATCGCCACGGAAGGGCATTTGACCGGTTGCCATCTCATACAGAACTGCTCCCAGCGAGAACAGATCGGTGCGCGCATCCAGTTCTTTTGCTCGTGCCTGCTCAGGCGACATGTAGGCGATGGTGCCTAGCGTGGAACCGGGGCTGGTCAGGTGCCGATCATCCGTGGCCGTCATCGTGTTCGCCGACCCAACTCGGCTGGAAGAGCCGGCGCTGGGCGCGATCTTGGCCAACCCGAAATCCAGAACCTTAGCATGCCCGCGCTTGGTGACAAAAATATTTGCCGGCTTGATGTCGCGATGCACGATCCCTTGGGAGTGGGCTGCATCCAGGCCGTCGGCAATCTCCGTGGCCAGCGAGAGCAACGTCTCGGTATCTAACGGCTTTCCCGCAATCATATGCTTCAACGTCAGGCCATCCAGAAACTCCATTGCAATGAATGACTGCTCGCCATGTTTGCCGATTTCGTAAATGGTGCAAATGTTGGGGTGGTTGAGAGCTGACGCAGCGCGCGCCTCGCGCCGAAAGCGTTCCAGCGCTTGCGGATCTTGTGACAGCTCATCAGGCAGGAACTTAAGGGCGACGAATCGACCCAGGTCTGTGTCCTCGGCCTTGTAGACCACGCCCATGCCTCCGCCGCCGAGTGTTTCCAGGATGCGATAATGCGAGATGGTCTGGCCTATCAATAGGAAACCCATGTCCCAAGGGTCGATTAATCTTACGGACGAGGCATTCGCCAGTCAACGACTGACGGCCCTCTCGCCAATCACCTCAAACCGAGGAATGCACGCTTCGCAAAACAAGGGCATCCAGGCAAACTCCCAGTTAGTCGGCCAACCGGAAGTAATCCAGGTCGTAACGTGCGGATAGGTAATGATAAGTCGGCTTGTCGGAAACGATCTCCCACTTGGCATCATTCTGGGCGGATTACGGGCTATACGGAAGATATTGCGGACCAGAAGTCGGCTTCGGGGACATCGCCTGCCGCGAAGCCCGTTTTCGGCTTGCTGACAACACATTCGAAGCCGTGCGATCCGGCACATAGGAGGAACAGCGGAATTCGGTCTTTCGCGTCAGGGATAGGCCGGGGGAGATCCCGCTAGTCAGCCGGCTTGATGCCAACAGCGACATAAAGATCGGCGCTTTTGTAGAGCACACCGTTCTTCATCACCAGCCGGCAGCGGCGAATGTCGCTGATGTGTTCGGCCGGATTTCCTTCTACGAGCACAAAGTCGGCTCGCTTTCCAGGGGCGATGGAGCCCAAGTCTTTTTCCTGCTTCAGAAGCCGGGCAGCATTAAAAGTTGCAATCTGCAATGCTTTGGCCGGCGGGATACCCGCTTCGACCTCCAGTTCCAATTCGCGGTGCAGCATGATTCCGGCTGTCGCGTCGGTGCCGGCGAGAATGGGAATGCCAGCGTCGTACATTCGCTTTGTCATGCGCAACATGGCCTGATAAGAGTCTTGGTAGAGTTGGTCGTTCTCCGCTGTCACGGGCAGACCTCCGGTGTACGCGCCTCGTTGAACCTGTGCGGGCAGCCGATTCAAAACGGGGGCGTAATCTGGAGAAACTCTTCCCGGACGCCCCCTGAACATTCCCTCAAAAGTAGCGAGGGTCACATCCACGGTGGTGTGATGCTCGAGGAGCAGGGCGATGAAATCATTGACCTCTTTCGCCTGCAAATCGAGCTTCGCGGCATTATCGCCCACAGCAGTGAAACGTTCTGGAGTCCGGGTATCCTTCACTTTCGCCGCCAGAAAGTTGAGAAAGATAAAGTTTATGTGTTGTATTTCGTCGGCGCCGTCTTCCACAAACTGGCTCGCGATCATGCCGTTTGGAATGTGCCCGCTCACGCGTAAGCCACGCGCGTGGGCAGTCTTCGCGATTCCGGGTACGAACTGAGGATTAAGTGAGCTGTAGAGCTTGATCTGGATGTAGCCCAGGTCGGCATAACGATTGACGGCAGCTTGGGCCTCCTCAGCGGTATCGGCGTACAGACCAGTTGGGGCTTGAAACGGGCCGTGCCCGTCAATGAACCCGGACTTCCAGACTCGAGGGCCGATTGCACTTCTGCTCTCCCACTGGTCTTGCAAATGCCGCAATTCGTCGATGTCATTTCCCATATCGCGAACAGTGGTTACGCCGCTGGCGATGTTCAAGATCCCATCCACGGCCTGGGCATGGACATGCATATCGAACAGGCCCGGCAGAAGCGTTTTGCCAGTTCCGTCGACGATCTCAGCATCTTTAGGAACGCTGACGGAAATAGAGGGACCGGCGGCCGTTATACGGTCGCTTTGAATGACAACCGTCTGGTCCTCCCGCATAGTGGCCTGCTCGGAATCAAACAGGCGCACATGCTCCACCGCAACCGGATGATCCGGATGCCGGGCTAATTCATGGCCCAGGCGAGCGTAGCGTTCGTCCAGTGATTTGCGATCGAGAGCATAGAGTTGGTCGTTGGTATTCTCCCAGCCTTCTCTGAGGATAGCGAACCACTTGCCCGGAACCCCGAACAAATGCCGGTCATCATCGAGCCACAAGGTTTGCGGCTCAAAAGAGAGTCCAGTGATCGCAAACTCGGTCACGTGCATTTTCTGCCCGTGGCTTTCGACGGTCACGTCCGTCATTCGTTCCAGCCTGGCCTCGCCCGCCGGGAATAGTTTCACGGGAGCGCCCTTAGCTTCTAAAAGGACATCTACCAGCAGAGCCGACTCGGCTTGCGGCCCATTGTTGCTAACGTAGAAGCCGGGCGCATGAGCCTGTCCGTTCTCGGAAGTACTCTTCCACTTGCCGATGCCGGCTTCAACGGCGAAGTGCTCGTCGACCGGAGCCTTCAAGTAGTCGTTGCCGATTATGTCCGTGTGCAGCGGCGATCCATTCGCGGCAACTATGTAGTGGGCCTCAACTTTGGGTCCGCGGCCTCGATCGTTGAACTCGAATGTGGAATCGATGTGGCCATCTGCACGGAAGATGTCAACCTCACTTCCTGCCGTCTTGCTGTTGCTCACGATCGTGTAACGAAGCGTTTGCAAGACGACGGCGTCGGTGGCCGACCACAGGGAGGCCGAAAAAAGGAAAACGGAAAGAGATGTGACACGGAGCATGGAACGAGATTATGCCATCGATTCGGGAGCGAATGCGAGGGTTGCTAAACTGGAGCTGTGGTTTGTTCTGGACCTTGGCAATAGAGTCTGGCCAACGGGCATGCGGAAGTTATCTGAAGGCGGATACTGGATCGATTCGGCGGTTTTCGGGCCGACGAGTCGTGAAGTTGTCCAGAAGTCGTCTTCGGGGAAGTTTGCTATTTCAGTCTGGAGCGTCCAGAAGGGGCCGAAAGATTGGGCACTACGGTTTGATGGAAAAGGTCCCGGTCTCTTCATTCACGAGTCAAGAAAGTTGCCCAAAGTCCTGTCGTAATCTGCCTCTGCAAGTGCCCGAATCTAGGAATCCGAAAAAGGCGCTAGCTTCTTGCCCAGATATTGGGGATTTTGGGCAGCTTAAGGCGACCGCCGAGACTGCTGCCGAATTGCCGAAGACAATTTGGACCACGGCCTTTCTTCAACGAGTCCAATAGTGCAATGAAACTGACGAGCAATTCCAAGGCAAGTTGGTGCTAGTTCGATGTCACCGGGAGTCTAGGACATGCCATGTGCGTTGGGGCGGGTAGGTCGGAAACCGACCCACTACCGTAAGAGGTTCTCACTTGCACTCCTTTGCACTCCTTGCCATTAAGCGCCTTGCTTAGCGCCCAAAAAGGCGTCGCGCATGCAGCGTTCCGACGCTAGAAAGACTTTAATGACTTCAAAGATGATCGCTGTCGCGTAGGTAACCGCGATCCAGACGCACACTTCTTCGATGGGCATGCCTGACCACGCGCCGATGAAAAGACCAATCATCTGGCGATCCTGGAAGTTCCACCAGTTATAAGGGACAGCCAAGGCTTCCCATAGTAGGCTGATGAGGAGCATAAAGATTAGCGTGAGGCTCAGGGCGCGCCAGTTGATGAGTCGTTTCGCGACGGGGAAAAAACTTATAGCGGGAGCAGAGCCCCGGAGACCAGAAAGGTGAAGTAGCCGGGGAAGCCTGCTTGGTTCTCAGGAAGGGCGAGATGCTTCTTATAAAACCAGGCAGCGCCAATCAGCACCACGGCTAGAATCAGCGAAGTGGGATGAAAGTGCAACAGCCGGAGGATCTTCCGGGCTTCGTCGGGGTAATCAGGCACTTTGTAAGCCGTCAGCCAAAACTCGCCGAGCCAAACGTACAAAAGAAGAACTGAGAGAAAGCCAGTCAGATAGAAGACGTATTCTTCGATGGGAACGGACTTGCCGAGGGCGGGAGCGTGAATGCCCAACGTCGCTCCACCGTTGGGATAATCGAAGAACCACTGCGCGAAAACGAAGTCGAGCAAGAAGCCCAGAGGGACGAGAATGGCGAGGGTCCTCCAGAAAGCGCGCCGTGGAATGTGCAACCCCTCGCTGGGCAGGAACCATCCTGCGATCAACGCGATGGGGAAAATGAGCAACAGAAGGCTAAAAGTGTAGCCACATGGTGTGGAGTTCTGATTGACTGGCGTCAGGGGGGAGGGGACGTGGACGGTGTGCAACGTGATGGCCGCGGGAAAAACAAGCATCGCCAGCATAGCAACGACGATTGCGGCGCAGGCAGCAGGGCTCGGGAGTCCGTGAGATCGGGGTCCGGGCATGGGCAGCCTCCGGTTCGACTTTGACCCGCTGAAACGGGATTCTAAAACGCCGAGAATTCTACACTTTTCGGAGGAGTGCCGAGATCTTCCCTTAGATTCCGGAGCCGCATCTCCAAGTCATTATCGGATCGAGAAGTCGGACTTGAGACAGCTTGATCGGGTGATTCCCACAGGACTTTGCGGTGACATCCGTCACAGACCCAGAGGTCGAGGTTCTCTTATTCTCGACACGTGATGTTGCTCAATTTTGCGTTTACGATCGGCGGGATGCTCCTTACGAGTGGAAGCGGCTTGCTATTCGCGAACCGATTACATGACCAAGGGTGGGCCGGCTGCCCTGATACCGACGCGACGATTCTGTCAGCGAGTGTTTGCACGCCTGACCACGACACGTGTCCCTACTTTGCTTGCGTGATTTACGTATATCTGGTCCGGAACGAGAACTACTCAGGTCTTTGCGTGGAGCCTTTTCTTAGACGGCGGGACGCCCTGCAATTCGTAGAGGAGTGCTACGCTAGGACTCCCACGACAAGATACCGCCCGGAATGCCCCCAAGAGTCCTGTCTCGTTATCGAATCCTAGGACAACCACTGGCGACGCTCGGGACGTACCCGAGTCGTGACGGTTCACTCAGGACTAGAAATTCTAGTGGCGTCTCTGGTATGCTATCTATAGTGTGGCTATTGATATGGCTGTAGACCTAAGAGTAGGCATTCTTCCACGCTGGGAGGATGAACGATGCTCTCCAGAAGTTGGGAATCCGAATTCGAGAATTGCGGACGCGGCGCGGGTGGTCCCAGGAAGCCTTTGCCGATGTCGCCGGAGTGCATCGTACCTACATGGGCCATCTCGAACGCGGCGAGAAGAATGTAAGTTTCCTGAGCATTGTGAGAGTCGCGAACGCTCTCGGCGTGACGCTTTCGGATCTTGTTGCCGGACCCAAAACGGGCGATACTGCGAGACTGAGTCGCAAAGCACCGGCTGTGTCCGCCGTCGCCAAGGGCCGTGCGCTAGAGGAAGTAGCGACCCTAGAACGCAGCGTCCGCACACTCAAGGGCCTGCTGGGCGAAGCCCCTCCGTTAAACCGTCGCGCTCGCAAGCCTCTTCCAAGAATCAAAGACTGAAAATCCCTGTAGCACACTTCATCAGCCAACGTGGTCCCAACCGATGGATCGTCTGTTAAAACCAGGATTCGTGGCTGGTAGCGCACCACGAAAAACGATGCTGCTGGACCTAAAGAACCTGAAGTGTTCCGCTTGCGATGCGATCTTCATTTATGCTCCCCTAGCCCCGCGCGGATCGGGGTTGCCGTTCTACTGTCCCCAGTGCAGAGCATCCGAAGTACGTGCGACCTGAGATCCCCCCTTACTCCGCCGGGAGGAAATCAATATAAAAGGGCTTGCGTTCAGATCCGATGACCATTGTCGACCATTCTTTTCACGCAAGTAGCAGCGATCAAAGGGCGCAATTGTGGCCGATTCGTGTCTTAGGATTCACAAATCTCGTCTCCGCGTCACGGGAGCGAAACACCAAACCAACAGCGTTTTCTGGATGTGACCACTGTCATAATACTTAGGCCGTGTCTTGTGGAAAAATCGGACATCACCGATTCGAAGGAGAGCGACGAATGTCATCCCGCTTGGTCCCTGTTGCTCAATACTTGCGAATGTCCACGGAGCACCAACAATATTCGTTAGCGTTTCAGTCCTCCACCATGAAGTCGTATGCGGAGAAAAATAACTTCACGATTATTCAGACCTACACCGATGCTGGAAAGAGTGGCTTGGTTCTCAAGCACCGAGATGGTCTCGCGCAACTCCTCCACGATGTGGTTGCTGGGGGGCAGCCCTATGAGGCCATCCTCGTTTACGACGTAAGTCGCTGGGGGAGATTTCAAGATGTTGATGAAGCGGCCTACTATGAATTTCTGTGCAAGAGGGAGGGAATTCCGGTCCATTACTGCGCGGAGACGTTCCCGAACGACGGCTCAATGCCGAGCACCATCATGAAATCTCTGAAGCGCGTAATGGCCGCGGAGTTCAGCCGAGAATTGTCGGAGAAGACCACGTCTGCAATGAGCCAGATGGTCCGGGACGGTCTGTGGCCGGGCGCTATGCCAGGATACGGTCTCCGAAGATTGTTGGCATCTAACGACAGGACGCCGAAGTGCCAGATGAAGTTTGGCGAAAGAAAGAACCTCAGAGCTGACCATACGCTCATCGTCCCAGGCCCTCCTGAGGAGGTTGCCACTGTGAAGGAAATGTTCCGTCTTTACACTCAGGAAAAGAAAAGTTTTCTCCATATCGCAGGGAGGTTGAATACTCTCGGCATTCCGCGAGTTTGTAACGAATCCAGCGGGCCTTGGACATATCAGGCTGTTAGACAGATCGTTCTCAATAGCAAGTACACAGGATCGCTAATCTGGGGGCGGTACACGCAAAAGTTGAGATCGCACTATAGGCCTGTACCCAGAGAGAACTGGATCGTCGTCTCAAACGCATTTACGCCGGTGGTAGACCGGGACACGTTTGAGGCTGCGCAATCAATTTGGTCACGCAAAACGTGTCGTCTTTCTAATGAACAATTCTTAGAGCGCCTCCGGTCCCTTTTGAAGAAGAAGGGAAGGCTCAACGCAAGAATAATCAATGAGTCATCATTGACCCCTTCCTGTTCCGCCTATGAAGGGAGATTCGGGAGTCTCCACAAAGTATACGAACTTGTCGGTTACAAACGTACCGATACGTTCATCCTCAGACAACTTACTCAAACCCACATGTTGCGTATGTACCGTTCGCTGTACCGTCGCCTTCGGCATTTATTTCCGGACCTCATGGCGACACATCAGAGTCCTCGTTCTCGCCCTAAGAAGCTACGTTTCTCAACTGGAGTGACCGTCGTCGTCGCAGTCTGTCCTGCGGAGAAAACTCTGACAGGGCATAGGCGTTGGCGATTTGAATCGAAATTCGCTGAAGAGAGTGGGCTTCCCACCTTGCTGTGCTTGTGCGATGGATCAAACGAGAAAATCGCCCGCTTCGTTTTAGTTCGAAATACTTCGCACATTCATAGCGTCGCAATGCTGAAGGAAGACGACGAGCGACTTAAGCGCGGAATTAGATTAAGAGACCTTCGCGATTTCCGTCGAGTGGCTCATCGAATGAGCAGGATGAGCTAAGTACAGATATTTTGTAACAAGCAGTTCCTTCCGACGTTCGAGCGAATAGCTGCTGCGTCACCGGGCTTTGAAACTGTTCTATGCGGCACAAGACCAGCGCGCAAATGGTCTCCTCGGAGATTGCTGAAACGCTTCGATCAAGTGGCGCACTTTGTTTCTCCGCTCGATTAGGGTAGCGACTAATTGCTCAAATGCATTCCTGTCGTCGCCATACCATTCAGCAGGAACGGCTTCGGCCGCCCGCCAAATCGCTCCCGCCGGCATCCGCTCAATTCTCGAAAGCCAGGGTTCAAATGAGTCCCATCCGGTGACCGTTCCGTAGACTTCTGTTCTCGCATAGACACCCTTCAGTGGATGATCGGGGAATGTCCACTCTCCGGCATTAAAGCAGTATCCATGGTCGATAAAGGATGCTGTGTACTTTCGCTGTCTTGCGTATCTCCAAAAAGCAGCTTGGCGTCCATCCACGTTGCCGGTCCACTTATCGAAGGCCAGGATTCCGGCGAAACTTGCGAGATTCGTCACGCGATCCAGCATCTCAACGGGCATGTAGTCGAAGACTTGCCCTTGGGTTGGATTGAGCACGTAACGCGAACCAAACTGGAGGCCGGGCTCGCACCGCACGACGCTCTGCGCAAGTTGGATGTGCATCTCCGGCGCGTTTTGGACGAGCCACTCGTTGACTTCCACGGGTTCTGTCGTGGGCACCGGCAATCCCACGATTTCGGCCAGTCGAGCAGCAAGCCGCTCATTTGCCAGCACCCGCAGATGCTGCGGATTATTGCGAAACTTTACGACGTAGTAGTGGCCGTCGGAACAAAGCATTAAATGCGCCTGCGCTCCTCCGCGCATTCTTCGGATATGCTGCACTGCGATTACGCTCAACCGAAACCTCGCGCCAAGAAACGTGTACGCTGCTCGATAGCGTCGGTTCAGTTGTATTTCTCTGGTGCGAGTAACCGTTCGCAGTGCCCGTGGGAGTCGGACCCCGACTGGGAAGGTTGGCCAGATCGATCACATCCTAACTTTCTCTTAAGTGGAAGTCTGTGTCAAAGGTCACATTTAGGCTGTGGAAAACACGATTGTGTGGATGAAGGCTCTTTTGAGAAGAGTTTAAACTTAAATGTGTGCCATTCCCAAAATGGGCATTTCTGATAAGAAAACTAGCCGACTACACGAAAGGCCGTATTCCACAGAATGAATTTGTAGATACTAATTGCGACAGAAGGAATGCCGTATGGACGAGTCGAGTAATGTGGAGTATTGCCTCCTGCGCTATGTACCGAACGTCACCTGTAAAGAGGGCGTTTCGATCGCTGCGATCTTTATCGATGTTAGTGACTTAGATAAGGAAGTGTGCGCGATAACCTTTGCGCCGTATTGGCAAGAGAGAGTTCGGCTTTTCGATCCAGACAGCGATTTGGAGATGATCGAGGCTACGCTGGCTGAGATTCAAGATAGGTTGCGGTCTCCGGCCTCCCGCTACATGCTTCGCCAAATGGAAGATTCGTTCTCCAACATCATTCGGATTTCTGACAGAAAAAAATGTCCGATCCCGGCCTTTTGCTCAGGCCCTCTTGGGGAAAACATCGACTGGGTCACTCCCGTCGCCCGTGTTGCGTAGCGTCGCCTACCAAGTGTAACCCTCTCCGTTGCGCTTCCCCACCTAAATGGTGTTAGCGGCACCTGCTTTTTGCACGTGCTATCGCGATCCTCGCGAAGTGGAGAAAACACCCGCAGACAACCTCCGCAACATCACGGATTCTCTTCATCACTCGATCACTCGCATTGCAAACGGGTGGTCAGGAAAACATGATGGCTATCGACTTGCTGTGAGACAGTACGTGGCGATCACGACAGTTCAGCGCACACCGTGTTACGAGGTCAAGATGGCGGATTCACAGGATCGCCTAATCGACCGGACCACTAAAAATACAGCTAAAACTACTAAAACTACCAAAACTCCCATTACTCCCATTACTCCGGTCGTACAGATCAGAATCTTTCTTTGCGATGTAGCAGTTCACGGATGTTGTCACTGTTCGGTTTTGGAAAAGTACAAGCGGGAATCGGGAATAAGCCTTCGATGGTCAGAGTGACTTCGTACAGGCCTGCACCCAGAAGTCAGGTAATCGCGGACGCGAAAAGCGGGCTGGCTGAGACCATTCGCCTCAGATCTCAGCCATCTGTGCACGGGGTAGGGATCATCTGTGCCGGGCAACGCATCCCGCTGGACGAGATGTGCAACTGGTTTGCGAGCTGTGAGCGGCGGGCGACGAGCATTGAGCAGGCGACGGCTCAAATCTGATCGGCTCACAGATCCGGCAAAAGCTTCGCGGCGACTTGAGCACCAGTGAAAGGGGAGGGGACCGGTGCTGCTCCTGGCTGCTTAAACATTATGCCGGTCCTAAACTGCGCGGCTCGTCATTCGGCCCGTCCCGTCCCTAAACCGCGCGGCGTTTTGGTGCAACTTATTTCTGCGCCGAGAAGCCCTGTAATAGAAAAAGCCATTAAATACTGATTCTTTCTACGGTCCGCTCTAGATCGAAGCTCGCATTTGTGAATAGCGTGCAACAGGGACCGCATTTCCTGAAGTGAAACTTGGAATATACCTCGGTGCTGTGACCCCGCCATACGCGATCTCCACCGAAGCCATGGCTTTGCCCTAGAGTGCGGTTCAGGCCCCGTTAAGGGTTTTAAATGTCTCGCGCACGAAGGAACCAATGGAGCGCCATTTCAGCACAGCGAAACGGTTACGTGGAGAAATCAAACTCTTTTTTGCTAGCCCAGGGTGGCGTCCGATTGTGGCCGCCTGTTGCTTCTGCTCGGTTTTGTTGACGAGTGCATGCAGTTCCCGCCCCGCCGCGACCGAGCCAAGCGTTCAGGCGCAGGCACTCGCTCAAGGCTTTAGTCTTTCCGCATCTCCTGCCAACGTTAGCTTTTATACTGGTGTGAATGGTTCAACCACGATCACAGTTGGGCAACAAAATGGGTTCGATGGAAATGTGACCTTTTCAACTGCGGGTTTGCCAAGCGGCTTACTGGCAACCTTCAGTCCACCAGCAGCGGGGCGGCAGAGCCTGCTCACGCTAACATCTACGAATTCTGTTCTCGTGGGCATTTATTCGATCACGATTCGCGGAGCGGCGNGTACGCTTCAAGGAAGCGCGTTCGTTACCGTAACAATACTTCCTTCTCCTACCTTCACTCTCTCCGCATCTCCCGCCAGTCTGAGCTTCAATCAGGGGGCGGGCACTTCGACCACAATCACGGTCGGATCGCAAAATGGCTTTAGCGGGAACGTGAGCTTCTCAACTTCAGGTTTGCCCGATGGGGTCCAGGGAACATTCAATCCCCCGGCTGCGGGTCAGCAGAGCGTGCTCACCCTGAGTTCAGCGAGTACCACGCCCGCGGGCGTCTACGCGATAACGATTAGTGGAACGGCAGGCAGCGTTCAGGACAGCGCATCGGTTACGGTAACAATACTTCCTTCCATCGGCGTTAGTCTTTCAGCCTCTTCTAGCGGCCTAACAGTCGATCGAGGGGCAGGCAGTTCGCTTGCGATCATGGTGGAGGAACAAAACGGATTTGCGGGAACGGTTGCTCTCTCTGTCGCTGGTCTTCCAACTGGAGTGCATGCGAGTTTCCAGCCCAGTTCTCTACATACCTCGGGATCCTCGATGCTTACCTTGAGCGTTGCGCACTCTGCTCCACCAGGCACGTACGCGCTGATGGCTTCGGGTACGACCGGCAGTGTTTCTTCCAATGCTCCCATCACGTTGATCATCTCATCCTCGTTCACAAAAGTGTCGCTAAACGTGCTGAGCTTTCCAGGAGCTTCCGGTGATCCCTATTTCCAAAGCGACGTTCCCACGTATCTGTACAACAATCCCACAGTGAACGGTGCGACCGTCGCCATTGAGTGGGGTGGCAGTGACCCTGGCGGAGGGCAGTATGACTGGAGTTATCCCGACTCGCAGATACAACCCTGGATTCAGGCAGGCAAGAAAGCAAATCTGGTGGTCTGGGCCGTCGCTGATAACTCGTCCACAAGCTGTGGCCCTGAAGGACGATACGGACAGAGTGGAACTGGCAATTGCGCCATTCCTTCTTACGTCTGGAATGCGTTGGGTTCTTCCAACATCACGAGTTGCACCTCGCAGTACGGCACCCAGCAAATGCCTAATTATTTTGCTGCGGACTTCCAGAGTAACTACAAGGACTTCATGGCGGCCGTTATCCAACATTACGCGCAAAACCCCAGCATCGGTTACATCCGCTTTGGCCTCGGCCATGGCGGAGAAAGCCAACCTGTCGCGGGCTGGAACGACACGACTACGTCCTGTGGCCAGGCTTATGTAAACGCGTGGGGCCTTTCGGTGGCGTCGTGGGAGCAATATCTAGCCTCGATGTTGAGCTACGAGGGCTCCCTGAATTCGCCGGTACAGCTGATGATGGGTGTGACGCCGATGGGCGAGCCGGGAAGGACGGTCCCAGACTATGCGGCGCCGCTTGCAGTGCAGAACGGCCTTGGCTTCGGGAGCCAGGGACTGGAGGCGAGCGATGTGAGCAATTGTTCCGAATCGACAGCAGATTGGTGCTCGTTATTCAACGAGTATGCGGGGCAGGTCCCGCTAGAACTTCAGACCATCGCCCAGAGTTGCCCCAGCGGGAACTGCCGCACCGGATCACTGGTCGATCTGATCCCGTTCGCCGTTAATAATTACGGAACTGTGTTCGAAATCTACTATCAGGACTGGCTCACTGCTTACGATCCGAATTATCCCGGATACTTCACAGCGTATCAAGCGATCCTGCAAACTGCCTCCGGCACCGTCAACTAAGAGAAGTGACAAGCCGGAGCCTCGCGCCAAGCGTAACAGCCAAATATCCGCCGATCACTTTAGGAAAAGAGACAAAAGAACGTCATTGTGGGCCAAGCGAGGATTTTTGCACCAGCCCTGGCTCAGTTGGCCGCACCAAGCGGGTTTTCACGCCGAACATCTCGTAGTCGGTGAATAGCCCGCGACACCAATAAGTTTTACTGTGCTCCGCCTGGGTCGCAATAGTCACCGGCACGAGATAACGCCGACCGTCCTTCTCCAGCCAGCCATAGGTCATCACCCCCCGCCAGCGGTACCATGGCCCGGAAAGATCAAAAGCCTCCGAAATCCGCAGGATGATCCCCGAATCGTCCACCCAGACCTCGCCGTGGCAGTCGTAGAACTTCGACGTGCCATGCGGGAAGAAGCCGTAGTTCATCACGGATCGAAACAAACACACCTCGTCCTCAGCGTTTGCGGCGTACTGAAAGACATGAATCGTTTGACCGCCCACGACAGCGTCCGGAGCCTGATGAATTTTCAGGTTCAACTCGGTCCCAACCATTTGAGGAAGCCATGACCACTCCGCGCCGGAGACAATGGCATCGCCCACCGGCGGGAGAGGAACGTGGTCATAGAACTTCTTGCTGTCGCCGTGATGCCAGCTTTGACGGCCGTCATCGACGATCAGCGTTTCGTAAGCATCGGCCAAATCCGGCTGGTCGTCATGACCCCAGGCAAAGGTTTCCGTCGCCGTAAAGTTCCGCATCGAATCTGCCAGACGTTGCGCCGTGACCCGCAGTTTGAATACCGCGAGCCGTTCCGCAGGCCTATCCGACNGGGTTTTGACGTGAGGCCAGACATAGGGCGGGTAGAGGTCTGCCGCCACTGGAGAGACAAATACTGTCTTCGGAAAGAGGGTTGCCTGCAGATAGGGCTGCTCGTGCGCGACAAAGTGCGAGAGCTCCTTGATGGGGACTGCTAGTGCAACGCGGTTTTGGCGCTCGCCTATGCCCTGCAGGACGCCGATGATCTTCTTGGTCTTGCTGTCCACCACAATGCCCCCGCTCGCGCCGCCATGCATGCGACCTTCCTCGTAGCGGAAAGCCAAGAGGCCTTGGGGGGTCTTGCCCAGGAACTTGCCGTGCCAGCGAACCAGCCCGCGCTTCGGGTTCCCATGGAACGGGTAGGCGTAAATGTCCACTTCGGGGCTGTTCTCCAAATCGTCCGCGTCGAAGGCAGCGCCATGGAAGTTCTTGAGGGGATGCCGCATCTCGTAGATGGCCAGGTCGTGAGCCGGGTCGTATTTCAGTGAGGCGCCGCCCTCGTCAGAGTCAACGTCCACCGCTCCTGCGTCATTGGCGTCAGGATCGAGGTAACGATGCGCGGAGAACACGCCCTTGATGCGCACGCGCTTTCCCATGGCTTTCGCGATGTGGTAGTTGGTGCCGACGAATCGGCAGTCCTCGTCCAAGCAAAAACCGGTGCCAAACTTCAGCGAGAGACCCAGAGTCTTGATTTCGGGCCAGAAATCGGTAATGGGAAAGACGATGTGCTCGGGAACGAATTCCTGAGCGAACAATGGGAAGGTAGCGGCAAATAGGAGGAGTATAGCCCCCAGTCTTCGAGGGAGGAGGTCCTGTCTGCTGCTTTCGGAGCCCGCGACCGGGCTGATGAGAACAAAATGACTTTGCACGGCTGTGTCGATCTCCCGCTGTAGGTATCGGCGGGGGTCTGTCTCTCCTTTCCCAAAATTAGTGAGCCTTCATGAACGAAGGTTCTCGGGAAGGGTTTGCCAGAGCAATAAAATCTTAAGGTTGTTCTCGAATGCAGGTCTGTGCCGTATGTCACATTCGGGCTGTGGAAAACACTATCTTTACGAAAATGTCCCCGCACAGTGACAAACGTTGGAAGGTCTTCGTTTCCCCAAATGGCCATTCCTGATGGGTAAAGTGAATACACGAAAGGCTCTATTCCACAGGGCTTTCGTAGAAAATTGTCCCTCGCTGTCGAAGTATCGCTGCCACTCGATCAACTTTCGATCCCGTCCTTTGCGCCAGGAAAGCTCGAAGCCTCGCTGTTGCGGCCCGTGCCGCTCCCAGCCCAGGTTCGGATTCGAAACCGCAGCACAAGCTGCTTTGCCACTCTTGATGACCGCGCGCCACGCAATCGATCAGATCTGGTTTCCGCCCGCGACAACCAGAAAAGCAAAATAAACAGCCCAGAGCATGAGCCGCGAGCACGGTCCTAATGAGTTTTCAGGAGAGGTAGTAGTCGTTCGCCTGGGAGGCTACTGCCGTCGAACACCTGCCGGAAATCGCAGTATGCCAGGAGACGAGCGTCTCCGGATACTCTGAAAGTCGCCTTCAGTAGGTTGCCTCAACCGAAGGTGCTTCCAGTAGCGAGGTCGAAATCCCTGCCATCAAATCCTCCGCTGACAGGCGGAACGCGGGACTTGTAGTCGAAGCACAGCGGCGCGTCCGGATCAATTCGCGAAGGAGCGCTGGTACCTTGCCCTCTCGTGACGGTCCTGGATTCGGGAAAGACGTTCATCGCCTCGGAGTCTGGCGTGTTTTCCTTGTGATCCCCACTTGGATAGGATGGTCCGGTCGATTGTTTATCCTGTCGTATTTCCTCATCCGGCACCGCACTTATACCTTCGTGCTCACACCCGCCTATTCGTGATCTCTTCTGACGAAAAGAGTCGCTCTAGAGTGCGTTTCAGGGCCGTTGACCGGCCCTACGTCGCATTCGCGAGGGACAAATGGAGCTTCGGCGCCCCCAAATACATACGATTACGGGCGCTCGGCGTCCGAATCGTTTCGCATTGCTCATCAGCCTCCTTAGCTGCGTCAGCACGGTCACCCTTGGTACGGCCTGTGATCCGCGCAGCATTCTTATGGCGTCCACGCCGCAGACCGCGACGGTTCCTTCTAGCTTCACCCTTTCCATTTCTCCCAACAGCCTGACATTCGGTCGAGGCGCCGACAAATCAACAACGGTCACGATAAACAGCCAAAATGGCTTTACGGGAAATGTAGCCTTGTCTGCGAGTGGATTATCAAAAGGCATGCTTGCAGAGTTCAGCCCGGCGCTTGCCGGAACGCAGAGTACGCTGAACCTCACCGCAACTGACGCAGCAACTCCCGGAGTATATGAGATTTCGATTGTGGGAGTCGCTGGCAGCCTTGAGGCAAACTCAACGGTTACCATCGCCGTACTTCCTTCTCCCACCTTCAGCCTTTCCGCTTCTCCCGATACTCTGACTTTCGATCAAGGTGCGGGCGGCACAACCACGATTACTGTTGAAGCGCATAACGGCTTTAAAGAGAACGTGAGTTTATACGCAACAGGATTGCCGAAGGGCGTCTCAGCGTCGTTCAGTACAGACGCAGTGGTGCAGGAGAGTGTGTTGACCTTGACCTCCTCTGACAGCGCTATTCCTGGGCACTATACGGTGACGCTCACCGGAGTTGCCAGTGATCTCGAGGAAATTACATCAATTAGTTTGACGATACTTCCGCCTCCGAGTTTCAGCCTCTCTGCTTCTCCTAACATCCTCACCCTGAGTCCCGGAGCCAGCGGGTCAGCGACGATTACAGTAACCGCTATAAGTGGATTCAGTGGACTAGTGAGTCTGTCCGCCGATAGTTTGCCAAACGGAGTGCGCATTGCTTTCAGCCCTGTAACAACGGAGACGGCAAGCACAGTTAACCTAACTGTCTCTGAAACTGCCATTGCTGGAACGTATAAAATGGCCGTCGTTGGCGTTGCCGGCGGTATTCAAGTTACCGCTGTTATTACTCTCACGATTCCTCCCCCCCCCGGCTTCAACCTGTTCGTTACACCCAATAGCCTGTCGTTTGCTTCAGGGGCCAGTGGCTTGGCAACTATCACGGTAGGGGCCCAAAATGGTTTCAAGGGAAATGTCAGTCTGTCCGCGACGGGCTTGCCCCCTGGCGTGTTGGTTATGTTTGCTCCAGAAGTCACGGAGGCACAAAGTACCCTCACCTTCGCGTCGTCTGCAATTGTCGCGGCGGGAGTGTACAAAATTGTGATTAACGGAACAGATGGAACGGTTCACGCAAGCACCGCGTTCTCCTTGGATATCCTTCCATCTCCGAACTTTGGTCTAACCGTCTCCCCAACTAGCCTGATGATTAATCAATGGGTAGGAGGCTCAACCACGATCACTGTGGGAGAAGAGAATGGTTTCACCGGCAATGTGAGTTTGTCCACCACGGGATTGCCCAGCGGTGTGTACGCATCCTTAACACAAACGATCGCCGGGCAGCAGAGCGTGCTTGCCCTGACATCAACCGACACTGTTGTTAGCGGCGCATACCCTATTACAATCGTCGGGACATCTGGTGATCTTCGTGCGAGCACCACCTTCACTGCAACGGTGCTCACGTCGCCGGTGCTTCGAGGTTCGGACGCCTACTGCGACGCCAGTGGCAATTGGATCGGTGCTCGCTTAGACAGCTTCGCAGAGGCGCCAAGAACGTGTTTCGACACCGACTTGGCAGACACGCCCGGATCTGGTGCCACCTATTTGGTGCAACCGGGAGACAACCTCGCTGCTGCACTCAATTCGGCCCAATGCGGCGATACCGTGGAGCTCCAGGAGGGCGCTTCGTTTCCTTCCGGCTCTCTGGCACCTGCCCCCAAAAACTGCCCNGATACAGCTTGGATTACGGTGCGAACCAGCGCACCCGATTCCGCTCTCCCTCCGGAACATAGCCGGGCAAATCCCAGCTATGCGGGGATCCCATCGCTGCCCGGCCGTCCCCCCTTCAGCGGAGGCACCGGCGACGCCATGGCGCAAATCGTGCTCAATTCCCCCACCGGCACCTTAGTTCCCGGCGACCACTTCCGGCTCATTGGGCTGGAGATCACCCGGCCCAGCGACGGAACCTGGCACAACGCTCTCGTCAATCCTCAATACTCCAAAAACATCTTTGACCGCTGCTGGGTTCATGGCGACGCCGTGGCCGAGACCGGCCATCTTGTGCAGATTGCGCCGAGCGCCGATCACATCGCCGTGATCGATTCTTACCTGAGCGACGCGCACTGCACCGCCGTCACCGGTGCCTGCAGCGACGCGCAGGCCATCACCGCAACCGGCGGCGCACAAGTCACCAAGATCTACGACGACTTCCTCGAAGCTTCGGGCGAAAGCGTGATGTTTGGCGGAGGCGCGGCGTCTACTTTGACCGCGGACCTGGAAATCCGCCTCAATCATTTTTTCAAGCCGATGATCTGGAATCGGCTCGATCCCTCTTTCTTCGGCACCACGTTTATCGTCAAGAACAATCTGGAACTGAAGGAAGGGCAACGCATCTTCGTCGAGGGTAACACATTGGAAAATGATTGGGGCGGCTTCTCTCAGAGCGGTGCCAATATTCTGCTGACCCCCAAGAACCAGGCTGGCGCGAACGGCACCAACCTTTGCCCCATCTGCCTGCTCTCCGATGTCACCCTGCGCTACAACTATGTGCGGCACGGGGCTATGGCCTTGGTCATCGGAGACGGGGAAAGTGACAACCATGGCTGGCCTGCGGGATCGTTTGATTACAGCATCCACGACATGATCTTCGATGGCATGCAGTACGCAGAATGCTCCGGGTGCGGCTACTTTCTCAGCGAAATCGGCAGCGGCTACGACCCCGAGAACCCACCGCCCACCGTGCTGCATAACCTTTCTCTCAATCACATCACGGTTGTGAACGCGGGCTTTTTGGCGCCCGTTGGTATTGTCAGCGGACTGGTGGAGATGGGCGGGCCACCGGAAAACAATTCCACCAGCACGCCGCAGATCGCCAATCTTGCCTGGACCAATTCCATCATGGCGACGGGAAGCAGTGGCGCCTACCCGACCGGCGGCGGCACCGCTAACTGCGCCGTGGGAGAAAAAACGCCCGCTACCGAATTCGCCGCGTGCTGGGAAGGCGACAGCTCCTTCGCCGGAAACGTGCTTGTCGTTGACCCCAACACCACGAATGCTCTGGTGTGGCCCGGCGACAATCAATCGGTCTCCGATTGGATGTCCGTGGGTTTCATCAACTTCAACAATGGCGACGGCGGAAACTATGCTCTGGATTCATCCAGCCCCTACAAGGGCACAGCGCTGGATGGATTGGACCCCGGCGCGAACACCAGTGTGGTGATGGAGCCGGCGCCGTGGGTGCAGTAGCTATGGAGACGGTCTATCAACGCCGCCCTGCTGACTTCAGCGGGGTCCGGCCCCAGATCAAAGAACAATGGGCGGCCATTTTGTGTTTTCCTGACGCGATTTAATTCACTCGCCGTGTTCACTCGACCTGGAAATCGACAAGAATGTAGCTTGCGGCACCGCCGCCCAGAGCAACGCCGTGCCCCGCAAAATACTGGCCGCCGCACGTCACGCCGATCCAGCCAACATTCTTCAGCGCAGCATAGAACGATTTTGGATCGCTGCCGTCGTTCACATTGCCCCACTGCGCCGGATCGAAGGGCACGATTGTTGTAATCGTCTCGTTGTCGTGCGACCCGAGACTATAGAAGCTGGCGTCGGCCCACCACCGACCATTCGGGTTGACCAGATCGTCGTTCCGCTGTTCGAAGAAGATCCGAACCGTCGCCGGGAGTATGTCGTTGGGATCCATCACTTTATATTGCGGTGCTTCGCTATCGACCCGGAAGGTCAAACGCACGCTTTGCGGGACAGTACTCACATTGAATGGCGTCTGGATGTAATTCACGTGGCCGCCAGTGGGGAACGGAAAGGCCCAGGCCCCTTGCCCATTCGCAAAAGGGTGCGGCGTCATCCCCGTGCTGTAGAAGATATACCAGTCCTGCGGATCGAGCGAGATCACATTCGGCTGCTGAGGCGCAATGTCGGGCGGCGGACAAATGCCGCCGGTACAGCGAGAGCACCCCGTCAAGCCCATCAGAATCGCTAGCGTGATTGCTACCGCCGTGAAATATCCTGCAAGAGCGTTCATAGTTCCGGTGGCTAGCAGAAGCCGTGCCAGTAAGGACGCTGGTCGATGAAATTGTTCTTACGTTTTCACCAAGAGGTCCGTAGCTTCTGGCTCTGGCCTGGAAGCCGCCGCGCATTTGGGCGGGGATTGGAGCCGAGTGAGCAGCCGCAGTTTAAGACCGGCATGATATCTAAGCCGCCGTGCCGAGCACCGGTTCCTATCTCCTTTGTCGTGGCATCTCTCTCGCGAAACTCGCCGATGTCACCAGCAGTTCCGGATCCACGCGCTGCCGCCCCGCACGTGGCTCACGATTCCCCAGCCGGGAAACTCGAAAATCAGCAACTTGCCCACCAGCCGCATCGCCACATAGTTGAAGGCCGTGCCGGCGGCGTACTCCGGCAGGCTGTTCAGATACAGTTCCTTGCGACTGGGGTGTGGATCGCCCACGATGTTGCCTTCCACACAATTGTGGTGAGCCAGACCCTGATGGGTGGCTTCGGCGTCGAAGACAATGGCGGCCAGCCACACCGACTGCGTGACCTCCCAGGTCCGGTCGTGGAAAAATTCTCGGTTGGTGCGCAGGATGGGGTCTTCAGGGGCGCGGAACGTCCAGAAGCCGGCCCGGCGGTGTGGCTGGGGCTGAGGATTTTCCGGCACGGTCACGGTTTCCCCTTCATGCACCGCGATGATGCCGATGTTGTTCGCAGCGTCCCGCGAGCTTTGTGCGGACAGGCACGCGGCGCACAGAAACAGCAGTGCGGGAAAGAAGGGACTCGATTTCGATTTTGCCACTGGGGTTTGCCTCCATGCGAGCGTTCCTGCGGGAACTATCGCACCCGTCCAGGCCCCTCGAAGGAGGAAAGCGCAATCCCTGAACTTTCGTGTTCCCGCGCCGGGAAGAGCGGAGCGATGAGTAAATTTCGTAACGCCCTGGCGCACCAAAGCGTCCGTTCTCAACTTGGTGCTTGCCATTTTTCGGGCCGGCGACGGAAGTGGTGGTGCGTCAAAAGGATCTGATTTCTCCGAGTTCCGGTTACTCCGGGAGCAAGACTCGTGTCTCGAATCCGCATCCCGGAAATCCAGAGGGTCTGCCGAAGTCTGTGTTTGACGATCTGCAGGCGCAGCTTGCGACGAACCGGTCAAAGTTCTATCGCGACCTGCCGGAGGGGCCTTTTTACGGATTTAACCGGCCGGGGGTGAAGTCGGTGGAGGCCACCATCGCAAATTGGTGGCGGCAGGGGATGATGGGTGGCGCTAAGGCACACTATGATGGGATTGTGGCGTTTTCGCAGACTGACTTTACCGATGATCTGAAGAAGATCACGATTCCGGTGCTAGTGATGCATAGCGAGGATGACCAGATTGTTCCGCATGTGGCGGCAGGGCCGAAGTCGGCAAAGCTGCTGAAGAAAGGGACGCTGATTACTTATAAAGATTTTCCGCATGGCATGCCTACTACGCAGGCGGAGAAGATCAACGCCGACCTGCTGGCATTCCTCAAGAGCTGAAGCTTGCAGCCTGAGATGGTCTCAAACGCCCTGGTACACGAGCGCAATGAAGTTACTTGGATTCTGAAACAGGTTGCCCCACTCCGCGTCATAGCGCGCACTAGGCTTAGCAGCGATCACTTCAGGCAGTGGCTTACCCTGTTTCTTGAGCGCCGCAACCTTATCGCGTATATCAACCAAAACGTCTCGAAATAGGATTAGGTCGGCTTTGCCGCCCACGGCTCCATGCCCGGGAATGACGATCGTCTTGCTAGTCGTTTTTGCGATGTTCCCTTCTGCCGCGCGTATCTGGCCGTCGATGCTTCCTCCCGTCCAGTAGTCGATAAAGGGATAATCGCGGTTCCAGAAGGTGTCTCCAGTGTGGAGAATGTCAGCCTCAGAAAAATATACGGAGACATCTGAGTCCGTATGGGCAGGTAAGTAGTGCTTGAGCATGAGAGTGGTGTTGTTGATGTGCAGAGTGTGTTCATCTTTGAAGACGGTGGAAGGAATCGCACCCGCCGGCGCGGCTGGGAAAGTGTACTGAAAGTTCCCTCCGACGAACGTGGCCTCGGAAAGATGTTTTCGCGAGTTTTCGTGCGCCAGGATACTGGCTCCGGCTTCATGGATCCACTCGTTGCCGCCGGTATGGTCGAAATGCCAGTGGGTGTTAATCAGTTGTTTGATCGGATCCGCGTTGATGCTTGCGAGAGCTTTCGAGACGTTTGGACGTGCGGTGACAATCTCCGCGTCCACCACCAGCTTTCCGTCAGGGCCTATCAGAACGGCGATATTTCCACCGGCACCCAAAAGCACACTGATATTGCGTCGAAGGTTTTGAATCGTGACCTTTGCAGTTGCAGCTTCCTTGAACGCACCCGGAACGATGCTACTTGTCTGGGCGATCAGGTGTCTTGGAGCAAGGCAAACCGCGGCGACCGTCATGCCTCCAACGGTAAGAAAGTGACGGCGTGAAATGTCGAGTGATGCGTCGGGAATCATCCGAAGATTCTCCTAATCGCTTTCGCCTTGGATTTAGGCCGCATCTTTGGCCTATACGCTTGAATCAGAGGCAAATCATACCCCGCTTCTTTGGCAAATGGCAAAATGATGCTTATTTCTGTGGCGGGAAATGGATGTAACGACAAATCGCCGAGTCACCCATCGAGGAATCAATTAGTACTGATATGTCGGCCAGGCTGGAGAAACAATCCTGGACGCCTGCGCGTTTCTCGTTACTGACATGCCAACTAGACCTTCGCCTGCTCAGGCTGCTAATCTGAATAACGCACACCAAGGGTGCACCCCGTCCGCGGAAAGGGATCATCCCGCCTTTGCACTTCTGGAACACCACAACCCACTCTCTTCTCGTCCGACGAAGCGGATCGCGGACTGTAAAGAAGGAGTGAGTCATGGCTATTCGAGAACTTCCTGCGCGTCCCAACCTCGAACATCTGAAGAACCAAGCCCGCACTATGCTGCGGCAGTGTCTTGCATCGGACGCATCTGCGATCGCACGGTTTGCTGCATTTGAAATTACTACGACGACTCCAAAGCTTGCCGACGCCCTCCACATCATCGCCCGCGAGTACGGTTTCGACACCTGGCCGGCACTCAAGCTACACATTGATGTTGCCTCCGAAGAACCTGTCGAAGCGCTTACTGCCGCTATCAAAGCCAACAACTCTTCACTCGTCCGCGATGTTCTCCTATGTCACCCGTCTCTCAAATCCCGCATCAATGAGCCGCTGCCGAACTACAGTTTCGATACGCCGCCGATCGTTGCTGCCGTTCAGAAAGAGAACCGCGAGATCATCGACGCGCTGCTCAATGCCGGCGCCAATGTCAACGAGCGCACCCGCTGGTGGGCTGGCAGCTTCGGCGTCCTCGATTGCGCCAGCTCTGGACTTGCGGACTATCTCATCTCTCGCGGCGCAATCGTCGATATCCATGCCGCCGCGCGCCTTGGAAAAATCGACCGTGTCCGCGAACTCCTGGCCGCGGATCCGCAGCTCGTGCATGCACGCGGCGGTGACGGCCAACTACCACTCCATTTCGCTGCCACCGTTGAGATCGCCGCTCTCCTGCTCGATCACAGGGCCGACATCAACGCTCACGACATCGACCATGAATCTACCGCCGCACAGTACATGGCTTGCTCTCGGCAGTACCTGGAATGGCGAGAGCCTTATCGGCACGACGTTGCGCGCTTCCTCATTTCTCGCGGCGCCCAGACCGATATCTTGATGGCATCCGCCATCGGTGATCTCGCGCTAGTCGAGCGCATCCTCAGCCACGATCCGGAGACGATTCGCACGACCGTCAGTGAACGCTACTTCCCGAAGCATGATCCGAAGTCCGGTGGGAGCATTTACATCTTTGGTTTCGGATGGACCAAGTCCCCCCACATGGTCGCGCACCAGTTTGATCACCCTGAGGTCTTCGCGCTTCTCATGCAGCGCAGCCCCAACTGGCTCCGCCTGATCAACGCCGCTGAAGTCGGCGAGGAGGCTTACTTCCAGAACATCCTTATCGACCATCCGCAGCTATTTAAGAAGCTTTCAAGCAACGCTGCCCGTCGCATCATCGGCGTGGCGTTGCGCAACAACACCCGCGCCGTCCATCACCTTCTCTCGGCAGGCTGGCCTGCCGGCGCCGCAATGGAGAACGGCCAAACCGCCCTCCACTTCGCTGCCTGGCACGGCAATGTAGAAATGGTTCGGGACCTCATCACCCACAACGCTTCCATCAACGTCTTCGAGGCCGAGCATGGCGGCAGTCCACTCGCGTGGGCTCTCCACGGTTCCCTCAATAGTTGGGAGCGCGACAAGGGCGATTATCCGGGTGTCGCTCGGGCATTGCTCATCGCCGGAGCCGCCATACCAAAGCCAGAGCGTCCGCTGGAGGCCGCTGAAGAGGTTCTGGCAATTATCGAGCAGCACGCTTCCTGAGTCTGGACCAGTCACTACATGAGTGTTTGAACTAAGTCGCATGCCGGGACGAATAGTGGATTTACGCAGATCGCCAATGCACTCGTCGAAGGCAGATTGGTACCGATAAGTCGGCTAGTGATTACCGATGGAGAGAGGTGGCGCTTGCGATTGCTGCTTCTGCCTGAGTTACGGCGGAGCGGAGCGACACTCGATCGCGGACTTTGACGCGGGCCCGAAGTCCGCATCCGAGAAGTTTGAAGTTGCGTTGGCGGTAGCCACCGACCGCGGGCGAACTCATGGCCGACTCGTGAGCTACGTTGCGGGAAGCACGCCTGGGCAGGCGCAGCCGACACACTCTCGAACCGCTCGTCTACTGCGCTGGTTGGTTGCTTGCGGACGGTTGGTTCAGCTCTTGCTGCAACTGCAACAGTTGACGAAGTTGCTCAACATTGACGGAGTTGGGTGTTGGAACGCTCCGCGCACTTGGTTGCTGAGAACCCTGATTGGCCTTGGGGGTCTGCTCGAGGACTACGTAGATCGGAGTGTCCGCCGAAATCGTCACCACGATGTGCTGGGTGATCGCTAATCGGGAAACCTCCTCATCTCCAGCCTGACCGACATTGTTGCTGACGCGCTCCCGCATTAGGTCCGACTCGCTCAGCGGCTGGTTCAGACTGCCTTGTTCCACCAACATCGAGCCAGCTTGGCCGATTCCAGAGAGCGATCTGACCAGGACATTCTTTCCCGTGTTCTTGCCCTCAACTTTTCCTTTGAGCGGCCGCAAGTCCAAGCCCGTGGCGACGGCTTCGATGGGAACGACTGCACCATCCGGCATCAGCAGAGAATCGAACTGGATGTCAACGTAACCTGAACGATCTCCGTTCTGGATGTGCCCAATCGCTTTTGCGCCCGCAGGAACGATAGTTTCTCCGTCCCGCTCATAGGTGTACTCGATTACCGCCAGGACCGGTGTTCGCACTGCGGTGCTGGCCGCCGATTCCAGGCGTGCACGCAATCGCGTTCCCGTGGCCAGACCCAATCCCAGTTCCGGTGCTGGCTCATTGATTTCGCGGACCTGAGCACTACCCGAGTTGGCAGAGGCGCTTCGCACATAGACAAGCGAAGACTTCTCCATGGCCTCGCGCTCTGCTTTACCCAAGTCTGGAGTCTCGGCACCGGCCGAGCCTGGCTGATACGGCGGTGCTTGCCATGTCTGCTGGTCTCCGAAAGGCGGTATCGACCCCAAAGTTCCCGATCCGGTCGCCACCGTCCTTCCCGCAGCCGGCTTGGTCGCAGTTCGTTGTAGATCTCGTTCGTTTAAGAAGCCTTCGTGAGTTTCTTTTGTGGTGGGCCGGCCAGAATCAGTGATCGGAAATAGGCTCTTGTCGTTGCTCGCGGTGCCGCTCTCCAAGGCCAGGTCTTCTGTACCAGTGGTGCCACGACTCTTCACTTTCTGTGGCGCGCCGCGATGGGGCATAGACGTAGCAACGAAGATCAGCAGTGCGACGACGATCGCTCCAGCCCCGATAATGACAAAGCGGTTCTGTTGGATCTGCTGGTTCGCTCTCTGTTTGGCTCTGGTTGCGAGCCCAGGCAGTGGCGCGGTTCCGTCCGCAAGGAATGACTCGTTGTTGCGAGCTTCATTTTCCTCTGGCTCCTGAAGGACTGCAGCGTTGCCGTTGTCGTTGTGTCCGTTGGGATGAATCACTTTGCACCTCCCGAGACCGGAGCCACAAACGCAATCGGCGCCAGGACTGGACGGTCGACCTCTTCCGCTTGGGCAACCGCGAGCAAGAGCCGTTCCCGGGATTCTTTGAAAGTAGGACGATCGAAGACAACGATGCCGTCGGCTC
>JGI12664J13189_1000005_pt1 | contig 29752 bp, 30 predicted proteins | sample BlaSpr_A8_OM1_O3_FD_13189 | JGI IMG/M metagenome (IMG submission 13189) | reverse complement strand
TTTTTTCTGTGTCACCTGACGGACGCACTGCTCTGGTTGGGTCGCTCTCTATGGCTACGCCGTGGATGTGATGCGCGTGGATCTGGCCAGCGGCCGCCGCGCATTGTTCAAGAAGATCGGGCCATCCGATCCTGCAGGGGGTTCTCTTGATCGATGCGCTGTTCACTCCCGACGGCCAGTACTATGCCTACTCCTACTTTAACGGGCTAAGCCAACTGTATTTGGTGGAGGGATTGCGCTAAGGGCAAACCGGCTGGGCACCCATCAGCGCCCGGCCAAACGAGCGCGACTCCACTAATTCTTGATGCGGACTCCTACTGGTTGACGGGCTACTCGGCGATGATAACCTAACGACGACGCTGGCCATAAGTCGGCTTCTGGGAAATTAACAAGATGCCAATGAATCTCGCTTCGTTCGCCTTTCGGAAGCGCTGCATGCAGAGATAATATGCGATTTCAGACTGCCCGCTAGGCACGCAGTCACATACGAACCCGAACCAGGCAGCCTAGGGCCTCGTACAGTGACTTTCTTGCCTGAGAATCGCCTTGCGTTCGCTTCTTAGGTTCGAATGGATGGCGAATCGAAACCGGACTAGTTGGAAAGTCTGATGTCAGGTTTTAGTGTGAAATTCTCTGACAAGGTTTTACTATCTGCAACTTACGGACACGTCGAGGCTTAGCCTGCCAAAACAGGACCAGGTTCGAATCCCTCTCCCTCCGCCACACAGTCTGGACTGCGGAAAGATTTTGCTCGCTTTGCGCCGAAATACGCGAAAAATTCCCGTATTCAACGATTATTCCCGGACAAACCGGACTTCGGACAACGGACTGCTCGGCATCGAATGCGGTACTGTCCCGGCTTTTCTCCGGAACGCACATGTGCAGTCCGGTTTTGAGGCGGGTACAAGGCGAATCTAATGCGATCAGAAGCCGGGAATTCGACTTCAGCGAGTTGACTTTTGCAAGGCCGAGTTCGTGAATAGACGCTATTATCGCCGATTCGCGCGCCTGACGACCCGATCAGCCACACCTTCCGAATTCTTGAAGAACCAGAAGTCGCAAATGGGCGATGGCATGTGCTCTCGGGTATACCCTTCCGAACTTGCCGGCCCGGCTCACAAGAGGCTGCCACCTGTACTGTCGGTCAGACTTGGCTGTTGGAAATGTTACCGCATATAGACGGGTCGAGAGGGAGGTTCATGAAGTTTCTGCCTATCGACTTTTCTGGTTGCGCTGCAGGAATCCGTGCACAGCAATAGCGAACAGGTACTTGTTTGCAACAATGCCTAAGAAACGGCTCCAAAGCCGTTCGAACAAGACTTGATAATTAGTGCTTGATGAGCCGCGCAGCGCAGATAGGCTGGAGTATCGCAGCGTTGAACGGAACACCGCCGAGTGTATTCGAAGCAGGACCAGTCAAGGTGAGCGAAGCCTGCTTTCCATCGTTCAATGGCTCCACTTTGCCTAGCTTAACGTGAAAGCCGTGGTCCTCGCAGCCTGAAAAACAGCCTGATATGCTGCGTGATACGTTGCATAGTTTTGCACTTGATGGATCAAAAGCGACTTGCCAATCTGCGTAATAAAGTTCGATGGCATTGGCACCACGCGCCATGGCATAGGGCAGCAATGGGACGAGCGAATGCCGCTTCCTTGACTTCTTCGTCCTCTCCTATATGGACCACCGTCAGTATCCGATCATCCGGCCTTTCGCAATTGCTCGCCATCAAATCATGCCTGTTCTCTTTTGATCAGCTTTCTTGCCGGGAAGGCGCCTATCATGAACCAATAGGAGCCTTTCGGAAGATGCGATTGTCCTGATTTGGTTCACTGATTGATTCGTTGTTAAAAGCGGCAGGCTCTGAGAAAGGCATCGTGCGAATTATTGCAATATCCCAACAAGAATGCGGCGAGTTGTTGAAACGCGTATCCATTGGAAAGTTAGCATGTTCCTTAAATGATCAACCTTATATAGTGCCGGTTGGCTTTTCGTACGAACCTGGCTGCCTCTACATTTTTTCNACTCTTGGCAANAAAATTAAATGGATGCGACAAAATCCAAAGGTTTGTATGCAAGTCGACGAAATNGGGAATCAGTCGAACTGGCTTAGCGTAATAGTGANTGGAACATACGTGGAGTTGACTGAGCAGCAATTTCCTGCTCAGCGCGAGCACGCACTCGAAAAACTCGCGCAGTATTCCCAATATTGGAGGACTCCTCTGGCGGAAAGACGCGAACAAACCAGTGATCTCTCGATAGAGCCGTTATTTGTTCGCATCGATGTTGGTTCAATGAGTGGCCTGCGCGCTATTTCTGAAGTTGAATAAGGAAGTTTGCCAAAAAGAAGTAATGGCTTGTTGCTGCTGGGTTCCCGGTCCTCCGCACGGCCTGGCTTGCCGGACGCCGCGGAGAACGTACTGGTCCTATCGACTGGAGTGCACTTTTCATCGGTCTGGGCGGTGCAATTGCGGCTATCGCCTTGGGCGTTTACACCCTCCACAACCCCGGCGGCATCGACAAAACTACTGCCCCAGCCGGCATGAGCTTCTTCTTCGGCGCCATCCTACTGCTCGCCACTGCAGGAGACATCCGAATGCTCGCGCGCGGCGGAATTTCAGGCCGGCAGCGCATCACTCGGCACCTATGGCGCATGTGCTACGCACTCTTCATTGCGACCGGCTCTTTCTTCCTGGGTCAGCAGCAAGTTTTCCCGGTCTTCCTGCGCGGCTCTATATTCCTGACCATACCAGCACTTCTGCCGCTGCCCCTACTGATCTATTGGTTCCTCCGCGTGCGGTTCAGCAAGGCTTACAAGAACACGTTGTCGCTGAACCCGCTACCTGTGATCCCTTGAATACATGATTAATCGCAGGAAAGAATAATTTTCCGGTGGATGACGGAAACTGCTGCCCGTGCTATTTCTTACGGAAGAGTTGCCGACGAACGGGAGTGAGGTTGACTTGGAAGGCGGGGATTGGGAAAGGTTTGTTTGATGGAACTCAACTCGTTAGCTGGCCACTCTTGAAAGGTGTCAAGTGCTCGCCTTGGCTCTTGGAGGTGCTTTGGATGTTCGGTGTGTTTATATCAGCATCTTGCTCCGCTGGCGGCCAGGATGGTCGGGGTCGGTGAATTCGAGCAGTTCGATGGGCGCGCCGTTTTCGACTATGAACGCGACGCGGACGCCGTCGGATGGGCTGTTGGGAGGAATCAAGATATCCCGGCCAGCAAGCTCGGAGGCGAGATCAGCCACTTCAAACGCGACGTGCGGAACTTGCCGGACGAGATCAGGGACCGCTGCGTCCGCTTCGAAACGCATCCACTCCAAATTCGCTTTTCTCGTGGCTGACGACGAAAAGTTTCAGGTGTTTCAAATGGGTCTCGCCAGGCCTCGCTTCAGTAGTGGGAATTCCGATGTGATGGTACCGGCACATTGTTTTTCACTCTCCGTGGAATTGTCACAAATTCTACCCTGTCAATACCGCTGTTCGGAATTGAGGCCCACGGCTTCTGGACCGCCAAGGAGGATGTCGAGCCCGGCTCTTCGTGCTGGCCTCTTATACGGCGGGCGAAGATCTCGGCGAGGTCGCTCGACGGTACATGCAAAGCACAGAATTCGCTGACTACATCAGAAACTTTAATGTTCCCGACATCGTTGGCGTTGAATCAACGATTCTCATACCTTCAACAAGTTCTCCGCTCAAGTGACGGGGAGAAAGAAAAAACAAATGAACACGACAACAAGCTTAGATAGTTCGACTTTGAGAAGGAATTCACTGCTCTTCTGGTGCACTCTGGTGATACCGGTAGCTATCATCGGAATCGGCATCAACTTCATACTCAACCCGGTTGGGGCCTCACCTGCCTACGGCATTCCGATCCACGACTCCGCCGCCTTTCCTTTTATGTTGGCCAAGGGAATTCGCGACATCTTTTCCGGTTTCGTAGTCCTGTCGTTCCTGTGGAGGGAAGACTGGCGCACCACGGCAATACTCTTCGCCATTGCAATTTATCCCGTTCGGCGATGGGCTGGTCATTCTGAGCCATCTTGGCTTTGCGCCACCCATCTACATTCACTGGGGAACAGCGCTTTACATGATGATCGTTGCCGCGTTTCTTCTGAGAAGGAAGGCCGCCTGACTTATGCCTGGGTGTAGCTTAGTGAGGAACTTATGATGGAATACCTGAATGTCGATGCGATCATTGTCGCTGGATTGATTGTCGCTGGATTGATGGTTGGGAGTGAACTGGCCATCGCCGCGTTCGTTCACCCAACTCTTGATCGGCTTGCGGATAATGTCCATCTGCCGTTGGCATTCATGCCGTTTTTAGTACATCCTCGTATTCCTGCTTACTTTAGCCGAGGTCTTGTTCCAATGGCACCAATCCAGCCGCTTACCTATCTGGATTGCTACGTCGGCCATTTGTGGACGTTGGCGAGTGTGTATTCGATCACTGCTTTGGCCGGTCAACAACCGTATTGCATCCGGGAAAAGATCACCCCATCTGCCGATTGGAAGACATTTTCGGAACAGATGGGACCTGCTTCACCGCTGACGCTTGACCGAGCGGTTACGTTTGCTCCCAGCGGAAAGGTCGTGGTGGGCGCCCTCGCAAGTTTGCGCAAGGGGGAGTAGTCGCAATAAATGCCATTCATCTTGACGGTATGCGTGCCTTCGACTACGACAAACTGCTTTGGGGCGAGCGGCAGATTCGCAGTGTGGCCAACATGACGCGAGAGGATGCGTGCAATTTTCTAAAGATCGCCCATGATCTCAATATTCGCCCACAGGAAGACGCTAATCAGGCCCTTCTTTCCGTGAAAGAGGAAAACTGGAAATGGCTCAGCAGTGATCGTGCCTTGAACAGACTGGTGTTGTCTTAATTTCAGATGTGACGCGCTTGCGGGGGACGTTTTCCCGAGACCGGTAGCGACCGAGCCCCTCTAGCCGCGAGGGACGTGAAATGCGGGGTCGGGCTGGGGTGGCTCTTCTCGCCGAAAATGCCCTTCGCCCACTTGGTAATCCATCCAATTGGTCGCAGCCAGCTTGGCGTTCCACAACTCTCACATCCGAAAAGGGGGCGCACGTCAGCCAGTATGGCGTAGCTCATGTTGAGTATCATCTGAAATGGTTGGAATCCAAATATGCTGACGGCAAAACTCCCGGCAAACCATTTGGTGTTGGGCAAACTCCGCAGCACCTCGGCAACGGCTTCGCCGCCGAGNTTCATCGAGCCATCGGGCATGAGGAGATGGATCGTATCGTNGGCATCCCAGATATCGAGGTCCGGATGGAGCGCCAGTAGCGCGTCCGGGNCGTCGCCAATCGGTTGCACGATGAGGCTCTTCTCNCCCGATTTGCTCTGTGACGATTTCTGCACCCAATGCCCAATGCGACGGCAGACGGCGCACTCGTCATTGAATAGCAGGATTGGCTTAGTTTGCATTTGTTGGCAATCGGCTCATTTCACGACTCGAATGGCTNCGTTACCGCTGTTAGAACACTCGATACTGTCGGGTGTGGGCCCTCGACTCGTCCCATTTCTTTCCCATTCAGAAACATGATCAAAGTTGGCGTGCCTTGGATGTCGTAGCTGTCGGAGAGTTCCTCCTCGACCGCAGTGTTAACTCTGAAGATCTTCTCGTTGGACTTCACCGTCTCTGCCACTTTTTCAAGGACAGGCTCAAGGGCCCGGCAGTGTGCGCAGCCGTAAGACATGAACTCAACGACAATTGGTCCCGCCGCTTCTAAAACCAGCGAGGAGAATGTACCACTAGTGACGGTTCCTCTACTGTCGCTCGACCCACGTCTTCTCGGAGTTGTTCGGGGAACTTCTAACGTCTCATTAATCATCGGCCTTCCTCATCAAATGGACTTCCGCGATCGGGTTCCAGCGTGCTCGCTGTCGCACTGAGATGCGTACAGTTTCGAGCCCCCAAAAGCCGCCCCAGAATGCGCCAGTCTTCCCCCAATACTTCATGTGGTCGCCGGTGTTGTAATAGCCTACGAACTGCTCATCTGTGTGGTAGCCTTTGCCGACGATAGAGATAACTTGCGCATGTCGACTCCGTCACGCTGAAGGTCCTTCACCGCTCGATCCGCTTCCGTGTGGGTTTGATATACAGCGACAACAGAACTTTCTGTGAACATTTCTAGTCTCCTCGGCAACTTGCCGTCGGTCTTGAAGCAATTACATATCTCTATTGGAACGTGCACCCGCGGTTGCGAGGTGCTGATCTACATCTGAGCGCTGGTACTTTGTTTTAGCAGGCGCGAAGTCGAGGACCACGCGTGACGGCACATCACCGTGTTCGAGCCGGTCGAAGACTTGGTTGATCGAAGATAGCGGCTGCAATTCGATATCGGCTTTGACTTTCCCTGCGACTGCGAAAGCGANGGCTTCGGCCATATCCTGGCGGTACCGACGAACGAACCGCGAATAGTTATGCAGTTCGCTACCGCAGCACCCGGTACGCAGTGCCAAGAGTCCGACGCCGTACTCATTTGGCCGGTCTGCCCTGAACAAGGCACAGCGCGATCAGATCGGAGATATTCGCTTCGCCTACGCACATGACCGTGTCTGCGCCCCCCCAGTAGATTTTTACGGTTCCATCTGGCTCCGCAACAGCCCCGCAGGTGAAGACGACGTTGTGCACATAGCCCGTGACCTCCCAAGGATCTTCCGGTTGTAAGATCCACGGGTCACCTACACCAAGGATCTTTGCCGGGTCCCTGAGATCGTGGAGAGCAACCCCCAAACGATAGACCGATCCATCCATAGTCCGGAAGACTCCGTGATAGATAGACAGCCATCCTTGGTCCGTTTTGATCGGAGGAGCGCCAGGACCGATCTTCATTTCATCCCAGTGATATTGCACAGGCCTCATGATGAGCTGTGATTGGCCCCAATAGCAGAGATCCGGAGAATAGGAAATCCAGATTGACCAAGGAGCGATTTCAGAATGAGGACGGTCAAGCCGGGCATATAGCCCATCAAACTTCTCGGGAAAGATCACTACATTCCGATAATCCGCCTCCGTAATCAAGGAAACTCTGTCCACTTGATTGAAGTCCTTCGTCTTGGCTAGGGCGATCCGCACTCCATTTCGCGAGTAGGCGCTGTAGGTGATGAGGTACTCGCCATCCATCAGGGTAACGCGCGGGTCCTCCACGCCGAACTCTTCATAAGCAGCGAAAGGGCCGTGCTGGTCGGGAGTAAGAAAAGGCTGTGGGTCTGCGATAAAGCGGAACCCGTCTGCACTGCGTGCCAAGCCGATGATGGAACGTCCAGTGCGGAGATGGGAGCGGAAAAGCATCATGTATTCGTTCCCGTGCTTCACGACCGCCGCGTTGTGAACAGTCTCCACGGGATATGGGATCTCGGCCTTTGTAAGGATCGGGTTGTGGCCGTACCGCCTGACAATATCAGTCTTCATAATCGTTTCTTCGCCTCCAGATCAAAAATCTTCGCGTAAACTCGCTCGTATCCCTCCACCATGGTTTCGATCGAGAAGTGTTTTAGGACTCGTCTTCGGCAAGCAGATCGGTCGATTTCAGAAACTCGTCCAACGGCCCGAACTGCTTCATTGACGTTGTCAACCAGAAAACCGGTCTGCCCTTCTTTGATCACCTCACGGCATGAGCCGAGGTCCATGGCGATCACGGGAACGCCCGCGGCGTTGGCTTCGACCAGCACAAGCCCGAATCGTTCCGGGATTGTGTTCAGGTGCAACAACGCTCGGGCTCGAGCAAACAGGTCGTTCTTCCCTGTCACGCCCACCGGTCCTACATAAACGATGTTCCGATCGCCGAGATGGGGTTGGACCTGTTCCCGGAAATAGGTTTTGTCCTGGATAATACCCGCGATGATTAAACGCATTCCGCTCAGACGTGCAACCTCGATGGCCAGATGAACACCTTTATCCGGGTGGATTCGGCCAAGAAAAACCAGGTCATCGCCGCGAGATTCCTGAAGCGGATACAACGAGAGATCAATGCCGTTGTAGACGGTCGCTAGGTAATTGAGCCCTGTCGCTCGGTCGGAGTCGCTGACGGAAACGAAATATCCATCACGATACTTCTGATAAATCGGCATGATTTTGGCCGACGAGAATCCGTGGATCGTAGTGAGGACCGGCGTTTTGATCAACCGCGTGTAGCTCAAAGGCATGAAGTCGTAGTGGCTATGGATGAGATCAAACTCAGCAGAGTGCTCGAAGGCTTCAGAGATGTGAAGGTATTCGGCTACTTTGGAATCAATAGTGGAATCCTCTTCATACCCCCTGTCCAGTACGGCATGCAAGTGGCCGCGAGTGACAGAATCCCCGCTAGCGAACAATGTCACGTCCCAGCCACGGGCGATGAGTCCTTCAGTGACGTTGCTAGCCACCGTTTCCCAAGCGCCATATTCCCGAGGAGGAGTTCGCCAAGCTATCGGCGATAGGATCGCCACTCTTTTGTTGGGATTTCTCATGTTGTTCGACGGTACTTCCTAATCCATGGCGGCCAGCACTTCATCGAGGGGAACGGTAGCAAAACCGGTGGCGTGATCGGCCATCGCGTAGGGAATAATCAGTTCGCCGTCGTGCACCAGAGCACCGCAGGTATAAACGACATTCGGAACGTACCCCTGACGCTCGCTTTGATTCGGCACAAGCAAAGGTTCATGAAGGCGGCCGATCACTTTGCCGGGGTCGTTGCGATCAAGGAGGAACGCGCCGATGCAATAGGTTCGCAAGGGCCCGACACCATGGCTGAGGACTAGCCAGCCTGCTTCGGTTTCAATGGGGGACCCGCAGTTCCCAATCTGGACCAATTCCCAGGGAAACGTCGGCTTAAGCAGCACTTCGCGTTTGTGCCAGAAGTGCACATCGTCAGAAAACATGATGTAGATGCTTTCATTGTCTTGGCGGGAAAGCATGGCATAGAGGCCATTGATTCTCCGTGGGAAAATGGCCATGCCTTTGTTTTCGACGGCCGGACCATTCAGCGTGACAAACCGAAAGCGAAGGAAGTCGGAAGTCTCTACCAGTTCAGGCAAAATGATCTTGCCATCGAATGCCGTGAAGGTGGCGTAGTAGACGTGGGAGCCGTCATCTTTCTGGAAGCAGACGAATCGAGCGTCTTCAATACCGTTGCGTTGCGACGGCGTGGCTGGGAAAAGAACCCGTTCAGACAACTGCTGCTGCGGCTGAAACTGAACCTCATAGTTGGATCGGGCCAAAGCCAACATCCCTCGGATCGCGTTCCGGTCCGACACGCGTGACTGATTCACTTCCTCTTCGAGACTGACTCGCAATTCCTCCAGTCCAAACGACTCTCCAAACTTGTCCATCGCCCGGCGTGTAAATTCGTTGGTCAATCCCAGCTCAAAGAGTTTTCGCTCAAAGAGCGCCTTGTCGTAACTGGGGTTCGGAATTTGACGCGGCTCGGTCAGGAAGCCTGTTGGGGGCAGGACTTCGATCCGATGGTCGTCGTGGATGACACCCGTTCGAAAAGTGATGGAAGAAATATGACCCTCCCCCGTGGCTCGTAAGCTGAGGATAAAACGCAAAGCGCCGGAGGGCAGGTCAGACTGGTCAGGGTGGGGCACGATGGACGGGTTGAAAAGCGCAGCAGATTCTAAGGAGTATTCGCAAACAAAATAGGAGCCTATCAGCAGCTGTCTCTGTTCGGAACTTTTCTTATCGGTCGGTAGGAACTCGCGGAGTTGTTCGAACCGCTCCAGAAAGGATTTGCGGATTTGCTGGTGCCGCGGGGAGAATTCAGCGGATACTTGGTCCAGGAGTGGCCCGACTTGGTCCTCCGGGAGCGACATGATCCTGGCGATAATCCTGCGAGATCGCTCGGGATCCTCGTGGGTGAAAGGACGCAGAAGAACCCGGGACTGGTCAGGTCGAAGGACCGTTGACGTGCGTTGGACGCGAATCGATGTCTTCGCGATCATGGATGGTCATTCCGAGAGACAGGGCCCGAAACCGCGATTAGGTCAATCGCCATTGTCTTCTTCCTTCCCATTCTTCCCGTGCGCTGACCTGGTAATACGCGGCGGAACGGGCCTCAAAATATTGGCTGCAGTTAGCCTCAAAAAGCCCCTTCCAGATCTTTGCAGATTAAGCCATCTACGGTTATTCCTGCGGCTCCATCAAGACTTGTAGGCCGCGGATTTAGCCGCTCTACTGCTAGCGCTGGAGGATCTCCTGTTCGGCGCGGAGCCAGTCTTGTTGCTCGTAGCCGAATGCGCGGCCCCGGCTTTCAAACAACTCATAAGCGAGTTCCCGTATCCCGTTGTGTGCGGTGACAGTAGCCGGCATGGCCGCTACTTTGCTGGTAGGGTTGTTCGGGGCAGCGACAGTCTTTGCCTTCGGTTGTTTTTGAACCTGGCTATCAATCATTTACAAAACCTCCTGGGGGTTGCCGACTAAGAGGAAGTTACTTCAGATGGACTGACTTAGCTCAGGGGACCTGAAAGAGGAAAGGAACTGCTCACTCACCTTCAAGCCTACGCTGAACTCGCACGCATGTCCAATCCGGGGCTGTGTGCAGTTTTGGTGGTTAGCTCGCCTTTCGAAGTCGTTTGCCGCAGCGCAACCAAAGGGCGGGCGCCTCTCGCCCAGCGCCAGAATCAGCCGTCTAAGGCCTTCGTCACTCAGTGGCTGGCGACTGCTCTTTTGACAATGGCTGCACAGAAGCCTAGCACCATAAGTGAGCAAGATATCTCTTCTTACTCTGAGGTTCCCTGAACTAAGTCAGCCCATCTAAGCCTTCTTCCCTTAACAACCCCACCCTAAAGAGGTTGCCATATCTGCACGCAATATCTCCATTCGTTTGAAATCCAATATGCTTTCCGATTGCGCGAAGTGTTGAGGACGAGGGCGAGAGTTGTCGAGGAAATACCCACGGTTCAGACCTTTAGCGGTGAAGTGCATGCCGAATATGGGTGGGGTAGCGTTGTCAATACGCCTGAAGACTTCCATACCTCAACTGAAAGTCATATTTGCCTCGGGATATGGTGGCGACGAGCTTGCGAAGCGGCTATCCGTAGCCACCGATGCAGTACTTCTCTCGAAGCCCTTTTCCAAGACTTCTTCTAGCCTTGGTGCACGCGGCCTTGCACTGATAGGCGAGTATCGAACCCCTTCGATCACGTGGCAGAGAAATTAAGCAAGGGTCAAACCCGGTCAATCAGAAAATGGACACATGCTCAGACTTTGAGACCCAAGGTGGATACCCCTGCGGGCCGAGCTTCTTGAGACAGCCGAAAATCAGATGGGATGAGAAGGCTGGTCCAACGATGAAAACATTCCCCTGAGGTATTCAATCCTCTGCTAGCCACGCCAAAGCTTCCTTGCGGGTCTCAAAAATGGGAAATTCGCGGCGAGAGAAGCTACCGACACTCTCAGCAAACACCGGCTCTGCTCCCGTCCACGCACATTTCCTGACATAGGGCTTGTCAAAGACGGCGGCTTCTTGCATGACCCGAATGGCTTCGGGGTCAAAGGACGCTCCCGTGAAATCGGCAAGAATGAGAACTGACGCCCGAGGACGAACAGTCACAAATTCGGGAACCGCTTGAAAAATCTTTTTGATCTCGGCGGCCGAACAATCTGACAGGTCTAGCAGAAGAATCTGTTTCCGTTGATGGTGGACGAAATGAATATGGTCAGTCAGGTATTGACGTTGACTGGTGGCGGCATGCCTATGAACTGCCAACAGCGGCGTTCCTGCGTCATCTTTCGAGAGTGTCGAGGGTGGTATCACTAGGTTGATGCTACGCCAACAAACAACCTTCGCGGCCGCACCAGAGGTCAATGCCCCGAATTGGGGATAGACACAAGTCGCCTGTAGAAGTGTAGGAAGCAATCTTTTTTGACCAGCGCGAAGGCGCAGAGATAATGCTGTTGAAACCCAGGCATTTACACTCAAGAAAAGCGAATCGTGCCCTGATGAGCTGTGAGATTCTCGATCTTTCCGCTCGCCACATCGATGCGGTAAGACCGACCGCGTCGGTGAAGAGAGGATTCACGCGTGGCAAGGACGCGACCCGGAATCGGTGGCGGCCGACACCACGTACGGGAACGGGGAGTTCCGGCAATGGTTAGCCGATCGAAGCATCGCTCCCCACATGCGAACCCGTGACAGTATCCATAGAAAGAGGAGCCCGTTCGACGGTCCGGAGCGTTCACTCACGAGCCAGAAAACAACCGCCATATCTGTCCCGCAGGCCAGCCGCTCAACTATGGTGGTCGGGTTCATCGGAACCGTGCCTACAACTACATCGGGACACGCACACGCTGTGGCCCGTGCTCGCAAAGACCGCAATGCACCAGTGCTGCCTTCCGGAGCCTCATCATCTACCAGGACGAACCAGCCGGCAACGCGCAAGGGGGTTGGTGAACACGCCCGAGTTCGCTCATATTCGGCGACGAAGAACAAAGTGGGAAGCGCTGTTCGCGGAACTCAAGAATCAGATCGGATTGCATCGCCTGCGTCTGCGGAGATTACGGTTTGTTCGTGAACAGTCTTTCCTGGCGGCAGCCCAGAACATCAAGCGACTGTCCGTTTCCTCCGCCACAGGCATAAACCAACATTGGCGACGACTTAGTAACCTCGACCACAAAAACTCCCATTACCGCAGCGCTCTTGCATCGAAGGTCTTCTCTACGCCCCTCTTTCAACACCCACTCGCCATAACGCTCACTGACAAGCGGTCAAAACGTGAATGTTCGTTGGGGCGACGGATAGCTGGACAATCGTCCAATTACGAGACTGTCCCTGACTCAATCATCATCTTCAACCGCGTTGAAAGATCAACAGCCCAAGCTCCCGAGCATTATGGAGCTTAACGTGCATGCAGAGGATAACGGCAAAGCTATGTTTTGAGCCATCGGTTCACGGATTGAGCCGCGAGACACAGTCTTGGTCGATTGCTATGAGATCTTTGATTCAACGACGCTCGATAAGAAAGCAGCTCTCGCTACAATTTCCCGATCAACCGCCTGGGAGGCCGTGTGCACAAGCGAATATTTAGACTGGTCTCTGTGTATTTGTGTTTTCAGGCGGGCCTAATCACCCTGAAGGCACAAGAGTTCAAACTTCTGGACCGCACCGTCCAGATCCACGGCTTCGTATCTCAGGGATTCATCTACTCCAACGACAACAACTGGCTGACCATGAATACGAGCCAAGGCAGCGCCGCCTTTACCGACTTCGGGCTGAATATGTCGTCTCAGGTCACGGATAAATTCCGGATCGGGGCGCAAGGCTATGACCGCAACCTTGGCCAACTCGGCCAATACCATCCAGCCCTCGACTGGGCAGTCGCCGATTACCGCTTCAAGAGCTGGTTTGGGGTTCGTGGCGGGAAGGTTAAAACCACACTCGGTCTCTATAACGACACTGAAGACGAGGACTTCCTCCGCACTTTTGCCCTGCTTCCGCAAAGCGTGTATCCGACCGATCTCCGCGACGCGACTATTGCTCATTTGGGCGCGGATATCTACGGAACAATTTCCCTCTCACACCGGCTCGGGTTTCTTTCCTACACGGCCTATACCGGACACCGCAGCGACAGCATCTACAGCGGCTATCCTTATTACTTAAGCAGTTTCGGAGCCCAAATCAAGAGCTATGGTGGCCTGCAGTACGGCGGCGACCTTCGCTGGAACACTCCTCTAAAGGGTCTTTTGATCGGAGCATCGCGGCTGAACGAGCACATCACCGGCAAGGGCTCAGCGATTAACCCGTTTGACGCTGGGCTAGTGCCTTACTCCGAGTCTTCGAAAGCTGACTGGACCAACCAGTTCTACGGCGAGTACGTCGTAGGCAGATTTCGGATCGACTCGGAGTACCGCCGTTACTGGCGCCACCAGGAGCTCTTCAGCGGGAGTTCGGAAAGCTTCGCCGATATACGCGGCTGGTACGTCTCCGGGGCTTACCGGATCTGCAAACGGTTTCAGATCGGGTCATATTACTCTCACTACACGATCTCGAACATTGTAGCCGGCGCGCTCTCCGCATTTTATCCTCCGGCAACCGACACCAATCTACCTGCCAATCACGATTACGACAAGGTCGTTACGGGGCGGGTTGACCTCAACAAGTTCTGGAACGTGAAAGTGGAAGGACACTTCATGGATGGCTATGGCAGCGGTCCATATCCCAACGGATTCTACACGCAGGTTAATCCAAAAGGGCTTGCGCCCAATACCAATGCGCTGGTCCTCAAGACCAGTCTGAATTTCTAAATGAGGGAGGCCGGTAACAGGAGAACGAGATGAAGAACCACAAACTACTTTCCCTCGCCGCTGTCGTTGTAATCTTCGCCCCATTTCGTGTTATTGCGGCCGACGTCAAGGTGATCGCCAATGGAGGTGTCAGGGCGGACATGATTTCCGCGAATGAGCTCAAAAGCGTATTTCTGGAGAAGTCCAACTCGCTCAGGGACGGTACTTACGTCGAACCAGTACTCGAGAAGGATGGGCCAGTCCACGAAGCCTTCCTACATGAATACCTCGCCGCGGGAACCGATGACGACCTGCAGAGCTACTATCGCGCTCTGGTGTTCTCCGGTAGAGGCTCCATGCCAAAGCAGCTTGGCTCCGATGCCGAAGTGGTGGCCTATGTGGCTAGAACGAAGGGTGCGATCGGATATGTGAGCGCCGAGACCGCTGTGGAAGATGTGAAGACTCTGACCATCGTCCGCGAGAACAACGACGCTCAAAGAAGATTAATCACGCGAGTCGAGCCGGATTACCCCGACACTCTGAAGCGCCTGAACATTGGAGGGATCGTGCGCCTCCAGCTCACCATCGGGCCCAGGGGAAATGTGGAGGCCGTCGAGGTATTGGGCGGCAATCCGATCCTGGGCGAGTCTGCCGCGGCAGCCGTAAAGCAATGGGTCTATGCCGCCAGTCGTTCGCGCACTATCGCGAAACTTAGCATCCCTTTCGATTCGCACCATTGAACGTCCAGGCGCCCTCCTCGCACTACTGAAGCTCTCTGAAGGGAATCGGAGAAGCACAGTATTCGCTCGGGTAGAACGTCGCGATCACGGCAATATAATCGCGTTCGCGCGGTGTCTTGGCACCAGCTAATTTTCCTTTTTCTACCGCGGCAGCTCAAGGTCAATCTCTCATTATTATCGAACGGAATCGATTTCCATACAGCCAGGTACACCCTTGCCGCCGTATTCACAGCCCTCCGATGGGGCTTAATGAATCTAACTCCGTTGATGGCCTGAACGATTGGCCAAGCCGAAATCATGATTGGCCTTATCGACGGCCTTGTCGCCATGGATCATCCCGATGTTGCCGGAAGAATATTCACCGGATCGCGGGGAGAGAGGCTACTTCCCTGCCCAAGCAACATGAACTGCTCGCATGAGACGTTCCTCGCCGGATGCTTTCGGCAAAGCGAGGTTCGAATCGCCGTCATTTGTGTTCCCGGTGCGGTCCAGTCTCGAGACGGAAGGTCGCGGACGAGGAATGGCCGCTATGTGTCGCGCGCAGCGACACGCACGCCGCACTCTCCGTCGTTTCCGGCAATTACCAAATTGTTCAGCCCAAAAGGTCCTCGAATTCTATCGGGATTGGTAGACCTGTACGGCTACAGATTCGACGCCGCAAGAGCACTCGATGGTGGGCGCAAGGCATGGGCTCCGGCTCAGACCGGGATTATGACCTCTCTAAGATCGGACGACGAAGGGGCGAATGGAATGGGGGAGAGGGAGGGCTAAGTGAATGAGTTGGGTATTTGCATATGACTCTGGATGTCGCGGATGTTGCGTATGCTTTGTTCCAACGTCCTCAAGTCTTCCTCAATTGCGTGCGATAAATGTTTTAGTCCGTCCAGCATCTCGATCACGCCCTTATCCACCGCACTGGCTCTCGCTTTCTCAAAGTGGTTTCTCGCCTCGGTATAGCTCATTCGATTTCTCCAGTTTTCGCCTAAGGACTAAAGCGCTTTTCTTCCGTATCGAGTTTAGAAACCTCTGCAGTTGCTGTACCACAGAGGAGGACAGGGCGCGGAGGCGGTCGAGTGACGAAGAAGCCCCTTATCTTCATTACCTAAATAATCTGCCTTTTATCATGGGAAGAATGCTCAATTCTGCTCACTCGTCCCTTACCTAAGTCTGCTTTCGGAACCTGATTAAGAATGCGTATGGGTTATAAGAGAGTTAACAGCCGTGTGAAAGTTCTTTCCTTCTCAATGTCCGGAGCGGATCTAGAAGTATTTGTGCCGGCAGCCTTCATCGGAAGTATCCCATCTTGGGATGGGAATTTGAAAGGCAGGAGCGCCTTGGCAAACGCAATACTTTCTACTGAATGGTGGTACTGGCTGCGTTCGTCAACACCTTGGCATAAGAAGCTCCGTACTGGCTGTTGCCCGGATACAAGGGGTCAAACGCCACTAGCCAGTCCTGATAATAGATTTCCAGGACGGTTGCGTGATGGCTGACCGCGAACGGCACGAGATTTACGAGTGAGCCCGTCGTGCAACTGTTATCGGGACAACTAAGTAAGTAGGTCTGCAACTCAAGCGGAGCCTGTCCTGTAAACTGCGCGAAAAGATTGCACCAGTTTGCGGTGCAATTGGGATAGTTGGTGATGTCGCTCTGTTGTAACCCCTGGCTGCCAAAGCCAATATTCATGGGGACGGAGAGCGGCGCTACGTAGTCTGGGACCAGCGTGTTGGGCGCACCCATCGGCGTCACTCCCACCATAAGCTGCTTCGTGGCGCGTAATGACGCTTCGTAATTCAGCATGCTCGCCAAATAAGATTCCCAAGTTGTCACCGTAACTCCCCAGGCCGCGAAAGCCTGGCCGCAAGCTGCGGTTGCGGTGTTCCAACCTGTGGCCGGGTAAGTCTCTCCTCCATGGCCAAGCCCGAAGCGGATATAACCGATGTTGAGATTGGAACCATATTTCTGAATTACAGCGGCCATGAACGATTGGTAGGGAATTTGGAAACTGGCCCGATCCAGGTAGTTGGGAATCTGCTGCGTACCGTATTGAGTCACGCATGAGGTGTAATTGGCCGAGCCCAGCGATTTCCAAACATAGGCGGGGATGGCGCAGTTGCCGGTGGTGCTCGTGGTGCCGTCGGTGCATGTGGCGACCGTGTTGTCGCTATTTGCCCACACAATTAGATTCACTTTCTTACCGGCCGCGACCCAGGGCACGATCTCGGAGTCGATGGAGCTCCAGTCATATTGGAGATTTGTGGTTGGCCCCTGATCGATCATGCCCCATTCCACCGTCAAGTTCCCTCCCGACACGACAGGATTGCTCATCAGGTACTGTTGCACAGCTTTGAAGTCCGACGTGTTGGGGTTGGTCGGCGGGAAGAGCACTTCCAGGGAGACTTTCACGGAAGACGATGGCGACACCGAAACCACGGCGGCTGCCGACTTGGTCGAATCCGCGACGCTCTTTGCGGTCACGACGACCGAAGTATCCGCGGTGACGGTGGGTGCGGCAAACAAGCCGCTCGAAGAAACGGTACCCTGAGAGGCAGTCCAGGTCGCCGATGTGTTCGAACTATTAGAAACGGTCGCCGAGAACTGAACCTTCGTACCAGAATTGACGCTGATGCTGGCGGGCGAGATGCTGATGACCACGCTGCTTTTGCTGGCGATTGTCAGACTGACCGTTCCCAGACCGCGATCACCCTGGGTATCGGTCACCCAGATGGCAAAACTGAAGGCGCCTGCTGTCTCAGGCGTGCCGGAGATTCCGCCGGTCTGCCCATTGAGCATCAGGCCGGAGGGCAAATTGTTTCCCTGGAATTTATAAGGTGCTTCTCCTCCGCTGACCGAGAGAACCGCGTTGTAGGCGACTCCACTCGTGCCCGCCGGGAGCGTGGCGGAAACCGCGATGCGCTGCCGCGACGGAGCAACAATGCTGGCGCTGGCGGCAGGGTGGCCGGCCAAAAGCTGCGGGACCGCGAACAAGACGACTGCTGCGAGAGTGAAAAAGGCGGATCGAGCCTGCAGAAAGCGAAATGGTGACGCGGCAGCGGGCCGAAAGAAGTTGGGGGACATTTCGTACCTCTCAAGAAACAATGGGGCCGGGATGACCCGGGCCTTGTTGCAACCCTAGTCAGCGCTTGTTGCCGGTAACAGGTGTCATGGGTTCACTGTCCTCACGACTAGTTGGTTGTGCCGGACGTTGTACATGGCGACGGTACACTTACTCGGCGTTTCAAAGTCGGACTTAGCAGATAACTTCAGCAGGGCAGGGCTGCCCTTGCGGGAGGGAAAACAAGGGAACACAAACGCAAATGCGGCGGGCTGCGTCAACCAGATAAGCAATTCTGAGACACTTATTTACCTTCCGCCGCAGTCTTGAAAGGTAGCAGCTGCTATTGCTCTGCCCTGCCTTGCGCTTTTACCTCGTAACTTACGGCACTTACCGGCGCCACACTAGTCTGCCTGTGATGCTTATATTCGCCGCTCGGCACCCTTCCGCACCCCAGCGCAAGACATAATCTCTTACGTAGGTCCCGGAACCGTTGCCGCATTGTTGATCTGTAGCGTTTACGCTATCCTCCAGCTCAGCCCGCATCATCATTGTGAGCATTTGTGAACAGCACGCGTTCATCCGTTTCCCGCACAATTGATATTGTCGATATCTTGATTCTCAGGACAGCCATTTAGCGGACCACGTCGCGAATAGTTGCAAGCTGCCTCAACTGACCTCACGGAGGTTCTGTTCATGTATTCGCGACGCTTGATCTTTCGCCATGCTGTCATTTCTCTATCGTTCGTGCTGCTATACCTCTTGCTGAACCGGCCCGAAGTTGTCCTGTTTTCTCAGATTGGATTTGTTGCCTGGTATCCCGCCATTGGTCTGGTAATGGCGCTGATGTTGGGGGTCAGTCCGTGGTATGCAATTCTGGCCTTCTTGTCCAATGATCTCACTGGTTTTGTTATTTATCATCAGACATTCCTCTCCTTCAGCAGCACAATCGGTGCCGCGGGAATTGCTGCCTGTTATGGCGCGGCGGCATATGTGTTACGCGGTCCTCTTAAGATCGATCTCGGACTGCGTCGGCGCTGGGATGTGGTTCGGTATGTTTTCGTGAGCGCGAGCGCGGCCGCCGGAGCAACCATCTTTGGTGTAGCATGCCTGATCGCTGATCACAGTATCACCTGGCGTGAATACAAGTCTTCCGCGCTGGGGTGGTTTCTAGGCGATGCCATCGGGTTGGTGGGCATCGCACCGTTTCTTCTCATCCACATATTTCCGCATGTTCGTAAGTGGCTCTCGCTCACACCCTCCGAGTTCCCAACGAGGGCGCATTCTGCTGGAAGGAAGTTCACCCTGGGTGCGCTAGTAGAAACCTGTGGCCAGGCCGTGGTGATATTAGCCGTCTGCTGGGCGATGTTCGGAACCAACGACGGGCGTTACGATTACTTTTATATCTGTTTTATTCCAATCATCTGGATTGCGATGCGTCACGGAGTTCGACGTGTTGTCACCGGTTTGCTGGCACTAAACTTTGGAATCGTAGTCGCGATGCACGTGTTTCCCCCCACCGCAATCGTGTTCACCAAAGTCGCCCTGCTCATGCTGGTGCTCTCCGCAATAGGGCTCATCGTGGGATCCGAAGTAAGCGAGAGATACCGCATGGCAATGGAGCTGAATAGACAAACCACATATTTGGACTCGCTAATACAGAATAGCCCGTTAGGGATCATAGTTCTTGGCCGGCAAGGCTCGGTCGAACTGGCAAATTCCGCGTTCGAGAGACTCTTCCAGTACGACCGAAATGAGCTTGCCTCGATTGATATCAGCCGCATGGGGATAACCGATGATGCGGCCTCGGATCCCGAGCAACTGATTCCTCAGATCTTCGCCGGAAACGCGCTGCATAAGACCGTGCGGCGGCGGCGCAAAGACGGGCAGATTCTTGATCTCGCATTGTATGGTATCCCGCTGCTGACGGGCGGTGACGTTGCGGGCGCATACTTGATCTACGAAGACATTTCGAAGCAGACCAAGGCGAGCGAAGCACAGCGACAACATGCGGAAGAACTGGACCGTCTGGTAAAGGAGTTGGGGTTACGCACAAAACAGACTACCTCACTGAACGAAATGGGGTCTCTGCTGGCCGCTAGTGGGACCGTTGAGGAAGCCTGCGCTATCGTCGCTGACTCGGTGCAGAACCTTTTTCCCAAGGCTCATTCGGGGGCTCTCTATTTGCTCAAATCGTCGCGAGATCTCATCGAAGCAGCAGTCCGGTGGGGAAAAAAGGACGTATCAGCACCAACATTTCCTCCTGGCGCATGCTGGGCTCTGCGCCTTGGCCAGCCTCACTGGAGTGAGCCTCCAGGAAGTAGCGTGGCCTGCCAACATTTGGCCAAGAGGTTAACTGCGGAGTCTCTATGCGTGCCGATGGTCGCGCAGGGGAACGCGGTTGGCATTCTGCATCTCGAATTCGAGAGCGCAATGCGATTCCAATACGGTTCTGACACACGGGAATCTCATCAGCAACTGGCCGTCAGCGCAGCCTCGCAGATTGCCCTTTCGCTGGCTAGCCTGCAACTGCGCGAAACCCTCCGTGAACAGTCAATTCGCGACCCGCTTACTCATCTTTTCAATCGGCGCTTTTTGGAGGAATCGCTCGAGAGAGAAGTGCAACTGGCTAGCCGTAAGAAACAGTCCCTCGCTGTTCTTTTCCTCGACCTTGACCACTTCAAGAGATTCAATGATACTTTCGGCCACGAGGCGGGAGACATGGTGCTCCAATCTCTCGCAGATCTGCTTCGCAATCTTTTTCGTGCAACCGATATATGCTGCCGGTATGGTGGGGAGGAATTCGCNATCATCCTGCCCGAGTCGTCTTCACAGGACGCGGGTATCCGGGCGAATACGCTGCGCTCGCGGGTTAAGAGTTTGCGGCTGCAGTATAAAAAGCAGCCTCTTGGCCCGCTTACGCTCTCGGTGGGTGTCGCCGCATTTCCTGAGCACAGCTCAACCGCGGCCGAATTGCTAAAAATTGCGGACCAGTGTCTCTATGAGTCCAAAGCGCGTGGCCGGGATATCGTAACCGTCGCTCTTCCACAAACCGTATGACCGTCTTATCGGCTCTTGCAAGTCACGGCATTCAGTCGCACACCCCGCGATTGCTGCCCTTACACCGTTAGTTTTTCGGTGGCCTCCGCGGCCTCCCCGTTTGCGTCAGCACGTTCACGATCTTCACAGCTTTTTCCAGTCGGTCAACGCCACCAATTCGTCGAGGATTTCCTGCAATCTCTGAAGCCGACGTGCGTGATCCCCCGCTTCACCGTGTAGCTTCTTCTTGCCGCTCCGCAAGTACAGTTGGTTTGCTTCGCTGATTTGCGCTATTTCCTCTCGCAATTTCACTATGCGTTCTTTGACCGGATTCGGCATAGGTATAGGCTAGCAGAAGAACCGAACGGATCACGTCAAAAGAAACGCAAGGTCCGCCGAGGAATGGGTGTCGTGATGCAAGACGGTCGGATCGTCAACTCCCAGCGGCGCTATGCCCGCGACCCCTCGATGAAAAAGGTCAGCTCTGTTTGGCAGTGGGGACAGGAGGTGTGCTCTTCGGAGTGCTCTTTCTCAGTTGTGCCCCGCATGGTGAATGTACGCAGGCAATTCGTACACGTGACAGTGTAGTAGTCATCGCGGCCCTTGGGAAGCCACACCACGGCTTGCGGTCGCTTCGAATGCGCCGCACGACGCTCCCCGCACAGCAGTTCGGCGATATTGGCCCGAAGCTCAGGCAGGGCGTAGCTTCCCTTCTTTAAGAACGTGTCGCAGACGACGTGGGGTGGAATATGGAGCGGGTCATATTCACCGCTAATACAGAGGACTGGTATCTCTGGATACCGCCGCCTGAGCACGGAGAGAAGTTCAAAACCCGACATACCGCGCATTCGCAGGTCCGAAATGACAAGATCAGGCGAATACTTTGCCACTTTCAGCAGTGCGTCGAAGCCATCTCTGGCGACAACAGATTGGTATCCCCAACTTCCGAGAGCATCCGCGTGCATCTCTCGGGACTGAGGTTCGTCATCCACGAACAGAATGCATACGGCCATACCAAGCTCCGCAGGGAAAACGCTTAGTTGGACTGGCCAGCTAACGGGTTAAACGACCCCAATGAAAGCAAGTATTCGGTCAGCGTGCTCGGAAGGAGATGGGGGATTATTTATCAAGAAGTTTGCAGCGTCAAGCACAATCGAGAACTTCGCAAAAACTTTTCGCGATTGTAATGATTGTAATATTGCGTTTCACCTCGGGATTCATGGCCGATTACTGAAGCAGAATCTTACGTGGGCAAAATGGGTGAGTCAAAGAAAGCAGTGGAGTTGCCAGGGTGTCTGCTAAAGTTCTGCCATGGAGGTTGTCATGGACAACCAAGAGCTGCAAAACTCGATAGCCACAATTGCCGAGACTCTGATTACCACCCAACGAAATCTCGTCACGGTTTCCCGGTCACTGTGGGCTGTAAGGATTTCGATACGGGAACTGCATCCAGACTTCGAAGAGATGTACCTGAATCATTTTGCGGAACCGGAGCATGCATTCGATACAATGCGCGACAACCTTCTCGATTACGGTCGGGAACTAGCTGATATAGCTCGTCGTCTTCGAGCGGAATCGTCCCAATGAAGCCTTTGCATGCATCACGAGGCGTCTTTCGCCCTCTGGGTTGCTTGGTATAACTTCGTGAGAGTGAACACCGCAGTCACCCACGCCGGAATTTGCTAAGCGAATTCAAGCGGAAAATCGTCTTGTGGCCCCTTGGTCCAGCAAGAGGTCGTTCTTAGCCCTATTTTTGGCGAACCTTTCGCCACGCCGTTTTGGCTCGACCTTGATAGTCCGCCCGGGTATACCTTCTGACTCCTTTTACGAGTCATAATTTGGATTACGATCGAGGTTATTTCTTTTTCCCCAAGGAGGTGAGCAATATTGAACAGGGGAACTTGGTCCAAGTGAAGCATGATATTCGATTAGAGACATTCTGATTCTTGGCACGGCTATCTGACAATGGCGGTCCGGAAATCCGGGTCCCAGACGGAAGAACGAAGATGGACGCTTGGTTACCGAAATCGGTGCTCTGTCTCCAGGACTACACGCCACGTCTATTCATGGCTGACCTCCTTGCAGGCATTACAGTTGGGCTCGTCGCACTTCCGTTAGCGATGGCCTTTGCCATCGCTTCAGGCATGCCGCCACAGGCGGGTCTGTACTGCGCTATCGTTGCAGGCTTTGTAATTTCTGCATTAGGAGGGTCTTCAACGCAGATCGGCGGCCCAACTGGTGCGTTCGTGGTCGTGGTATTTGGAATTGTCTCAAGATTCGGCATCGACGGATTGTTCATGTGCACCTTGTTGGCTGGAATCATCCTGCTAATTTTGGGCGCGACAGGTTTGGGCACGGCGGTCAAGTTCATACCCCGTCCCGTGGTGGTAGGCTTCACGAATGGCATCGCCGTCATCATTGCCAGCACTCAAGTCAAAGATTTCTTTGGCCTCAAGATAGATAAGGTGCCGGGTGACTTTGCATCTCGCATTCTCGCCCTTGCACACAATTCTTCATCGTTTTCTGTGGCAGAGACAACTCTAGCGGCCAGTGCTCTCATTGTGATTATTTTCTTTATGGTCTTTGTGAAGAGAGTCCCCGGTTACATCGTCGCGCTATTCATTGGGACAGCGGCAGTTGTTGTTTTCAAACTCCCTGTGGCAACGATTGGCACTCGGTTTGGCGGTATTCCATCAGGATTCCCGACTCTCAAAATTCCACACTTTCACTTAGACCTCCTCCGTCCGCTAATCTCTCCGGCCATCACCATTGCGATGTTAGGAGCGATTGAATCCTTGATGTCTGCCGTGGTCTCGGATCGTATGAGCGGAGATAAGCACAACTCGAACGTCGAACTCGTAGGCCAGGGGATTGCCAACATTCTGTCTCCTTTGTTCGGCGGACTTCCGGCCACGGGAGCCATCGCTCGAACGGCGACCAATATTCGCTCCGGTGCCAAGACTCCAGTCGCCGGGATTGTCCACTCCCTGACCCTTCTGGCGATTGTCCTTTTTGCCGCACCCGTTGCCCGGTTTATTCCGCTGTCCGTTCTGGCGGCCATTCTCTTGGTTGTCTCCTATAACATGGGCGAATGGCACGAGATTCCGGAACTCTTGAAACTGTCCCGATTCGAGATTGGCACTTGGCTTGTGACCTTCCTGCTCACCGTTTTTGCCGATCTGACAGTCGCAGTTGAAGCGGGGATGATTCTTGCTGCACTTATGTTCATACGAAAAGTTACACAAAGCACCACCGTATCAGAAGTGACAGCGGCATACATTCGGGAAGGTCATGTTCATATCTTGCAGCACAAAGAAATCCCGAGCTACGTGAGCATTTTTAGAATCCACGGACCATTTCTTTTCGGCGCAACCGATAAGCTCGATGCAGTTGTTTCCCGTCTGCCCGATTTGCCCCCCATCATTATCCTCAGGCTCCGAAACATGACCGCAATCGATTCCACTGGACTTCAGGCCTTGGAGAAGCTTGCTGACGATGTCCGTGCGTCCGGCCGTAGACTCATTCTTTGCGGAGCACGAGAACAGCCCGCCAAGAGACTGCGCGAGGCTGAAGTCCACGACTATCTCGGATCAGAGAATATTTGTGGCAGCGTGGCCGAAGCTCTGAATCGGGCCAAATTCATGTCCTTGGAGGTTTCGAAGCGGTCCTCGGTACTGCTCCCCTAACAGGTGTCTCCGGTTTCCCGCCACGCCTCCGCTGGACCGGCTTATGCCGAACGCTCGCTGGAAGCCGCTCACACTCCGAAGGCGGTAGCCTCGCGGCCACTTGTCATTGTGCCTGCCCCGCACTCCCTCATTGACCTACGAAACGTCTAATAGCATAATTGCTTGTCCGAACACTGGGGTCCTTGGGCGTCCTTAAGCATTGAAACGGAGCCAACCATGACACCTGTGGCAGCGGCTAAGAAACAGCGCAACTTCAATCCCGAGACCTTCCTCTCGACCATCGACGGCGGTCGAAGCATCGCAACTTTCACCAAAAAGCAAAGGGTCTTCGCGCAGGGAGACTTTTCCGATGCTGTCTTTTATATCCAAAAAGGAAAGGTAAGACTCAGTGTTGTGTCGAAGAGCGGGAAGGAAGCGACTATCGGGGTTCTGAACGAACGTGACTTCTTCGGAGAAGGCTGCCTTACCGGGCAACCGCTCCGGATGTGCACGGCCAGCGCAATGAGCGATTGCGTTGTGATGCGCATCAATAAGAAGTCGATGATGGCCGTGATTCACCGGGAACATGCGTTCTCCGATATGTTTGTGGCTTATTTGTTGACACGCAATATCCGATACGAAGAGGACTTGGTTGACCATCTTTTTAACTCCAGCGAGAAGCGGCTGGCTCGCATCCTCCTTCTGCTTGCTCACTTCGGCAAGGATGGAAAGCCCGAAGTTGCGATTCCAAGGATAAGTCAGGAGACGCTGGCAGAGATGGTGGGCACAACTCGCTCGCGAATCAATCTGTTCATGAACAAGTTCCGCAAATTGGGCTTCGTTCACTACAACGGTGAGCTTGAAGTCCACAGTTCACTGCTCAATGTGGTGCTTCACGATTAAGGCACGGGTTACTCGTTTTAATAGACGAGCAGGCAGCGCCCTTCCGGAATCTTCCGGTGTACCTAATCCCGCAAGCACAGTCAAGATGCGTTCAGAGTTACTTCGGTGATTTATGTCAAGACTGTGCAATGTTGAACAGACATCCCCTGGCGGCGAATGTATGTTGTTACGAACTGCAGGAGAGGCGGAAGAACTGAGGCGGCCTTCCCCCCATCGCCTGTCCTCTCCTCCTCGTGGCGTAGCCAAGACAACCGCTACGCCACTGTTTTGTTGAGGTGTTGCAAATGATTAACAAAAGTTCTTTCCGCGATCCATCGCCTGATTCAGAAACACAGGCTGACGAGCCCAAGCTGCCCGAACTTCTCGTCACCAGGCCAAAGGCTACGTTCCGGTGGCCGCCAGATTGTCTATGGCCATTCATCAATCAAGAAAAGGCGGGCAGTGATACCTAAACCAATTGGCAGCGCGATCCTCTTCGTCGCACATGCCATGATCTCGCGATGGACCAACCGTTGAAATGGCCCGCTATCCGGTAACGCGAGTTCGCCATCCGCACCCTATGCACTCACCAGCACGGACTCCAACTCCGGGCTGCACCAAGAGCTTTGAAGGGACTTGATAGCGTCTTCGGCCGTGAATCTGCCCATGAGCAATGCCATCTTACGGCTGGTTGTCATTAGCATCGGAATCGAATCAACTCGTCGCACGTATTCGGCGGCTCGCGTACCGCCTCGGCTTACCTTCACAACAAACTTGGTGACGCTCATATGTGCCTACTCCTAATCCTTTACGAGAAACGACCAAGCCAACGCAAGAGCTCTTGCTCACCTACAACTCACCTTACCGTTCTGAACCGCAGCCCCGCGCACGCTCCAAAGCACGAAGATTTAATCGCGACAGGCCGAAGGAAGGTGTATTCGCATTCACAGGCGACCGCCCGATCCGAATCAAAGGGACACGAGCAGGCGCTCCCTCGCTGAAAAGCCTAAGGTAGGAGAATTTCAGATAGACTGGCTTAGGTCAGAAGATCTGAAGAGCAGAAACACATAATCGCTATAAGCTAGATTATAGCAGGTTAGAGGGCGCTAAGTTGACTTTCATAGCTCAGACTCCTGAGATAACGGGTTTATGAGAAAGAGAAGTAAAAAGCAGTCGGCTAAAGCGACACTCGCCGATGTCAGCAGGAATTGACGAGGCTCAGAACGGCCAAGTCTGCGAGAAAGTCGAATTGGCAAATCGTTTATTTCTTGCTCGTGGAACATAACGTCGAGAAGTGAACTGTGCACCTCAGCTCACCGTTGTTACGAACGAAGCCAAGGTTGCGGAACGTGTTCATGAAAGCGTTGAAGCGCGAGCAGGCCATCTCCACCATGGTTTCTTGATTGACTGCGAGGAGCACACTTGCTCTCACAATTACACCGGACATGGGTCACCGCTAGCGAACTTCAGTTACTATCGCATCTTCGGCAGAGGCGAGATAATTCGTGGTTGCTCGACTGGTCGGATATGCGTCGGTAGGTAGAGGAAACATGAATCTCAGAGATAAATCTGGAGACGATCGATTCGACTTTCCTTTCAAAATGATACGTAGGCATAAGGCAACACAAATTTCGGCCGTTGGGTACTTGAATGTCGTGCTAAGGCGCGATTAAGCGAGGCAAAGATAATGAAGACGAAGACTTGGACGGTGATCACCAACACGGGCAAACAAGCAGACCTTGAATCTGGTCTTGAAAGAAAGGAAATTCAAAAGCCGAACCACATTAGCGCCAGAGATTTTATTCATTGGGTAGCACCTGATAGTCATATTGACGACGATTCCTTGCGATCACTGTTTAAGCTCTGAGACGGCCCGATTGACCCGAACTCGGCCTCCTGCCGAGCCCTGCTCACACGGATCGTCACGAACCTCAATTCCCTCGTCTTCAGGGTTCGTCCCAACTTACTCTTTAGAGTCAAAATCGCCCCGATGCGGAAAAGATATTCTGGATGGATCTTTAGATCCTGTCTGTTCAAGGTCGCATAATGGTGCAGAGCATTCAGGCGAAAGCGTCCACAGCTCGCTACTCGAAATCGTCTTGTACGAGTAATGGTTCTCTTCTTCAAAAATCAAGCGGGCTATGCAAATTTGAACACTTGTTGGATTTATGAACCACTATAGGTGCAAACACCTTGTCATCGCGGTGGTGCTGGAGTTCGACGGTGCTCTCGTCGGCTTTTTCACAGGCGCTGTTGAAAAAGCCGTGCTCTTCCAGGCGGAAACAGTTGTTCGATTGCGGAGACCGGTAACTAAGTCGCACGTTTCTTGAGTAGGAGAATATCTCCTTATCTTTCGGACGGGCTGAGTTCGCTCACTTTGAATTTCGCCCCAGGGCTGCAATTTCCGTTTCGGCCTTCGCATCCGCCAACAACTGGTAGATTGTGGCGCGCGATATCCCTAACACTTCGGCAGCCTGCGATTTGTTCCCACCAACATGTTCCAAAACGCGCATCACATGGCGTTTTTGCAATTCTTGCAGGGGCATCATAATTTCATCCTGTCCAGCCACATCCCCTGACTGACCCCGCACCGGCTCCGGCAGATCTTGGATGTCAATCACTTTTCCATCCACCATCATGCACGCATTGCCAATGATATTCTCGAGCTCGCGGATGTTGCCGGGCCATGAATAGATCGCCATCCTTGCTTGCGCTCGACGCGTTATGCTCGCGACCGGTTTCTTGTATTCAGCCGCAAATCTTTCCAAGAAATGCCGTTCCAAGAGCGGCAAGTCCTCTCGTCTGTCCGTCAAACGAGGCAGGGGAATCTCTACCATCGCTAGCCGGTAATATAGGTCTTCGCGAAATTTTCCCTCTCTGACCATGGCTCGGAGGTTGCGGTTGGTGGCGGCGATGACCCGGATGTCAATCGCCCGCGGAATGGGAGAACCGATCCGCTGTATTTCCTGACTTTGCAAAACACGGAGCAATTTACTCTGGGCCGTTAGCGACAACTCGCCAATCTCATCCAAAAAGACGGTTCCACGATTCCCGTACTCGAACACGCCAATCTTGTCATGTATGGCACCGGTAAAGGCACCCCGCACGTGTCCGAACAACTCGCTTTCGACTAACGTTTCGACAATTGCAGAACAGTTGCAAACCGCGAACGGACCTGAACCGCCCGGACTGAGACGATGCAGGGCACGAGCGACCAGTTCTTTTCCGGTCCCGGTAGGTCCGGTTACAAGCACAGTTCGGAAGTGTGGTCCGACTCTCCGAAGTTTCGCAAATACGTCCAGCATGAGCGGGCTGCGCCCAACGATTCCGGCAAATTGACAAGCATCCAGCAGCTCATGCTCAAGCTCCCGGGTTTTACCCCGTTCCAGAGCCTCAGATAGGAGCTCCGAGATCCGGCGTCGGAGTTTTTCCACACGAAGCGGCTTGTCGAGATAGTCACACGCGCCCTTTTGGATGGCCTCAACCGCTGATTCGGTGGAATATTGCCCCGTCATGAGTATGACTTCAGCCTCAGGATCTGCGGCCAGAATCGACTCGAGCAATTCCAATCCGCGAATCCCCGGCATCATCAGATCGAGCAGGACGATTTGGGGACGGACCTGTTTAAACATCTCCAAGCCTATCTTGGGATCGGATGCGGTAAGAATTTCCACTCCAGCATCCGACAGGGCGTCTTTGATTAACTCTAGGCTCTGGGTCTCGTCGTCAATCGCTAGGAGTTTGGGAATCGGGTGGTCGGGCATATACGTAACCCTGACTCGATCGATATCGTGACTGTCTCGCTCCTGAGCGTATCAGAGTTGATTAGGGTCTGTCACTTAAGCCTCCCACGACGAGACGTCGGCACTTCATGAATTTTCGGTGAAACTGGCAAGGCGCGATTTGTACCAGTTGCTCGGAGCTTTGCAGAGCGAAAGTCTGCTCTTCATTCATGGAGTTGTTCAGATGGCAGGCAGTATTCAGATTTCTGTACAACTCGTCCTGAAAGCGCATCCGATAAGGCACGAACATCGAACAATTCCGGCATTTTAGGGGAGCCGATTGGAGGGTCAAATGCTAAGTCTATGTCGGCCCTCCCCCGGGCTTTTTGCAACGCGTAGCAGACTTTGATAAATCGTAGCCTTCTCA
>JGI12664J13189_1000004_pt1 | contig 30350 bp, 42 predicted proteins | sample BlaSpr_A8_OM1_O3_FD_13189 | JGI IMG/M metagenome (IMG submission 13189) | reverse complement strand
GGTACTACACTACAGGATAGTACTAACTATTGCGATAGGAGTAATACTCTTACTTATCTGTACTGTATACTCGTTGTGCATACTGCTCATTTTATTCCCACTCAGTTACGTTACTCGGTCTAAGTATCGGGCTACCAACACCGCATTGATGGGGTCCGGAGACTGTTCGTGCTCGTTGTAGACGTGGAGTAGTACCAGCATGTGCCAAGTTTCGAATTGCGGCTCCTTCTCTGGGTCTCCAAAGTCCTCTCGGCACTCCTTACAGCGGTACGCGACACTGCCAATCTCACCCACCGACCCTCGGCAACCGTAAGCGAAACTCCAGATTGCTTTCTCCGATGCGCGGCCCGGCTGTGAGCGCGTCCAGATCGACGGCGCGTGCCAACTCTTCAGTGATGGAAGCGGGGCGCGTACCTAGATTTGTAACACGTAGCAGCCCACATTCAAACACTTCATTGGGCTGGAGGATGTAGCGACGCATTGTCAAGTCGTGTTCCATTATTTTTTCCCAGCGAACTTGCGCATCTTGTCCATCGCTGCCTCAAGCCCCTCGGTCCCGCCAGTAGGAATTGCCTCCGTGTGAATTTCCGGCATGAATTTGTTCGGGTCCATTGATGCCGTCTCACCGTACGCGATGTTCAAGATGATTCGCATGAGCGCCGAGAAGTCTTTCACGTCGGCGTCCGCGAAACTGGCCGTCGCGATCACCTTCGCCATGCGGCGCATCCCCATCATACACACAAGCTCGGCAAGTTCCTTCGAGTCCGTGAAGTCTTTGAAGAACTCCGCGCTGATGTTCGGCCCTTCCAGCGAGTACTTGTAGAGCAGCTTTTCGCGAGTGTCAGCCACCAGGCGCACAGGCTCTCGCTTTAGCGGCACTGGGGGCACCGCTGCGTCAGCAACCTCTATCTCTGGAGAGGCCACACCCGCAGCCGCGTCGAGCGCCTTCGCGTTCTCTGCCTCTTCGAGTGGACCGATTCTATTTGTTTTGGCTTTGCGTGGCATCGCTCTCATCCCGCTTCTCTGGCTTGAATTGAAAATGGAAGTTGCGATAGAACATCCAGTAAGTGTTCGGCAAATCAATCACACTCACTGGCTCCCCAAACTTCGCGCGCACCATCTCAGGAGTTTTGAACTGTTCGAGTTCTTCAGGCGTTAGCTTTTTCATCGCGCGTCAGTCCCAGAACGGTGCGTCCTCATCCCCAAACAGGTACCAGAGACAGTCCCAGACCATCGGCTTGCGCTTCACGACTGGAACTCGAATACTTCTTGGCTCATACGCTTCGCAGCAATCTCACAATACCGCTCTTCTATTTCAACGCCAATTGCGCGACGGCCTAAGTCTTTCGCCGCTCGTAACGTTGCCCCTGAACCGATGTACGGGTCGCATACCGTACCCTGATTCACCCAGCGTAACTGCAGGCACCACTTCATTAGGGCGACGGGCTTCTGAGTCGGGTGGCTCAACGGTCCATTCTCGCTCGCTCGCATCATCCCGTTCCACAGATGGCGGAATACGCGCACACCCTTCACGCAATTTGTCCACGCCAACTCAGCAGTTGCCTGGTCTAATTCGTGCGGTCGCTCTTTGTCCCACACCAGCCAACCAGATACAGGCGCGAGCTTGTCAGCAAAGTAGTTGCCTCCCCAGATGATTGTGCTCGCCGGAGTCATCAAATGCAGCGGGTCGAACGCCACGTCGTCCTCGAATACCTGCGCATAGTCGGAGCATTTTGCTAAGTTGCCGCGCCCTCGCGCAGCGTAATCGGTCGGGTGAGCGATGCCGTACGGCGGGTCTGTCAGCAAAACATCATAGTTCAAGGTCGGCAAAATCTCTCGGCAGTCACCGTGGTAGATCGTAATCCCCGCGTGTTCATAGTACGGCTTCATTTTTTGGGAGGCTCGGGCTTTGGCTTCTCGATCTTCACAAACTTCAACGTGTCCGGCTGCAAACTCCACTCTTCCGGCTTCACATTGCTCTCTTTGTACGCTTCGTCCATCGCTTTCGAGACTTGAGCGCCGAGAGCGTTGTACTGCGCTTCCAACTTCGAGAGCTGTGTCTGCACCTGGAGATACTGTGCTTCCACACTCTTTTGCTGAAGCTGGATGTCACGGATTTTTGCGTGCGTTGCGTCGGAGAGCACAGGGTCTTTGGACTGCGCGCTCGCCAGCGACGCGAGAAGTAGAAATGCTATGCAAAACTTTTTCATGCGACGTATGGTACAGTGATGTCGTTATGATGCGCAAGAGGCAAATCCGCGTCACATTTTCGATGCCGTTACAGCATCACCGCGCCATCACCAAAGCATCAAAGCGCGAGGATGTGACAATGGCCCAGTGGTTCCGCAGAGCCATCCGCAACGAAATAAACAGGAGAAAGAAACATGCAAGAGTTGGACTTCAAGTCAGCGATTGAAACGAACATCATCAACCTGGGGGAGATGACACTGGAAGCCTCTGAGGACCGCATCATCGTAATCGAGGATGAATTTGTAAGCGGTTACGAATGTAGGACTTGCGATGGTTTAGGCTGGTTGGAATGTGACAACTGTAAAGGTACCGGAAAGAGCACTATTTCAAAGGATGCTAGGTGCTCACAGTGTCAAGGAAACAAGCATGTCATCTGCCCTTCGTGCAAAGGAAAACAGGTCGAAGAGGGCGGGCTTGTCATCCCCGACGCGAGCGTGAGGCGACCGACAACCGGAACAATCGCGTCCATCGGCCCCGAAGTTACTACGTATAAGCGTGGACAAGCGGTAATCTATACCAGCTTCTCCGGGCACGTATTCGAGTTGAATGCATACGACACAAAGGCGCGTCAAGTTCAGATCGTCATCCGCATCATCCAGTCGAGTGACATACTCGCGAAGGTTACAGGACATCTAGAATTGCGTCGGTTAAAGAAGAGTCAAGCGGTCGGTACAGCAGCGTAAATCCCTGTAGACGACCTTAGGCTCGTGTGCTACCGTGCGCTCCGCTGATTCGGGGGCGACTCCCGAATTGAAGCGGAATCGCCTCCGCACTTTTCACTCGCCCCCGTTCTCAGCCTCCTGAGGCGATGAATGGTTCCACGCATCCGCACAGTCAAACCTGAATTTTTCCGACACGAAGAACTCTACGAACTTGAGAAGGAAACGGGCCTACCTCTCCGCCTCGCATTCGTCGGCTTATGGTGCTGCTGTGATCGTGAAGGCCGATTCCAATGGCGACCAAAAACCCTCCGCAGTTTAATCCTCCCATTCGATGATGATGTGAACTTTTCACGCGTGCTCGACGCGTGGGCCACGCGTGGATTCGTCGTCAAGTACACGTCCCAGACGGGTGAAGAATTGGGCTTTATCCCTAGTTGGTCTAGGCATCAGTACATCAACAACAGAGAGTCTAAAAGTACACTTCAAGCCCCGTCGAATCACAAGGTTGACGCGTCAGGCACGCGTCAGGCACGCGTGCCTGACGAAAATACGGTTTCGTTGTACGGGAACGGGAACGGGAACTATAAAAGAAAGACCCCCCTACCCCCCGTAAACGGGGGGAGTGAAAAATCTCACGACGAACTTCTCAAAGACGTGAAGAACTACGCGAGCATCGCATGGGGGCACGGACACATCGTGGTCCGATGCGGTCACAAAAGACTCTTCTCCCAAAACCAGATCGAGTCGATGGCCGGAACTTCTATCGAGAGAGTTTTGGAGATGATTCGGGCGAAAGGTTATTGGGCTGAGATTTACAAACAGTGAGGTGAGCGATGGGAACTGACAGTCGAGCATTGTTGGGCGAAGCTATTCGCGAAGAGGGAACCAATGGAGTGAGGATTTGTTGGGCGCATCCGATGCCGGTTTGGTTTGAGGATCGCGAGTGCCCGTGTTGTTGGCTGATGCGTGAAAATGAAAAAAACTACACAGGCCGACTCGTCAAAAGTCCGGGACCGAGCGACTATGCACGCAAGGCCAGTTAACGGACCAGCGCACAAGTGGGTGAAGTTTCTCACCTGCATCGGAGAAGTGTGGGAGTGTCGCGTGTGCCGAACGTGGACTACAAAGTTTCGGAATAAAAATTACCAGTCCAAATCGCAGTGCTGTGGAAAGGAGATTCGGTGATGGACGTTTTCTCAGCACCACAAATGCGAATGTTAATTCTCCCAATTTGCCGTGACATCTCCCCGACACTTGTCGGGCGGGAGTTCGCGGACCTCGATCCCGTACGCGACGCTAGTGCGCTGAAGGAAGTTTGTCGCATGGCGAATCTCGTGCGGTACGTGCGCATGGGACTTTCGCCTCACTGGATTTCCCCAGAGGAGTTGGAGTGCGCGCAAAAACTCGCACTCTCGAAAGGGTTCTGAAACATGAAGTGGGAACTGCTAGACCTCCCGAGCGACGACGCGCAAAAGTGGCGAGATACCGTGCGCTTGAATGCGCTCGGCAGTTTATTTTTCTTCTCAAACTTCGTGCTGAAAAAAACTCGACTCCAACTCTTGCACTGGCAAATGTGTCAGACCGTCGAGACCGACGACTTGCATCTTGTTCTCGAAATGCCGATGTCCCACTTCAAGAGCACGGTTTGCTCAGAGTCTCTGTCGATGTGGTGGGCGCTCTCGTTCACTGAGCGCGATGAAGAACTCATGCGTGGCCTCGGCTACGACGACGCGTGGATTCGGTGGATGAAGAACGCTCACGACCAGAATGCGCGCACGCTCATCACGCACGAAACAGACAAGCGGGTTGTCGAAATGGGTAAGGCAATCGACGGGCACTATGAGCACAACGATGTTTTCCGCTTTGCGTTCAGCGACCTCATTCCCGATGGCAACGTGACGTGGAACAACCACAGCAAATTCCAAAAGCGAAGCTACGACACGCCTGGCGACATGACGACGGCGACGTTCTCGATGCGCTCAACAAAGCAGGCGCTTCAGGGAATCCACGCGACGGGAATCATCAACGACGATTCGGTTGGACGAGAGGCGCAAAGGAATTTGCTCGAAGGCGACGGGCGAATCATGGACGACGTGTACCGCTGGTGGAAACAGAGCACGACGCGCTTCGACCCGGAAGCATTTACGAGAACCGGAATCGGGCGTCAACTCGTAATCGGGAATCGCTGGGCGCATCGCGATTTGAATTACTACATCCGCGAATTCCACCCTGATTTTAAAATCGAATCACACGACGCAGAGGGTGGGTGTTGCGAAGTCCATCCGGTCCACGGCGAGCCGATCTTCCCCGAAGAGTGGACGATGGAACGGCTGATGGAACAGAAGCGAACCCTTGAGCACGAGGGGAAGAATTACGATTACATAAACTTCTACAGGAATAAAACCACTCTGCCTGAAGATGCATTGTTCAAACCTGACTGGATTCGCAAGTACGTCTGCGCAGAATCCAGACCCGACCTCGAACCAACTGACATCCGCAATTTTTTAATGCTGCGTCACATCGTGAAAGACGGCGACCCAATTCCCGATTTGAATGCAGGAGTTTTGCACAAGCGCATGATCGTAGTTCTCGCGGACCCGAAGCGACGCAGGCCGAATCACGTTGTGCTGGTCGCAGGGTACGAACCAGAACGCGACTGGATTTATTTGCTGAAACTCGAAGTGGGCCGTCCGATGTTCGGAGAACTGCTCGATAAGATTTACAAACTCGCGCAGCAACAGCGACTCGAAGAGTTTTATCTTGCGAAGCAAGCGATGGACTCACTGAAGTTTTATCTGGACGAACGGAACAGGCGCGACAAAAAAAATGCGCTGAGAGTTTTTGAACTCGACTGCGACGACACGGACGCGGCACAGAGTTTGCGAATCGAAAGTTTGCAGTCGCTGTTCAAAGGCAAACAGTTTTGGACTCACCCGAGTTTTAAAGAATTTCTCGCGGAGTACGACTCGTATCCCGGTGGGCCGGTGGAAGTGCTGAACGCAGTGGGCATGATTCCATCAACGCTCGAAGGGATTCGCAGAAAAGATTTATCGGAATGGGTTCTCGCGCAGCAGCAAGCGTTCGCTTCTCGCGGTGGCGGGCACGGAGGGTACGGCTGATGGCCGATGAAGAAAAAGCCGAGAAGCGAATACTTGCGGACAAGAGCGTGACCGAAACACTCATGCGCGCAATCGAGAATGCGGACGGCATGAAGCACGTGATTGTGCTCTATGAAACGCAGCACGACCACAAGACAGCGAGCGGTGGGATTTATACGCAGGACGAGATGACACTCGCGCAAATCAACTGGCTTCTCGACATGGGAAAGCATTGGCTGTGGGGAGAATAAAATTTTTGTGCTAGTATCCCGCTGTCATGGCGACCGCAGCGCCACAAGTCCCGCAGATCGCGCCCGCTCCGCAGGCACCCGCGCCTCAGCCACTAGCTGAGCCGAAAGAATCTCCGCGCCTCACGTACCGCTCGAAGCGAGACTTCGAAATGCGCTCCGTCGCATTCGGAGGCGAAGTAGAAAAGCAAATCAACAAGTGGGTGTACGAGCAGATCGACGTTCGGCAGAAGCAACTCCGCAACCGGCACACCAGCAAAGTTCCCGAGTGGCGACGGCTGGCATCAGGCCGACCGCGCGACGAGAACAAGAGTTGGCCGTTTGAGAACTGTGCGAACCTAGTACACCCCATCATCGGTGAATCCACCGACGAACTTTCCTCTCGCGTTCTGCAACTCATCTGGTCTATCGCCCCGATTATTTACTATCGCTACCTCGCAGCAACAAAGAGCCAAGCCGAATTAATTCACAACACAAAAAAATCCCGACTGCTTGAGCAGTTCATGGATTTTGTTTCGAACGATTCGCGCGAGTTGGATTTATACCGCGTGGAAAATTTGTGGTTCCACGACTCGACTGTGCTCGGAACTGCGTGGGTCTGTGTCGCTCCCGAGAAGCGGCTCGAAATGGTTCACATCGGGTACAGCGAAGGCGAAGGAGATTTAAGCAAGCGCGGAAACAGATTTGCCGAATCGGAACTGTACGAAGGCCCGAAAGTTTTGAATCTGCGCGACGAGGACATGCTCTACGATCCCGACGCGGACACGCCGGAAGATTCCGACCTGATGGCGCGGCGCTGTTCAGTGAACCGCCGCAAACTCCAAGAGCGAGTGTTCAAAGGCTGGTACAAAAAAGCCGAAGTCGAAAAGATTATCGGGAAGCCCGACCGCTACGGGCCGACTGACATTCGCAAGCGAGAGAATTCACGCAAGGGCATCGTCGCGGACGAGGACCCCATTCTCGCGGAGTGGGATATTTTTGAATGTTATTTCTACTGGTACGTTGGCAAGAAGAAATACAGACTCATCGCGTGGTACCACAAAGAAACCAAGACGCTGCTCAACTGTGTTTTTAATTTCATCCCCGAGAATCAAATCCCGTTGATACGAACGCGCCTCTCGCTCGGTGAATCGGGAATGAACGGGCGAGGCTTCGCGGAAATCGGCCAGTACTTCCAAGACGAAATCTCCACCACGAAAAATCAGCGCATCGACGCAACGACGTGGGGAATGCTCGGACTGAATCGCTTGTCGCCGCAAAACCGAAACATCGACAAGAACATGAAAGTTTATCCGGGCGTGACACTTCCGTTCGGAGCAAACGAGTTCGAGCACTACAACGTCGGCAGCGTCGATTGGGGCCAGCTCTCGATGTCAAACGAGAGCAGCATGATTCAGCAAGCGCGTGAAAGATTTGGCGTCGGCGCTCCGGTGATGGGCATGGGAGCAGGCGCAGCGAACAAGAAAGGCCAGTTCGGAAGCATGGGCACGATGGCCGTGCTGCAAGATGGGAACTCAAGAAACAATCACCGCACTTCGGACTTCCGGCACTCGCACGTAAAACTTCTCTCGCTACTCACGGACATGTACGGAGCGATGGGACTTGGCGGGAAGGGTTCGCTGTTCGGACTCGATGACAGGTTGCTCGATGAAGCTCTCTCGGATTTTCTCGAACGCCGCATGAGAATTCCCGTGCGCGCTCAGACAGCAAGCTCGAATCGCGAAGTGACAAAGCAAAACTTAATGCTCTTGAATCCCGCGTACGATGGCTACGTGAAAGCGATGTCAACGGCGATTCAAGCGACGCAAAACTCTGGACTCCCCGACTTCTACAAAAAGTGGCTGAAAGAAACTGCCATCGGGAAAATGCATTTATTTCAGCAGATGATTCGCGAATTCCAACTCGCGGACAATCCCGAAGAGTTCGTGCCAAACATCGACTTCCCCGCAGAAGGACAGCAACCGAATGCCCCGCAACCGCAAAGACCCCAACAGCCAAATCCCAACGGACTCGCAGCGGTGGCCCAACTTCTTCGCAAGCCCGGAGGGAGCGCGGTCCCTGGTGGACCACCCGCACTTCCCGGCGCTGGTGGCGGACCTGAGACTCCTCCGCTTGGCGCTTGAGTACGACGTGATACACAACACTACAACTATGGAACTTACCAACTTTCTGAGAGGGCAGATCGCTGTGTGTGAGCGCGTGGAAACCGTCGCGGTCGAGTTGGATGAGTGGCAGAAAGAGCACCGATGAACAAACTACACGAACGCGAGACTTTGAACCTCATGCTGCCCGGTGGAGAAGCGGAGCAGTTTGTAGTCACCCGGAAGAGCTGGAGAAAGTTTCTTGTATCTCTCGAAAATAAAAACTTGACAAACCAAAGTGCTAGTACGTACATTTCCACTCGCGAGGCCAGTACGCATGGGCATGCTAGACCGGTTTAAGAAAAATCCTGACGGCGGCGAAGACCAAAGCAAAGCCGAAATGGACGCGATGTTCGCGAAGTTTGGCGAAATCATCGACGAGCGATTGAAGCCGGTGAACGAAAAAGTGTCCGCACTCAGCACCGACTGGGAAGCCGTCAAGACCGAAGCGACCAAGCCGCCCGTAGTGGACACCCGCCCCCGCGACGAACACGGAAACGTTCGCGACCTCACCCCGGAAGAACGACAGCGCAATCTGAATATCGCTCTCGCAGAGCAGAACGTGCAGAACTCCGCGCGATTCATTGAACGCGATACTATCGCGTCGCTCCATCAGGACTGGAAGCACCTCGCGCCGCAAATCGAGGAAATGTTCCGCAACACCGAAGTTTCGCGCAAGGCGAAGGGTGACTATGCGGAGTATTGCCAGAATTGCGCAGAGCTTGTGATCGGGCGCGAAGCGAAGAAGGCTGGATTGCGACGCCGGGACAACGGAGAATTTTTCCTCGAAGATAAATCCGGTGGCAGCTCGACTCCCGATTCCATTCTCAACAATCGCGAACTCGACTGGGACAATAACGGGCGCGTGATGACCGCGCATGAGCAGTTGCGCAAGCTCGGAATCGACCCGAAAAAATTCGAAGAAGCTGCTAAGCACGGAGCCGTCTGATGTCAGAGCAAGACCCGCAAATCGCGCTGAGCATTTCGCAACTCATCGGGCCGGATGGTATTCCGCCGTCCGCGATGAACGACGAGCTGCGCGACCTGATGAACCCTTCCATCACGGCGCGGCCCTTGCATTTACCTGAGTCGGGACGTATCAAAACGATACTCAACAACGAGTTTGTCTACTACCTCGCCTTCGACCGCTGCGGGAGCAATGCGCGGCATGATCGCGTCGAGCAGCTTCGCGCTGCCGGTTGGCAGTTCGCGACGACGAAAGACGTTGAAATGTTCTCGAAGGACAACGTGAAGTCGCCCATGGAGATTCGCTCCGGCGACCGACGCTTGATGAAAATCCCGAAGCAGCGCTGGCAGGAAATTCGCAAGGCGCAAAACCTTGCCGCGCTGGAGCAAATCAATCCACGCCGCCCGAACTCAGGAGCGATGGGCCTCGGCAACATGACGCCGAGTATGCCGTATGCCTTTGCGGAAGACGCAACGGTTCGCGCGGGCGCTCGCGTGAGTGACGCGACGCATGACATTCAAGAAATTGCTGCTGGTGGGAAAGCGGCAGGCAACGCTTCCGTGGCTCACGTAAAGTAGCGAAAAGGAGCAAGCGAAATGGCAAATTTTGCGGATTCAATCGAGCCGGTTCTGGACCTTGGCGGAGCCATTTCGTTTCCGATGCAGTACGGCGCGGAAGAGGCTTCGCAGACTGCCGTCGAAGGCACGCCGGTTCAGATCGCGAGCGGCGACGGCGGCGTTCAAGCATGGGACGGCACGACCGTAACGCGCGGCATCGCCGGTTTTGCGGCGATGAATTTTTCGAATCTCGGTTCGCTCGGGTCGGGCCAAGCTCAACCGTTCTCCCCGGTCCTTGGCCCCGGCTCTGTCATCGGTAACTACGCAGCGAACTCGAATCAGCCTCTCGCGGTAATCACCCCGCCGATGGTTCCGTTTTCGGACGGCACGATTGGTTTCTACACTGCCGCGCCAACAACGATCTTCATCGGCAAGCTCGGCACCTCGTCCACCGTTACCCCGGTAGCCACCGCGCTGACGCAGCGCGGCACTCTCGCGGGTCTGACGAAAGACACCGGGAACAACTACTGGTACGTGGATACGAACAAGACGAACGCTGTGCTTATCGTCGGATTCAGTCCGCTCGAAGCAATCGGCACAGTCGGCGGGCACGTGTACTTCGTGGTTCTGAACTCGGTAGCGCAAATCTTCCAGTAGTCGCAAGGGTTGGCGAAGTAGTATCAGGTATTGAGGAGGAGAGTAGATGGCACCCTTTGGAATTATGAACCGGCAGTCGTTCCCGCCACTGCTGGCACCTGGTCTCCGCCACATTTTCGTGGAGTTCTTTGACCTCAAAGAACACGCACCACAGTACCCGCACTACATGAACGAGATGACATCGGAAGATGCCTACGAGATTGACTACCAACTCTCGGGCACCGGGCCGATGCCGCTCATGCCCGAAGGTACCGCGCCGACTATCGATTCGATGATTCAGGGCGGCACGAAAAAGTACCTGCATCTCCAGTACGGTTTGATTTCCGAAGTCACTCGCCAGTTGATTGCTGACGACAAGTACGGAATCGTGCGGCAGATGCCCAAGTCTCACGCGCGCTCCGGCTTGTTCGGTCGAGAAGCAGTGTGCTGCTCGCTGTTCAACCTCGGCGGAACACTCATCACGACGAACGATGGCGTAACGCTGTTCAATACCGCGCATCCGTTGCTTGGAGGAACTCAGGCGACGGCGACAGCGCCGGGGATTACGAACATCATCGCGGCGGCGGGCACATATCCCAACCGGCCTAACCCAGATACGGACCTTGGCGACACGGCGTTGCAGCAAGCGATTAACATTTTCGCCCGTATGCCGGATGGTCGCGGTATCCCGGTTCACGTTCACCCACGCCACCTGATTCACCCGCCCGAACTTCGGCGCTTGACTCGCGAACTGCTCGGCTCGCCGGGTGTTCCCTTCAGCGCGGACAACGAACTGAACTGGCTGCAAGCGGAAAACCTTCAGGGCCTCGAACTGAACTACCTGACATCAACGTCAGCATGGGGCCTTATCACCGAGAAGTCCGGCCACCAGATGAAATTCTACGAACGTGAACCGCTCATGGCCGCGACGGATGACGACTTCAAGACGGAAGTTCTGTTGTTCAAATCGACGCAGCGTTTTTCTGCCGGCGCGACGGTTTGGCAGGGCACGTTCTTCTCGTACGGGCCATAGTCGATGGACGGAAACGGGAAAGCGCCCGACGTTACGCTTGCACTGACCTTCGACGCGGCGACGCGGCAAGTCGCAGTCAACGCGAACGTCGATGACGAGATGGTTTTGCTGTACATGCTGGAGAAGGCGCGGGATGCGATAAAAGTGTTCTGCGCTAAGAAAGCGGAAAATTCCCGCATCGTCCCAGCGACAGCGATGCCGACGATTCGGAACTAGGAGCTGCGCGAGAAATGGCACAAACAATCAACGCGAATCTCTTGCAGCAGCAGATGAGCCAGTTCAACGGTACCCGTTTCGGTGGCCTGAATCTGGGGCGCGGTGTTCAGAAGTCTGTTATCTGGCAGATTCTTGCGGCGGATTTGCTTGCGCTGCCGACAACCAAACTACAGCTCGTCGCTGCTCCAAACTCAACTCCCCCCGCCTCATCTGGTCAATCGACTTTCATCCTCATCCCTGGCGCAACGTACTTCCAGTACAAATTCAACACGACTGCGTACACGCTCGGGAACGCCGACAATACTTTTCAGATCGAATACACGGGTAAGGCTGTGGCTCTTGTGAGCCAAGCTGCAACGGGTTTGATGACGCTCACCGCTGACGCTGGTGTGAGGCCGACTACAGTAAATCCAGGCATCTTGACCACTGCAAATTCCGCGAATCTAGGGCTGGAACTGACGCTGGTTGGGACGACTCCTGCATTGACGCTCGGAGACGGCTTGCTCTATCTTCAGCTCGACTACACAGTCGCTCCAATCTTCCCGTAGAAATTGAGGAGAGTCCCATGTTGCATACCGGAACAGTTACGAAGACTTCGAGACTTCCCGAACTTCCTTTCCACGCGCAGTGCTCATGCGGCACTGCCGGATCGTTCATCGAAAAAGAACAGGCGCTTAACTATCTTCGCAGCCACGGCACGAACGTAGTCGCGCAAGGCGTCACCAACACTTTCAAGCTCGTGGACGATTCGGAAAAGCCGGAAGTGTTTCCGGGCAGACCGACTCCACACGTCGGCGGCATCGGTAACATGCCCGTGTCACACGCCGCACTCGCTGACGAGCAAGGACCTTTCGGGACTGACGCTCTGGCCACGAGTGAACCCGCGCGGCCAGCAACGGACGAAACCGATTATTCGTTGCCAGAGAACTGGAAAAAGAATCGGAAGAAGTAGCTGAGGCCGCGCTGTGATTTGGAGAGGCTACTGCGAAAATGTTTATTGGCCTTGCCAGAGATGTAATCGCAAGGTGCCTCTCTCGGATTGTAGTTGGTGTGATGGGTTACTCGTATGCCATCTTTATCTTTGTTACGATAGGGCGGTAAACGGTTCTTTTGAATTGCGGGTTGCGCGAGAGGCGAGTCGGGATAGAAACGAGTTGGTCCCTGACCCGAAAATAGTTAACCCGATCGACCCGATTGCGCAGCTCGAAAACGTGCCGCTCACTGCGGGGACTTGGTAAATGGCGAACATTCAAACAAACCCGTGGACGTTTACCAACGCCGACCAAGCGGTATCTACGGCCATCACGAGCATTGTCAATAACGGCGCGTCGGCGCTCGTCACCGCTACTGCGCACGGACTCACGACGAATCAGGCGATTAGCATTCAGGGCACGAATGTTTTCGGATGGCGTGGGGGCTATAAAGTCCAAGCGGTGCCCTCTGCGAATACTTTCCTCATCAACGTACCCGATGGGAAGCTGACACTCGCGAACAACGGCGCGAACGGGAATGTTCTCACGGCTATTTATCTCGATATGGCGCGGATGGAGCAATTGCTCTGGGACACGGTTGGCGCGGGACCACTCCTCATCACAAATATCATGGGCAACACGGAATGGAATCCGCAGGCCGTCGCGGGGCAAGGGCCGTACACATACGGGAAGTTATTTGCAGTCGAAGGTCTCGTGCTAAACACGATTCCGAGCGGCGTTTTGCAGATCACGATTGTCTAGGATGCGATGCCAGTCAAGATCGGACAGAATGGCACTTGGTCACAAGACTACGTTGGCCCTTACCAAGGCATCGACACGCAACACCCAGAAAATTTAATCGCTGACAACGCTTCTGCTTTATTCAACAACTTCATGTTGCGCAACGCAGAGCTGCGTTCGCGCCCTTCACTCATCAATCCATTTGGAATCGGCGTAAGTTCGGGGCCGACAAATCCCCAACTCGGCATCACGACATTCGTAGATGTAAACGGCACCTACCACACCGTCATCTGGGCCGGAGAAAATCTATACCAGTACAACCCGGCCTTGTTGCCAGCGCCTCCGTTTCAGTTGGTAGGACAAGCTGCTCCGGGCGACATGAAAACAAATGCTGTTTCGTATCGCGCGTTTGCGAATGCGATTTGGTATACCAACAAAGCGGCACTCATCGGCGCGAATAATTCACCGATCATCGACCCATTCTTAGGAACGTGGAACGGACTCACAGCCGTGCCGCAATTTACACAAGTTCAGTTCGACGCTTCTGTAACCGAGTCGTGCGCGGGTATTGCTCTCACGGATTCACCGTCTGTCGGTGGGTCACTCCCCGGCGCTCCCACTGTCACCGGACCTCTTGCAATCGGAGGACTGTATCTCGGTGAACTGAACAATCAGCTCATCCTTGCAAACGTTTCCGTGCTCGACCAGGGGACCGGAGTTATCTACTCGTTCCCAAACATGATTTGGTGGAGTGCGAACGGTTTGCCATTTCAGTGGGACCCGGAACAGAACACGAGCGCGGGATTCAACCCGTTTTTGGATGTGCCCGATTTAATCACTGGCATGGTCACACTCGGAATCGCCGGATATATTTTCCGCACGAATGGAATCACTCAGTTTGCCACGACCGGCAGTGCGGTAACTCCTTTCACCTTCGACCACATGTGGGCGTCGGACCACGGCATCGGAAACGTGCTGCCATTTTCGATTGCTCAATACGGGCCAGCCGCAGCGTTCATTTCGAATGACAACATATACAGCCTGAGCGTTTCAAGTTCGACGCCAATCGGCGGAACGGCGAGGGACGGCATATTTTCCGACCTGTCCGCCGCTTCCTCAGCACCGTTTGCGAATATCGTGCCCATCCTTGAAAACGGCTTCGTGTATCTGACCTACCAGATTTACATTCCGCTGGCGCAGTTGGGGGTCGTGAGGGCATGGATTTATTCGTTCGATGACAAGAACTGGTCGATTTGGGATTTGGGGCTTGCTGCAAATCCTCCGAGCTTGGTGCTGACGTGCGCGCCGAACGTGGTGTGATATGCCTGTAACTGCGGTAATCAGCAGTGTGAGTCCCGCCTCTGGCACGGTAGGGACAAACGTCCAGATCAACGGCTCGAACTTCGTGCAGGGCGGGCTGCATGCCGTCGTTGTGTTCAGTAACAACGTGAATGCAACGACCGTTTTTTCCTACAACAACACGCAGATTATCGTTGCCGTCCCTGCGGGCGCGGTCACTGGCACGGTGTTCTTGGAATTTCCGGGCGGAAACAGCAACTCCAAGCCGTTTACCATCACAACCCCGCCAACCCCAACCATCACTTCGCTGAATCCAAGCAACGGAGGAATAGGAATCGCGGTCACGATTAATGGAACGAACTTCGGACCCGCGCAAAACGCGAGCACGGTCACGTTCAACGGGATTGAGGTTACGGTTACAAGCTGGTCGCCCACAGCCATCGTTGTAACGGTTCCAACAATGGCGACAACCGGGCCAGTCATCGTCACAGTCGGTGGAATCGCTAGCAACTCCGAGACTTTCACGGTCACGAACCCTTCGAACGGCGGGACGGGCGCGCCGCTAAACAAGCTGCTGATTCCAGCGAATCAATTCAATACGCAGAGCGTATTTACTTTCGATACATTTGACTTCAATGATGAAGCTCTGGGAAGTTTCTACAACTACAAAGTGGAAGAGATTGTTCCGGGATGCACGGCGTCATGCACGCGCCAGATCATCACGTACAGAGATTTTGGAATCGCGACAGTGACAGCGACGCTTCAGGGAACGATTTCTCCGGTTGGCTCGGCCAACGAACCAACGCTCTCGTCTATCTCGGAAACTTTTCAGATCGGAACTGCGGGAGTCACGGAAAGGTATTTTACGATCATTCGCGGCCTCAGTTTGACCGCTCAGGATTTGCAGTACACCATCACGCGACAACCAAATGGCGGGACTGTCTGTATTTCGAGGACTAGGCTGCTGGGGCGCGTGGAATCGACACCGCTAGCATGAGGCCCCAACCCACATGCCTGGGTGAACTGAACCCCAAAAACCTCACGCGGCACAGTGAACGTCTGGCCAAAGTGTTGCTATCGAATGTGAACTACGGAACGACGATGAGTAACAAAGATGCCGACAACAATATGAACTGCTGGAAGTTTGAGGGGACGAGTCCCGGCGCAGCAAACACAGACTTCACGCTCCAGCACAATCTCGGAAGAATCCCAGTCACTATCAACGCGCAAGACACCACGAACGGGGGTCTCATCTATCGGTCGCCCGTAACCGCGTGGACAAAAACAACCGTGACATTCCGCTGTACAACAGCGAGCGCGAATTATAAAGTCATCGTCATCTAGAGGTGCTGAGTGTCCGCTAACATAAACGTCATCTTCCAAGGCATCCTCACGCTGGCGGATGAAACGCTGTCGAACGCCCCGTACACCAACAATCTGGATTTGCAGAATCCGACGCTCGCCGCGACGCAGGTATTGAGCGAAGGATTTCTTCAGGTGGCGACTTCTCCGGGCACAACGATTTCATTTTCTTTCAATGCGTATCTGATTCTAGTTTGGAACCGCAGCTCAACGAACACGCTCATCATAAACGTGAATGCTACCGGAGGGCCGGGAGTGCAGGAAGTGGGAACCATCGGGCCGGGCGGTATATTTGTTGTGATGGACCCTGCTCGAACAGGCGGCGGTTGGAATGGCTTGATGCTGGAAGCCAACGTAGCAACAGTCCCAGCAGCGGTAGTGTTGGCAGGATAGCGATGCCACTCTCACAACCAGCAGCGGCAACGATCACAGTCAACGACCTCATCAACAAGGTGAAGGCCGCGCTACAAAACCGCGACGATGTGAGCGAGACCCAAGTCAATCCAGAGATGCGTCCGTCCGCGTGGATTCGCGACACGCTGCGCGAACTGACCGCAAATTATCCGTTTCCAGAATTGCAAATTGCAGGGCCACTGACAACCATCGGACCGGGACTCGGCTATCAGGGTTCAAACTACATGTACCCGGTGAGCATGTTTCTCAACTCCGGGGATGACGTGACGCTCACGGAAGACCCGACAATTTTCCTAACACCGTCGCAGCAGCAAGCGGCGGTCATGCAAGGCGCGACGGCCAGCAAGTTTGTGGGAACGGCAAACGGCTCAGTCGCTTACCCAATGGATTATCTTACCGTAAAGGCAATCCAGCCGATGCTGTTCATTCAGGGCGGCATTCCATTTCGCTACACGCGCTACGGGAATATGTTCTGGTTTGGAACCCAACCGGGGACGAACTATCAAGTCTACTTGCCGTATCAAAGGCGGCATCCGTTCCAGCCCGACCTCGTAACTTCACCGATTTATATTTCGCAGGAGTGGTTCGATGTCGTCGCGTATGCGGCGGCAGAGCGCGGGGCCGTAACCTTACGGTGGACGGACATGGCCTCGTATCTCCACCAGCTACTATATGGCGACCCAGCCTCGCAGATGAAAGACGGACAACTCGCGCGGCCCGGCTTGATTGCTGCTAGAATCTTCCAACCGGAGCGTGATCGGAGACTGAGCACGGTTCAGATTTCTTGCATGGTATCGAGGTATTAATATGGCCTCAATAGTCAATCCCGCGCTGAGTTCTCTCTTCCCAACTTCTCCGGGTGGCTACGTCCCAACAAACGTCACAGGGAATCAAGTGAGCATTGGAAGCTCGCCCAGTTCGTCTGGCCAGAACACACTGATGCCTGCCACCGGAACTTCTAACTCTGCCCCGTCGAGTTCCAATCCGCTCACCGCTGGATTTTCTTCGGGCACTGTTCCCACTTTCGGAGCGAATGGGCCGGGACCAACGAGTCTCACAACTCCGGGCGCGGGACCGACAACGAACGTCGGGCAAGCGGCGACTTCTCCCATCGGCGGAATCTCTACGATGTCCGCACATGACTTGGGAGATTTGTACAGCTCACTTTCAAAGTCGTACGGCGAAGGACCAGCACACGCACTGCTGGATTTTCTGACAGGTGGAGCGGGATTCAACCAAGACGCGATTAGCAATTTGTTCGCTGCGATGCAGCCACAAATCGAACGCGGCACTGAATCTTTGGTGAACCAGTTTTCGGCAACGGGGAATCGCTTCGGAAGCGGAGCGCAAATCGGACTAGGCGACTACCTGTCACAAGTGAATTTGAACGAAGGGCAGATCGAAACGCAACAGTACAACAACGCGATTCAAAACTATCTCGGCGTGCTCATGGGCACTAGCGGACAAGCAGCGGAAACAAAAGCGAATTCACCGAGTCTGTCTGACACGCTATCGAGCGCGCTGAATCTTGCTCAGGCGGGCGGCACGGCGGGGCAGGCTATCTCTCAGGGGATTTCTGGGCTTAATTCAAACGCGGACACGGGCCTGCTTGACACGCTCGCGAGCGCGGCGGCGGCAATCTAATGGGTGACGCAGACAGCCAAGTCGTAGTGCCGGGTGGGGCGATTCCAGTTGCTACACCTCAGTTCGCCGGTGGCGCTGCGCCGGTCCCAGGTGGGGGAACGCCCGACCCTGCCGCGCAAGTCAGTGAGATGGCGAAAAAAATTATGGCGACGCTGGCGCAAAACTCTCAGCGCAAGCAATTCGCTGGTACGCCCCAACCGATTCCGGTTCCCGGTCAGCAAGACCCAAATGCGGCGCGACAGATTGGCATGAATACTGCGAACCCTCACGCATGGGGTAAGCAACGCCTGATGGCGGTACTTGCTACTTCGATTCAGAACGCCACGAATCGCAAGAAGCAGGAAAAAGTTTTGAAGGCGGAAGCGGACTGGACTTACATGTCGAGTGCGCTCAACGAACTCTATGCGGCGCAAGCGGCCAACGACCCGAAAGCGGCGGCAGCGGCTCAAGCTAAAGTCGATGTGGTTCTGGGCGACGATAAAAAGCGCAAGCAGATGCAGGAAGCGTTGATGCAGGATTGGCTCGAACCGTCCAAGACGAAAGTCTACGGAGACGCTCTCAAGTCGGTTGCGGCAAAAACAGACCAGCAGGCACAGCAGGATCAGAAGAAGCAACAGGCCGCTACTGGCTTGAAGGCGATGTTCCAGAAGTTGATGGGCAAGCAGCAACAGCAGCCTCAGCTAACCCCAGAGCAGCATCAACAAATGGTGCGCGAGATTCAGGCGAAAGCGCCCACGGCCACGACAGGCGGGACGAGTGTTAAGGATGAGCTGGACGCGGCCAACGCGGTCGAGCGATTGGCTCGCGCAGAGAAAGAACTGCGCGCGGCCCCGGACAAGTACGACTACAAAGTCATCAAGCAGAAAGACGGTTCTGAAATAATTGTCGCGGCGGACAAGACGGACCCGACGAAGCCGTACATCGAACTAAAATCGGCTTCGGGAGATACGGCCAAGCCCGGCGAGAAGAAGTACGTGGACGAGGGGAAGCTGGAAGTTATCGGAGGCCTTCCGACTGGCCGCGTGAAGCATGGTGGGAAATACATCAATCCCGGCCAAGATGGATACACCAAGGAAGACGAGAAGGCGATAGATTTGGCGATGAACGCGCAGGGCTTATCGCAAAAACAAAAAGAAAAACTGGTCAACCTGAGAGCGCAGGCAACGGCGGCAGATCGCGCGGCGTTCGTGTTTCACAACGTAGTCAACAAACAGACCGGCGAAGTGGGAGAAGTGAGCGCGCTGGAGATGGCCAAGAATCCCAGCTTGTACGGCGGTGCGTCCGAGCAGGAAAAAATCTCTGCTCGCGACTCCGTACACGAGAGTCTGAACACAAATTTTAAGGCGCTCGGTGACTCGCTCGACAAGTTGCCGAACGGACTCGACACCGAAACTCAGGTGCTCCTGAAAAAAGCACTGAGCGAAGACAATCCGGGGTTGATCGACACGCTTCTCGTAAACGAGGTGAAAGCGAATGCCTCCGACGAACTGTTGCAGTACATCACGAACATCAAACTCATGCAGGAAGACGTGATGACGCTGCGCTCGGTCGGCGGCATGGGCGCGGGTTCCGACTCGATGCGTCACGCGATGGTGCAAACCATTCCGGGGGCGGGGACAGGTTCCGTCAGAGAAGCGAAGATGCAAATCGCGGGGGCAAAGCGTACGAGCGATGCGCTGTTCAGTCGTCGTCCGCAATCGAAGTTGCCGGTTTCTGGCGGTGGCGACGAGAAGTCGAAGGGCGACGACTCGAAGTCGAAAACAGAAATTCAGTTCACGCCAATTAGTCAATAAATGGCCGACGCGCAACAAGTCGAAGTCTACAACCCACAAGGGAAGCTCGGCACAATTCCGTCCGGTCAACTCGACGCGGCGAAAGCAGCGGGCTACAAACCAAAAGCAGATTACGTGGAGGTAGTTCATCCGAAAACGGGACAGACGGGAATCGTTCCGAAAGATCAGTGGGGCGACGATAAAAAGCCGGGCGCTGCGCAAACGCAAGGCTACGTCATGTCACCGAGGGAGCAGCAGAGAGCGGCGAAGTCGAAAGCCTCTGCCGGAATGAAACCGTCGTATGCGGCGATGGGAATTACAAACGCTCCGACCGGAGCGGACCCGCACAACCCAGCGAATCCGAACGTGAATGCAATTGTTCCCGGCGCATCGCTCGCAAAGCCAGAAAACATGGAACCAGCGCGCGAGAAAGTTTCGACCGGACTTGCGGCGACGCAGGCGGGAGTTCTCGCTGGGCAAGGGATGAACGCGGGGGCTGGCGCGGTGATCGGAAAACTGACAGCACCAACGGTCAGTACGGAGATGGTGGAGTCTGGGTTGCTGGGGCCGAGCGGCAAAGCACTCTTCAAAGAAGTGACGAAATACGGGCCAAGCTCGATGCAGAAAGCTCTCGCGACGCCGACCGCTCAGGCGATTCTAAAAATGGTCGGGCACGGAATTACGTTTGGGGCTGGGTGGAAGCTGATTGAGGCGCTGGGCGGAAAAACAAAGGGTACACCAGTGCCGTAGCGAGAACGAGTGATCGCGGGGCCTCGGGCGCGAAGAGTGCGAAGATGCCAGCGACAATCAATACGCCGGTGAAAGTGACGAGACAGGACTTCATATCTTTCCTTGCTGCTTCGCCCAAATCACGTAAGCCGTCCAGTGGACCAGTGAACCCAGTGAAAGCGTTAGAATGATGTATGCGGTAGCCATGAGAGCTATGCTAGAATCCGCCTCAGAAGGCCGCTATAGTACGTTCGTACCGATTTTGAGGTGAAACCATGTCGCGCTGGAAAAAGCCCGAGAATCCGCCTGCAACCCTCACCCGCACCGATTCTGAGGGGTTGCCAGAGAACAAGACAGAGTTGACTGAGGCAGGGCAGCGAACGCGGCCACCGTTCATTCAGGGCGGTACATGGGGTGATCGAGTCTTCGAAGGCTCGCGACACACGTCCGACCCCAAAGCCCCAAAACTCCTATGAATCGACGCGCATTTTTCGGGACGATGATTGGCGGCGTCGCCGCAAGTGCGGCAGTGCGAACGTTCCCGTTTCGTGTCTTCAGTTTCCCGACGAACATCAAAATTGCGAGTCCGCTAGAATTTCCTGAATGGATGTACAGTCCGGTAGGCTATCTCTACGATAAGACTTCGAAAGAGGAACTTGCTCGATTTATGGGCACCGTCGAAAAGGATGAGCAGGGCTTTAAGCTCATTACGCCACAGTTTCACGGCAAGGTGTATCCGGCATTCTTTGAAGACGGCGCGGTGAGTGACAGGCTGTTCAGCGATGAAGACCTTGCGAAAGTAAACTGGGCGTAGTAGATTCTCAGTCGTCTGGAGGAAACATGAGCTTTCTGGGAACGAAAAGTGACGCGAAGAAATACGCCGAAGAAGCGGACGTTCAGCTCGACAGTTTGATGACGACTTCTCCTGTCGGCGCTGGCGGCGGAACGGATGCGGGCGGCGCCCCGATGTCGGGCCGCAGCGAGTTCACGAATGATCGGACCCGCACAAAATTTGTGGGAAACATGGGCGGCGTCAAACGAGAATGGCCAGCGGAAGGTGTGGGAAGTAAGTCCGGCGTCTGATACACTCTCGCGCGTGGATTGGCCGTACATCGCTGGCTTCTTCGACGGTGAAGGTTGCGTGTCCCGTGACCGCAATGGTCGCCCAGTTTGCACTGTAACGCAAACTGACGGCGACCATTTTGTTATAGAAAAGATTCAGAAATTTTTAAAAGACAATGGAATCGCCGCACCGGTCCAGTCGTACGATAAAGGCCCTCGAACGAAGTCTCATAAGAGGTTGTGCGTATCGGGTGCCTGCTCGGTAGAAGATTTCTTGTCGAATATCCTTCCGTTCCTGATTGTCAAAAAAGATAAAGCGACCGCAGCATTAGAACTCGTCAGGGGAGCAGGGCGCACTCGGTGGGCGCGGGAGTCGAGCGTAGAGTCCGCCGCTAGGGAATACGAAAAGGGAATCCTGTCTCTCCAGCAGGCCGAAGCAAAATACGGCATCAGTCGAAGAAGGATGCTTAGAAAACTCCACGAGCTAGGAATTAGAAAGCGCCACAGGTGGGAAAACGGAACGTGGCGAGACTCGAAGGGTAAATTCAAGCTCACGAGGCATCACGCGGAAATCATCAAATCAATGCCGCTGGTTTTGTTTCATGTCTCAGATGTTGCGGCGCTGTTAGATTGTCACCCGGACACGATTCGACTCATGCGTTCTGGTAAGACGTGGAGGAGTATCTGAGAATTTGTCTCGCTTCCGTCTACGGGGAAGGCCTCTGGCTCGCATGGAAAATGAGTCAAGAAGGTCATGACGTGTCGGCAATTGTCCAAGAGTCGCGTTACGCGGAAGCGTTGAAGGGCCTGGTAAAAGTTATGCCCGGAGATGGCGTGTATTCAGCAAGTGATTACGACCTTCTGGTCTTTGACACAACCGGGATGGGCAGCGACGCCGATGCCGCCCGTCTCGAAGTCCCAACGATTGGTGATTCGAGTCTGGCCGACACTTTAGAGAACGACCGATTGGCGGGCCTCGAATTCATGCAGAAGTGTGGTCTGCAAGTAGCACCGTGGGAAGCGTTCGACAATCCCGCCGACGCAATTCGGTTCCTCAAGAAAACGAAAAAAAGATATTGCTTCAAGCCGGTGGGTGAGCAGTCCGACAAATCCACGACGTACGTCTCGCGATCGTGCGAAGACATGCTCGAATACTTCGACGTGCTTTTCAGAACTGCAAAAGTGAAAGAATTTATTTTGCAGGAGTATGTAGCTGGAACGGAAGTGTCGCTCGAAGTCTACATTAACGAGACTGGCTACTACGCGCTCAACGCGACACTCGAAACGAAAAAGATGATGAACGGAGACCTGGGACCAAACACGGGTTGCTCCGGTTCTTTGTGCTGGATGATTGAACGTGAAAATGTTTTGTTCCAAAAGGGACTGAAGAAATGCATCGAGCCACTTCAGGAAATGGGTTACGTTGGCCCCTTGGATTTGAATACCATTGTGAACGACTCTGGGTGCTCGGCGCTCGAATTTACCCCACGCTTCGGGTACGATGCGACTGCTTTACTGACCCGGTTATTGCCCGTTTCCTTTGGCGACTTTCTTCATGCAATCGCGTCTGGACAGACAGTGCCCGATCTGACTCCGAAGCATTCGTTCTGCGCATCAACCCGACTCAGTATCCCGCCGTATCCAACAGACCAACTCCCCGATAAATTCTACAAAGCAGGCGTGCCCATCATCGGCCTCACCGAAAACAATCTCGACAAATTTTTCATCTACGATGTGAGACGAAGAATCGAAGAAGCTGACGACTTGGAGAGCGCGGGATTGTGCGGATGGATTGGGAGTCCGATGAGCGTCGGAGAGACTGTCGGCCAAGCATTTGAGGGCGTCTACCGGATGCTCAAAGAAGTGCGCGTACCCAACGGCCAGTACAGAACAGACGTTCACAGCAACACAGCAAAAAGATATGCAGAGCTTCGAGAAGGTGGATGGTTGAATCCGGCATGATGCCCGAAGCGATCACGAACGACGGCGACGAAGATATTTTGCAAGAAGACGACAGCGACGAGCCTGACGACGTTGAAGAGGGCGACGACGCGGACCTCGAAGAGTGACGGATTTTCCTTTCCAGCGTACCAGAACCTAGGTACTATGTGCGCGTATGCGACGCCTATGCTTACTCGCACTCCTAGTCCTACTGTGCGCGATTCCGGCGCACGGGCAATCCACGACAGTTTCTGGGACGATCACGGATTCGGGTGGACAGGCGTGGGGTTACGGGAGCGTGCAATTCGCCTTTCGCCCCGCCGCTTCGAATCCAACGGCTCAATACTTTTGGAATGGTTCTCCGTTTAGTTCGAGCACGACTCTTCCGTCGAATCCGCAAATACTGACAAGTGCGGGAGCGTTCTCTGGACTCTCGATTCCAAGCAACACGGCTATCTCTCCATCTGGAAGTCAGTGGGCAGTCACGGTCTGTGCGGCTGCGTCGATTCCAACTTGCTACACGCAACTCCTGACGATCAGCGGAGCGACGCAAAACATTTCTTCGCAAGTTGTTCCTCCACCAGCAATCGTGAATCTCTCCGTTCCTTTGCTCGGAGCAAAAGCGTACACCGATGCGGAGGTCGTCGGCGCGGCGTCGGGAACATCGTTTTTCAATATCACGCAAAATGCGTTGAAGGTGTGCCCCGTCGCGGGGTACCCGCCTTGCCAGTGGCAGGTCGTTAATCCGTTTCCGATCATCATCGTCCCCGGCATGTTGCCCTCGAATGCGATGGCTCTCGCGTGTGCTCAGGGCGGCGGGACAATTCTCGTCGCGAACGGAACGTATGCTGGACCTCCAGGCTCAAGTTGGTGCAATAACCTCATCCTCGCGGCCATCAATCCGAATCAGCCGGACATCTGCCTCGAAGCACTCGGCGGACATACGAACTGTCCCAGCGCCGGAACGACGATTCCCAACGTAAAATTCACTTACAGCAACGGCCTCACGATTGCGGACGTGGCGAACATCGGGATTCACGGAATCACGCTCGATTTCACGGGGAGTGCGAGCGGAAATGTGACGATGGCCGGAGTCGCCAAAGGCGATTTCGATATGACCGTCAACAATTGCGTAATCACTTCGCCGTGCATCATTTTCGGCGGCACTGTAGCGAACAACGGATACGGGAACCACTTCGGGTATCTCGGTTTGGCGGGCGGTAGTGAAGGGTTTGTGATGCAGGCGGGTGGCGGTCACGCATGGACCGTCAACACCTACGACGTGGTTCATATTGGTGCGCTGGCTCAACCAAGTGGGACTTATACTGCTGCGGACTTCAACTCACTCTGCGACACCCAACATCTCATAACGGTCGGTTTTTGGGCCAACCCGTCTGTCACCGCAGCCAACGGCGTAGTCTTTAACTCATTCTCCGCGACTGCGGACAGCGATGCCAACAGCATCGTCATCGAGCTTTTCTTCACGACGGCGAATAACTTCACGTCCGGCACGGGCGTAACATTCAACCCGTCAAGCGGAAATTACGTCAAGACGGGTGTGATGAACTGGGGCAGTTTCCCGAATCCAACCGTACCCGCGTGCCCGGCTGCTGGCGCGGTCGCGTGCGTGGCGCAAGGCGGGCCGTCGAACTCTCCCAATGGAACTTGGATTTCGCTCGATGCAACCGCGACTCGAACTTCCGTGATGTACAGCGGCGTGAAGTATCCCGCGGTGGTTCCTACAGTCACCTATAAGACCGGAACCGGCGCTGGGAATTATACGAGCACCAACACTGCAACATTCGCGGTTGTGGACGCGACGAATCAAGCTCTTACCGTGACCATTCCGGTGGGGATGAAATTAGCGGTGTCCGCGTCTGGCGCGTGCGGCCAAACGACGGGAATAGACACGAACGGCGCGAAGGTTGCGATCTTGGACGGTGCGAGCATTTTGGTGCAGGAAGAACTTACTGCACCGTCAGTCTCGGCCAGCATCGCGTATTCGTTGCAGGCCGTCGTTGCCGGAGACGGAAACAGTCACACAGTGCAGTTAGGATTTGCGGGCGGTACAGGTCATCCAGTGTTCATCAACAACGTGAGTGCGAGTTTCGTTCCGTCGATGACATTCCAGTTGACGGCGAGTAATTAGGAGTGCGGATGCAACTAGCGAAAAGACTCATCCCCGCGATTCTCTTCTACCTCGCGTGCGCTTTTGTTGCTTCGGCTCAGTCCACAACCGTCTCTGGAACTGTGACGGATGCCGGGTCGCAAGCGTGGCTGAACGGGACGTACAGTTTTACGTTTCAGCCGAATCCCCAGTATCCAACTGGGCCGTATACGTGGACGGGCGGGACGCTCAACACAACGATCTCCGGTTCGTTGAACGGTAGCGGGGCATACAGCGTTTCGATTCCGTCCAACTCTGCAATTACGCCAGCCGGGTCCACCTGGATTCTGACGGTCACACCGAACGCGAGTTCGAATTCGTTTTCAACGCCGCGCACAACGATCACAGGCGGGACGCAGACGCTGAACGTCACACCACCAGCCATTGCAATCAACTGGAGCTTGCCTCCTGGACCGGCGCTAAGTGCCTACGCGGATTCAGAAATTACAGGGACGCTTCCACCAGGAGCAGAATATTTCAACACGACTGCGTTGCTGACGCGTGTCTGGAACGGGTCAGCGTGGGGCAATCAGGGCGCGGGTTCTGGTGGCTCTGCGGGCGGGGCCACCGGAGATATTCAGTTCAAGAGTAGTAGCGGAGGCTTTACCAACGCGGCGGGAATTTTGGCGGGTACCAGCGCATTTTTGCACCCCAACGGATCAATGGGGTTCACATCCACAAATTCGATTGTATTCAACGCTACAGCATCAACGTCCACGATGTCCTTTGCTGCGGGTACAGGTGGAGTGGCTCTAAGCACAACCGGGAACGTCGCCTTATCCGCCGGGGCGTCCGAGTCTAATACGCTAACGATTGGAGATTCGATTTTTCAGGTGGTAGAGGCAACCGGGAATATTTCGCTAAATGCCACTGCTGGGACCATTGGCCTCGTCGCCGGTTCGGGCTTCGCAGAGGCAGTAAACGGCGTCCTTGGATTCAGCGATTTAGGCACAGGAATCACTGTCGGAAGTCCGACAGGTGGACCAGAAGGCGCGGGCACACTCAACGCCACAGGACTATTTGTCAACGGTGTAGCGGTATCCACGACTGCAATTTCCGGCCTCACAACGAATTGCATAACGAAAGCAGCGAGCGCAACTTCGCTAGCCTGTTCACTCGCGACCGACAACGGCACAACGTTTACCTACACAGGGACAGGAGGAATTGCGTCAGCGCCAAGCGGGGGAGTGGCCGGGAAGCTGAGTCTCAACGGCTCAACGAGCGGGACTTACACACTCACCGCGCCAGCCATCGCAGGAACAGCCACAAACCCGGTGACATCCTCCAACGTACTCGCGCTACCGGCTGGTACAGCGGCTTCACCTGCGATTCAGTCGTCGGTCACGCAGGCAGGGTGGCGCTTCAATGGGAATGGGATCGTTTTCGATGCTTTTGCGGCAGACATTCTTTCCATCGACAACAACGTCACCGGAGAAATCAGCGTTGTCAGCACTGGCTTACTCGATTGGGCAAGTGGTTCAAATCCGCTAAGCGGTATTGATACGGGGTTGTGCCGTGCGAGTGCTGGTGTCGTTGAGGTAAGCAATGGTTCCACGTGTAACAATCTCGGCAGTCTCATCGTCAATAGCGAAGTTATCGGCTCGCCTACAGGCGGCAACGAAGGGGCAGGGACGCTGAACGCCACGGGACTGTTTGTGAATGGCGTAGCGGTGGGGACGGGTAGCGGGACTGTAACGAGTGCCTCTTTCACGGGCGGATTGATCTCCGTCGCTACGCCTACGACAACTCCAGCTTTCACCGTAGCAGGAACGAGCGGAGGTATTCCGTACTTCGCCAGCGCGAGCACGTGGGCGAGTTCAGCGGCACTTACGGCCAACGTTCTGGTAAAAGGTGGCGGAGCAGGCGCGGCACCTTCCAACTCCAGCGTGACGGACAATGGCACAACAGTCAGCACGACGGAGACGTATCTGTCGGCGGCGGGTACTGGGTCGGCACCCGCTTATTCGTTCAATACGCAAACCGGCAGCGGCATGTATCTTGTAACCGGGAATAGCGATATTCGCCTTGCTCGCCAAGGGGCTGACATCATTGCGATTTCTGCGAGTCCGGCAGGATTGCAAATAAACGGCAGCAATTCACTGGTGCTTTGCGCGGCGGGTTTTTCACCGTGCGATGCAAACTTTTCTCGCCTATCTGCTAGCGTAATAGGTGTCGGTACAGGCGCGGTCGGTAACGTTGGTGGCAGTCTTGAATCCGCGAAATATCTGACCGGCACGAATTGCTCCAGCTCTGCATCCCCTGCGGTCTGCGGTTCAGCGGCGGCAGGCAGCGCAGCACTTCCTACCAACGCCGTTTCCAGTTCGATTGTTGTGAACACGACCGCTGTCACTGCCAACAGCCAAATTTTTGTCCAGTCCGATGACACACTCAGCACAAAATTGGGTGTGACGTGCAATTCTACGGTCGCAACACTGGTCGGCGGTCTTACCATCTCAGCGCGCACCGCTGGGACATCTTTCACCATTGCAAATAACGTCGCGGTTGTGACGAACCCACTGTGCGTAAACTATTGGATTGTCAACTGAATGAAGAATCGTTTCTATTTCTCACTCTTATTCCTACTTGTGCTGGCTGGGAACCTTCACGCAACAAGCTATTTCATTGCTCCAGCGTCGGGAGGCGGGTCGGACTCAAACAACGGAACATCCCCCGGCACCCCGTGGCTCACGCCGAACCACGCCGTTAACTGCGGCGATCTTCTCACAGCGGCTGCGGGTACGTATGCCGAAGCCAACTTTCGACTGGGGAATTGGGGAGTCGTTACGTGCCCTTTGGCGAACAATGTCGCATGGCTCAAGTGCGCTACCTTCGATGCCTGCAAAATAGTGGTCACGACGGCGGGACACGATGCGCTGGGCATCTCGCAAAGTTTCTGGGGCGTGCAGGGGTTTGAAGTTCAGGTCACGACATTTTCAACAAATCAGTGCTTCCAGACATTCCCGCCAAACAACACGACTCAGATTCACCACATTATTTTCGCGAACAACGTGGCAAATGGTTGCGGAGACGGAGCGTTCACTGTAGGCGCGGCAACAACCACAGTCGGCGTCGATTACGTGGTCATCGTCGGAAACATCGCCTACAACGGCGCACAAGACAACACCAACTGCTACAGCGGCATCGACATGGTTTTCCCTGTGAACTCCGATACGGTCGCGGGCACGCATATCTACATCGCGGGGAATTATGCGTGGGGCAACGTTGACCCGAACCCGTGCGGAGGAATCACTCCGACTGATGGACATGGCATTTCGCTCGACAGCCTGAGCCAATCCAGCTACTCCGGCCAAATCGTAGCCGAGAACAACATTTCTGTCTTCAACGGAGCATCGGGATTCCAGAATTTCTCGAACAATGCGGGCCTCGCCTTCGTTCGCCAGAATACGATTGCCGGAAACCAGACCGGAACAATCAACGCGAACCCTTGCGCAGAACTGACGATCAACACCGCCGTAAATACGAACGTCTCGCGGAACCTCGTCGCGACAAACGGCCCGACAGCCTGCGTTGGTGCGGTAACTTTGTGGGCGTTCGGTGCTTCTTTTGACGCCACGTCGGATACGCTGACCGACAATTTTCTCTACAGTGCGGCGGGGAACAATTTCACCACCAGCAACACCGTCGTCTCCGGTAACAAGATGGGCACGAACCCCAACTTCGTAAATCCAGTCCAACCCGGAGCACCAAGTTGCGGGAGTTCTTCGAGCGTACCGAACTGCGTTGCGACCATCGTGTCAAACTTCGCTCCGCAATCCGGGGCAGCACTGAGCTATGGCTATCAAACGCCATCGACAACGGCAAACGTAAATCCATTTTATCCCGCGTGGCTTTGCACTGTGACGAATCTCCCGACTGGACTTGTCACACCAGGATGCGCGATATCGAGCGGCTTGACCAACGGGAGTATCCTCAACGGGTCCATCGTCAACTAGGAGCAGAAATGAAAAAACTGTTCTTCTTGCTGTTATTCGCGACTGGCCTCCACGCTCAGTCCGTCCAAATCCCCTACGCAGGCTCCGCCCCCTACAACGGGAATATGGCAGTACAGGTGAACGTGACTGGGTTACCGTCCGGCTGCACGGCAGGCACACCGACCTACGCAAACGCGACAATCACGGTGCCGGTGACTTGCGGGGTCGTTCCACCTCCCGTTGGAACGAGTTGCGCAAGCGCGAGTGTGCCGGCGAGTGGGTGTGGAATCGGTTCGACTGTCGCAGTGGTGAACAATCCCGGCAACGTACGCGGAACTCCCACGGCGGGCGGAGGCAACGGGCCTTTGATGGGAACTCAGCCGGGCGGCGCAAAGGGCGTCATCGTCAGCAATCCGGTCCCTCAGTCAACGGCGGGGAAGGGTTGGCAGGTAGTGAACTTCGGCGCACCGAATTCGTGCAACGCGGCGGGACCTTACTCGCAAGGCTG
>JGI12664J13189_1000002_pt1 | contig 36035 bp, 31 predicted proteins | sample BlaSpr_A8_OM1_O3_FD_13189 | JGI IMG/M metagenome (IMG submission 13189) | reverse complement strand
CGCGCAATTCAGCACAAAGAACTTTGCCAGCCCCACTACTCCGCGGTCCCGTGTGGGGCAAGAGGTGCGGCACACGATCGGTACGCGTCTCTCTCGGCCCATTGCTCAAACGAAACCCGGTTGGGATTTCGATTATGAAGCGCTTTGGCAATTTGGCAGTTTCGGTTCCGTAAATATCCGGGCCTGGACTGTGGCATCGGAAACCGGGTACCGGTTTTCGACCGTTCCGCTGAAACCACGATTCAGCGCTAAGGCAGATATCTCCAGTGGCGACGATCCCAGGAAGAATACTCTCGGTACGTTCAATCCCTTGTTCCCGAAGGGCAATTATTTCGGCGTCCTCGCTACAGCAGGTCCTGGTCCCATCAACTTTATCGACGTACACCCTCATGTTGAAACCACATTGCCGCACAGCGTGACTGCCTCCGTGGATTGGATATTTCAGTGGCGAGTGAGTTTGCACGACGGTGTATATTCCGTTCCGGGATTTCTGATTATTCCCTCAGGTAAGAGCGACGCGTGTTTCGTCGGGCATCGTCCAGGCACGGAGGTGCACTGGCAGGCGAATCGTCACCTCTGGTTTCAGGCCGACTACGGAATTTTTTACGCGGGGAAATTCGTTAAGGAGAGTCAGCCATCCCGCAATCTCAATTACTGGGCATTGTGGGCCGGCTACAAGTTCTAGAGGGCGATCGCGGAACGGTGCAGCCGTTTCGAGAGGGAGCGCCGGTAATGAATAATCGCAATATACTCAGCCGGCTACTTGTTCATGGCGAACGATCAAGCCACTGAAAAAGTCATACCGTACGCCCTGCTGGGAATGACGGCGGTCACCGGTCTGGTGGACACCGTCAGTTTTCTGTCGCTTGGGCGCGTCTTCACTGCGAACATGACGGGGAATGTCGTGCTTCTCGCGTTTGCAACGGCGCACATATCCGGACTCTCCATCGCGCGTTCGTTAACGGCGCTATTGGCTTTTCTTGGAGGGGCGATGCTCGGCGGACGGGTCATGGCGGGCGAGTGCCGATTTCCAGATTCGATTTGCGGCACAAGTGTTCTTCCTTGACGTCGCTTTTCTTTTTGCAGCGTCGCTTTGCGGCATCGGATACCGGGGCGATTGGCTCGAACATTCTTTTCAACCATTTGCTTTGATCGCCTTGACGGCGCTCGCGATGGGCACACGGAATGCCGCTGTCCGGAGGCTGGCAATCCCGGATCTGACAACAACGGTCCTGACATTGACGATTACGGGCATCGGTGCGGACTCTTCGTTCGCGAACGGCAACAACCTGAGATTGGCGAGAAGGGTTGCGTCGGTGGCCGCAATGTTTTCGGTGCGGCGTTGGGTGCCGTCGTCATACATTACTCGATCTCAGCGGCCCTCTGGCTTGCGACGGCAATCTCCGCCGTGTGCAGTGCGGTGTTGTTTCGCTCCGTGCGCGGTGCCGACCACTAATCGAGACGTCAAGCGGAGCAGTCTTGTCACGCTTCGAGCGGAACTACTGAATCCGCGCACGAGTCTCAACTTCCGATGCTCGCGCGACCCCTGGAAGTGCAAGAGCAATCAGTCAGCGCGTTCACTGAGGATGGTATTCTGGTTTGCGCTTCGCGAAAAACGCTCTAAATGCTTCCTTCGCCTCGTCGGACCTTACTCGTTCGGCAAATACCTGGTTCTCGAGTTTCACAGCTTGCTCCAGTTGTTCACGGAATGCCCCTTTCATGAGCCGCTTGCACGCCTGCACTGCGCCTGCGGGCTTCTCCGCCAGGATCTGTGCGGTTTCCGTTGCGGTGGACAGTAGTTTCTGATCCGGGACAACGCTTGTGACTAATCCAAACTCGGCTGCTCGCAAGGCGCCGAACGGTTGCCCCAGCAGGATCAGCTCGGCGGCGCGCATATATCCGAAACGCAGCGGAAGCAAATAGCTGCTTCCAAATTCCGGTACCAGCGCCAAGTTCACGAAAGGCAGTTGGAACTTCGCGCTCTCCCCCGCGTACACAAAGTCGCAATGCGTCAACATGGTCGTTCCTCCGCCAATCGCAGCGCCTTGAACAGCGGCAACCAGCGGTTTCTCGAAATTGATCAGGGTGTGGATCAATCGCGACTGCGGACTTTCCCCTGCTGCTGGCGGATTTTTCATGAAGTCCTCGAGATCATTGCCCGCACAAAATGAATCTCCAGCGGCATGCCAAAGAGCAACACGTATCTCATCGTCTTTCGCTGCGTCCTCAAGGAACTCCGCCATCATGATGTACATGCTCGAAGTCATTGCATTCTTCTTGGTTGGACGATTCAGCTGAATGCTCAGGATATTTCCAGAGCGTTCCGCAATAATTTCGCTCATTTCCGGCCTCCAGTACGTGAATTTGCGTGCATTTTATCCTCCTCCAAAAACTTCTTCCAGTCTGGGCCGTGCCCATATGTCGCGGATGAATGCATGCTGGAAGATTGGTTTAACTCTGTTTCGAGCCTGTAGCGAACGAGTTGAGCTACAGTCACCATTGTCAACCCATACTCGAGCAGAACCTTGCTAGATCGGAGCCGTGTTAATTACCACCGGACACACGCGAAACTTCGAACGAAGCAGGTAGGTCTACTGCGCCTGGCGCCTGACTAGACATAGGTGCTCCAATAAAAAACCGATTTCTCCAATCGTTCACGTGATCGTGAGCGAATGCCGCAGCTTTTTCTTCTTGGTCCGCAGGTAAGACAATGCATAAGGGTTTGCCGGTGCTTCGCAGGCAATCCGCTCGATGACTTCGATTCCACTCTTGGTTAGGGCTTCAACTTTTTGCGGGTTGTTTGACATCAGGCGGACCTGCTGGATGTTAAGTTCACGCAGGACAGTCACAGCCAAACTAAAATCGCGGCAGTCGGCATCAAAACCGAGGACGTGGTTTGCTTCGATCGTATTGAGCCCTTGGTCCTGCAACGTGTACGCCTTCAGTTTTTCCATGAGCCCGATGCCACAGCCCTCCTGATACTCGTAGATCACCAGACCCGATCCCTCGTTTGCGATGGCCGACATTGCGAGTTCCAATTGCCCTCGGCAATCACAGCGCAGAGATCCGAGCACTTCTCCAGTCAAGCACTGAGAATGAATGCGTAGCAAAGGCGCTCGACTTGTCGGATTACCAAGCATCAAGAGAAGGGCACTCTCGGTCCGTCCTTTGTCCAGGTTCGCGCACTCAAAGCCGACCAGGTCGAATATGCCGAACACGTAGGCAGGCGAGTGGACGCCACCCGAACGAGGTTGCCGTACTTAGCCCCCTGGCCACGCTGACTCGGATGCTGCAATTCCTCGTCTTAGGTCTCTCATGCAACTCGGGATTCATTCGACTCGTACATGCATGTAGCCTTCCACACAACAATGCTGGATGGGACGGTGTATCTATCGCCTTCTGGCGGCTAGGAATCGAATAGGTCTGAAACACCGGAGAGGATCGCCCGACTGTGGTGCCCACTGCGGAACTCGCACAACCTGATTGGTACTAGTTAGTCAATGGTTGTTTTTGCCAGGCCGTGGCAACTCCCTAGGGAGATCGTTCTTGCTGTTGGCAACACAAGTGCTTTCCATAGCACCATGGATACTATTAGTGACAGTCAAGGCTATCGCATCAGGAAAGATAATGCCCCGATATCACTACCTGTCGCCTTTCAGGGGAAAGTCAGTGACCCAGATGCTTGTTCGCTCTTATGTCCGCACATGGTAGACCATAAGGCAGGCAGTGGTTCTGGTGTCAAACAGTTATGACGTTTCTGTCAAAGTGGCACAACTTTGTGGCGCTCTGTTCACGCCCAGAGGAGAGGGGCAACCATGCTTAGGCTAGCGATCCTGTTTTGTATCTCCTTGACGACGTTTTCGGCTTTTGGCCAGTCCACGTCGAAGTATCAGGTGGGAACGATCATTGAGGTTAAGACTCATCAGGATGCCGCTGTTGGCGCCGCAGATTCGGCGAGTTATGACGTTTCGGTCAAAGTGGGCGATAGCATTTATGTCGTGCTCTATACGCCACCGCTGGGCGAGAAGACTGTTAAGTACGCAGCGGGACGCGAACTGCTCGTGCTAGTGGGAAAGCGCACAATTCGCTACAACGATATATTGGGCCAATCGTTTGAAGTGCCCATAGAACGCCAAAAAACCGCCGCGGAGCCTAAACCGGCAAAGCCGGTCTCTCCGCCGACAGAGTGACTGTTGGGGGTTTTGTTGAACTGGAGAAAGAGACATAAGGCTGAAAGGCTGCTGAAGAGGAGTTACCGCGCCGTCAAGGGTCATTAAACCGCTGTCCGGGACTGGTTGGCGATTCAGTTGCTCTTACGTTTGAATCCGAACAAGGGGGGCAGGGCCAAGTTCACTGAGCGACCTCCGCAAAACGCGTCTGGCGGCCCCGCGCTTGGTTCCGTGCATTCGGCGGTGAAGAACCGCCATAACAGGGAAGGCATTATGGCTTCGCATGTCGTAGTGACAAACACCAACTCGAGCTTGATCTCCGCTATCCGTAACTTGGTCTGCCCGCTCTGCGGAGCAAGCATGATGGGATTTCGATGTCTCGGGTACTGTCGCAACGACTGGTGTCAGGACTGGGAGCCGGCGATCTGCGCTGGATCGAAAAGTGAAGGACCTCGTTTTTTAAAATCGTGCGAAAGGCATCGAATGTAGACAAAGCTCCTCTCGCCGTCGGGACTTTCAGATCTCGTCATCAACGACTCTCACCTCGACGCCGAACATTCAAAACCTCACAATGTAGATGCGAATTCGAGAATGTGTGTTCAATATTCAAGGGAGGCCGAGTGAACCCGCGTCACCCAGCAAGTCAAACTATCGGTATGACCGCTGGGGGGATGCCCGATCTTGGTGCGAGCCCTGACTTGATGTGCCGCGCAATATTTTTTCGCGCTCGTACCAGTTGAGCCTTGACCGTTCCTTGTGGCAACCCCAGGATTCGAGCCGTCTCAAAGACCGAGAACCCCATTAAGACACGCAACTGAAATGTTCTGCGCAAGGTAGGCGACAACAGCGCGGCGGATCTTCGCAAGCGTACAGAGATCTCGAAATTGCGACACTCCTGTTCAGGGCTGGGGCGCATATCCGCGAGTCTTTCCCAAACGAAGTACTTTTTCTCCTCTCCCGTCTGTTCATCCAAAGACAAATGAATCTGGCGGGGCCGTTTGCGCAATTGCATCAGCGCACAGTTGCGGACAATTGTGGTCAGCCAGGTAGTCATCTTCGACTGTCCCCTGAACTGATCGATATGTCGGTAAGCGGCCAACAGAGCTTCCTGCACCGCGTCCTCCGCGTCAGCTGCGTTGCCCAGAATTCGCAAGGCGCACCGATAAAAAGACGGCAAGCGCAGTGATAGAACTTCTTTCATTTCGAGAACTGCACTCTCGTGGCCGGACACGTCCATGCAAGGATCACTGGTGGTTTGAGTTTCCATTTGCATCGCCTCACAGCAAAATGCACGTCGCCTGCCAAATCACAGATTGCGTCCAAAAGCCCGCTTCATCGCGTTGTCGAACCATGTCCTGCAGTTTGCGAGGAGGATTTTCGGTTCTGGGAAAATTTAGGTCTCGATCGGTTCAGATTCCTGTGCTCAATAAGTTGACGCGTTATTGACAGTGACGGGGTTTTCATCGGTGGATGATGAAGCCGTTCTCCACTTTGGTATTTCTCGTCTCAATTTCAATCATTTACCAACCTGTCCGGCGGATCACTGACTTGGCACGATGCTTGCACATTCGTGGTGGCAGGCAGCTTGAGGGATCTGTTCGAAAGAAGAAGGAGCATCTGTGCCATACCGCAGCGTCAATCCAGCAACCGGAGAGGTGCTTAAGACCTTTCCTGAGCATACAGATGAGCAGATGTGGGGTGCCTTGGCCAAAGCGGACGAAGCATTTCGAGCCTGGGCGGCGCGGCCGTTTAGCGAGCGTTCGAAGATCATTGGCAGGTCTGCTCAGATTCTTCTGGAAAAGAAAGAAGAACTCGCTCGTCTCGCCACTTTGGAAATGGGGAAAAGAATCGCCGAGAGCCGAGGCGAAGTGGAACTGAGCGCTTCCATCATGCAGTACTTCGCGGATAAGGCCGAAGGCTTCCTCGCACCGAAAAAGCTCGACTCCGCCATGGGTGACGCCCGACTCGAGTATTCGCCCTTTGGTGTCCTTCTGAGCATTCAGCCCTGGAACTATCCTTATTATCAGTTGTCCCGCTTTGCCGGTCCGCATTTGATGTCTGGCAATGTGATGCTCGTCAAACACGCGCCTGGCGTTCCCCAGTGCGCATTGGCCTTTGAAAAGGTTCTGCGTGAGGCCGACGTACCCGAAGGCGCCTACACCAACGTGTTCCTCAGCAACGATCAAGCTGGAGCGCTGATCGACGATCCGCGGATAAAAGGAATCGCTCTCACCGGTTCCGAGCGCGCAGGAGAGGCGCTGGCATCCCGCGCGGGCAAGAACCTGAAGAAATCGACGATGGAGCTTGGCGGTAGCGATGCGTTCGTTGTTCTGGACGATGCCGATCTGGACCATACTGTAGAAATGGCGATCCTGGGCCGGTTCGGAAACAACGGGCAGACTTGCATCGGCGCAAAAAGATTCATCGTAGTCAAATCGATGCTCGACAAATTCCTCCCCCGATTCATCGCGGCAGCCAAGAAGCTGAAGCTAGGGGATCCGCTCGATGAAACGGTAACCTTGGGACCACTCTCTTCCGATGCAGCTCTGCAGCTGATCCTACGACAGATTCAGGAGGCCACAAATCATGGGGCGCAGATAGCCCTTGGTGGTCGCCGTGCCGGCGAAGTCGGAGCCTTCCTAGAGCCGACGATTTTGACGAACGTGACCTCCGACAACCCCGCCTACAAGCAGGAGTTCTTTGGGCCCGCCGCTCTGGTTTTTCCGGCCAAAGACGAGGAAGAAGCGATTGCGATCGCCAACGATTCGCCATTTGGCCTCGGCGGATCCGTCTACACCACAGACATCGAAAGAGGCAAGCGGGTGGCGAGTCGTATGGAAACGGGAATGGTCTTCATTAACTATCCCGATATCAGCCTTCCGGAGTTGCCTTTCGGAGGTATTAAGCGCTCTGGGTATGGAAAGGAACTCTCCAGCCTTGGTATTGAAGAGTTTGTCACCAGGAAGCTGATCTTCGTTCCTAACGGGCACTCATAGGGCCCGCGTAAAGCCCATTGTAGCCAGTGCGGCTATCTCCGTGGGCATCTGATTTGGAGGGTAAAGGCGAATGCCGCTCTACACCGCTATCACCGAAGATGATTTTGTGTCCGACGAGAAGAAGGCGAAGATTGCCAGGGAAATCACGCGGATACACACGACATTGATGAAAGTGCCCAGCAATTTCGTTCGAGTGATCTTCCTCTCCTATCCGAAGGGGTCTGGATATACGGGAGGCGAACAGGCTCCCACCGCAGCGTTGAACTGTGTATTGCGGAGTGGCCACACTGATGCCGAAAAGACCGAGACGCTGAAGCAACTGTGGTCGATGTTCCAGGGCCTCACCGGCATCCCCACCGATCAGCTGGCTATATCCCTCCAGGAAATTCCCTCGAGCAATGCGATGGAGATGGGGCAGATATTGCCATCTGTCGGTCACAAGTAGATGTTCCGGAGGAATGGAATCGTTCTTCGAGATCATTCTTCGGCCCACAGGGGGAGCCTTTGGCATGTGCTTTTTCTCACCGAATACGGATGCTCTTACTCCCCTTCGTTCTCAGGCAACGCCCGATCGCGCCCCCGATCATCTGGCCGACGGCACGCCTGCCGCCTTGCGCGACGATCTGATCGCTCTGCTCGGTTCTACTGCGGTGCGCTCGCGCGTCACAGATCTGGTGAAGTACGCGACAGATGCCAGTCCCTATCGCCTCTTCCCGCAGGTGGTGATTGTCGCGGAATCGGTGGAACAGATCGCCAAGACTCTGCAATACGCAAAACAGAATCGCCGTTCCGTGACCTTTCGCGCCTCTGGATCCAGTCTGAACGGCCAGTCTCAGGGCGACGACATCCTCATTGATGTACGGAACTGCTTCAACGGTATTGAAATACTGGAAGACGGCCTCTATGCGAGGATCAAACCTGGCACGATCATCAGCGTCGCCAATCGCGCCCTTTTACCTTACAACCGGGTCTTGGGACCGGACCCCGCCAGCAGCGGAGTCGCTACGATTGGCGGTGTAGTAGCGAACAACGCCAGTGGCATGACCGCCGGTACGAAGTTCAACAGCTATCACACCGTCGCGTCAATGAAGGTACTCCTTCCCTCCGGCATCCTCATCGACACGAGCGACAAAGGTGTTGAAGCGAAGCTCTTTGAGTACGAGCGCGAATTGCATGATGGATTACTGGAGATTCGTGACCAGATCCTGCGGGATGATCCCTTTGCGAGATGGATTCGGAAGAAGTTCGCGATCAAGAACACCAATGGCTATCGGCTGGATGCGTTCCTTGACGGCAAAACTCCCGCTCAAATCATTCAGAAGCTGATGGTCGGGTCCGAGGGCACGCTCGCATACATTGCCGAGGTCACCTTTGAGACTCTTCCGCTGAGACCATTTCGGTCGACCGGTCTGCTGATATTTTCTACTCTGCATGATGCAGCGGCCGCTGCACCCCACTTCATTGAGATCGGTGCAATGGCTGCGGAACTGATGGATGGAAGATGTCTGCATCTTGCGACCACGCTTCCTGATGTACCCATGAGCTGGCAGGCAGTGAGCGAGGATGCAGGGTCTCTGCTCGTTGAGTTTCGCGCATCCAGTCCCGATGAATTGACGCAAATGGAGCAAGAGGGACTCAAGTTCGCATCAACGCTTGATCTGCATGATCCTGCGTTATTCAGTCGCGATCCAAAAGCTGCGGCAGTCTTATGGAAAGTGCGGGAAGGTTTGTACCCGATCGTCGCGGCGGGGAGAGCCCAGGGGACATGCCTGATGATTGAGGACGTGTGCGTTCCACAGAGCCAGGTGGGAGATGCTGCCAACGACATCATTGCTTTACAACGGAAGTTCAACTACCTCGTGAACATTGCCGGGCATGCGTCAGCTGGTAATCTGCATTTCCTCATAGGGGTGAACTTCGGAATTCCTGCCGACGTCGATAAGTATGCCGCCTTTATGGAGGAGATGACGACCCTGATCGTCAGTAAGTACGATGGCTCACTCAAGGCCGAGCATGGGACGGGTAGAAACATCGCGCCTTTTCTTGAAAAGGAGTGGGGGCCTAAGGCGACAGCCATTATGTGGCGCATCAAGAAGCTCTTCGACCCCAAGGGCCTGCTCGCCCCCGGGGTCTTGCTCAACAAAGATCCTCGCGGTCACGTCAAGAACACACACACCTTTCCTGAAATCGAACATGTTGCCAATGCGTGCATCGAATGCGGTTACTGCGAGCCCGTCTGCCCCAGCCGTCATCTGACAACTACGCCGAGGCAGCGCATTGCACTTCGTCGAGAGATGATGCGGCATGAGCCCGGTTCTCCGGTTCAGAAGGCGCTGCTGAAGGAATACGAATACGACGCGGTTCAGACCTGCGCTGGCGATAGCTCGTGCGAGCATGCATGTCCCGTCCAAATCAACACTGGGGTCATGATGAAACAGTTCCGCCATCTCGAGCACAGCCAGTGGCAGGAATGGATCGCCAAGAAGATCGCTGAACATTGGGGTGCCGTGGAACCGATAGCTCGCGCCTCGATGTTCGCCGGCAACGTCGCGGCGAAGCTGCTTGGTAATGGAACGGTTCGTTCGATTCTCAACGCAGCTCGAAAAGTGATCAGCCCCGAGCTTCTTCCCAGTTGGGTGGAGTCGCTGCCTATGCCTGCTTCCTCCAAGCTGCCACATACGAACGAGGAGGGTGCTGCGGCAATCTATTTTCCGGCCTGCATCAACCGAATCTTTGGAGGTTCGAAGCTTTCGAAACACACTATGTCACTGGCCGACGCTCTTGTAGCAGTTTCGGAAAGAGCTGGGTGTCCCTTGTTCATTCCTCCAGACGTCGTCGGCAACTGCTGCGCCACCGTTTGGCACTCGAAGGGTTATAACGCCGGCAATATACTGATGGCCAATCGTGTCGTCAACAGCATGTGGCGCTGGAGCAAGGAGGGTTCGCTGCCAATCGTTTCGGATGCGAGTTCCTGCACCCTCGGTCTGAAACAAGAGGTATTGGACTATCTCACCCCGCAAAACCGGGACAGGCACAAGCACCTTACGATTTACGACTCGATCACTTGGGCCGACGAGAAGCTGCTGCCGAACCTAAAGGTGAAACAGAAGGCCCGGTCGGCGACGTTGCACCCGACGTGCTCGATGAATACCTTGGCTGTCGCTACAACACTCAGGAAGATTGCCGCCGAATTGGCAGAGAAGCCTTTTTATCCGTTGACGAGTACGTGCTGTGCATTTGCCGGCGACCGCGGCTTGCTGCATGAAGAACTCACTCGTTCCGCAACCCGAGAGGAAGCCGGAGAAGTCGCGGGCAAGAATCTGGATCTATATCTGTGTGCGAACCGCACCTGTGAAGTCGGTATGGAGTACGCAACTCACGCCCCCTATGAGTCATTCCTCTACGCTTTGGAAGAATTGACGCGACCTTAACAAGGATGCCTCAAAGAGAGTTAGACGGCACGTTCTGCCTGGTAGCTGGCACTCCTGTGACGATGTCTAGCCTTTTATCCTTTCTTCTTAGTCGCTGGACTCGGCTTCGGCTAGCGGAGCAGGTTCACTCGGGCGAGATCGATGATTTCATCGCCGTGTCCACTAAGAACGGCCTTGAGCATGAAAAGGCCGAAGCCTCTGGCTTGCTCGTAGGTGATTGTTGGAGGCATCGAAAGCTCTTGGCGCGACACCTGAACTTCGACTAATGCCGGCCCGTCGTGTTTGAGAGCCTGTACGATCGCCGGTTCTACCTGGTCTGGAGTTTCGGCTCTCAGACCGAGAAGGCCGGCTCCCTCCGCAATCTTTGCAAAATCTGGATTCCTAAGGGTAGTGGCAAAATCGAGAAAGCCGTTCGCTTTCATTTCCAGCTCGACAAAGGCGAGCGCGTCGTTCTTGAAAACGACCAGCTTCACCGGTAAATCGTGCTGCCGCAATGTAAGCAGTTCGCCCATGAGCATCGCCAAACCGCCATCGCCGGACATTGAGATCACCTGCCGGCCGGGGTGGCTGACTTGTGCGCCGATGGCCTGCGGTAATGCGTTGGCCATGGAGCCGTGGTTGAGAGAACCAACGAGGCGACGCTTGCCATTCATCCGAAGATAGCGCGCTGCCCAGATGACTGGCGTTCCGACGTCGAAGGTGAAGATCGCATCCTGGGATGCGAGTCGATCAATCACGCTTGCGACATATTGCGGATGGATAAGTTTTTCGCCGGAATCACCGCTTGCGAGCTTGTCCAGACCCAGGCGTGCCTTACGATAGTGCTCGAGCGATTCTTTCAAATGCTCTTCATATTGATTCTGTTGCAGCCTCGGCAACAGTGCTCGCAGCGTGGCCTTTGTATCTCCCACAAAGCCAAAATCAACTTTGCTGCGACGCCCGAGCTGCTCGCCTCGAACATCTATCTGCACCACTGTCGCGTTCTTCGGAAAGAACTGCTGATAGGGAAAGTCGGTGCCGATCATCAGCAGCGTATCGCAGCTCATCATGGCGTGATAGCCGGATGAGAATCCGAGCAGGCCGGTCATGCCTACATCAAACGGGTTGTCATACTCGATGAATTCCTTGCCGCGAAAAGCGTGCACGATGGGAGCTTGCAGCTTGCCCGCGAGCTCAAGGAGTTCGCTGTGAGCTTCGGCGCACCCGGCGCCGCCAAGGATGGTGATCTTCTTTGAGCGATTGAGAACTTCCGCAAGTTCGCTCAGTTCGTCATCGGACGGGCACACCGTCGGTTTCGGTTCGGCAAAAAGCAATCGTGGTTCTTGCTCAATCGCACCTCGCAAGGCCACGTCCCCTGGAATCACAACCACCGCAACGCCACGCCGTGAAATCGCAGTCTGGATCGCAATCTCGAGCACACGGGGCATCTGTTCGGGCTGCGAGATCAGCTCACAATAATGGCTGCACTGCCCGAAGATATGTTCCGGATGAGTCTCTTGAAAATATCCGCTCCCGATCTCAGCGCTTGGAACTTGCGCCGCGATGGCCAGAACGGGGACGCGGCTGCGCTGGCAATCGTAAAGGCCGTTGATCAAGTGCATGTTTCCAGGTCCGCAGCTTCCGGCGCATACCGCCAATTTGCCAGTGAGATGCGCCTCTGCACCGGCTGCGAACGCCGCTGCCTCCTCATGGCGCACGCCAATCCATTCAATGTTCTCGCGGGTGCGAATCGAATCCGTGATGCCATTGAGTGAATCGCCCGGGACTCCATAAATTCGCTGAACGCCCACTTTCACCAAGACATCTACCAACAGGTCAGCCACTCTCTTTGCCATTACTATTCCTTTCCCGAACCTTGTTTCCCAAACCCTGTTTCTCGAACCCCTGTTGAATCCCGGAACTTTCCTTCTTGTGGAAAGTGGCAGCGAAACGCGTAAAGGTTTTAGACCTCCGCGCAGAAAAAAGAGGCGACAAATTATGCCACTGGGAACCTTACCTTCTCAAGTCCTGCAGAGTTTTTAGATCATCCACGACGTATGCCATGGAAGCCCGCAGGCCTTTGCCACAACGAACGGGCGCCAGCTCGGAGAGTTCTTCGTCTTTGCAGACCGGCAGCGTCAAAGAACCTTCACCGATCCACGCTTGCTCGATCTTCACGTCGTGAGGAATATTCTCGACCAGCTCGTGAATTGCCGGTTGGTCTTGCTTGTCAGCTGCAAGACGCGGGGTGTGGAGGAGATTGATGACAGGCTTCTCCTTCAACAGCGCCATGTCGGTTACCGGTTCTCTCAGAGTGACAACAGCTTCGGCAAGCCTTTGTCCGGCCGATGTGAGGGATCCAGCGAACTTCGATCCTGGTGCGAGAGCTGGGCCAGCCTTTCCTGTCGCAGCGTAATACCTGGTTTGAAAAACCTCGCCGAGGCGCTTCGGATAACCCTGCGTCCAACCGCGCGCCAGTGCCGCGTCGTTGTCCACGAAAATATATGGACAGTAAGCAACCGGCTTGGAGATACTCCATTCAGTACTTCTGCGATGTGGTAGAAGGCAATATCTTGCTTTTGCCTGCGTGCACATCCTTGAAGGTGCATCAGGCAGGACATGTCCGAGGAGACAATGCAGTCGGGCGACGCCTTCTGCATGAAAGCCAGCTTGTCGTATCCCATCTTTGCGGAGACTGCCTCTTCGGTCACTGCAAATGTGCCACCGAAGCCACAGCACTCGTCCACGCGCTCGAACTCGACGAACTCAATGCCAGGAATGCCGCTGAGTAGAGCTTTTGGCTTCGAGAAGACGGGGTCATGGACAAGTTCAGACATCGAAGCCATGTTCAGGCCACGAATCGCAGAGCAACTGGTATGCAATCCCACTTTGTGCGCGAACGTCGCCCATGGAAACTCCCGGATCTTCAGAACGTCGTGGAGGAACTCAACCAGGTCGTAAGTATTTCGGACCAGATTTTTCTTTTCCGGTGAGTCCGCACCGGCAGTGAACTTGTTCCGGATGTGATGAGTGCAACTGCCGGACGGAGTGACCACGCAATCAAAGGAGCCAAAGACTCTGGCGCAGTGCTCTTCGGTCGCTTGCGCCTCTTCATAGCAGCCACTGTTGGCCATGGGCTGGCCGCAGCAGGTCTGGTCCTTCGGGTTTACAACATCGACGCCTAATTTTTCCAGTAACTCGACAGTGGCGATGCCGACGTGTGGATAAAACATGTCAATGTAACAGGGGATCATGAGCGCGACGGTCATCGTCATTTCACCTTGTAAGTCTCACTGCTTGATCAGGTCTGGAAACTGGCAGGCGTTCCCAGCAGGCCGCCCCGTGTTCTGAGCAAGCTCACTGCCATCGTGAGTACCGGTGGATGAGCCGTCGAAGGGTGTGAAGCGCAAACTGAAACCCGGATTTACGCGGCAATCGTTGCTGGATGGACCTGAGGAATCAAGCGCGGACGGGAAGCGGCAGTGTCAATGACCGTGACAGGGAAGCCAAAGTCAAAAGAATGACGTTGCGGTCCTGATCTTCAGGGTGATGTTCAGCGCCAGGAGCCGAATCTCTAGCTCTGGTCAACCGCTCTAGTCGCCAGCGAACGAAACGCGCTCGCCTGTCTGCGGCTCCGTCCCCGCTCTTGCTCGCGGCCGCCTGCGAAGTTTTCTCCGGAGCAGAATCAAATCTCATGAGACCCGTGGCTGGAGAAACAAAAACCAGCGAATTGGAAAAAGTTGCCACGTGGCCGGTGTATTTTCCGCTCTCCACGTCGAGTTCTTTCAACTGGAATTGCAACAAGCCCATATCGATGACATCGCCGGTCACTCCTGAGACCTGTACTCGGTCGCCAATTCTGATTCCGCGCTTCCCAACCAATAGGAGAGAGCCGAGAGTGGCGAGAATGACATTTTCGAGCGCAAGTAAGAGTCCGGCGCTCAGAAGTCCAAAGTAGGTTGCGACCGACTTCAAGTCCGAGGCAAGCGCGAACACGATGACAACGGTAATGGCAAACAGAGTCAGAAATTGATGGCTCATGCCAATGAACCGCCGCCGATTTGGATCGTGAACATGCCGCAGTGTGATCCAGCGTGAGAGCTGGGCGATTGCGAGTAACAGACCGATGATCGACAACAGGAGGATTACGCGAATCAAAAGTCGTTTCCATGCTTGCCTGTATTGGCCGGCCACCGCGATTCTCCAGGGCAGAACGTGTGACTCGTACTCTGCGAGCAAGACCTTTTGCTTATCGAGCGCTACGATGATCGGAGACAACTCCTTGAGGTCGACAGTGATGGCATCTAGGTGCGACTTCTGTTCACGTAACGACAAAAGATCGCCGGTCTGAGAATTGCTCATGGCGACACTCTTGATGAGGCGAGTGATGAAATCGGCCAGCGGAATTCGCAGACTATTCGCGGATAGCGCCAAGTTATCGGTGAGACGTATCGTTTCATCGACCACATGAAGCTTTTGCTTCATGGCTGAGACATCAGACACCAACCCGAGGATGCCGGCATCACGTCCAGCCGTTCTGGAATTTGCCTCCTGTAAGGGTGCTGTTGCCGAGAAGACGGGGAGGCCCATCACTTCCGGTATCGATTGTAAGAGGTCGTCGATAGTGGAGTCCAAATGTCCGCTGCGGCTTTGTCCTTCACCGGGACTCTGGACAAACTCGACTAGATCATTGAGGCCCTGCGCAACTGCGTCCAGGAGTCGCAATCGAGTTTGAGCGTCTTCCTCAATAGCCTTCAATTTCCTGCGGTCGGCCCCCCTGGCGCGGTTCAGTGTGTTGTCGAGGTTCTTGATCTCCTCGATTGCCTGCTGGCTCAGTTGATCATTTCGGTTCTTTAATTCGATAAAGTGCGCAAGATCAGCAGGCGAAGAGTCTGAAGGTCTCGTTCCGCCATGTAAAGAAGTGGCGCTCGTTTGCAGCGTGGCATCCGCCTTGGCGAACTCGAACGAGAGCTTCACGATCTGCCGTTCGATCGCTCGATTGTCATCGAGAAACATTAAGTCGGCTGGTTCGTTTGCAACCTGCCGTTCCGCGTAGACGTGGTGATACCAGTTCACCGATTGAAAAAGAAAGCCAATCACTTCCGAGTTCGAGGGAAGCTGATATGTGCTAGCCGGGGTGTCAGCGGAGAGTCCGCCGGCCATCGCGCCTGCGACGACCGCGCAGCAGGCAGCTACCCGCGCACCCTGCTTCAAGGACCATCGTTGCGGCTTGAGCGCCATCTAGAGTGTCATTCACTTTGACAGAAACGTCATTACTGGTGACGTTACTCGTGACATCAGAGCGATTATCGCTTTCCAACTCGAACTGGTCGACGAAGTACGATCTCCAGCGCGATCTAAAGCACTTGCCTTGCCAACCCCCTGGGACGATCTCGCGCACATTCAAGTTGCTGTGATAGGAGAAAAGCGAGGTCCCAATGCGCCGCCTCATTGCGGACATCATTTTGGAAGGCTGCATGCAGGCACGTGACTGTGAATGGCACAGGTGTAAATCGGGCTCGCGCATTCAAATCGTAGAGAACAGACTGGGAGTAACGGTGACGCTAGCTGCAATTCCTTCAAGCAGCGACCTCAAGATCGCAGTCGATCAAGTGGGAAAGGACGCCATGGTCCGGTTGAACGGCCGAATCGATGTCGACTCTTCGCCCGATCTTCGGGATCGGCTGCGGGCTCTCTTGTCGGAAGAAGCATTGCCAGAGACCATCATTGTCGACTTAACCGGCGTCCCCTACATTGAAACGTCGGGGATCGCCACTCTAATTGAAGCTCTGAGAACCGCCCGCCATCACCAAATCAATTTCCGCTTACAGGGGCTTAGTGGTGCCGTGCTCCGGCTGTTCGAAGTCACCGGAGTGCTGGCGCTGTTCAAAGCGAGCGGTTCGGAACAAAGCGGTTCGGAACAAAGCGGTTCGGGACAAATGGTGTCTTGATGGCGAATGTTCTCGAAAGTATCGGCGAAAGTACCATCGAACATCTCGATTACGTCGGAAGTCTGAACATTCAGTGGTGGGCCACACTGCGGGCGATGGGGCAGGCACTGCCCTTTGTGGGAAATCGTTACCGCTGGCGGGCCACCGTCAAGCAAATGCTGGAGATCGGCGTGGACGCGATGCCTATGGTGTCGCTAATGGCGATCTGCTCGGGATTCATTTTGGCCATGCAGGGGGCCTCGGAACTGCGCCGTTTTGGAGCGTTGCACTATGTCATCGAGTTGGTCGCGGTTGGCTTCACACGCGAACTCGGGCCGCTGCTCACTGCGATTGCGGTGAGTGGGTGCTCCGGGTCGGCGTTCGCGGCTGAGATCGGAACGATGAAGGTGACCGAGGAACTCGATTCCCTCCGCGTCATGGCAATCGAACCGGTAGAGTTTGTCCTCGCGCCCAAATATCTGGCTGCTTTGATTTCCGTTCCTTGCCTCAGCATCATTGCGAATCTTTTCGGCATATTGGCCGGTGGGCTGTTCATGTTCTTCAGCACTCGCCTGTCGCCATTGTTGTACCTCCATTACGTCTTCAGCTCCATCACCTTGCGCGACGTAATCACGGGACTCATCAAGAGCGTGGTGTTCGCAACCATAATTGCTCACGTCGGATGCCTGGAAGGATTCCGTGTTCGCGGAGGCCCCGATTCTGTAGGTCGCTCCACTACGAGTGCGGTAGTGAAGTCAACTTTCCTCGTCATCGTTGCCGATGCGGTGTTTACCGCGATCTTTTATTTCACGGTGAAACCCTGATGCCCATTATTTCCGTCCGCGATCTTGTGGTTGAGTACGACGGGCGTAGCGTGCTGAATGGGCTGAATCTCGACATCGAGCACGGAGAAACGATGGTGTTGCTAGGTGGAAGCGGCTCCGGAAAGAGCACCCTGCTGCGCCAGATCATCGGGCTGGAGCGCCCTAAGTCGGGCAGCATCCACGTGAAGGGAACCGATATTACGCGTTGCTCAAAGTCCGAGCTCAAAAAAGTCCTTCGCTCGATTGGTGTGGCTTTCCAAAGCGCGGCCTTGTTCAATTCGTTGACGGTGGAAGACAATGTCGCCTTACCCCTGCGTGAACATACGCGGCTTGCGCCCTCAATCGTGGACCTTATGGTTTGGATGAAACTGGCCGCGGTCGGCCTGGCCGACTTTGGCAAGTTGCTTCCTCAGGAACTCTCCGGCGGGATGAAGAAGCGGGCGGCCGTGGCGCGGGCGCTTGCGCTCGGTCCCGAAATTCTTGTGCTCGATGAGCCATCGGCCGGACTTGATCCCATCGTTGCTGCGGAGCTCGATGACCTGATCTTGCTGGTCAAGGAAGCAATGCAGATGACGGTCATCGTCGTTACCCACGAGCTGCCGAGCGCGTTCCGCATCGCGGACCGTATTGCCATGCTCTATCAGGGTTCATTCAGTTCAGTCGGCACGAAAGACGAGATTAAGGCGAGTCAGAATCCGCGGGTGCGGCAGTTTCTAGATCGCATACCCGAAAACATAGCGAAGACGCCGGCGGTAACGGCTTACTTCGAGAATTACATGCAGTCCGAGGAGGCCTACCAGTGACTACGGAAGCGAAAGTCGGAGCGTTTGTCCTGGGCTGCTTCTCTGTCCTGGCCTTCACGCTGATCTACCTGATCAACGCGCAGCTTGGCGTACACGCCGTTCCCTACCGCACGTACCTCCGTTATGCCGGNGGGATAGAGCCGGGCACGCAAGTCCTCTTCGGGGGAATCGACGTGGGCAAAGTAACAGCGGTTCGACCCTGGAGTTCAGATCCAACCAAGATTGAAATTTTGCTGGAGGCGAAAGACAACACTCCGTTGAACGAAAAATCCGTCGCCAAGCTGGGGTTGGTCAGCGTAATGAGCGGGGCCGCACTCTCTATCACCACCGGCAGCAACGATGCGAAGCGTCTACAACCTGGATCCACGATTCCATCGCAGGAGGCCGCGAGCCTTGACGAGATCACGGGCAAGATGGCCATCGTTGCCGACAACGCCAACGGATTGATCACCGAAGTGCGAGGCGAACTGCAAGGAATCACCGGAAACGCGCGCACGCTACTGGCAAACCTGAATACCGTGACGGGGCCTCCTAATCAACGAAAGATACGAGAGCTGCTCGATAGCGTCAACGCAATGCTTGCGACGGAGCGGCCCAAGATTGACCGCCTTACCGATCAGTTGAATACGCTCAGCCAGCACGCCGACGAAACGATCCAAAACGTGAATGGTACCGTCAATGAAGTGCGCGAGCCCGTTCGCAAAGATCTGGCTGAACTGCAGAATACTTTGCTCGAAGCCAAGCAATTGCTGGCCGACATGCAGGTGCTGGTGAAAGCCAACGATTACAAGATCGACGACACAATCGAAAACCTGCGCACAGCAACCGAAAATCTGGATGACTTGACGGAATCGGTGAAACAGCGTCCGTGGAGCCTGATTCGGATCAAACAGCCCGAAGATAGGAAGGTGCCAAAATGATGCGATCGAGTGAGGGGTCAGGCGTTCTCGCCGGTTTCGGCGCGCGTCGCTGTTGGATGGGTATGAGAAGAACTCAGACGACGATTGTCTTCTGTCTGGCAGCTTTGGTTATCCTGACCGGCTGTATGGGAAGAGTGAGACGCCCAAACTACTACATTCTCAACATGCCTGCGCCGTCGGGGCCGCCCGCTGCGGAGAAGGCGCATGCCACTCTCGCGATCCGTCAATTCCGCGCCGCCGCTTATCTGCGTCAGGGAGCGATTGTTTATAAGACGTCTCCGGAACAGATCGGCTTTTATGCGTACCACCGCTGGGCGATGGACCCTCGTGATTTCGTCACCAACTCGATTGCCGAGCACCTGCGAACTGGCGGAGCCTTTGCTCATCTCAAGCCCTACGACGGAAGCCGTGATGCCGATTACGTGCTCAGCGGACGACTGGAGAAGCTTGAGGAACTCGACTCCCAGGACGGTGTGAAAGTCCAGGTTGCCATCTCCGCCGAGATCACCAGCATCGCCACCGGGAAGACCGTTTGGAGCAATGCAGTTTCGGAGACTGAAGATGTCGACAAGCACGAAGTGCCAGCCGTGGTCTCGGAAATGAACCGTGCGATGCAACGAGCGATTGAAAAACTAGTAACTCCGTTGTCCGCAGGTTGGGCGGCCGGGACACTTGGCGCTCAGGGAGACCGGAGATAACGGGACCGCTCTTGCGTCCTCGTTGTCGCTAATCCACTGAGCTGGATTTTTATGCACTGGCGCACCAACTATGCATTCGGTTTCCAAATGGCTGGGTGGCTCGTCGGGGCAGTCGTCATCGTCTTGGTGACGATCGTATTGCGCGTCGGCGCAGGAAGATTGATCTTCTGGCGGCTTACACGCAAACGCGACAAACGCAAAAGTGAGAGGGAATATTGGCGCATTCACGGAGGAGAATAGACCTAGAGACTCATCCAGTGAAGCCAAGGCAGCCTTCGGCGACAACAATAAAATGTGCGGCTGCGACTCAATTCGGAGCCTGGCCAGCGAGAATCGAAGTCGATACCCCAGCCGGGCCTTGGCAATGCAAGAGCATTCCCAGCCGTAAGCTTACCGATTGGAAGTGCCTTCAGAATGGGGCTTACTGATTAATGAGCGGGACTTGTATCAACTGCATGTCAATCGCGAGACCGAGCCGCCAGTCGAGTTGATAGAACAACGCGGTTTCCCTTCCTGAAAGTACTTTGCGGAACGCAGGCATATATTTCAACCGCAGCCGCATGATTGACTGCTCTACTTCAGCACGTTTGCGGATGTAATCTTCGGCTTGCTCACTTGTCATGCCGCTGTAGTTGTTGGCGTAGTCCTTCTAGCAACGCAAGTTTCACGTCGTGGATATTGGAGAGTTCGGCCGCGTATTGATCGTAGACGGGCCAAAACTTCTCGGCCTCAGTCCTTAGGCTTCCTTTCATGTATGGCGAAACTGAGTTGGACGCGAATGCTACGCGCAGTGTCAACGACAAGGCTCTTCAGCAAGCACGGGTTCCAATCGAGAAGCGTCAGCAACCTTCTCAAGCACCGCAAGACTGCACTTGTCCCCTAACCCATTTACTACTTTTGACCGCAATTTCGGAAGGAACGCGCTCCCGGGCCTGGGGACTGCGCGGAATGGTGTCAAGTGTCACGTGTCATGTGACATGGCGGTCATGGAACTCAAGGGTCCATCACTATCTTCAAAAACACACGAATGTGTTCCGATTGCGAGCACAAGCCTGCGATTGCATCGTTAATCTTCGTCGTCGTGATTGGAACCGCAGTTGCTCCAAGCGAATCATGAGAACTCCAGCGCCTAGAGATCTCGTAACGTTCAAGGAGCAAAGTTGATGTCCACCTCGCCAGTGCCCGCGGGACCCGCAGCGCCCATAGCGAAACCGGCGCCGTCCAAGATTGATTCAGACCAGCTAGCTCCTCGCTCAGGCGCCAAGTGGCAGAACTATATAACTCCCGTCCTTGTGATGCTCCTCGCTCTCGCCGTGTTCATCGCGATTACGCGCAACTGGAATGCGTGGGAAGGTGGCAAGGTTGAACAGGTCACAGATGACGCTTACATTCGCGGCGACCTTACTCCGCTCAGTACCAAGGTGGCGGGCATCGTGCGCGCAGTCCGCGTGGCGGACTACCAGCAGGTCCACAAGGGCGATCTTCTGGTCGAGTTGCAGGACGATGACTACCGGGCGCAGGTGGATCAAGGCAAAGCGGCAGTTGAGGCTGCGCGTGCCGGCATAGAGGAGAATCTTCGCCAGCGCCAGTTGCAGGATACCCGCATCGCGAAAGCGCTGGCAGGCATCGATCAGGCAAAGGCACAGATTGCAGCCGCCGAGGCCGGCAAGGCAGCTGTGCAAGCTGAGTTGACTCGTGCTCGCTCCGAACGCAAACGCCAGGAAGGGTTGTATCAGACTCGCTCGACGACTGAGCAGAGCCTCGAGGCTGCTGTCGCTGCGGAAGGAAATTTCACCGCTCAGTTTGCCAGCCGTGACGCCGATCTCAATCAGGCGCAAACCATCTTGCGTAGTAGTGAACTCGCTGCTGAAGCCGAGCGACGCAGCAAAGTCGTGCTCGAATCGCAGGATGCGCAACTTCAGGCGGATCTACACGCCAAGCAGGCGAACCTTGTTGCAGTCCAGGTCAACCTTGGCTACACCAAGATATACGCTCCCGACGACGGCACGTTGGGCGAAAGGCAAGTTCGGTCGGGGCAACTCGTTTCCCCCGGCACGCAGGTCATCTCTTTCGTTGCTCTCACAAAGTGGGTGCAAGCGAACTATCGCGAAACACAGTTGACCAACGTGAGAATTGGGGACACTGCCGATCTACGTCTTGACGAATATCCCGGACAACTCATTCGCGGGAGAGTGGTCGAGATCGCACCAGCCAGCGGCTCGCAATTCGCTCTCTTGCCTCCCGATAACGCCACTGGCAATTTCACGAAAGTCGTGCAGCGTATTCCCGTCAAGATCGCGCTGGATGACTCGGCCGTCGCGGCGACGCTGCGTCCCGGACTTTCTGTGGTAGCAACTGTCCGAACCAGACGATAACCGGAAATCTATGGCAGCTTCGACCATCACAGTTCGCCCGTCTGCGTTAGAGATCGCCCGTGGGGCCGCCGCGGCTATTCCGTCTGAAGTATCGACGCGTCCACTTCTCGGTATCCTGGGAGTCGTCACCGGCGCCGGACTCGTCACCCTTGCCGGTCGCATGCTCAGTCTCGGCCTTGCCGATTTGAAGGGGCATATTGGCATAAGCCTCGACGATGGCGCCTGGCTCGACAGTGCCTTCAATGCGTCGCTCATGTTTATCGGCCCGTTTACTGTCTTCCTCGGAGGGCTGCTGGGGCCACGGCGCGTGCTGCTGTTTGCGGCAGGGCTTTTCACCGCAACCTCTCTTTTTTTGCCACTCATCCATAGTTACAGTCTGCTCGTCGTCGCGCTTATTATTGCCGGGCTGACCTCAGGCACTTTCTACCCGCTCACACTGACGTTCGCCCTTCGCAACATTCCATTGCGATACCTTCCTTTCACTATTGCCTTCTACGCGATATTTGTGGACGGGGCGGTGAACATTGCGCCTTCTCTATACGGTTGGTACCGGGACCACCTGTCCTGGCAGTGGATGTTCTGGAACTCCGCTCTAATCGCGCCACTGATGATGCTATGTATCTACTTCGGAATTCCGCCGCAGCCACCGCGCAAGAAAAGCGGTTCTGCCCCCAGCTTCGTCGGGTTCCTTTACCTCAGCGCGGGGTTGGCCCTGATTTTTGCTGCCCTTCAGCAAGGCCAGCGCCTTGACTGGTGGCGCTCCGGGGTGTTCAACGCCTGGTTCTGGTCGGGATTTTTTTTTCTCCTGTGTGCGCTGGTTCGAAGACTACGCGCTCCTAATCTTCTGGTGGCGTTACCTTATCTCGCAAAGTGGAACACCCTGGTGCTTGGCTGTCTGCTCTTCTGGTTCCGCTTCACGCTCTGTACAACCATCATCCTCATCCCACAGTCGCTGGCCATCCGCGGTTTCGAGGCCGACCAGATCGGTCCCGCTATTATCTGGAGTGCTGTTCCGCTCATTCCGATTGCCTTCATTGCTGCGCTTTTGCTCTTACATAGATTCGATCCACGCTTGCTGTTCGCCGCGGGACTCGGTTGTACGGCATTCGCGGCGTGGCTGTGCTCGCAGTACACAACAGCTTGGGCAGCGGAAAACTTTTATCGCACGGAATTGCTCGTCGGCGTCGGACAAGCTTTTGCTTTCATCGGACTGGTCGGCTGTATTGTGCTGCAAGCCATCTTCGCGGGGGCTTTGGCAAGACCTGAGTGGGTCCTGACCTTTTCAGCCTACTTTCACGTCGTTCGCATATTCGGCGGTACCGCTGGCGCCATCTACATGGGCCACTTCATTGCTCAGAGAGAGAAGCTTCACTCGAACCTCCTCGGCCTCCATGTCACGAGTGGCAACTGGATCACCGATCAGAACATTCAGGCCTTGACAGCAGGTCTCTACGCGAAGACGTCCGGCATGGCGGTCGCAGGCGCGCGCGCGATTGATCTCATTGCGGCCCGGATACGGCTGCAAGCCTACAGCTTGAGCCTGCTCGACGGATTTCTGCTGATCGCCTGGAGTTGCTTTTGCGCCTTGATCCTCGTCGCTTTGCTGCGCAAATCACCTTTGAACTACGGCGATCTCAGCGCCATGCAGCAGATTCCCGGCGCCAGGAAAGGGGCGAACCAATGAAAAAACTTGCCGTACCATTGGTGCTAGCAGCTACGGCGTTTTCCGCCTGCATGGGAGCGGCCGAGGAAAAAAGCAATGCGGCGCCTCCGCCGCGCCAGATTACACTGCAGGAAGCCGTACAGTTAGCCCTCAAGCACAACCACGATATCCGCATCGCCGGCTATACGGTCGAAGAAAAAGAACACGCGAAGCAGGTCGCGAAGAGCTCGTATTTTCCATCGATCCGGAATGACAGCAACTTTATGCATGCGACCGATACGGAGTTGATTGAGATCAAGGCTGGTAGTCTCGGCGTCGCCGGGGGAACGTCGATTCCACCTGTGAATGCGATCATCAACCAGGGTGGTAAAGACTTTATAACCAGCGGAACCCAGCTCACCCAGCCATTGACGACCCTGCTCAAGATCAGACGGGAAAACGATCTGGCCCAAGCCGAGTTGAGAGCGTCACGCGAGAAGGCCGAGCTTGCCAGAAATGACGTCGCGCTCGCCGTTCATCAGGTCTACTACAACGTTCTGATCGCTCAGGCGCACCGTAGCGCCACTGAAGCGCGAATAAAAGCCTCCGAGGACCTGCAACTCGAGCGTGTGCAGCAGGTGAAATTCGGCAGCGCACTGGAACAGGAGTCGATCGACAGCCGCGCACAATTATTGCAAGCCCAGCAGGAAATACTCACCACCGATCTTCAGTTATCAGATCTGAAGTTGAAGCTCAACGACTTGATCGGCCTGCCACTAACCACCGTTCTGGACTTGGATTCTGCCGTTGCCGAGGCTCATGAGACTTGCCCGCGCGAGGAGTGTGTGACGGCTGCTGAAAACTCACATCCGGAAATCCGTGCTGCCCGCGCCGAAGTGCAAAAAGCTGAGGCTGCAGTTCGCCTTGTCAAGACCGATATCTGGGTCCCCGATGTCGACGCCTTTGCCCGCTACAGCTACCAGGAAAATGTTCCCTTCCTGGCGCGTAACTTCGGTACATTTGGCGTTCATTTCGGCTTCGACGTGTTCGACTCGGGTCACAAGAGAGCGTTACTGCGTGAACGCCAGGCGCAGTTGTCCCAAGCGAAAGAGAACTTGGCGAAGCTGACGGATGCGGTCGAGCTGTCAGTCGAGACGGCGTACAACAAGCTGCAAAGGACGCGGCAGATGTTGCAGGTGTCGGAAGAAGTGCTGGCTCTGCGCACTGAGTCGAAGCGTGTGCGTCAGCAGGAACTAATACGGGGAGCGGCGCTGAACTCGCAGGCGGATGCCGCAACGGCTCAGGAATATGATGCCAAGGCGCTCCTGCTCCAGTCACAGATGGACTACTTGGAGGCGCATGACGAACTGTTGGATGCGATGGGCGGCAGGCCTGAATAAGTGATGCTTCAGGACGCAATCGCAAGGCACGCTGAGCCGACGCCACACGTCTTAGGATCGAGGGTGCGTCGCAGCATTTTGAGCAACAGCCGATGATCGAATGGTTTTGCGAGGAATCCGACTGCACCCTCTTTCATGGCTTGAGTCCGTATCTCGCCATTGTCATACGCCGAAATAAAGACGATGGGAATGTCGCATCCCTCTTGTTTCAACTTGGTCTGCAACTCCAGACCCGACATCTTCGGCATGCGGATGTCAACGATCAGGCACGCGGCCCTGAGAGGCAAGTCGGATTCGAGGAACGCTTTTGCCGACCCGAAGCACTTGGCCTCAAACCCGCCAGACTCGACGAGGTCGCATAGTGAATCCTGCATCGAGTCATTGTCATCGATGATGGCAATCAGCTTGGTTTGGTCCTCTGGCATGCCACGAACCCACGTTTGAAACAATCACGCTATGCTCGCCTGTTTACCGCTAAGGCGCGCTGATGTAAATGGAACATGGGTGACATATCGGTGAAATCGGAGTGAAATCATGNAAACTGTTGATTNTTAANGGGGTTAANCNGGNTNCCTTGATGCATTTTGTCCCGACAATTCCGGGTCGCATTGCTACAGTTCTTATTCTGTTTTGCGCGGAAGCCCATGTCCACTATTCCCTCACAGCGCGTTCGGTTCGGAGGCTTTGAGCTCGACCTCAGCACGGGCGAACTATGGTCAATTGAGACGCCCGACCGTAATAATAAGGTTCTCCTCCGAGAACAAGTGTTTCAAGTTGTGCGAATGCTCCTTGAACGGGAGGGCAACATTGTTACCCGCGAGGAGATCAAGGAAAGGCTTTGGCCGGCGGATACGCTTGTCGATTTCGACCACAGCATCAATGCGACCATCAAAGCCTTACGGCGTGCCCTGGGGGATTCAGCCGACAACCCTCGGTATATCGAGACCCTGGCGCGGCGTGGCTATCGATTGATTCTGACCGTCGAATACCTGGAGCTCGCGCCGGGAACCGCAGCCGAAGAGGTCACCACGGAGTCGATCCTTGAATTAAGCCCGCTTACCCGGAAGGAGGACGATCTCAACCGGCCCGCGCGGGAGACCCATCCAACAAGAGGGCGTTGGCTGCGGCTGTTGACAGCGGGCGCGTTGCTCGCAGTTGGCGCGCTTAGTATCTGGCGGTACGAAGTTTACCGTGATCGCATCACCCTCGCTCCGACCGACACGATCGTGCTTGCCGACATCGATAACCAAACCGGCGACCCTATTTTCGACGACGCTTTGAATACTGCATTGCGCTATGAAATGGAGCAGACGCCTTACTTGAACCTGCTGGGGTTGGATAAAGCGTACGCCACCTTGGGGCAACTGAATCTTGCGCCAGCCACCAAGATCACCCCGCAGATCGCACGCCAGCTTTGTAGTAAGACCAATAGCAGGATGGTGATCTCTGATTCGATCGCCGACGCCGGTAACCGATATCGCCTGGAGATGAGGACGCTCGACTGCGGATCAGGAGCAACCTTGGCCGAGGAGCAGGAGGACATAAATAGCAGGAATGAAATCGTCCACGGGCTGGGAGTTATAGCAGTGCGCTTTCGCTCGAAGCTCGGAGAGCCTTCAGATTCGCTGGCGCGCTTCAATCAGCCGCTGGAAAAGGCGCTCAGCGCTTCGCTCGAAGCTCTACAGGCCGCCACTCAAGGGGGCAAACTCTACCTTGCCGGCGACGCTGAGGGAGCGCTCAAACTCTTTCAGCGAGCCGTCGAACTGGATCCAAACTTCGCCCTGGCGTATTGGCGCACGGGAGCGGCCTTCCTTTTTCTGGGCAATACTGAATTGTCGGCGGCTTCGTACACGCGCGCCTACCAACTCCGTGACCGGTTGCCCGAGAAGAACCGGTTGAATAATGAAATCGACTATTACGGCCGGGTGACCGGCGATTGGGAGAAAGAATATTCTTCCGTGCGTCGTTTCTTAGAAATCTTTCCTCGGGATGTGCTCGCTCATGCCAACCTTCGGGCTGCATTTGTGTACCTCGGCCAGCCTGGCCGTGCCGCTGACGAAGCGGCTGAGACTGCACGGTTGCGCCCGAGCGCCTATTATTTCGGTAGCGCAATACAGTCCATCAGGTTCGCAAGCAGATTCAATGAGGCAAAGTCATGGCTCGCCCAAGCGGACGCCCTTAAACTCGATAATTCACTCATCCGGCGGGAAAGACTCATTGTGGCATTCGCTACAGGCGACCGGGACAGCGTCGAAAAGATTCTCAAGGAGGAGGAGCGAGGTAGCTATCGAGAAGACTTCCTGTATGAACATTCCTTGATCGAGGTTCAGCGGGGTCGCTTTCATTCCGCCGAACGTCTGCGCATGCAAGCTTTGGGGCGAACCCCTAAGGCTGGCAATGCTGACTGGTGGGTAGTTTTCTCGGCCCTGGAGGCTGCCGAAGCCGGAAATGATCTGCAAGCTCGACGCTATGAAAGCAAGGCAGCTGGGAGTCCGCNGGATCACAATGGCAAGATCGCCCTGGCACTCGCGCTNGCGCGATCAGGAGAAACAGCGGACGCCGACGGACTCGCAGACCAGATCAGCGCGGAAAGGCCCGAGGACACGCTCGTGCAACATTACTTCATCCCCACCATCCGGGCCGCGATCAAGCTGCGGCAACACGATCCGGCGGCAGCCATCGATCTGCTCCGCGGTACTGCCAAGTACGATCTGGCGTTTACGGGAGTGGTCGATTCTGTGTACCCCGCCTACATCCGCGGACTCGCATACCTGGGGCTAGGCGACGGCCAATCGGCCGCGGCTCAGTTCCAAAAGCTGATCGACAATCCCGGTTTTAGCGTGAGACATGTCGTCGGACCCCTGGCCCGGCTCCAACTTGGCCGCGCGCAGAAGATGATGGGCGACGACGCATCCGCCCGCAAATCTTACGAAGAATTCCTTAGCATTTGGAAAGATGCCGACCCCGATCTTCCCGTCTATCGACAAGCCAAAGCCGAATACGCCCAGCTCCAAGAGAAGAGGTAACCAGACGCGATGACTACGGCATCTTCAGCTTTATTTCGACAATTTCGAGTCGCATTGGTGCAGTTTCTTACTCTATATTCTGTGTACGGTTCCCATGTACACCCTTCCCTCAGGACGCGTTCGGTTCGGAGCCTTTGACCTCGACCTCAGCACTGGGGAACTACGATCAATTGAGGCGCCCGATCCTAACAATAAGGTTCTGCTCCGAGAACAAGTGTTTCAGGTTTTGCGAATGCTCCTTGAACGGGAGGGCAACATTGTTACCCGCGAGGAGATCAAGGGAAGGCTTTGGCCGGCGGATACGCTTGTCGATTTCGACCAGAGCATCAATGCGACGATCAAAGCCCTACGCCGTGCCCTGGGGGATTCAGCCGACAACCCTCGGTATATCGAGACCCTGGCGCGGCGTGGCTATCGATTGATGCCGACCGTCGAATACCTGGAGTCATCGCCAGGACCCGGACCCGGAGAGGTCGCCGCGGAGTCGCCCCTTGAATCGAGCTCGCTTGCTGGGAAGAAGGACGATCTCAAGCGGCCCGCGCGGGAGGCCCATCCAACAAGAGGGCGTTGGCTGCGGCTGTTGACGGCGGGCGCGCTGCTCGTGGTTGGCTCGCTTTGTCTCTGGCGCTACGAAGTTTACCGCCATCGCATCACTCTTGCTCCCACCGACACGATCATTCTGGCAGACGTTGACAACCGAACGGGAGACCCTGTTTTCGACGATGCTTTGAACAATGCATTGCGCTATGAAATGGAGCAAACGCCCTACTTAAACCTGCTGGGATTGGATAAAACGTACGCTACCATGGCGCAACTGAAACTGCCGCCGACCACCAAGGTCACCACTGAGGTCGCACGCCAGATTTGTAGTAAGACCAACAGCAAGATGGTAATCTCCGATTCAATCGCCGACGCCGGTAACCGATATCGCCTGGAGATGAGGGCGCTCGACTGCGGGTCGGGAGCAATACTGGCTGAGGAAGGGACCGACATTAGCGCGCGTAGTCAGGTAGTCCATGAGATGGGAGCGACGGCTGCGCGTCTTCGGAGGAAGCTCGGGGAGCCGGCCGAATCGCTGGCCCGGTTCAATCAGCCGCTGGAAAAAGCGACCAGTGCATCCCTGGAAGCCCTCCAGACGGGCGCTGAGGGAACCAGGCTCTTCCTGGCTGGAGACCCGCAGGCGGCGCTCCCCCTGTATCAGAGGGGAATCGAACTTGACCCCGACCTTGCGCTCACCTACGAAGGAATTGGCATGGCCAACGGAGTTCTCAGCCACTACGATCTCATGGTAGCTTCAGTTACCCGCGCCTACCAATTGCGCAACCGAATGACGGAAAAGGACAGGCTGAATGCCGAGTATCTCTATTACAGTGGCGTAACTGGCGAGCTCGACAGGGCCTACTCCGTTCTACTTCGATCGCTGGAGCTCTTTCCTCGCGATGTATTCTTTCATACCAATCTGGCGCACACGCTGCATAAACTCGGCCAGCTCAAGCGTGCGGCTGACTTAGAGGATGAGACGGCGCGGCTGGAGCCAAGTTCACTCTATTTTTCGTGGGCGGCCCGTGACGACATAATCGCAAGTAGGTTCAATGAGGCGGGGTCATGGCTGGCCCAGGCGGAGGCGCTCAAATTTGACAGCCCCGAACTGAGGATCCAAAGATTGCGACTGGCATTCGTCGAAGGTGACCGGGGCACTCTCGACCGGATCTTCGAGGGCGAAGCACATGGCCCTAATCGAGTCGTGTTTTTGCGCGATAGATCAAAGTTTGAAGCGCAGCAGGGGCACTTTGATTCCGCAGATCGCTTACAACTCCAGGGATCGAAGCTGTCTTCGGACCCGGAAGATATTTCCCGAGCCCTTGTTCTTTCGGCGCTTCGAAACGCAGAGGGGGGCAGGGTAATCCAGGCGCGCAAAGCCCAGGACCAGGTACTTCAGAGCAAATTGGAGCGCGGCCAAAGAATGATTTTGGCTCTTTCGCTCGCCCGGTCGGGAAGAACCGACGAAGCCGAACGGATCGCCGAGGCAGTCAGCCAGGAAGCACCATTGGACACTACTGTGCAGAAGTATCTTGTTCCCACAGTGCGGGCCGCGGTCAAGTTGCAGAAACACGATCCAGACGCCGCCATCGATCTGCTCCGCGGCACCGTCCAGTACGATCTCGCAGAAACCCAGTCGTTCGACTATCTCTACCCGGCCTACATCCGTGGCTTGGCCTACCTGGAGTCAGGCGATAGTCGATCAGCAGCAGCCGAGTTTCAAAAGCTGATCGACAATCCGGGTCTGTGCTCGGGATACATCACTGGCCCACTGGCCCGGCTTCAACTCGGTCGGGCAGAAAACCTGATGGGCGATAAGGCAGCCGCCCGCAAATCTTACGAAGAATTCCTTACCATTTGGAAAGATGCCGACCCCGATCTTCCCGTCTATCGACAGGCTAAAGTCGAATATGCCCAGCTCAAAAATTTAGGTAANCCAGACGCGATGACTACGGCANCTCGGCCGGTAAAATGAAATGAAAGATTGCACCTCGCCCGTCATTGGCGGTTGCCCACAACCGGCCACCATGCGACTCCACAATCGAGCGGCTGATTGCCAATCCCATGCCGCTGCCTTGGGGCTTGGTAGTAAAGAAAGCAGAAAAGATCTGGTCAACATTCCCACTTGGTAGTCCCGGGCCTGTATCGCTCACCGAGAACAGCAGTTGACCATCCTGCCATTGTGACTTCACTGTAAGCTCTCCGTCCTCGTCCCGCATGGCTTCGATGGCATTGAGCATGAGGTTCATGAAGACCTGCTGCAGTTGCACGCGGTCTGCTTTGATTTTGGGCAATTCGCCAGCAAGTTCGGATCGCATGGCGATGGAGTATCGGATAGCCTCACCCTGGAGCAATGTGAATAGTTCGCGGACGATTTCGTTCACGTCGATCAGTTCACTTTGTGGAGGAGACTTCCTGTACAACGACCGGATATGGTCGATGATCTCAGCCGCACGATTCCCATATTTATCGATTTTGGCCGCTGCCGCACGGGCCCGGTCAAGGTTGGGAGGTTCGTGCGCCAGCCATTCGATGCAGCTGTTCGCACTGGTCATTGCGGCGGCGATAGGCTGCTTGATTTCGTGCGCCAACGAGGCGGCCATCTCGCCCAATATGCTCACACGATTAGTGTGCGCGAGTTCAGTCTCTAATTGACGCAGGCGCGCCCTTTCCTGTTCAAGCAATTCCTGCTCCGTAACATCTATCCCTGTTCCAATGAACCTCCGGAAAACCTGCCCTTGAGTGACAGGAATACCCACACAACGCACGTAGCGAATCTCTCCGTCAGGGCGCACAATCCGTTTTGTGAAGTCGAACGCGTGATGGTCGGCCAACATCTTCGCAATTTCTTGTTTTATGAATTCGCGATCGTCCGGATGAACGACACTCAAATATTGTTCTGCTGTCGGGGGCTTGCCAGTCGGATCAAGACCATGGATCCGAAACAACTCGGAGGACCAGTATTCGAATCCAGCCGCGTTGAAGGCCCAACTTCCGATGTGGGCAAGGCGCTGCCCCTCAGCGAGATAAAATTGGCTTTGCTGAAGCGCCTCCTCGGCGCGCTTGGGCTCAGTAATGTCCTGAACCGTTCCGAACATTTGGCAGGGCCTGCCCGACGCGGCTCTCTTTACATCGCCCTCGCTGCGCACGATGCGGATCTCGCCGGTGGGCCGTAATAGGCGATATTCGACGTTGTAGCGACGCCCCCCGGCGAGCGCCTCATTTAGTGCTCGTGAGACAAACCCCCAATCTTCGGGATGCACCCTTTGCCGTAGCGCATCCAAGTCCATTGGATGTTTCTGTGGCTCCAGTCCGAAGATGCGATAGGTTTCGTCTGACCAGGTGATGCAATCGGTGGCGAGGTCCCGGTCCCAGTATCCAACATGCGTGATGCGCTGGGCCTCTTCAAGCTTGGCTTTGCTTTCCTGCACGTCGACAGACATCGACTGCAAGGCTTCCTCGACGTGTTTGCGATCTTCAATGTCGGTGAGGGTTCCGTACCATTTGACGATTTTTTCCCTGGAGTCGCGAACTGGGACACCACGCACCAGAAACCAGCGATATTCTCCGTCAGCGGCACGACGGAACCGCGCCTCATCTTCGAAAAGTCGCCCAGTGGCAACCGAGATGCGCCAATTCTCGGAATGGCGCAGAAGATCGTCGGGATGGATCGCGCGTTGCCAACCTGCGCCCGAACTTTGTTCGACAGAAAGCCCGGCGTATTCGACCCAACGCTTGTTCACGAATATGCTGGAGCCGGCAGGTGACGTAGTGAATGTCATCGCCGGGATTGTATCGATCGCTTCCCGGAACCTCTCTTCTTCGTGGGCCGACCGCAGCATGCGTCGGCGAAAGTAGGCTGCGCCGATCAGTGCCGATGCCAGCATAGCCGTGAACAGAAACCACCACGTTTGCCAGAACACGGGTCTGCCGTTTACTACCGCGACCGCAACTACACCATGCCCCGTCACCGGCAGAGAGTCAATGTTCGCCGGAGGCTGGTAATTCTCATCCACGAGGAGCGCGGCGTATTGTGTTCCGAGATGTGACGAGTTACGCCATGAGGAATCTGCTTCGATGGTGGTGAAAGGATGATCAACGCGCGGCTGCACCCACCAGGCCCCCCAGTGCGCGAATAAGACAATGCGTTCCCCGGGACGGGCGCGAATCACCCGGCCCTCAATTGTGTCCGTTCGATCGGGACCGCCCTCGTTTGCCAGTGGAACTCTGGTGAACTCGATCGCCGGAGCGGATTGGTTCTGAGTCGCGCGGCAGGCAAACGTCATACAGCACAGCGCGACGATGCTGACCGCCCATCGAGCCCTCCACGTCTGACGAGCCGTAGTATATGGGGCGCCGCGACGCGTTTGAAGTGCCAGCCTCATTTCCGGATTCCCGCGCAGAAATCACTTGCTTTTCGGATTCACCCCACTATGCAGAATGAACTCCTTGAGGTTCCGGGAAATGTTTCGAGGAATCGAATTCACGCCTAAGCATCTTCCCGAGCGATGCCGAGAATATCTGTCCCGTCCTGAGGAATAGGTCGCGAAATCCCCAACCTTCTCATTTTGGCCAGTAGTGTCGTCCGTTTCAGTCCCAGTTTGGCGGCTGCACCGCAGGGTCCGCCCACAATCCAACCGGCCTGCTCAAGCGTCTCCACGACCAGAGCGCGATCTGACTCCTCCCAGTTCCTCGACGATAGTGAAGATTGTGCGTTGGAACTGAGAATAATGGCGCTCGTTTGTCTCTTGTGCAGAGGGTTCGGCAGCACGCCGTCGCGCGAAAGGATAACCGAACGTTCGACCAGGTTCTGCAATTCCCGTATATTGCCTGGCCAGGAATGCCACTGGAAGGCAGCCATCATTTCTGAGGGGACGCTATCGATCCGTTTCCCCATGCGGCGGCTGAAGATATTCACGAAGTGCGTTACGAGCGCAGGAATGTCTTCCCGGCGATCGCGCAAGGCAGGCAACAGGATGGGGAAGACGTTCAGACGATAGTAGAGATCACTACGGAACTGACCGCGCGCTATCATCTTGCCCAGATTCCGATTGGTTGCGGCGACGAGCCGGACATCCACTTTGTGAGTTCTACCGCTTCCAAGGCGCTCGAACTCCTGCTCCTGCAGCACTCGCAGCAGCTTCGGCTGGAGCGCAGGGGGAATATCGCCTACTTCGTCCAAGAATAGGGTGCCCTTGTCGGCCATTTCGAAGCGCCCGATCTTCTGCGCAATCGCCCCGGTGAAGGCGCCCTTCTCGTGGCCGAACAACTCGCTTTCCAGAAGGTCCAGCGGGATAGCGGCGCAGTTCAGCTTGATAAATGCGCGTCCGCAGCGTTGACTTGCATTGTGGACGGCATGGGCAATGAGTTCCTTTCCTGTACCCGTTTCGCCCTCGATAAGCACGGTCGAGTCTGTGGGCGCAACCTGCTCTACCTGGTCGAGAACCGATTCGAGTGCAGCACTATTGCCTATGATCCGCTCGAACGTTCGCTCGACCTGCTCCGCCCTCCCACTTCCAGCGTTCGTCACTGTTGCACGATCTCCCACAGAAACCTCTCCACTTAAGACCCAACACGACTGCGATAATCCGCGGTTGCTCACATCTCAATAGCAGTGCGAACCCTTTTCAGCAAGAGTCGATGATCGAAGGGTTTTGCAAGGAACTCGACTGCGCCGAGCCTCATGGCTTGTATCCGCATCCTGGCATCTCCATGAGCAGTAATAAAGATGATGGGAACGTTGTGCTCGTCTTCTTTCAGCCTGGCCTGCAACTCCAGGCCCGACATCTTCGGCATGCGAATGTCAACGATCAGGCACGCGGCTTTACCATGTAAATCGGATTTAAGGAACTCCTCTGCGGATCCGAAGCACCGTGCCGCAAGCCCCGCGGCCTCGAGAAGGTCGCGCAAGGAATCTTGCATGGCCTCATCGTCATCAATGATCGCAATCAATTTGGACTTTCGGTCCAATGGCATGCCCTGAGAGTAGCGTGATGGCACTCCTGGAGCAATCGAACTTTGGGCGGGCAAAACTAGACTTTAGTAGGTTAGACGGCTACTTTCGATGGATTGGCGACGCTATGCCAACAGCCCGGACTCAGCGGGTTATAACGACTTGAGTTTGTCCGCCATCCTGACAAGCTCAGGCAAGGATTTGGCCTGCATCTTCTTCATGACCTGGCTGCGATACATTTTGACGGTCGCTTCGCTGGCGCCGAGGTCCGCTGCAACCTGCTTGTTAAGCATCCCGGTGACGACTAGGTTCATTACTTCGCGCTCGCGAACGCTGAGTCCTTCAAGACGATGCCGCAATTCAGCTAACGCTCGCTCTTTCTCGCGCAGGATGCGAGCTCGAGTGAGAGATCGCTGGACGGCATCGAGCAAATCCTGTTGCCGGAATGGTTTGGTGAGAAACTCAACCGCTCCGGACTTCATTGCCTTGACCGACATCGGAACGTCAGCGTGAGCCGTGAGAAAAATAATCGGAATACTTATTCTTCCTCTTTTAAGTTCGTGCTGAAGATCCAGGCCGCTTATACCGGGAAGTCTCACATCCAAAATCAGGCAACTCGGACCGTCACCGCGCCCAACGGCTAAGAACTCCTGTGCGGTTCCAAAAGACTGAGAGTGCAAGCCGACGGACTCCAACAGTTCCTGAAGGGACTCACGCACGTCAGCATCGTCATCGACAATGAATACGATCGGTACGTCTTGCGCACTCATCCCCCGCGCCCCTATCCAAAGTACGGTGAAGACACTATGTCACAAGTTTCTGCGTTCTCTGCATGCGGCCATTCGCATAGATTGTATCGGATGATGCGACATGGAAGCCGCGAAAGCTGCCGCCGCACGAACGGCCCAAAGGACAGGTCCGCACTGACGGTCAGGAGTGCCGTTTCGCGATCGGCGTCGAGTCGAAGCCCAAAAGTCATCGCTACATCACGGTTTCAGGTTTGATCGTTCGCCCACTGAGCATTCCGCCGATTCCTGAGTGAAATCGAAGTCGGTGGCGGAGCGGCGGTGATTAAATCGGTCTCCACGGCTGAATGCCTAGGGCTGGATGAGGCTTGGCGCTGATCTACCTTTCAACACCGCCTCCACATTGTCCAGGGCCAGCATGCCCATGGCTGTACGGGTTTCGATCGTGGCGCTGCCGATGTGTGGCAATAGAAATGTATTTTTCAGCGAAACATATTCCGGATGAATTTTTGGTTCGCCTTCAAATACATCGAGTCCGGCAGCGGCGACCCGCCCGCTCTTGAGAGCAGCGATGAGGTCGTCGTCGACCACCAACCCGCCGCG